>Ga0307511_10001281_pt1 | contig 26657 bp, 11 predicted proteins | sample 13_EM_MG_FD_200266 | JGI IMG/M metagenome (GOLD analysis project Ga0307511, IMG submission 200266) | Populus trichocarpa ectomycorrhiza microbial communities from riparian zone in the Pacific Northwest, United States - 13_EM | ecosystem: Host-associated > Plants > Roots > Unclassified | place...
TTTTTATTTTTTTTTTTTTTTTTTGTTAATGAAAACAAACGACCTTTTCTCCAAATCTTCCCTGACAAGGACCTAAGGCAAGCAAGGAAGAAAAAACATGAAAATATATTTTTATTTACTGCTTTGCATCGATCATCATGTCAAGAATATATAGCTAGGTAATCCATTAATCTATGTTTTAGGTATAACAAAAAGGCAAACACTAGATGCGGCCATGTCCCACTCTCCCGTGATTGGCTCTATTGGGGCCACATGCCAATCCATGATTGGCTTATGGCACGTACGTGTGGGTAGCACTCATAGAAAATGATACATGATTTTCTCTCAAGTAAACTTCATCCACATGAATGACAAAAGCTAGGTTGCTAAAATTATGGGAGAGATTTTTAGGGTCGGTCGGCAATGGTTGATGCTTTGCATTGTTGAGATGCATCAATCCAGGTAAGAAAATTTTGAACATGGGAGCAGACAACGCTTGGGCCCTTGCAAGTTCTTTGGGGACAATTTTCTTACAAAGTTGTTTTAGTCCTAGATAACTTGTGGTATATACTATGTTTTCTACGTATTAATTATAATTTAGGATTAGTACTTTACCAAAGAAAAATTTGATTGAAATGGCCTTCCAATCAAACCTTTATTACTTTACACTTTTTCGGGAGCATGCCATGAAGGAGAGAATGAACCCAAAGGGAGGCAAGATCACATGATAACAAAATCTAAAATAACTCATGGTTTCACTGCTGTGAACATATTCATATATATTTCATTGTAGATTCTTATAGTGAAATTACTATTTTTCCCTTAACAATTCAAGTATTATAGCATGTTTTAAAAGGTAATATGATTTTTTCAGCATGATATATTTGCTATTACAAGATTAAATGGGGATATAAGAGTCTTTTAACCTTTGATTTGCATAGTATAATACTTAAAAATACACTCAAAAGTTGAGTTTTCTTAACTATAAGGGCAGGGCATATTCACTTTTTTCTTTTTCTTAGCATACTATAGTTACTAAAGTGCCCTTTGAGTCAAATAATCTATAGCTAAGATTGAAGGGTTTTTTGGTCTTTTTGTGTGGGGTTAGGGATACTTTGGCATTTGCATAAATTAAATTAAAAAAACAGAGAAAAGTTATTGGTGCGTGCATCACACGCGCTAGTGTTTGGAAGACGCCTACATCGTTTGAGCGGAGCGTGCAACGCCTCCCGATAACCAAATACCATATTTCAGGGCGGCGTTCTATGTGTCTCGTTGTCCTCTTCATAGTAGTAAGGTGTATGTAACCGCCCATACACAGTGGAGCTCCGATAATTTTTTCTTTTCCCCTTCTTTTCTCTCTCTTCAACTTTGAAAAACATGTTGCCCTTGCAAAAAATTAAAAGAGTTTTGCCCTTCAATTCAAAATTTTAGGTTATCCTCTTTTTTTTTTTTTTTTCCAGATGAGATATTTATTCTCATAATTGTTATTTTTCATCCTTAAATTTTTTATTTCATCATTCGACATTTGATTTATTGGAATTTGATCTCCTTAATTAGTTTTTCCCATTGTGTTTAGACCCCACCCAGGAGTTAATCCAGGACAAGCACTAGGTTACAGGTCGAGTGAGTTGATTCGAGTTAACTTAAGTCAGCTAAATATTTTGTTTTATAAAAAAATAAAAATGATATTATTTTTTTTTAAAAAAAAGGAAAATAGTTACCAAGTTTTGACTGGATTTTTCCCCAGTTATCCGGGACATGGGTCAACCTGGGTTTTTTACTGTCTTACACTAGATCAATTATCCCTTAATTTCTTTTGAAACCGGACCCGGTCTAAACCCAGGGTTATCTAGGTCACAAGTCAACCTATCAGGTCGAACTGAGTTTTAAAATATTAGCTTTCTAGATGCATTGCTTCTAGTTTAGTTTAGTCACTAACTAAGATCATGGATTTGAAAAGTTAATGTGAGTTGACATCGTCTTATTTTCCGATTACATCCTTCAAAGTTGTTCGTTTTGAAAAATAATTTTTGTTATTTTCTTCAATTTTCTTTTTAATCAAGTTATTTTCATCTTATGATCTAGGTGGATCCTGATTGTCTGAGTTTTTTTTAGGTAACTTTTTTTATTCTTTTTTTATTTTGTACTTTAAAGTTCGATTCTTTTTAAAATTAAACTTCTTCATTTTTCCTATTTTTTTTCTATTGGATTATCTCATTCACATGATACTACTCGGGAGTTTTAGCAACCTCACTCGGTTTTGCTGGTGTTTTGTTTTTTAGTACTTTTTTTTCATTGATTTGTTTTTCGATTTTATCCTTCTACATTTTGATTCTTGAGGATTGACAATTGTTATCTTTTTCCATTCTCTTTCTATGTTGTTGAGTAGTGGTTTTTTTTTTCGTTCTTTAAAATACATTAACAATGCTTTTTTATGCTGCAAAAAAATTAGTCTGGCCCACGACGAAGCACTAGCCAACTACCTAGGTGTCATTTGAAATTGCGTTACAAACAGAATTTCACCAAAATTCAATTAGTTTTCTCTTAAAATTAACTTTTTATATATGTTTTTTTTATAGTTTTGATATGTTGATATCAAAAATAATTTTTAAAAAATTAAATAATATTATTTTAATATATTTCTAAACAAAATATATTTTAAAAAATAATTTCTACTGTTATCTCAACCACTACCATAATAGTTTGAAACTAAAACAGAAGAGCTTCATTATCTCTCGTAATATTGATGAGAAATGTAAGCAGCATATGCATGGAACCAATGGGGGCCCTAGTGCATAGCCAGTTCACAACTCCATTGTTGTGGAGTCAACCTCAATACTCTCTTTTAGTACATTAATCATCCAACAGTGACTATCATTTTCTCAAAGTGAAGGATTGAAAAAATTGGCCACGGAGACCAAAAGGAAAAGTGAATAACACGGCATTGTACAGGAAAAGGCACTCTCGTCTGAAATCCTTGGCCCTTTTTTCACGATAAAAATTCAATGTATTTCTCAATATTGCATGCAATTATCCCTAGATTTTCTAGGTTCACACGTGAATTCTACATGCACATCAATTCTGTCGGGTAAGTCAATAAGTTTGAATTCAAATGCTCAAGTTAAAAGCAAAATGATGGTGAGCAGTAGCCCATCTCTCCATGGATTTGGACTTTGATCTTTCAGTGAATTTTACACAAAAATCAGTCACTTCTAATGTGAATGCTGCCCAAATCAGTCACTGCTACTAGAATGATAGCTTACCAATCCCAGCGTCTCTCTCTCTCTCTCTCTCTCTCTCGCTCTCTCCCTAGGTAGTGGGTCGGTTTGGTGCTTTGAGAAAGTAGCTTGCTTAAGTCTCATCTAATAAAATTATTGCAAATACAACACACAGTATGTTCCTGTGGTTACTCTCGTATGAATTTCTTCTTTGTGCTACTAAATTCTGGGTAGTTTGTTGCTTTGTAATTACAACCTTCATTTATGACAAATGAGACCTCTTTCATTTCCTTGTGAAGGAAGAGAAATTTGAATTCTATGAGAGCACAACTAATCTATGAATCCTGTACTGTTACAGGTTCTTACTGTCTTTCCATGACTAATTAATCATTGGCAAGATGTAAATAAATAAATAATTGGCATGAAACATAGACTATCTACTTGGGACTATGCCTTTCATGAATCATCTTGTGGTTCACAATGTTTACCATCTTCTATGTTTTCTTGACTTGACAATTTTCCTCGCATCAAGCAACATGGACAATAACTTGTCTCTCTTAATATGGGAATTAAGGCGCGTTAATGTCTGATCAAGGCATGATTAATTCCTTAAAAAAAAGTCATATGATAGGCTAATTGTGGGTGTGTCAGATCCAACCAACCACGCAGCCATCTAAATTAAGGAAAAAAATACAGTCCAAAACTATTTATAAGTCAATTTCACCACTTGAATGGATTTTTCTCTGATGTAATAAATGATTCTTTATGTGATAAAAATGAAAATGAAGTCAAAAACATAGCAAATAGTATCTGCAGGAAATAACCATCTTTGAAAAGAAAAGCATGGTCAGCAGCAAGGACAGACAGCAATGAGAACAGAAATAAAAACAAAAACACATGATGATATATAATTATGGTGCATTTCGACAAGCACAATGCTTCACCGTTAACTTTGAGGAAGGAGAAAGAGACAAAATAATGGTATTCCATACCCACAATCACAAAGCTTAAAGAATATGCTACTCCAGTGACCACCCTTAAGAGGTTGTCTCAACCAATTATTTCAGTGATGCAGTCCGTAGAGTTGTGTGATTTTTTTGTGAAATATGTCAAGCATTAATCGGTCATGACCCCCGACATAAACTAATCCTTTCTTTGATCACCAGAACATTCCAACTTCTTGCTTATTTTTTTAGTAAGAGTCTCTTTGTAGTTTGTGGTCTCTAGGCTAAACTGCTTCTCTTGATCGCTGTCCACTATTCCAAGGCACCACCACCCCCATGAAGGAAACATTGCGATACCTTGCAGGCATTGCAGGCCCGAGTGGTTATGGCTCAAATTCAACTGCCGAGCAAGTTATTCAAGATTATGCTTGCTCGGGCCCTCCCCATTTAACTGCCATCATCACTGGTTAGTTTCCAGATTTTATCTCTGACCACCAAGATACATATACACACAGACAACTTTATTTTGATGGAAACTACCTACATTTCATCTTTTCACCATCTTCTGCTGATCATAGCATGGATGTATCAAAATATGGTCATGTCCTAGATTTTCTTCCCTTGTTTTTTCGTTTTCTTGGAGGGAATTTTAGCCTTCGAGATTGATCGTTTTTTCCCTTCCATCATCTTCCTTTACTCTTTCCTTATTCCTCATACCACCTTCATTTCTTTACTTTTCTTTTCCTCCTTATTTTCTCTTTAAGTGAGCATTGAAGAGTTTCTTGTTATGTCTTACAAGCGTGATCAGATACACAAGGGTTTAAACTTCAATCCCTTTCTCTCACACTCTGCTTCCAAAGGTTGATCAAAATGGTTCATTACTGATTCATACCACACCAAGCTACCATTTCTTTCTCTCTTTTTTCTTTGCCCTTCAATATATTGATATCTTCCATGTTTTCCTGTAGTTCTGAGTAGTCTAAGCACAAGAGAGCATAGTTTTTGCATTATTCTCCCTACAATCAGTATATTCTGCAGAGATTATTTAATTAGTGGCCCTTTTGGCTGGTGCAAGATATGGTTTTGTCTCTTTCGAATCATATTATTTACATATTCCCTGATTGGTTCGAAACTCGATCACTTCTTTCCATTATACATGCATCGTTTTTCACCTGCTTGTTTTTAGTTAAATTTCTCTACTCTTACTAAAAAAGTGTATCCACATATTCTCACGTACTATCTATCTATTCTCAACTTGTACAAGTATGAATACATGTTAGTAACTTTTTATTTTTTCAAAAGGGGCTACGTCAGGTATTGGAGTTGAAACTGCAAGAGCACTAGCTAAGAAAGGTTTGAGAATAGTGATTCCTGCAAGAGACCTGAAAAAAGCTGATGAACTGAAGGAAGTGATACGAGAAGAGAGTCCAAAGGCAGAGATAGTTATATTTGAGACTGATATAAGCTCATTTGTTTCTGTAAGGAGATTTTGTTCTGGTTTTCTCGCTCTGGGACTACCCCTTAACATCCTCATGTGAGTATTCAGTAGCTCTCTCGTATTTTTGTGACCAACAAGTTCATGAAGACAAAGTAGTGGGAAATAGTTACTAAAATATCACTTTAATTGCAGAAATAATGCTGGCATATACTCTCAGAAATTGGAGTTCTCCGAAGACAAAATTGAGATGACATTCGCTACAAATTACTTGGGTAATTAAACTTTATTTTTTTATTTATTTTATTTATTTTTTTTTTTATTATCTTACTGTGTTTGATTTGAGTTTTAAAATAGAAAAAAATATATATATACAAAAATGATTGAAACATTTTTAATTAGATGGAGACAAAGTTATAAAATAAATATGTTTTTAGATAATTTTAAAGTAAATTTTTATATGATATATAGATAAATATATATCTTTATTATTTTTATCTTACATCGTATAATAAAAAATAAGAATATTTTTTTTCTGTTTTTCAGAAAAGAAAAAAAAAACTTATCAAAACTTATCTTACATTCTCAGGAGGAAATGATGACAATATAAAACTCATGATTGCTTAGAGATAATGAAAAAGAAGATAAGACGCAGATTATGCTTAACTTTAGGGTTATGATAATACCTCCTCAAATAATAAATTAATAGTAATTAATAACAAATGGTAAAAGTGGTGTTATCCACCTTGATTACAGGTTTAAATGTAATTAGAGTTCTAAGGCTCTGCTTGTTTGCTGGGAAGTAGTTTTTTTTTTTAAATGAATTCCAAGAAAGTAAATTATTTTCTGATGTTTGGCAGTGTAATGAAAAATAAATTGGAAAACACTTTCCAGTATTTGGTTATGTCATGGAAAATGAGCTGGAAAATAATTTATTAATATTTTATTTTTCTCAAGTTTATTAAAATAATGAGGAACAAATCTTACAAATTAAAAGTTGAATGAGAATGAAATTGAAAAAAAATATAATTTCATAAATTATCTCAAATAAAATAAATAATAATCAAAATAATAGAGATCAAATCTAAAAACTAAAAAAAATGAAAGATGAAGAAATTAAAATAATAATAATTAACATTTCATAAATTATTTCAAATAAAATAAGTAAGAATCAAAAGAATGATGACCAAATTTGATACATAAAAAATTTCAATAAAAAAATGATAAGGGAAAAGCAAATAACAATTATAAAAATGAGGACCAAATTAAGTTAATATAAAAATTAAATTTTAAGAGATGAAATTGAAAAATAAATATTCAAAACAAAATATATATAGCAATCAAAAGTTTGATGACCAAATTTGATATAATCAGCAAATAATATGACATTTCTAAATTTTTCATGACTTCCGGAAAGTGTTTTCCGCCCAAATTTTCCAGGAAAACACTTTTCTGGAAACCAAGCCAAATTTTCCTTTGACTGGAAAGTGTTTTCCGTTGACCAACTTTCCTAAAGGTAAACAAACACATGAAATTTTGGAAAATGGTTTTCCGGAAAGTGAATTTCGGAAAACAAACATAGCCTAAGTGGGATTAGTCATTAATTAGACAAAGAGATGTTGACAAAGGACCTAAATTAGGATGGCATCCATAAAATTATAGCCCTAGCATTGCTCGGGTCTGGTAGTTTTTTGGACTCGATGCCCAATATTTATCCTCAAACGGAAAGCGCCAACAGAGGTAACAAATAAATGTGGATCTCTTCAATTTCTTAGATTTTTTTTCCCTAAAGTAGAAGAAAGAACTAAAAATCAAGTAACCCAAGTTCACATTGTTCTAATGATTAAAAGTGTTGATGTGGAATTATATCGGTTAAAAAAATCATAGAGATTAAAATTAAGATGGCAATCAAATTCTGTAAATATCGCATCTTCATGCGACTTCCTTCTAATATAGTTATGTATTGTCATTAATATTACTACAATCTGGACGGGCATATTATGCAAAATTCTTCACCTTTTTTTTCACTCCAAATGTACATTCTATCATACAACGTATTTTAAAGTGAGCGCGATTGAATACTTCTTCCTGACTTTGTGGTTATCCTTACCAGTGAAATTCTGGCTAGTGATATCTCTTGCCTCTTTATGGACCTAAAAATCCATACTTATTTGGATATTCAAAATCGGGTAAGTAGTACTTTCCTATGATAACAAATAATGACCTTGTAATTATTCTCAAATAGTTACAATACATTAACTTTTCCACGTACAATAACATTAGATTTTTTGTTCGTTAATGCCTTCTGGTAGCTTTGGAAGTTTGATATTGGAATTGTCAATTACCTTAAGAAAGAATCGAGTATCGTATGCACTACCTTCTCATCCAGCCCAAACAAACACGAATTGCATGTTAAAACTACATGCAGCCATTACTTTTTAAGTCAGTACACCTTTTTTTACTGATAAATGGTAATTTTCTTTGCTGCAGATACACAAGCACACACATGTGTGCCATCAATAACTTCTATACAATTCTATATGAAAAACAAGAAGCATCAATTATCAATTTCTAAGTAGTTTTAGAAAAATTATCCAATTTATTAATCCAAATAATTAATGATAAGGAAGTATATTGGTGTTACCTTGAAATGAGGCATGTATCTTGGATTCATCGTAATTTCATGTGGTGTGTTTACAAATTCAGAGTCTTTTAGTTTTATAACATCTACCGCGAGCAAATAAATTGTGGTCAAAACTTTATCATTAAAATATCTACTAACAGTTTCTTCTAAATGTTGAAATCTTTCATGAACTTTTCTATTTGAAGAACCTAATGCTAATGTATATAGAAACATGTCCATCTTTTCAATAACACTCATCATTCTTAAAGCTTTTAACCCATATTGGCTTTCTAAATCAAAGCATAAAGTTTGAAATATCGATGCATTTATCTTAAACATGTTTACACATCATTTCTAATGTTCATGTAAAATTTCATTTAACCATTGTATTCTTATGTTGTATGAAACCATACAATATTCTTTTTATATATAATTATTATAGTACATTGAGAGAGCTCTGACCGTGTATAATACTAGTTTATGATGATCAAACTCTCTCCTTTAAAATGATTCACTTTCCTCATCATCAAAAGCATTTCCATCATCGTCGTTATCATCATCATCATTTGTATTCATAACCAATACCACTATCATTACTGTCACCACTATCATAATTAACATAATTAATAACATGATTCATTACACTATCATAATCTCTATAAAATAAAGCATTAAACCATTGGGCGTTCATATCTTCAAAGGGAGATAATTTCTTGTATTTATAAGTAGAATAAATTATACGAGACTATTAGTTATACAAAAAAAAAATAACTAACAAGAAATTAATTTATGATTTTTTGAAAAATTTTATTACAAATATGATAATAATTGAACATAATTATTCTAAAGTTGTGAGATGTATTTTTTTTAATTTTTTTAATAGCTCCAAAATTAAAAAAAAAATAGAGATAATAAAAGGTTTGATAATGAACTAGATATTTAACTAATAATAAAATAGAAATAAAATATAAAAATATATATATATATATATATATATATATATATATATATATATATATATATATATATATCTTCCTATAAGCATCAAGGTTTGTTTGACGTTATATGTAATACACAATCAGTTCTATAGAACATAACAAGATAAGTAGAGAATAATTTATCTCGATTGCTTTAGTTTCCCTGGTAATGTATTTTGCAGTAGTCCTTAATATTTTGGCTTTTTTTTCTATTGGTTTATTTTCAATATTATTAATTTTATGTTGTTATTTCAATATTACTTTTTATAAGTTTCATGACTACAACACATTGCACAACTAAGAGAATCCGAACATTTATAGTTTCAATTAATTATTAAAAGAAAACCTTACACCAACTAATTTCATATCAGATTGAACTCTTGATTGATTTCAAATCTTGCTAATGATAATGCCAACTTTGGATCTTTGGATTTGATCCTGCTAGCTAAAATTCAAGAAAAAACCATTTTGGACCTTTTTCCCCCTCTCTTGAGACCTTGGTTGCCTGCAAGGTATATGTTGTCTGCAAGGTGTATTAATTGCTATACTGGTATAAAATTTGAAACTTGAAATGTGTATTAATTATTGCATGATTTAAGCATTAAGCATTACATAAATAATGAATTTCATCATATTTTCTATTTGTAACAAAACAATCTCGAAAGTAGAATAAGATGTTACTCAAATTTCAAGGTCCCTATGTACAAGGAAGATAAAAATAAATACTGAAATTCTGAAATTTTAGAGCTTTAAACTATATAGGTATTGTATTCAATATCCAATTATCACTAGACAATACCTATCTTATTATGTTTTAAATGCAATATACCTACAAACTTGTATTTATTAAAATATAGTGGTTACTTTCACTTGCAGTACAGATATCTAACCATCAATAAGCAAACAAAAGGGATGCATTTGACTTGCATTATTCAATAACTGTAATGACAATGATAATTCAAAAAATAAAAAGTGTAACTTGTTTGTGTAGTTTAAAAGAGAATGTTTTGTGGCAAGCTTCAAACTAACTTTCAATTCTTCACTTATAAATATGAAATATTAGCTTTGAAAGTGAAATTGTAACTACTATTGCAATACAACATTTATACATGAATGAATGCATGAGTAAACATAGTTAAACATTAGTTGTTGAATCTGTCAAACTAACTTTCAAATGTTACTATTCTCACTTAAAGTTCTCATCCTCAAATACAATAACACTACAAGTTCTGTGATTCTAACCATTGGAATATTAGGTGAATAAGTTCCAATACACACATAATAGTAAGGTAATTACAAGTATGTTACAATAACTGAATTAAGCAAATTCATATTATAATGAACCCAATGAAATATTAGTTTAACGAATAAAGAAAAAACTAACGCAACAGCTACAACACATTCACGTTACAATGAGGTCATTGTGATTCACTTTAACCATGGCTCTCCTATCAAAAGTATTTAATAGATAACAATACCATGTTTTCATTCAAACTGTTTTTAAAACAGAAGAATTAACATTAAGATATGGTTCATAAACCATATTAAAAATAAATAAAAACCTCATATTATCAGCATAGTAAAGATATTATAATTATTTATTGCACAAATATAATAACCAACTGTCATAGTTAGAACACACATTACATAAGCATATAAAGAAATTATATATATAGAAACAACTCACATTATTCAATAACAGTCAATTGTAACATTATTTAAGGATAATACAATGATATAAGTAATTTAAAAGGATAAAACCTCATTTATAGGTCTAAGGCTTTGAATTTCTTTTAAACATTAATTTTAGTCAGGAGAACTATCTATCAATATCTCTCATTGGTGCCCACATCTCCCTCTTGCTTCTTAAACAGAAGAACTCAATAGAAAATATGTGTAATTCACTACCGAATTGAACTTCATCTATGGAGTGAAGCTCTTTCATCACCTCTTCAATACGACACCCCTTCTTATCCTTAGTAGTGGAGGTGCAAACACTATTTATCAAAACATTATCAACCAGTCGATCCAACACATAAAAATAATTGTGCTTTTATTCCTTTTTTTCCACCTTGAGGTGTAGAATGTTGTGTTGCTATTCTCTTGCCACTACTATGATTGTTGTTGTTGTTGTTTGCAACATTGAATTCAGCTACCATATAACTCACATCATCAATGAAATTAGAAATATCATCCTCCTCTGAATCATCACTTCATATCCAGATTTGCTCTTTGAGTTTTTACTTGTTACCATAAGATTTAACCAATTTATCAAACATATTTTTTTTCAACTTCAAAGTTCATCAATCGACAAAGAACTCCAAAACATTAAAAAAAGATGAAAAATTCATCTTTCCACCAAAAAAAAAAAAGATTAAGCCAGAGAGGAGGACACCTGTCTAAGTTTGATATCCATGTAAAATCAATGACTATATGGACATCTTTTCATAAAGGACGCAGACAGGTGTTGTTCTATATCTAAATCTAAAGGAGAAATCTAAGACAAGAAAGATAACCTAAAAAATTCTGAAGCTACAAGCATATATCCAAGCTAACAAGCAACAAACATAATAGAACAACAAATCACACATGCAAGTCAATAACAAATTCATTCAAAATCACTGAAAAGCAATTTATATTTAATGCTTGCGTGAAACACAATTCCACTCACCAAAATTCAAAGGAAGATTTATAGATCTCTTAGAATTGTATCTTGAAGTAATTAAAGGTGAAATTTGGGAGATGATTTGCAGATCTACAATAGATCTAGCTTGAGTTGTTCTTGTGTCTCTCACGAGAAGAAGGAAGAAGAAGGTTATTTTAGTTTGTTAGGTTATCAATGGTAAAAAGAAAGAAAGATAAAGAAAAGTTATCACGTGAACCACAAGAACAAACTATTGTTGGATGCTTGCCAATAATTGATATTAGATCTCATTTATTGGTGGGTCCCATCAATTCTACAGTTATTTTTTTTACCAAATATTATAATAATTGTGATATAACAAAAACATCAAAAGTACTATAATAATAAACAAGCTTTAAAAGAATGTTTGAAAGTGTAATTATGATTATTTTTTAAAATATTTTTTATTTGAAAAAACATCAAAATAATATTTTTTTAAAAAATTCACTCCCAAACAGTGACTAAGAAGAAGATATGCTCTCTCTCGACTCTTTGAATTTGAATATTGAGACTAGCAATCAGATAAATTTATTTATTTTGAATAAATAAAAATGAGTTTTCAAAATAGTTAAAAAAATATATTTAATCTTGATCGATAGCATGAATTGATTGGAAAATATAAAAAAAAAATGAAAAAATAAAGAAGCAATAAAAAGAAGAAAGAAAATATGACATTTTTATTATAACAAGTGTTAGCAAGGTGGAAAAACAAAGTCTTTATCATCAAGTAAAACCTTGGGGCCATCTGCAGGACATTTTTTGTTGACAGAGTTGCTATTAGAGAAAATGATAGAAACAGCAGAGCAGACAGGCATCCAAGGAAGAATAATAAATCTTTCCTCTGCAATTCACAGCTGGGTGAGGAGAGATGCTTTTTGTTTCAGCAAAATGCTTTACCCAGGGAAGTAAGATCACTCTCCTTTTTCTTATTTTCAGTATATTAAATAAATAAATAAATATGCATCTATCATTTGAGTGCGATGAGACAATAGAAAACTAAGGGGCAAGAGCTTGGGCCAAATAATTACATTTCAAGTAATAATGATAACATAAGAACAATAACAAGAGTTACCAAGGATCTAACAAAATCATAAGACATATAGAGGTCATTAACAACTTGCAGGCAAATCACAGAGGGGAGGGAGCAATCATAATGGAAGAAATTGTTGTTATGGGTTTAGGCAAAAACTAAGCTTGATATTTGGTTTTCATTTTTTGCAGTTATGATGGTACAAGTGCATATTCTCAATCAAAATTGGCTAATATATTGCATGTCAAGGAAATTGCCACAAAGCTCAAGGTATAAGTCACCCTGGTCTGCCCTGTTAATTAGAAGAATTTTATGATACTCACCTAGATACTTATAATATTATAAGAGAGAGATTACATATAAAGAAGAGGAAAGAAAAAAAAAAAGAGAAATGAGAAAATTAAAAAAAAAAACTAATATGAGAGAAAGTTCTTACTATTTTTTTGGGATCATGTATAATTTTTTATCTATTCTTTATGTCAATCTCTAAATATCTAGTAGTTAATAATAAAAATAATAATAGCTTTAGTTAATCTCATAAAAGTTGAATGCTTTGCAGGCAAGGAATGCAAGAGTGACAATGAATGCAGTACACCCAGGCATTGTAAAGACTGGAATAATGAGAGATAGTTATAAGGGCTTTATCACAGGTAGCCTGATTTAATTTTTCTCAGAAAACATTTTCTTTGATGAGAAAAACAATCTCAAAAATACAAAACTTTCATCAGCAGATTCCCTTTACTTGATTGCGTCCAAGTTACTAAAATCTACATCTCAGGTTTGTCCACACCTCCTTGTCATTTCCCCTGCCAAAAAGATTCATGTATAGACAGACAAACACTGAAGTTAGTAGTGCAAATGTGTTTTATGGTACATGAAATATGCTGAATTCCGTGCATGCAGGGTGCATCAACCACATGTTATGTTGCTTTGAGTCCACAAACAGAAGGTGTGAGTGGAAAATATTTTGCAGACTGTAATGAAATTAACTGCTCAGCTCTAGCAAATGACGGATTAGAGGCACGGAAACTTTGGATGCAGACCCATGCACTGCTGCAAAGATATCTGTATCCGCCACCAACACAGCATGTTCTTCTATGTGACTGAGAATACATATTTAGGAGTCATGTGTATTTACAAGTTAGAAGCTCTATTAATGTACGTATAACTTAATAAAGGGATTCATAAGAGCAGGGGCCAATAAAAAAGTGATGGATAATTTAAATTTGCATTTAGAATAAAGGGATGGTAATGCTACATTCTTGTAAAATAGGGTCAGGGTGAATATAAGATTGAGTTCAGTTTCTGAAATTAATAAAAGGGATTATTTCATTTCCACAAGTTTACAAGTTTGTATAATTCCATTTTATAGGAAACAAGAAATGCGAAAAAAAAGAGAGAGAGAGAGAGAGACTAAGGGAGCATTATAGTTGATGTATTGATTAGTTTTGTTCTTGTTATATCAAGCCAAGCTCTTTCTTTAATACATTGTGCTTTAAAAAAGAAGAAATCCAAAGATTAGATATCAACAAAAGGGACATAATCATGTTTGGACCCTTACATTTCATTCCTCCGTCATCAATTCAGATTACCAGAAAGCACAGCATAAATGCACTAGTGCAGCTGGCTTGGGCTCCTTGTTGAGGCCATCGTGTCTGATAAGTAGTACTCGATCTGCTGGAGAGAGTCTCCATTCGCTTTCAGTTAATTTTCCAAAATGTATAAAAAGGCCCCGTGCCACATATCAACTATCAAGCCAGAAAGAAACCTAGTCACAAACAATGATTAGCTGCACACAAACAAGTTGAAAAGACTGCCTCTACTTCTTCATTTCTTAGCCTGCCATAAATTCCAAATCAAGAAAATCCATCAGTCAAAGTTGTATAGCACAAATGTCAAAGAACTCAAATGTGAGTTGTAATAAATACATAATGTGCAAAAAATGCCTAAATTTAAGGATGAGAAAGGGAGAATGTCTTTGCAAGAGCAAGATAAGAAAGAAGAAAGTTCAAGGAATGATAGTGACAAACATGTGAGGAGGAATACTGGCTAGTGAAATCCAGTCCTGTTGTTTAAATCAATTTGAAAACCAATTTCTAGCCATTATTTTTTCAATTGTCATCCTCCACTAATTGCCTAGAGTTAAATTGCATGAAAAAAAAATTCTAAATATTATGCAGATGGTATTCGGTGGTGGGAAAGATATAGAACTTCCTATGCAATCAAAATGATGTTACCTTAAAACGTGGAGACTGACGAACAGATACAGGAGACATGATTGCTCGACTCCCTCTTCCACGGCCATGGCTACCTTTGGAATTTCTTATATGTTCATCTGGAGTTTTGCTTGTCTTCGTTGGAGATTCACTTGTGTCACTGGAGATTGAAAGAGCTGGAGCAGACACAGATACTGTTGCAGATTCTTGGTGAAGAGTTGTGGTTTGAGGCAAAAATCCTAATGCATTATGATTGAACACACAATAGTATAGTTTATGAGTGCCAAAAATTGCAATTAAACAGCAAAGATAAAAGCCTATTCATCAAACTTCTCTACTTTTGGCAGTTGTCCCAGAAGAGCAACTAGCATGTCATATGGAACCAACATTTATGTTTGTCTAAATATTGAACAAGTACATGGAAGATGTTGCACAAGGGAGAAAGCAAGTGCCTGTTATTCATAAAGTATCTTCTCCCAAGTATGCAGGTTAAAGGAACGCAACAATTAAAACTCTACCAAGTGATGCAGATTCTTCAAACTTCTCTCTCATTTTTCTGACAAATTTGAACAAGCCATTGGTTTTATTCAACTCGTGGATCAACTGTTTGGTGTCATTCAATTGTGGATCACAACCCAACACTGCAAATTAGGCAGAAAAGAAACTTTACATTTAATAAGAATGTATTCAAACAACAGATCATGAACAATTTAGCCCATATCAGAACTAGAATGGACAAGGACTTAGTTTAGTTGAAAATTGGAACTACTTGATAACCAAATGCATCCATTACTTACATGTGTACATATCATTTTCATGGCGAATGGTGAAAGAGCACTCCTCATCTTGATTTTTCAAATTGATGTTGTTGAGTGTGAATTTTACCCCTAAATATATCGAGAGTTCATAAGTACGGAATTTACAGAGGAAAAAAAGGAGAATGAGTATTAAAAATGCAATGGCTATGATTACCCTGGCCGCCTTCAATTTTGAAGCCAAGAACCCTATTGTACCATAACATTGCCTCTTGAATATCCCTTTTATGGTCAATGTCTTGGTGTTCTATTTCTTCAGATGTTGCCAAAGCTGCCAACAATGCCAAAAGGAAAAGGGCTGAGAGCAGAGACCAATAAGCAACTTAACCACATAATTTACATGCTCAAGAGATTGGAAAAGGCAAATCAAACAAAACTCAAATATGGTTTCATAGGCAACTGATGAAGAAACAAACATATGAAATATCACAGCTTGCTAGAATTTGAGGATGTCCAAACTAAAAATTAATAAACATCATGAATTCAGACTTAACAATTCCTTTTCCGATCAAATATAAGCCATGGTTATGTAGTCAGCTCACATGTTGCATTAAAACTAACCACCAATAGTTGAGTTCTACAGTCCTGATGCATCCTAATGGATGTTTGCATGAGTTTCATTAAGGCCCTGACATGTCAGAAATGTGAAAACACATCCAACAAATCTCAACCTTCCAAACCTTTGTTTCTATTTCAGTAGGAACCAAAATCTAACCCCACTCATGTTAAGAACCACGATTTAATCATCAATTTCACAGGCATAGTCTATGCTACAAAAATCTCTTTCCAAAAAAGTTAGTTAATGAAACAATAAAAAGGAAATGCACTGTTATGGTAATGGAGTTAGTGTCTGAACAATTAACAATCAGCTAACAAAGGAAAATAATAATACCAAGAGATAGTTGGGACATAATCGTTGCAAACTCATCCCTTCTAGCTCTTTGAACTAGAACACTTTTTTGAAGTTCATGTATTCTAGCTCTTGTAGCAGATATTGACTCCCTTGTTGCCATCTGCTTAGCCTCTTTCCGAGTTTTAACTGTAAGAGAACACAAATTAAAAAAAAAGAAGAAGAAGCAGCAAATGGACATCAGAAGAAGAAGAAGCAAATGGACATCAGTTTTAAAGCGTTGTATCTCACGAAAACAAAAATAAAAATTGAAGCAGAGAATGGATTTTTTTGGAGATAAAAACACAAATTTTCACTAACGGTTCTCTTCTCTTTTCCAGCATTCTTATTAACAAACCAAGAGTCCCAATTTAAAAATAAAAAAAAATAAAAATGTCCTTGCTTCCCTTCTTCAGCTAATTTTGTGTCAGACGAAATATGAAAACCATAGCATTTCATCTTCCAAATAGCATATATTTGTTTCTTCTAAACATTTTGTGCCACTAGTTTATATCATTTCTTAAGTTAAGGGTTTCCAAAATAGCATGGTAATTTATGAACTCAAGCATACAAATGGTAAATAAAACAAAACGTCAAAATAGATGATTGGGAAGTGGGAGTAAGTTATTTCTTTGCAACTTTAGGCTTCCAGAAGGAAATAAAAATTAAAGTACAGCCTGATTAAGAGTTACTCAAATACACAAATTCAGCACAAGGGAATGAATTTGTTCTGTCTTCCATTAGAGGTTAATGCTAACACCAGTAAAATCAACTAGAAAAACACAATAGCGCTAACTGCAAACAAACAATACAGCCCTCCCAGAACATAAAGTTTCCATCGAAAATGGTAATGACGGCTGCATGTTTAAAGCATTCGGTATTTGATTTTTTTAGTCACAAACTTAAATCATAGTAGCATTTAAAAGTAGCAATGCACATTCACAATCAATCAATTAATTAATTAAGTAATTAGCACTCGTATTTAAATTGCCTGAAACACACAAATTAAGATTTCACGTCCAGATTACCAACCAGACACTTCAAAAGATCAAATATTGAAATGTTAAAAAAAGGTTTTTAACATCACAGAAAATGCCAGCATAAATTCACTGAAAATTGGTAAGAGAGAAAGAGAGACAAACCTGCCAGAACTTTAACAAATTCATCATCAGCTTCTCTCAAGCTAGATTTCAACCTCCCTGACTTCCCTGCAAAAAGAAGAAAAAGAATCACACGATTTTGAAAACCCTATTTCGATCCCCATACAAAACAAAACAGCTTAACTTCCGGAACTAACTACACAGCAACAAAGGCTAACTAGAGTAAAGTGAAGAATTCAGCAATGCCACTCTTTCTCTGACCTTGATTTTGCATAGTTTCTTCTACTATGGCTTTGATGGAATCCAGAGAGTTGCAAAACGACGCCATGAAGGAGTCCACTTTATGGAGTTGGATTTTGGCATCTCTGTCGCAGATCAACCGCATACACTCCATTTGAGTCCGTACAGTCTCCGTTGCTTTCCTCTGCATTCTCTTGGGCTGGGGTTATGACTTTTCTAAGCGGTCATTTTGATTTTCCAATTTTTTCTTTTCTTTTCTCGCATACTTGTTTTGCCTTTTCCCGGACTGAGCGGGAGGGAGCCATTTCACTAATGATTGTTTTTGTGCTACGGGCTACGGGCCTTTCTGGGAACTGGCGGTGGATCAAGCTATAGGACCCTGTTTAGCATTATGGTTAGCACGCGTTTTATCTCGATTACAAGTTTGATCATGTTTGGTTAAAGCTGAGTGTAGGGATATTATTAAAATTATATTTTTTTTAAATATAATTTTTTATTATTTAAAACTAATTTTTTAAAATATTTTTATATTATTTTTGATAGGCTGATATCAAAAATAATTTTAAAAAAATAAAAAATATGTTATTTTAATGTATTTTTAAATAAAAAAAAAACGTTTAATCATAATCATTATTACACCCTCAAACACCCTTTAAATTTTATCCGTTATAGATTTGTACTACTTCTGTTGAAAATTCAAATTCTCTCCTTATAGCTTTTCTTAATAATATTTTTTCAAACTGCAAAAACTATTATAATATTAAATATCCATTTGATCCGAGCTAATAATTTATAATTTATGTGTCAAAATTAAATTTAAGTATTTTGAAACTAATTTTTTACACCGAGTGCGTTAGTTATTGGGCCCTGTGCATGTACAATGGGCTAATTTCGTAGCAATTTAAAACTATTTTTAGAAAAGAAAAGGAACATGTAAATAAAACAACAATAAGATTAAGAAAACAAAAAAAAAAAGATATTTACTTCTAAAACCATAGTTTTTAGACCTGGTCCAGTTTAAAGATCGAGTTCCAAGTTTTGATCGGGTTATTGGGTTTTGACCGGATAACCGGGTCGCCCGGATCAATTTTTTTTAAAAAAATCAAAACGACGTCGTTTTAGTAAAAAAAACAAAAATCAACGGGTTACAACCGGGTTTTTGACCGGGTCACACCGGGTTTTTTCTTCCCCTGTTTTTTCTTCAACCCAGCCCGGTTCCAGCCCCGGGTCAACCCGACAGGCCGGGTTTTGACACTATGTCCAAAACCATTGAAAACGTGGAAGAGGAGAAGGAATATGGTCGAACCTATCCGGTAACAGCCATGGAGAAAACCGTAAAACATTGCAAGACATTTTATAAGATAAAATGGCATAGACTATCAACTTGGACCGACGAAAGATTGACACGATGACAGATCTTTAGCTGCCTCTTTCGATGGAGTCATTAATGACAGACGGACCTCCAACTTCTTCCTCGTTAGTAACTTATTTATCTTACAAGTGACTACATAGCTAATTAAGAGGCATGCAAATTTTGAGTATACGTAGTGATTGGATAAAAAAAATTAAATATAAAAAATAATGTTTAGATTGTTTGAAGTTTTTTTTGGTATTGTTATAAAACTTAATATAATGTTTCAAATTTGAAAAATTCTGACCTGACTATTTGGTTAACCCAAGTTTTAAATTAAATTATAAAAGAACTGTTCTGGCGTGTTTTTGTTTATTAGGTAGGTCTGAGGGAAAAAATCAATTCAATACTAAAAGATAATATTAAATAAAAAAATCCTTATTACAAGATAGAATTGAAAAAAAAAAGATAACAAAAAAGGGTCAAAATCTAAAGTAATTAAAAACCTCGTATTAAATAATGGAATTGGAAAAACAAAGAAAAGATAAAAAAAATTAAAAAATTGACAAAAAAATCTTTTATTATAGTATAAAAAAAATGAAAATTGATTTACCATCAATCTACTATTAAAATATAAAATTAAATTACAAACTCATTTTAAAGGATGAAATTAAAAAAATATATATAAAGAAGGGCAAAAAACCTAAAGGAAATAAGAACCATTATTAAAGGATGTAGTTGAAAAAAAATACTTAAAAGATAAAAATAAAAAAAGACCAAGAAACCCAAATGACCAATATAAAAAGTCATGGGCCTATTACAAAAAGCCCAGAAACATAGGATTGAGGGAGACTCGTATATCTAACCCTTTTTTTTTACAACAGGTCACTGGTCATCTACGAAATGAAAACACATTTTCTCTTAGTATGATCAAGACACGAATGATCTCTCTAAATGAAATTCTCATGTAAGTTAGTTCAATATACATATCTTATAACAAGCACTTACATATTAGTTTTAAGTATACCTCATACCTCAACTTATAAAAACGTTTGCTTCCTTTCATAAAAAATAATAATAATAATAATATGTATCAGTCTCAACGTCTCTAAGTAATGTTCAATCGTAATAGAATAGTGACCATAAACATTTAGAAACAATACTTTAATGCAATAAGAATCTCATAATTATAAAAATAAACATATCTTTTTATTTAAAATAGATAAAACAAGTAATGTTAAAGAGCAATGTAAAACCATTCTTTAAATTTTATCAAATAGTTTAAACTTTTAAATCAAAATAATTATTTAATATAATATCAAATCTTTAATGAACGAATGATCAAGAATTTGAATTTTTACCACCTTATTCTATCTAATTAAATTAATAAAATTAGTGGTGAGCATGTATATGTTTTAAGTTGAAAGAAATGTTTTAGAAATTAATATAAAATTATTTTTAGATTCTCATAACAGCTTAATTAATTTTTTGAATTAAAATAATTATTTTACATAATATATATATTACCATAAGCTAGCTATCTTTCATCTCATAAAATATAATTAATATCCCTCTTTAAGCCGAAAGAAGAAAAGCCATTTAGGTCAATAACCTTAAAAGAAGGGAAGAACATTCTAAAAAAGAAACAAGAGGCACGACAAAATGCTAGCTAGTTTGATGGTGATTCAATTTGAAACCTCAAATAAAGTATGATTTCCAGTTTTCCACCATGGATAGAGGATTAGGCAAAGCCATTGAAATGCTTTAAAAAGAAAAAGAAAAAAAAGGAGCATTTATTTTCATTAAAGTTATGTGTGTATCCATGCAGTTGTGTGGTTATGGCTCGTGCTGTGAAAGGGACGGGGGCCATATATGCTTAAAAAGAAGCTCTTCTTGGTCTAAATGATCTCATAGCTGACTAGCCATTGATGATTATATATTGTTTACCCAATCCACAGAATCTTCTCTTCTGTGGGGTATTGTTTCTCATCATAACCAGCCAATTATTGCTCAAAAGGGAAGCCTTCAACCACACACTTTGGCTTCGCAAAATAAATTATCAGTAGCAGGCAAGTGTTTGTGCTTTCCCGGAAAAGAGAAAAAGAGATGGAAAATGATTAGGGAATTAATAGAATCCAACCGCGACTTTCATATTCAGGACAGTGCCATTTTCATGGGCGATGAGCTCGGCTTTAAAATATTCACTGCTAATCTTGATGCCAAAGGCCCAAAAGCACGTTTGAACTGGGGAAAAAAAGGTTAAACAAATTTGAAGTTTCCCAGAACATGTACAGAGGTGCTCCTTTCTCACCGTTTTCTAACAAATTTATCACTGTTTTTGGTACAATAAAGCTAGCATAAGATCTCACCAAGAAGAACAGATGTATCAGTCAGTGAAATCCAGAGCTGACCTGAACTCAAAAGATTTTACACTTCTTGACTTGATAATATATACTCAAGATGCTATAGTATAGCAGTGCACGAACTAGAATTCCACAGCAAAGGTGTCGGTGCATATATATTATCACTCTTAAGAGTTTAATTTTCGAGTTTTCATTTTCATTTCTGCTACTTCATGCTAAATTTATCATCTCTTTTAGTCTTATATATATCTTGTGGTTAATCTTTTTATTTAATTAAAGATTAATTACGATGCTTGTGATTGTTTTAATTAGAGATTATAAAGATGGTGAGATTTGAACTTGACAATAGATTTAGTTATTAAATATACAATATTATATTAAAAAATTATTATAAATTAACAAATTAAATTATTGAATGAAATCCTATGAAAAGCTTTATGTTACTCCTTGATAGTGTGACTAGATTGTTATTATGCCACTTCCTTGATGGCTATATGTACGTAAATCTATTAATTTTTAATTAAATAATGAGTAGGATCAAAAGATTTGGAGCAAATATATACTTAAATTAGTTTTTGTATAAATAAATAAATAAATAAAGTGATGTGGACCAAAAAATGGAAAGGAAATCTAGGATAAGATTAAATTAGCTACACGAATGGGTAATAATTTGCATATAATTAATTAAACAGCACGATCTTGCATGTTGCTTATGATATATATATTTGGAATTGCATCTAAGACCAGCGCATATCATCAATTGAATAGTATTTTCGTACATGAAAAGCTTATACTTAAATAATTTAGTAAGCGTTTGGGAACACGGTTCAACCCGCGTTCCCAAAAATTTGAAATTTTTTTTTGTTTTTTGCTAAAATTTAATATGGTTTGTACGTTTTGGATCGTTTTGATGTGCTGATGTCAAAAATAATTTTTAAAAAATAAAAAAAAATCATTAACATGCATTTTGGCACGAAAAGTTATTTGAAAAGCACTCGCAACCACACTGTCAAACACACTCTTAGTGGTTTGATCAGGTATTGGTCCACACGGCATCGTTTGACAATGTGGTTTGAATACTTTTTAAATGTTTTTTAATGATTTTTTTCCCTTAAAAAACAGTAAATTAATAATTTTTAAGTTTTTTTTTTTTTTAAGATGATTTGATATTTGAAAAACACTAAACACCATTCTTCTTTTTTCTCAGGCATGTGCTAACATTTTTTTCAAGTTCGCATTCATCTTTCGAAACAAACGTATGATTTTATTTGTATATATTATAATGCTCTCTTTTGAAAGATTGCAGACTAGAATCCAAGCATAATCTTGAATTTGACTGCTCCCCATCCCACTAGCTAGGTAGCAGCCATAAATTAAACCGACAATAAAAAAGAAAGGGGATTTTTTTATATATATATTTGAAGAGAGAGAGAAAAGGAATATTGACTAGAATCACATGTACCGACTCCAATAAAAGAAAAAAAAATTACTTTGATATATAATTTTTTGAAAACCAACTTAGAGATTGACTCAGAACAATACCTAGATCACAAGTCGAGTTAATTGTTGACCCGAGTTAACGTAAAGATAAAAATAATTATTATCATAATTTTAAAATCTGACTTGGAATCGACTTGAGACAAGACCCGGGTGATGTGTAAGGAAAGTCTACATAAGAATAAAAGTGATTATTATTATAGTTTTAAAACACAACTCAAGGGTCGACCCAGGACAAGACCCGAGTTATAAGTTGGGAGGGTCAATCCGAATTGACTTGGGTCAATGTAAGGATAAAAGTTCATAGTTTTAAAACCCAACTAGGAGGTTGAACTGGGTTGACACGGGACAAGATAAAGATAAAAGTGGTTATTATTATAGTTTTAAAATCCGATTCGGGGGTCAACCCAGAATAAGGCCCAAGTTACCGGTTGGGAGGTTGACCCAAATTTATTTTAAGAGATTCAAAGCAATCTTATTTTGACAAAAAAAAATCAATGAACTTTTGAGCCGTGTTTAATCCTGAATCGAGTTGGTCTTATCAATTCTTCCTTTATTTTTCTTTTTTAAACCTGAACTATTCTGGGCCTTGGGTCTACCAGGTCCCTTGTCAACCCATCATGACAATCCAGGTTTTTTAACTATGGTTATTATAATATTATTATTTTAACACTCAATGTAAGCTAAAGTGAAAAAAATAATATGTAATTATTATTTTAGAATTTTTCATATTTTATCTTGACCTTATATTTGAATACCTTTTCTAAGTTTCGATGTGGCTGCGGGTGAACCTCACCCGCAGCCACAATACCAAACAACCACTTAGAAAACAATATATGTTATAATCTACACTTCAAACATTAAATAAGACAAAAATATTATTGTTATTGTAGTATATTGTTCTACCTTGTACAATATTTACCAGATATAAAATAAGATAAATTGTTCAATCTAATAAATATTAAACACAAAACAAGGTAGTTATTTATTTAACTCAATCATGTCTAGTGTAATCTAATATAATCAATATTATCCAACATATCAAACACTAAGAATGACCAAACAAAACCCTTATTTCATATACGAACTCAATGAATATATATAAAACATATATTTAAAATATAGATATATGAGTTCATATGATTTTATTTATATTTCTTTTATTATATAATCCATCGATAAAATGGTACTCTACATTTATATATAAAAAAACTCTTCTTATTTTGATGATATGAAATTCAATACACCATCAAACACCATATGTTTTGGATGATGTTACATAGGATCTCAAACTCTCTTTCATCGATAAAAAAAACAAAACTAACGGTAATAATAAACTCTCCATTTGGATCCATATATGCATGTACGTCCGCATGCATGAATTTCGAGGTAGCAGATAGCACTGACTTTCTCAAAGAGAGCTGGTTGAAATTTGAAAAACAGATCAGCAGCTAGCTAATCATGGGATGTTACTCGACAGTTAAAATGTGATGATCATCACCCTTACTGCTATTTTGTCCCTATAAATATAAATAAATATGATGTTGTGATGATCGAGATTTGAAGAAGCAATGCCAGTTACTGTGTATGTGTCCATTTGGAGAAACAGGGGATGGTGACACGCAGTAGTAACTGATGAAACATCTTAGCACTCAGACGTTGCTTTGTCTATCCAAACTCCCACAGAAGGTGGACCATATCTAAGTAATATATAACATCTGATGATCTGAATATGAAAGGAAAAGGAAGAGATTTGTTCAAGTTGTTATGATTATTGCATTAGGATCAAGTCCTTAATCCTGATTTAATTAATATTAACAGGAGAGAGAGTTCTAAATAATGATAGAAACCCAAGATTTTGGTAACCATTAGAGCTGCTCAACAGCTTGAGATTGAAGGAGGCTGCTCGTTCCAATTTGGTTGCGAAGTTAAAAGTCAATTCCAAGTCGTTTCAACAGGTTTATCAATAAAAGGGCAACATCACTTAATAATGGTGGTAGGAATAAGATTAGATGGCCTGAGATTGTGGTTTATATGGCTTAGGCTCTTTCTTTTTCAGAGGAAAGTGCATAAAACCTCACTATATTTCTATTTTATCTTCCTAGCTAGCTGTAAACTTGAAAGCAACGTCACTTAAAACTGCATTCTTCGGCCTTGAAAGATTCTGAAAGTGAACGGCACTTTCCCTTGTCTTTCTTCCCCCATGAGAAGGACATGGCTTGGTTAAGGCTCTAATATTCATACAAGAAAACGGGTAAAAATCATGTATATATGATCCCCCTACCCTGCACATTTAGCCTAGTCAACCTTTTTACTTCCCCTAAAAGGAAAGCTGAGATCTCTTCCCAGTCATGGAATTTATTTCACGGTTAATCGGATAGAAGGACAGATCATATGATCACCTTTAATTTGATGTGAAGGGGTTAATTTGACAAAGTTTTGGATAGAGGGTTTGGATCACTATATATTCAAGCTAGAGGGATCATGCATGATCATTTCTAGCGCGAAAAAAAGAGAAAAGAAAAGGAAGCACATCACCTTTTCGCTTGTGAGGCTGAAGCATCAACTGTGAGTGGAATAATTGGATGAAACTACTTTATGAAAAAATGGCACGATCCAACCACCTTGGTTTGCCGAAATTGATTCATGCTAGAAACTATACTGTATTATTTTTTTAAATTTGTTTGAAATAATATTATTATCCACAACAACGTTTTGGAAAATTATTAGGGTATTCATTTTTTTTTTTTTAAAAGAAAAAAACTCTTTCTGCTCCCATGCAATCGATCAGTGCATGTAAAATAATGTTCTCCTGAGACCAAGATTTAGGTTACAACGTGACTGCCGGGCTCATGTCTGGGCAAGGGGAATTATCTTCGTCTTTCCCCTCATAACCTTCTAATCGACAGCTTTCAAGGTCTTTTTCACTGGAATTAGTTGGAAGTGATATTTAAGTTTAGAGGGGGGATGATCACCTAACAAAGACAACTTGATCCATCATGTACACATGAATGCGCCAGAAACCAGCAACTGTGACGAGAAAACGACCCATCGTTTACTAGATTGCGTCCTCCCAACTTTGATAATATTTTGGAATGGGATAAAAATTATTTTTTAAAATATTTTTTATTTAGAAATATATTAAAATAATATTTTTTAATATATTTTTTACGTAACAACTCAATTGTGTTATCTCAATTTAAAAGGTATTTGAGAGTATGATAGATTTTTTTTTTGAAGTACTTTTTTATTTAGAAATGCATTAAAATAATATTTTTTTTAAAAAAATTATTT
>Ga0307511_10001282_pt1 | contig 26655 bp, 18 predicted proteins | sample 13_EM_MG_FD_200266 | JGI IMG/M metagenome (GOLD analysis project Ga0307511, IMG submission 200266) | Populus trichocarpa ectomycorrhiza microbial communities from riparian zone in the Pacific Northwest, United States - 13_EM | ecosystem: Host-associated > Plants > Roots > Unclassified | place...
TGACAAGGATGCCCCTACCGGCAGCGGATTCTGGCACTGGCTGGTTTTTAATATCCCGGCGAATGTTATGGAATTGAAATCAGATGCAGGGAACCTCAGCAAGAACCTGACTCCTGCCGGAGCGGTGCAGAGCAATAATGATATGAGCCAGCCCGGCTATATCGGTCCCTGCCCTCCTCCCGGATTGATCCATGAATACCTGATCACGGTTTATGCGCTCAAAGCGAAGTTGACCCTGGATAAGAATACCAGCCCCGCTCTGGCAGGATTTACTATCAACGCCAATACGATTGCCAAGGCGTCTATTGTAATGTACGCGAAACAGTAAAAAATTGCGAAGGGAACGGCCTGGCCATTCCCTTCGCATTCTAAACTTTTTCCCCTAAATTTGCCCACCGAACGGTAGAAAAACCGACTCAAATCTATTCTCATGGCAATCTTAGTTAACAAAAATTCCAGGATCATCGTACAGGGCTTTACAGGAACAGAAGGGACATTCCACGCTACTCAAATGATCGATTACGGCACGCAGGTGGTCGGTGGTGTCACACCCGGCAAGGGGGGCAGCACCCATATTGACCGTCCGGTATTCAATACGGTGGCGGATGCTGTAAAAGCCACTTCCGCTAATGTATCCATCATTTTTGTTCCGCCGGCTTTTGCAGCCGATGCGATCATGGAAGCTACCGAGGCAGGTATTGAGCTGGTAGTATGTATAACTGAAGGGATCCCCGTTCAGGATATGGTAAAGGCCAAAAATTATCTGCTGGGTAAGAACACCCGGTTAATAGGCCCTAACTGCCCGGGGGTGATCACAGCCGGAGAATGTAAGGTTGGTATTATGCCGGGGTTTGTCTTTAAGCAGGGCAAAATTGGCATCGTATCCAAATCGGGTACCCTGACCTACGAAGCTGCCGACCAGGTCGCTAAAGCAGGCCTCGGTATTTCGACAGCGGTAGGGATCGGGGGCGACCCCATCATCGGAACCCCTACCCGGGAAGCGGTGGAATTGCTGATGAATGATCCCGGTACAGAGGGGATCGTCATGATAGGAGAGATCGGGGGAAGTATGGAAGCAGAGGCGGCCAGATGGATCAAAGAGAACAGCCGTAAGCCGGTAGTTGGATTTATAGCTGGCCAGACGGCTCCTCCCGGACGCAGAATGGGACATGCCGGAGCCATTATCGGCGGAGCAGATGATACAGCTGCCGCTAAAATGAAAATCATGGCGGAATGCGGGATCCATGTTGTGCAAAGCCCTGCCGATATCGGCGCCACCATGGCAAAAGTTTTGAAGAAATAAATTGAACTTATTTTAAATATAAAGGCCGTCCCATTTTACAGGGACGGCCTTTTTTTATTGATGGCCTGTCAATGGGGCCCCCTCGGAGGCGGCCATTGTTTTGTCTGTTTACCAATGTCTGTGATCGTGGCGAAGATCATGGCGATCCTGGTGGAGATCGTGGCGGTCATGACGGAAGTCCCTGCGATCCTGTCTTAATTCCCGGTGATCATGGCGAAGATCATGAAAATCTCCTACCCTCCTGTCGCGTGCCAGTTCCCGGTGATCATACCGGATATCCCCGCGGTCATGACGCATATCCATTCTGTCGTGCCGCATGTCCATTCTATCATGAACAGCGTCCCTGCGATCAAAATTTTCCCGACCCTGGGCCTGTGTGGCAACAGCAAAGAATAATCCTGCTGCGATGAGTATTGTAAATTTCGTTGACATAACTTTCATTTTTAATTGTTAGTGTTTATCGAACTCCTATATAAGAAGGCAACGGGGAATTTCTGTTTAAACCGTATACGTTATACCTATGTTAAAAGGACCGGCCCCCCGCAGCCCCTTATGTAATCTCTTTAGCCACTGCATCTTAAATAGGCTGTAAACCCAATTAAAAAAGTAACTTTAAAAAAGTTTACCTATGAATTTCAGAAATACGGTAGCGATAGCTTTCTTCTGCCTGCTTTCTTCCTTATTGACCGCACAGATAAGACAAAGTGACTACGAAACAAAATGGAAGGTCGTAGATTCATTGACCTCCAAAAAAGGACTGGTCCAGTCCGCTCTGTCGGAAGTGAATAAGATCTATGCCCTGGCCAAACAGGAAAAGAATGATGTACAAATAGTACGGGCATTGATCTATCGTATCAACCTGCAGGAGACTACCCGGGAAGATGCCGTACAATTGACGATAGCAGACCTGGAAAAAGAGATAGCTGCCGCATCGCAGCCTGCACAATCGATCCTGCAAAGCATCCTGGCAGATACTTACTGGAATTATTTCCAGCAGCATCGCTGGCAAATTTACAACCGGACAAAGACCGCTGATTTTATCAAAGGGGATATCACCACCTGGGGGATCGATGATTTCCATAAGAAGATCGGTGAGTTGTACCAGTCTTCGCTGCAGGAAGAAAAATTATTGCAGCAATCGAAACTGGAGCACTATGACCCCATCCTTATCAAAGGGAATGCGCGCTTCCTGCGTCCTGCCCTTTTTGATCTGCTGGCCCATCGGGCGCTGGATTATTTTAAGACAGATGAGCGGGATATTAACAAACCTGCTTATGCGTTCGAAATTGATGACCCGGCCGCCTTTGCGGATGCATCCGCTTTTATTGCTCATTCCTTCAGGACAACAGACTCTCTTTCCTTGCACTTTAAAGCCCTGCAATTATTCCAGCGGCTGCTCCGCCTGCATCTGTCCGATCAGCAGCCCGATGCATTAATTGACGTGGATATCGAACGCCTCAATTTTGTAAATGTGTACGCGATCACAGATGATAAGGAAACGCAGTACATTCAGGCGCTGGCTCATATAACAGGCCGGTACGCGACCGAGTCGGCGGCAGCAGAAGCCTGGTATTTACAGGCACAGCAATATGCCGCCCGCGCTGCCAGTTTCAATCAGGAGATAAATGAGCCAACCGATCGTCCTAATAACAGGAGCCGGGATACAGCCGATCGTTACGGATATGTAACAGCGAAGGCCATATGCGAAAAGGTGTTGTCGCAGGGAATAGGGAGAGACAGCGAAGGAAAGACCCATTGCGAAATGCTGCTTATAAATATCCTGCATAAGCAGCTGGCCCTGCAAACCGAGAAAGTAAATATACCAGGAGTGCCATTCCGCAGTCTGGTGAGCTGGCGCAATGTCACCCAATTGTATATGCGGGTGGTCCGGGCAGATCGATCGCTGAAAGAAAGTTTTGCTTCTAATTCCTGGCAGGAAGAATATTGGAAGAAATTGCTGCAATTGCCCGTTCTCAAAACCTTTAGCCAATCCTTACCGGAGACAGGAGACTACATGATCCATTGGGCGGAAATAAAGATCGATGCGCTGCCTGTGGGAGAATACTTCCTGCTTGCCAGCTCCGACAAAGATTTCAGTCTTACCAAAAACCCTTTGACGGTCCAATATATTTACATCTCTTCCATTGCCTATGTCAATAATGACCAGGATTATTTTGTACTGAACCGGGAAAGCGGTCAGCCTTTGGCAGGAGCAGCCGTGCAGGTATGGAACCAGCGGTATGATTATAAGACCAATAAAAATATACTTGACCGGGGAGCGGCCTACCAGACAGATCCACACGGGCATTTTCTGCTGGCTAAAAAAACCAATGCTACCGATTATCAGCAACAGTTGCTGGAGATCAGCACGGCGGGAGATCATCTTTTTCAGGACCAGTCTATCAATCTGTACTACGATAATGAGACAGGCGATGATGCAGGCGATAAAATAAAGTATGAGAAGGATAACGGAAGAACTTTTTTCTTTACGGATCGTTCGATCTACCGGCCGGGTCAGACGGTCTATTTCAAAGGGATCGTAGTGACCAGGGATTTTGGTACCCGGCAGGCAAAGGTGATGACTTCTTTTAAAACCAAAGTGATCCTTTATGATGTCAATGGGGGAAAGGTCGATTCCCTTGAACTTACCACCAATGAGTTCGGATCTTATCACGGTACATTCAAGTTGCCGGAGAATTTATTGAACGGGGAGTTCAGTATCAAAGATGATTCGACCGGCGGTACGAGCCCATTTTCCGTAGAGGAATACAAAAGGCCCAAATTCTATGTGGAATATGAAAAGCTGAAAGGCAGTTACCGGGTGGGAGACACTATCCGGGTAAAGGGCGATGCCAAAGCTTATGCCGGGAATAATATCGACGGGGCCACTGTAAAGTACCGGGTGTTGCGAAAGGCCCGATACCCTTATCCCTGGCTGTACGGTCGCTGGGGTAAACCCGTTGCCACCGATGGGCAGGAGATCGCTCACGGAGAGATGAGGACCGATGCAGCGGGGAAATTCACGATTGTCTTTGCAGCCCTTCCTGACCTGCAGGTGAATAAGGAGCTGGATCCCGTGTTCGAATACAAGGTATCGGCAGATATAACAGATATCAATGGGGAAACAAGGAGCGGCGAAACGACCGCACAGGTTGGATACAACGTTTTACAGCTTATCATCAACCGGCCGTCGGGAGATCATTTGCCGGCGGATAGCCTGAAAGAGGTGGCTGTCGTCCCTACGAATCTTTCCGGGGAACCGGAGCCTGCCGACGTGCAGGTAGCTATTTATAAGTTACGATCGCCTGACCGGCTGATCCGGGCACGTTTCTGGGCAAAGCCCGACCAATTCATCATCCCCGAGAAGGAATACCTGGCAGCCTTTCCCCATGATGAATACCGGGATGAATCGAAGAAAGAGAGCTGGGGGAGGGAGGATCTTCCCGCTACAAGTTTTAAGCTGCAAGCTGCAGGCTTCGGGCCTCAGGCTGCTGCTGATACGTTGAAAGACAGCGGAAAAGCCCTGCAAGGTGGACGGCTATCCCCTGTCATGCGCTACTCCCTGCAGGGAGAAAGCCTGAAGCCCGGATGGTACGTCATCGAGGCCAGGGCAAAAGATAAGTATGGGCAGGAGGTGAAGAACCTGCGATATATAGAATTATATGATGCAAAGACCGGAAGGCCCGTTGTCCCGCAATATAACTGGACGGTGCTGCAGGATGTAACGGCGGAACCGGGGAACAAGGCCGGCGTGGATATCGGGTCTTCCGCTGGCAATCTGTTCGTCATACGTAAAGTAGATCGGGCCGTGCAGGAAGGGCCACAAAAAGGACCGGACGCCAGGGCCGGCGAGTTCAGTTACCTCCCCCTGGACAAAGCGAAAATGGACGTGGAATTTCCAGTGGCAGAAGCCGACCGGGGTGGATTCGGAGTATTCGATGTCTTCGTAAAAGACAACCGCGTGTATACGAATGCGCATATTGTGCATGTGCCCTGGACCAATAAAGAACTTACTATTCACTACACCAGCTTCCGGGATAAGACCCTGCCGGGCAGCGAAGAAAAATGGCAGGTGAAGATCTCGGGGTACAAGACTGATAAGGCAGCCGCAGAGATATTGGCAGGTATGTACGATGCCAGCCTGGATCAATTCAAACAGCATAATTGGATGATACCGGACCTGTACCCGCAATACGCTCCGCGGGTATTCTGGAATAACTTCGGCAATTTCTCCGTCGTCGGGTCCCAGGCAAAATATTTTAATGAAGGCATTCAAAGAGCTTTTGTAAAAGTCTATGACAGGATCCTTCCACTGACCCATAGTCAGATGATCAGGCTCAGGGGGGGCTCCGGTATAGCGCTTGACCGGGCGGCGGCACCGCAGAATATGGAAATGTCGGTGTCCGGGCGCGCACCAGGAATGGCAGTCACGTCCGATGGAGCCCCGCTGCAATATAAGGCCCTATCCGGGGAAAGATCTTCAAAAAGAGTGGTAGTTTCCGATGTACCGTTGGAAGAAGTCGAGGAAGAAGAGGAGCCTGCACCGGATCACGCAGTCCCGTCCAATCAATCGCCCGTCCAGGTGCGAAAGGATTTCAAAGAAACGGCTTTCTTTTTTCCCGATCTGCGGACCGACAGCGCAGGCAATATCAGCTTCTCTTTTACCATGCCGGAAGCCCTGACCCGTTGGAAATGGATGACGCTGGCCCATAGCCGGGACCTTTCCTTCGGGTATTCTGAAAAGACGATCATCACACAAAAGCAATTGATGGTGCAGCCCAATGCGCCCCGATTCCTCCGGGAAGGGGACCGGATGGAACTGAGCGCCAAAATCGTGAACCTTACGGATTCAGAACTGACGGGGCAGGTGGAATTGCAGTTGACGGACCCGACAAATGGGAAGACAGCCGATGGCTGGTTTACCAACCGGCAGCCCAACCAGTATTTTACCGTTGGGGCGGGACACAGCGCCGTTGTCAGCTTCCCGTTAGATATCCCGTATCAATACAACCGGCCTTTGTCCTACCGGATCATTGCCAGGGCATCGCTTCCACGTCCAGGGGGAGGCAAGGAAGAAGTCAGTGACGGCGAGGAAGCTACCCTGCCGGTCGTCAGCAACCGGATGCTGGTAACGGAGACCCTTCCCCTGAATATGCCCGGCAACGGGAGCCGTTCCTTCAAATTAGACAAGCTCCTGCAAAGCGGTAGCAGTGAGACATTAAGTCACTATGCCCTCACGGTGGAATTCACCGGCAACCCGGTCTGGTATGCCGTACAGGCCCTGCCCTATCTGATGGAATATCCGTACGAATGCGCAGAACAGACCTTTAACCGGTTTTACGCGAATGCCCTGGCAAGTAAGATAGCAAACAGCTCGCCCCGCATACAACAAATATTCTCCACCTGGAAGACAGCAGATACGGCAGCCCTGTTGAGCAACCTGGAAAAGAACCAGGAGTTGAAATCTGTACTCCTGGAAGAGACGCCCTGGGTATTACAGGGGAAAAGTGAATCCCAGCAGAAGAAGAATATTGCCTTGCTGTTCGATATGACCCGGATGAGCCGGGAACTGGCATCCTCCCTCGACAAGCTACAGAATATGCAATCTCCGAATGGAGGCTTTGTATGGTTTAAAGGAGGACCGGATGATCGTTACATCACCCAATACATCCTCACCGGAATCGGCCGCTTGCGGAAACTGAATGCCCTGCCGGCTGCTGCCGCTGCCAAAATAAATGCGATCGTCACGGCAGCTCTTCCTTATTTAGACCAAAAGATAAAAAAGGATTATGAAGAGTTGAAAAAACAAAATAAAACTAACCCTCCCGCAGGGGACAAGCCGGGCGGATGGATCGGGGAGCTGGCAGTACAATATCTGTATATGCGGAGCTCTTTTAGTGATTACGGTATCCCGGGAGATGTATTCCCGGCCGTCAATTACTACCGGAAACAGGCGCAGCAATTATGGCTTCAAACCAGCAAATATATGCAGGGCATGATCGCGCTGGCCTTGTACCGGACAGGAGATATCCGGACCGCTAAGGATATAATGGCTTCTCTTCGGCAAAATGCCATCCGGGATGAAGAAAAAGGCATGTATTGGAAAGGAATGGAAGGTGGCTACTATTGGTACCAGGCTCCCGTTGAAATGCAATCCCTTTTAATCGAGGCCTTTCACGAGATCAGCGGGAACGCTGCCATCGACAGAGACCTCCGGACCTGGTTGCTGAAGCAAAAACAGACCCATAACTGGACGACGACAACAGCGACTGCTGATGCCTGTTATGCGCTGCTGCTGGAAGGCGACGACTGGCTGCACACTGAAAAAGACGTGGAGATCCGGCTGGGCGATAAGGTCATTACTTCGGCAGAAGGCGGGACCGCAGGCACCGGTTACTTCAAAAAAGTATTTGACGGGCCTTTTGTAAATCCCTCCATGGGGAATATCACGGTGACGGTATCCTCCCGGCCGGGGGATAGCGGAGCGCCCGGAAGCAAGGATGGTGGAGCGCCAGGAGGTAAAACCGCAGGTTCGCCTGCCTGGGGAGCTGCCTACTGGCAGTATTTTGAGAACCTGGACAAGATCACTCCTCCGGGAGGTTCCCGGGCCCCGCTGAGGCTGGTGAAAAAAATATTCGTGGAAAGGAATACAGACCGGGGTCCCGTACTGGAACCCCTCGCAGAGAACGGAACCCTGCACGTAGGGGATAAGGTAAAGGTCAGGATCGAATTACATGCAGACAGGGACCTGGAATATGTCCATATGAAGGATGCGCGTGCTTCGTGCATGGAGCCGGTGAACGTATTGAGCACATACAAATGGCAGGACGGGTTAGGCTATTATGAGACTACGAAAGATGTGAGCACGGATTTCTTTTTTTCCCGTCTCCCCCGGGGAACGTATATCTTCGAATATCCCCTGTTCGTCAGCCAGACGGGGAATTTCAGCAATGGGATCACAGGTATTGAATGTATGTATGCACCCGAGTTCGCCTTCCACAGCGAAGGAATCCGGGTGAATGTGGCAGCACGCAATAATGAATAATATGCGAACAGATGTATTGATCGTCGGTCAGGGTATCTGCGGGACGTTCTTAAGCTGGTGGCTGGAACAGGCAGGAGTGTCCTTTATAGTGATCGACGAACCCAGGCCTTTTACGGCGTCGAAGGCGGCAGCGGGCCTTATCAATCCCGTCACCGGCAGGCGGATCGTCACCACCTGGATGATCGATGAGCTATTGCCTTTTGCGGGAGAGGCTTACCGGCAAATGGGAGAGACCCTGGGTATGTCCTGTATGACGCCAACGAGCCTGGTGGATTTCTTCCCCACTGCGCAAATGCGCCTGGCTTTTTTAAAACGCTATGAAGAAGATCCTTCTTATTTACAGCTGCCTGCGGATGAGCATGCCTGGGATGATGTCTTTCGCTACGAACTTGGTTATGGGGTGATCAGTCCCTGTTACCTGGTGAATCTCCCGGCACTGCTGTCCGTCAGCCGTAAAAGGATGTTGGAGCGGGGAGTGTTGCTGGAAGAACGATTCGACAGGGAAGACCTGATCGTGGAGGGAGGGCTGCAACTGGACGGACAGGGAAAGAGAAGCACAGTTGGGACCAGCGGAATGAAGGAAGGCCGGGTCCGTTACCGGGATATCAGTGCCGGGCAGGTGGTTTTCTGTGATGGCATTGAAAGTTTTACCAATCCCTATTTTTCCAGGCTGCCATTCGCCCCCAATAAAGGAGAAGCCCTGGTCGTGGAGATCCCGGAGCTCAGCCAGGCGGGGAAGGAAGATACCGGGAACGGGGATGCTCGCGGGCGGGCGGGGGCAGTTTTCAAAAAAGGGATCAGCCTGGCGCCCTGGAAGGAGGGGCTGTATTGGGTGGGAGCATCCTACGAATGGGCTTTCGACCATGGAGAGCCGACAGAGGCCTTCCGGAAAAGAACGGAGGCCCTTCTGCAGGAATGGCTGAAAGTCCCGGTCCGGACAGTAGAACATATTGCCTCGGTACGACCGGCTACACTGGAACGCCGGCCATTCGTCGGTTTTCACCCCTTGCATCCTGCTGTTGGCATCCTGAATGGAATGGGCACAAAGGGATGTTCCCTCGCTCCTTATTTTGCCCATCAGCTGGTGCAGTCTATTACGAAGGGAATTCCTATCCGACCCGATGCGGATGTAAGACGGTTCAGCGGAATTTTGAGCCGGAATTAAAAAGGAATATTCCTACATTTATCCCTCAAACCGTAACGCTATGGAATTATCTATTATTCAAAATAAGATCTACGAGATAAGGGGGCAGAAAGTGATGTTGGATTTTGACCTGGCTGAGCTGTATGAAGTAGAAACCAGAACCCTTAACCAGGCTGTCAAACGAAATATCAACCGGTTCCCCGAGGACTTTATGTTCCGGCTTACACAGAAGGAGTGGGAGGAAGGTACCCGGTCACAATTTGTAACCGCCGCTGAGATTGTCGACCCCGAAGAGCCACAAGACAGTGATAATCAGGGGGAAAGCAACTCATCACAATTTGTGATGAGTTCTGAGGAGACGGACCCGGAAGAACCACAAGAAATTGATAATCAGCGGGAAAGCAACTCGTCACAATTTGTGACCAGTTCAAGAAAGCACAGGGGCAAAAGCTATTTACCCTATGCCTTCACCGAACATGGGGTCACCATGCTGGCCAGCGTGCTAAAAAGTGAAAAAGCGGTCAATATGAGCATCGCCGTGGTTCGGGCTTTTATTGCGTTAAAGCAATATGCTATAGGACGAAATGATATCTCCGGACAATTACAGGAAATAAGGGATCGCCTCGGCGAGCATGACGTGCAGCTTAGCAGTATCTATGACGCTATTGAAAACCTTCTCGATGAAAAGGTTGAACAAAAGACCTGGCAGGAAAGAGAAAGGATTGGATTTAAGAAATAGCTTTGAGCTGTTAGCTGCAAGCTTATAGCTGCCATGTGTAAGTCGTTCAATTTTTATAAGAAGCTGGCTAGAAGCTAATAGCTTGAGGCTGGCAGCTTTTCCCCGGCTGGCAGCTTTTCCCTAGCTGGCAGCTAAAAGCTTATCGCTTGCAGCTCTTCGGATGATCGTCGTATTGCCTGTTATAAAATTCAGGGGATCCTGGTTGAGCACGCGGGCCATCGCTTCATAAAGTTCGGGCAATTCATGCCTGAACTGGACCGGGTTCTCGAAGAATACTTCTACTGACACCGCCCAGAACTCATGATAATTGGTGGCGGCATAGTCACCCAGTAAATTTTTAGCACCTGTCTGCATAGAGGTGAAAATAGGACGGGCCACTTTGGAAAAGTTCGTGAATTCGCTCTTGAAGTGCTTATCTTCTTCCGTCTGGGTGATAAAGTTCACATAAGTCAGGGCATGCCCCATTTCATGCAGTCCCACGTTACAATTGGGCGTCTGGCCGGAAATGCCTTTGATAAAATTATCCCAGGACAAATAGATCCCCGTCTGGTCCACATGCCCCATGAAAGGACGTGAATAAAATCCATAATGATAGTCATCCCTTAATATAAAAATATCATCAAAATAACTGAGCTTGAATTTTTCCAGGCCGAAAGTGAGCTGTACCGCCACGGCGCTCACCAGGATGGGCATTTCTGCCGCTGCCTCCACTTCTATATAATGAAAGTTCCTGGAATGCTGGAACAGCCAGGTCCGGAATAGGAATTTCCGCTGTTCTTCCAGGTTCAGCCTGTTATAATATTTCAGGTAGCGGGAAACGACAGAGTGGTAGAATGTCTCTCTGGCAATGAATTTTTTAAACTGGTGTCTTGTATAAAGACGTTGAAACAGCAATGTCACCGGGCGGTTGAGTAAGAGTATTCCCAGGACCAATGAAGAAATAACGACAAGTTCCATAGAGTTCATTTTTCTATTTGAATCAAGAACAACGATTTGCTACAATCGGGTCTTACATTGAACTTGGATACGGAACTATGGCTTTCAGATTAGAGTGGAAAACCTATAGGCGGGTTTAATCAAGAGGAATGAATCATACGGATTGGGAACAAGATAGAAATAAAATTTAAAAATCAAAAGCCTTGGGGAAATGTTTTCCCTTATCGCCTGTAACAAATTGATAATTAATTAATTGAATAATAAAGAATTTTTGAGGTCCAATGAAATTTAACAGAAAGATGTTAAATCATCGGGCCGGCTTTGCCCGGCGTAAGAGGGTCCTGGTTCAGGAGAGTACAGAGGGAAAAATAGAGTTCAGGCAGTTGTCGTTTAAATGGGGTAGGGCGTTCGAAGAAAGTCTCTACACAGACAGCCCAGAATTCCTGGTAGTTCGTAGCAGCATAGGAATCGAGTACGGTAATCTCTCCCGCCTGCATCCGTTCGAATACAGGGCGGGCGACAGCAGAGAAGTCCGTGAATTTATCGTGAAAGCTGGTATCCCTTCCATCCTGGACCGTGAAGTTCACGTAAGTAAGCGCATGGGCCATTTCATGAAGGCCCAGATTCTGCCCGTCCGAATAATCGGCGAATTCCCGGATAAAATTGCTCCAGGAGAGATAGATACCGTCCTCACTGACATGGCCTTCAAACGGAACATTATACAATCCGTAACGATAGTTATCCCTTAATATATAAATGGTCTTGAAATAGTCCAGCAGGAAGCTTTCCAGGCCAAAAGTAAGCTGCACAGCCGCTGAACTGATCAGCAGAGGCATCCTTTCATCAGCCTCAATATCTATATATTTGAAATCCTTAAACTCCATAAATACAAGCACCCGCTTGAGGAAGCGATCTCTTCCCGCATCGCCCAGGCTTTTATAATAAGGGTTATACTGGGCCAGAATGCTGTCATACTCTTTGTGTTTATCCTGGTAAACCTGGGTAAGTTTCTTTTTTTTAACCCACATATAGACAGAATGGACGATGCGCACCACGATCACAGCGGCGATGACAAGAGCAATTATGAGGGCAACATCATTAGACATAAACCCGTAAAATACAAAATTTCGGGGGCCATACAACCTATCTTAATATGATCGGTAAATCGTTTTAAATTACCTTTGCCCGCAAAACTGTAAGGAATGTATCGAACTCATACTTGTGGAGAATTAAGGGCAACGCATATCGGCGGAGCTGTCACCCTGGCAGGCTGGGTACAGACCGTCCGCAAATTCGGCAGCATAACTTTTATCGATCTGCGTGACCGGTACGGCATTACACAGTTATTATTCGGGGAAGAATTGAATAAAGATCTGGTTGAAAATCCCCTGGGAAGAGAGTTTGTACTGCAGGTGAAGGGAATTGTGGCTGAAAGGTCCAATAAGAATGCCAATATCCCTACCGGGGACATTGAGATAAAGGTGGCCTCTTTTTCTATTCTGAACAAGTCCGTCACTCCTCCCTTTACTATCCAGGACGATACCGACGGAGGAGATGACCTGCGGATGAAGTACCGTTACCTGGATCTTCGCCGGGGCGCTGTAAAGAAGAACCTGGAATTACGCTATTCCGTGAACCGGGCGGCCCGTAATTACCTGCATGAAAATAATTTCATGGACCTGGAAACACCCTTCCTGATCAAGTCCACCCCGGAAGGCGCCCGCGATTTCGTAGTGCCATCCCGCATGAATCCGGGGCAGTTCTATGCATTACCCCAGTCGCCGCAGACTTTCAAGCAATTACTAATGGTAAGTGGCTATGACCGGTATTACCAGGTAGTGAAGTGCTTCCGCGATGAGGACCTTCGGGCAGACCGTCAGCCAGAGTTCACCCAGATCGATTGTGAAATGAGCTTTGTCGAACAGGAAGATATCCTGCAAATGTTCGAAGGGATGATCAGGTATATTTTCCAGACGGTAAAAGGCATTCATTATACGGAGAAGGTGGAACGCATGAGCTGGGAACAGGCGATGTGGGATTATGGGAATGATAAGCCGGATATCCGGTTTGGTATGAAGATCGCCAATCTCAAAACGCCTTCCTCGGTATACCCCGAACTAAGGCTTCAATCACTTAAAGAGCCGGTCGTATCAAAATTCCTGGAAATTTCTCCGTTTCCCGTCTTTGACCAGGCAGAGACAGTCCTGGCCATCGCAGTGCCGGGATGCAGTGAGTATACGCGCAAGCAGTTGGATGAGCTGACGGAATGGGTCAAGCGTCCTCAGATCGGCATGAAAGGTCTTGCTTACATTAAATGCAATGCCGATGGAACCTATAAAAGTTCCTTTGATAAATTTTACGACAATGAAGGGTTAAAGGAAATAGCCGACCACGCCGGCGCTAAACCCGGAGACCTGGTATTTATCCTGGCCGGATACGAAGAAAGGACCCGCAAAGCAATAAGCGAGCTCCGCCTGGAAATGGGGAAGCGCCTGGGGCTGCGGAAGGAGACCGAGTTCAGATTATTATGGGTACTGGACTTCCCCCTTTTCGAATATGCCGAAGAAGACAATCGCTGGGTGGCCCGTCATCATCCTTTTACTTCACCCAAACCTTCCGACATCCGGGTAATGATCGACAACAATCCATCGATCGAAGATTCAAAAAAATACCTGGAACATCCCTATGCCCGTATCAAAGCGAATGCCTATGATATGGTGCTGAACGGGAATGAGATCGGTGGCGGCTCTATCCGGATCTACCAGCGGGAGCTGCAGGAAAAAATGTTTGCGGCCCTGGGTATGAGCCCGGAAGAAGCACAACATAAGTTCGGTTTCCTGTTGGGGGCCTTCGAATATGGCGCTCCGCCGCATGGGGGTATTGCATTTGGATTTGACCGGCTTTGTGCTATTCTTGGCGGCAGTGAGAGCATCCGCGATTTTATCGCCTTCCCGAAGAACAACAGCGGCAGGGATGTGATGCTGGATGCACCCAGTACGATCGATGAGAAGCAACTGCAGGAGCTGGAGCTCCGGCTGAAAGGAGAATAGGGCCGGAATGGGAATTGTACAAATACATGCGAAGATCTGCAGAAACAGCCTGCATACAGCCGGGTGTTCGGATCGGGAGCAAATAAACAAAAAATATAGTGATGCAAAAGGCTTTGAAGGTGTCCACGATCTTATCGTGGTTTAATATGATCGTATGGGGGCTGGTGGCCGGTATGGGTGTACTGGGAGCGCTGCTTGCCGGCAACCTTTCTTTCCTGGTGATCACGTTCCTGACCGGAGTTACCGTATTGCACAGCTATGCAGCCCTGCAACTGCACAAAAGCATTAAGAACCCGGCTGTGCCACTGAGTAATCAAACGCCCGTAGGCATTCGCTTCATAGGATTTATCGCCTTGTTCTTCGGCGTTCTTTATATCGGAGATGGGATCGGCCTTCTGCAAAGCACCCCCGAAATTGCCAAAATGATGCAGCCCCAGTTGCCTCCTCAGGCCAAAGACCTGGATCTTAACAAGCTGCTCCGGGTGGCCGGCATTTTCTCTTTAGTGACCGGTATTTGCATTGCCGTGAATGTATTCCTGAACTTCAGGCTGCTGCGCTGGTACCTATTTTTTCGGGAGAACGATATAAAGTAGCGTGATGCATCCTGCCAGCAGCAGGAGCAGGCCGGCAATCAGCAGGACATGCCCTACCGGCCCGGCGCCTTTGTCTTTTCCTTTTTTGATATTATCCCTGCAGCCGCTGATATAGGTATACAATCCAGGATAGGAATTATTCAACTGCCGGAGGGCCTCGAATTTTTTCAGGGCTGTCCGGTAATGTTGCCCGTCATAAAAGGCTGTGGCCTGGACGAATAATCCGGTGGCCCTGCCGGGCCGGGGAACGATGCCTGCTGTGTCCAGATATTCATTCAGAATGGCAACGGGCACGGCAAAATTCAATCCTGCAGCCAGGCCTCCGGTATTCTCGATACTGCCAAAGGTAGTCAGCCCGATCACTTCGCCTTTTTCATTGCATACAGGGCCGCCACTGCTACCATGATTGATATTAGCATCCATCTGGATAAGAGGCCAGCCGCCCACGGATTTCTTCACAGCGCTGACAATACCGGTGGTCAGGGTAGGCTCGATGGCCGATTCAACGGAGAGAAAGTCATTATTCGTGACGGGGCCGGGATATCCGTAGACGAACAGTTGTTCCCCTACCTGCGGCAACTGCGTACCGGCAATGGACAGAAGAGGCATTTCCTGGTCTGTCTCAATCTTCAGGATAGCAATATCCTTCCCAGGCATCGGCTGCCCTTTGACGACCACCCTGGCCGGTTTCTTTTCGCTGCCAGGCCCTTTATCTTCCTTGTCACTGCGATAGACGACGAATATGTTCTTTTTCAGGTCGTACAGGATCATGGAAAAGAGGCGGGAATATACGGAAGCATAAGTATTGTATAGCAGACTGCGCTGCTGCTCCGTAAAATGGGTGGCCCAGGAGCTCTCCAGCGCAGAGATGCTGGCATCTGTTATTTGCTGAAAGGCCGAGAGAATGAACTGGCGGCGGATAAATGCATCATCCCGCTCGATGAGGTGGCAGTTGGTGGCCACATATCCGTTGTCTGTTATAAAGAAGCCCGTCCCGGTAGCCGTGATCTGTTCCGCCTGTTTGATATAGTCAAAAGTCGTTTGGAAAAAACGTCCGGGGCGAAGGTTCATTTCCCGTAATACGATATCCAGTTTCTGCTCGGCAGATACTCCGCCCGCATGGTCCAGTTTTTGTATGGAGTCCAGCAGGGCATTGAAGGCCCTGTTATCCATTTTCATGCTGTTGACGTATACATTCGCAGAATATTCTGTCCGGACCATGACAACGCCTGGCCTGTTAAGAGTATAGTTCCCCACTCCGGATACAGACATTTGCTGCCCGTAACCCGGGATATAAGCGCCTATAAGAAAGGCAAGGGCGAAAAAAAAGCGAAAATCCGGGCGGAATAACACCATACCTGGCCGTTTTGGGATTAAAACAGGAAAAAGGGTAACTTGTTGTACTATTGTCGTTTAAATTTTGTTATGTTGTCTCCACAAGCTCCGCTGGCAGAGCGGCTTCGTCCCTCGACACTCGATCAACTGGTCGGCCAAAAGCATCTGACGGGTAAAGGTAGTGTTTTACGTTCTGCTATTGAGAACGGGAAACCGCCTTCCATGATCCTCTGGGGCCCCCCGGGAACAGGGAAGACCACGATAGCCGGGATCATTGCTAATTCCCTCCAGGTGCCTTTTTATACCCTAAGCGCTATTTCATCCGGGGTAAAAGAGGTGAGGGAAGTGATCGCACAAGCCCGGGAAAAAACCAGTGCCATTTTGTTCATCGATGAGATCCACCGTTTTAATAAAGGGCAGCAGGATGCCCTGCTGGGAGCCGTAGAGAAAGGGGTCGTTACCCTGATCGGAGCCACCACAGAAAATCCTTCTTTCGAAGTGAACAGCGCCTTGCTCAGCCGCTGCCAGGTATATGTGTTAAAGCCATTGGATGAGCAGGATCTCATCCAGCTATTACATCACGCGTTACGGGATGACGAGCTCCTGAGCCGGGAAAATATCGAGCTGAAAGAGACGGAAGCCCTCGTCACTATGTCCGGAGGAGATGCCCGTAAATTGCTCAACCTGCTGGAAGTTGTCTGCAATGCTGCCGGCAAAGGCACTGTGATCACAGACGAACTGGTCATGGAAATAGCGCAGCAACGCATAGCGCTCTATGATAAGAAGGGAGAACAGCATTACGATGTCATTTCCGCATTTATCAAATGCATCCGGGGCAGCGACCCCAATGCAGCGGTGTACTGGCTTGCCAGGATGATAGAAGGCGGAGAAGACGTAAAGTTCATCGCCAGGAGGCTATTGATCCTTGCCAGCGAGGATATCGGCAATGCCAACCCGAATGCGCTGCTTCTGGCTAATGCCTGTTTTGACGCTGTGAACAAGATAGGTTACCCCGAGTCGAATCTTATTTTATCACAATGCGCCACTTACCTCGCGTCTTCCCCCAAAAGTAATGCTGCGACGGTAGCTATCGGTGCCGCACAAGCCGCTGTCCGCTCGCTTGGCGATCTCCCTGTCCCTCTGCATATCCGCAATGCACCGACCCGATTGATGAAGAACCTGGATTATGGAAAGGGCTATCAATACAGCCATAATTATGAAAATAATTTTTCGCAACAGGAATACCTTCCGGATGCAATTTCGGGAACGAAGTTCTATGACCCCGGGAAAAATGCCCGGGAAGAGGAGCTGAGGAAATTTTTAAAAAGTTTATGGAAAGACAAATATGGCTATTAGCTGCAAGCCATTAGCTGTTAGCCTGAACTAGTCAATTTATTAAATATTAATAGAGTCTGGCTTGAAGCTTGTTGCTGGCAGCTTGAAGCTAAAATCAGAACTATGACAAATTGGATCTGTAAAAAATTTGACGAGCTTACACCGGATGAATTATATGCAATTTTGAGATTGCGCAGTGAAGTGTTTGTAGTCGAACAAAACTGCGTTTTCCAGGATATGGACAATAAGGATCAGTCAGCTCACCATTTAATGGGATGGCAACAGGATAAACTGATGGGATATGCGCGTATTGTACCTGCGGGTTTTTCCTATGTGGAATCTTCGATAGGAAGGATCGTAACTTCCCCTGATGCAAGAGGACTGGGAATAGGCAAAGACTTGTTGCAGCAAAGCATTAAAATGCTGTACACCCTTCATGGAAAGAGAGTTATACGCATCGGTGCACAATATTACCTGAAAAATTTCTACGAATCTTTTGGCTTTGAGCAGGCCAGCGCCCCCTATCTCGAGGATGGAATTCAACATATTGAGATGTTATTGCTTACGAAAGAATAAGTATAAGTCTTCACTAGTCTTCAATTGGGAATTCTGTGGATAAAATAGTTGTGATTTCATACACAATTTAACACCCTTTTTTCGTTTCTTGTATCGATAACCTCCTTCAATTAATTTGAAAAGGGAATCCAAACCATCGGAAAACTAAATCTAATATTCATGAAACAGAGTCTACACTCCTTGCTGCGGAGGTGTTTGTTCTTGCTGGTAGTTACGCTGTCCCTGCATCTCTCCTCTTATAGTCAGGACGAGCTAAAAAATACTACAGAAGCGGGGATTACAGTAGGACCCATGGTCTTCTTAGGCGACCTGGGAGGTCATATGGGAAAAGGCACCACTTTTATCAAAGACTATAATATGTCTACCACGAAATTGGCTTTTGGAGCCTATTACACCGCTTATCCGGCTCCATGGCTGGGTTTCCGGTTCTCCCTTAACTTTGGTAGTATTGAAGGCGCCGATAACGAGATCAAACAGAAAGGCGGCACCGGCGATGAGCAAACCCGTCTGGCCCGTAACCTGGATTTCCGTTCTAAAATAATAGAAGGAACAGTGATGGCGGAAGTCTATCCTACCGTCTTCCTGGAAGATGAGCCGGATGATGTTGCCGGACGTTTAAGGCCTTATGGCGTGATCGGGCTGGGGCTCTACCATTTCAATCCGCAGGGAAGTTACCGCGATCCCAGTACGGGAGATGTTTATTGGGTGGACCTGAAACCGCTGCATACAGAAGGAGAAGGATGGGCCGAATATCCGGACAGAAAAAATTACTCCCTTACCCAACTGAATATTCCGATGGGCGTAGGTATTAAATATTTCTTTAGTGAAAATGTCAACGTTTCTTTCGAGATCATTCACCGTAAGTTATTCACGGATTATGTGGATGACGTGAGTACAAAATATGTAGATCCTACTCTGTTCGATAAATATCTTTCGCCTTCACAGGCACAAATCGCCAAATCTATTTCCAATAAGAGCGCGCAAGGATATAATACGCTCGGATATCAGAAGAACGCTAAAAGAGGGGATCCGTCTCAGAACGACGCCTATTTCACAGCCGGCTTCAAAATCGGATTTCGCATTGGCGGAGGTAGTGAGCAGCGCTGGAGAAATTCGACCCATTGTCCGCTGTTAAGATTCTAATTATACCGACCGAAATAATGTACCCGTTGAAGAGTTTGAAAGAATAGGAGAGTATCGTTCGGGTTCGAATAAAGTTTGTTATTGATCCGTTTGTTAGTTTGTTTTAGTTATTGATCCGTTTTTAGTTGTTGTTGATCCGTACCCTAATTTTTTTTATTGATTAAAATAATCAATAGGTAACTTATGATGAAAACTGTACCCCTGCCCCTAAAGAAAACACACCGATTGCTAACCGTATTTGCCGGTCTTACGACCCTAAGTCTCGCATTGGCCGTTCAATACCCGGCCCGTGCTTCCGGACTTCCCCCAAGGATGCGATCTGCATCAACCAGCACCTGTAACGATACTATCCACAGTATTCAGGTGAGCAAGTCTCAAAGTAGCAAAAAGAACAAGATCAGATTATACCCTGACGCCCGGCAGCAGGTACTCTTTTTTTCTGCCGGCGGAGAGGAGCGTAAAGTCTATCAGTTATATCTGTTCGATATGGATGGCAGGCTGGTAAACCAGGCCAGCATCCGCAACCGGGAAACTACCGTACTGGCCAATATTACCGAAGGGAATTACCTGTTCGAGGTATTCACCGACGATGAGCGGATCGAGAATGGACATCTGGCGGTTCGCTGAGGCACAGACAATAGTGCGATCCTGAAAAATGCAACTTAGATATTTTTAAACTTATATAACGTACAACCAATAAGCAAGCAGGGAAATTAGTAAAATCCGAATATCCGAAGGTTAAGTAAGACCTGATCCGTTCCCTATTATAGGTACCCTTTATAAACAAAAGATTTTATTGATCACTCCCTGCTACCGCTTATTGGTATTTTTTCCCCCAAGGAAGATCTCTCCGGCTTCTTTCCAGTTATTGATACGATCATAGCCGGTGACCTCCAGATTGTGAGCAGTCGTGAACAGGTATGGCTTGCCCTTAAAGCCCTTCAGGTTCTTGATATGATCATCGATCATATAATCCCCATACACCAGGTCCTTACTGCCACAGAGCGTCAACTGTCTCCAGGTGAAAAAGGGGAAATGCTCCATCAGCCATTCGTACTTGTCTTTCAGTGAATTGGGAAATTCCATAGCTGCCGACACGATGAACACTTCATAACGTTTATTCATTTCCCGCAAGACTTCAATACTGTCTTCCATAACGGGCAGGTGGCGGAAAAAGCCCGGGGCCAGGAGTCTATCCATCACCAGGGACTGATGCTGCTCCGGGAATCCTTTAAGCCAGGAGCCCACCAGCATTTTATCCCAGTCCACGTCCCCTCCATATTCCTTTCGATACCATTCGATCATCTCTCCCATCGGATCGGCGATCACTTCGTCCATGTCAATAATGATTCTTTCCATTATGCTTTTAATTCTTCTTTTAAGAACCCCGCTGTGAAGCTCTCTTTATTTTTTGCCAGTTCCTCCGGAACCCCTTCGAACAGGATCCTTCCTCCTCCATCTCCTCCCTCGGGCCCCAAGTCAATAACATGATCGGCTACCTTGATCACATCCATATTGTGTTCGATAACCAATACACTATTGCCTCTGTCCACCAACTTATTCAGGACATCCAGCAGATGCCGGATATCTTCGAAATGAAGTCCGGTGGTAGGCTCATCCAATATATAAAAAGTCTTTCCCGTATCTCTTTTCCCTAATTCCGTTCCCAGCTTCACCCGCTGCGCTTCACCACCACTCAGGGTGACCGCCGATTGTCCCAGGGTAATATATCCCAGCCCTACTTCCTCCAATACTTTGATCTTACGATAGAGGTAAGGAATATTCTGGAAGAATTCCACAGCTTCTTCTACTGTCATATCCAGGACATCACTGATCGATTTCCCCTTATACCGGATCTCAAGGGTCTCCCTGTTGTAACGCTTGCCATTACATTTTTCGCAGTGCACATATACATCCGGGAGAAAGTTCATTTCAATTACCCGCATGCCGCCACCTTCACAGACCTCACAGCGGCCGCTCTTGACGTTGAAGGAGAACCTGCCTGCATTATAGCCCCGTATCTTCGCTTCCGGCACGGAAGCATACAGGGTGCGTATATCCGTGAAGAAGCCGCAATACGTAGCCGGGTTGCTCCGGGGTGTGCGTCCGATCGGAGACTGATCTATTTCAATGACCTTATCGATATTTTCCAGTCCCTTAATACTTTTATGCTCCAGGATCTGCATTCTCGACCCATAAGCATGCTTACTGAGGATAGGATATAATGTTTCATTGATGAGGGTGGACTTGCCGCTGCCGCTTACTCCTGTCACCACGATAAATTTCCCCAGGGGAAATTTTACGTCCACATTCTTCAAATTATTGCCTTTAGCTCCCTTCAGCTCTAAAAATTTTCCATTTCCTTTCCTTCTCTCGGCAGGAACGACTATTCTCTGATGCCCGTTGAGATAAGAAGAAGTAAGGGTATCCAGTTTCAGCAAGGCCGGCGGGCGGCCCTGAGCAACGATACGCCCTCCATGAAAGCCCGCTTTCGGGCCGATATCCACCAGGTAATCGGCGGCCATCATGATGTCCTTATCATGCTCCACGACCAGCACACTGTTGCCGATGTCCCGGAGGTTCTTCAGGGCCTCTATGAGACGTTGATTGTCCCGTTGATGCAGCCCGATGCTCGGCTCGTCCAGTACATACGTGATACCCTGTAATTGAGAACCAATTTGTGTGGCCAGCCGGATACGCTGGGACTCGCCCCCGCTGAGCGTCCGGGATGCACGATTGAGGGTAAGATAAGTGAGCCCTACATCCAGCATAAATTGGAGTCGTTCCCGGATCTCTTTCAGGATATCCTTGGCGATCGTATTCTGTTTATTATTCAGCTTCTTCTCAATCCCGCTAAACCACCCGATCAGCTTATTCAAATTCATATCGCTCAGCTCGGAAATATTCTTCTCTGCCACTTTGAAGTGCAGGCTCTCTTTTTTGAGCCGGGCCCCATGACAGGTATCACAGGTCTTGAGCTCCATGAATTTTTCCACCCATTCGCGAAGAGCGTCGGAAGTGCCTCCGGCAAACCAGCGTTTCAGCTGATTGACCAATCCCTCATATTCAGTAGCATAAATTTGCCCCCCCGTCGCCGCCTCCTCAAAATCCACGTTGACTTCATCGGAACCGGTCTCATTTCCGTACAATACCAGGTTCAACGCCTTTTTAGGCATGTCTTTTACCGGTGTGTCCAGGCTGAACTTATTCTTTTTGGCCAGTTGTTGTACCTGTTTGAAGACATAAGAGTCCCTTTCCTCTCCCAGGGGAGCGATTGCGCCTTCATTGATGCTTTTAGAAAGGTCGGGAATGACCGCATCCATGCTGACCTGGTAAACAGCGCCCAGGCCCTTACAGGTAGGACAGGCGCCATAAGGGGAGTTAAAGGAGAAACTGTTGGGGGAAGGTTCTTCATAGCTGATGCCGGTGTCCTCGCACATGAGCTGCTTGCTGTACTGAACAATTTTGTTATCATCGTTGACGAGCAGGAACATCAGATCTTTTCCCATCTGAAGGGCTTTTTGGACGCTCTGGCCCAGACGGGATTTCATGTCCTCTGTTGCAGCCAGCCGGTCAATGACCACTTCGATGTCGTGGATCTTATAGCGGTCGACCTGCATTTTCGCCGCCAGGTCTTTCACCTCTCCGTCGACCCTCACTTTCAGATACCCTTTTTTACGGATATCTTCGAACAATTCACGATAATGCCCTTTACGGCCCCGGACCAGGGGCGCCAGCACAGAGATCTTTTTATTTTTAAACTTTTTATAGACATTGTCTACGATCTCTTCTTCGCTGAATTTCACCATTTTCTTACCGGTATTGTAAGAATGGGCCTCTCCGATACGGGCATAGAGGAGGCGAAGAAAGTCATAGATCTCAGTAACAGTACCCACGGTGCTGCGGGGATTCTTATTGGTAGTTTTTTGCTCGATGGAGATCACCGGGCTCAGGCCTGTGATCTTGTCCACATCGGGCCTTTCCATATCTCCGATAAACTGCCGGGCATAGGCCCCGAAACTTTCCATATAGCGCCGTTGTCCTTCCGCGTAAATGGTGTCAAAGGCCAGGGATGATTTGCCGCTGCCGCTGATGCCGGTGATCACCACCAGCTTGTTCTTAGGGATCCTGATATCGATATTTTTCAGGTTATGCACCCGGGCTCCAAATACCTCAATAACTTCCTCTCCGGGTGCAATACCCGTTTCTGTGTTTTTTTCTAAAATCGACATAGTTCAATTATTCCTTTGGGCTTTATTCACAACCGGGCTCTGCCTGGTTAGGTTAATGATGGGCTAAGGTACTAAAAAGCTACAAGCATACAGCCTCAAGCAGCGAGCCTGGAATAATAACGCGAAATGAGTTTAATAGTTCAGGCTTGATGCTAACAGCTTGAAGCTGATGGCAAAAAAAAGGGGGCCGCCTTTTTTGGACAGCCCCCTTGACAGGAAGGTCAAATGATTATGGATAAGTTATTTATGCAGAGTGATCGTCGGTACCTGGACCGTTTTCATGGAATCCACCACAATATTACTGATCGTGGTATCCTGGTATCCACCCCACCCTTTGAATTTGATAGAATAAGTGCCTGCAGGTACACCCCGGAAGAGATATTTCCCGTCCCAGTTCGGAATAGCATAAAGGGTATCCGTTGCATTAAAGGCCGTTATCAGGGGAGAAGCCAATCCGGGCAATACCTGACCTTTCAGTTTAGCCGACACGACATCGTTAAACACGGTGACATAAGGCTTGAGCAGGAATTGGCCGCTCCAGAAGAAAATGGACCTTGACAGGTTGAAATCCAGCCATAATTTGAAATCATTGCTGCTGACAGTAGCAACATTTAACCTGCTTACATTAACTGTGAAATAAGGATGGGGGCCAAACACTTCCAACGGATAATGCGTCACACTATCGGTATAGATGGTGTTGTCAGATCCCAAAGTAATCTTCAATTTCAGTATTTTACCACTGGGGAACTGACCCGAAGCCAACAAGGTATCTGTTCCGTTCCTCAGTTGCAGCAGGTCATATACACCGGGAGTGATGCTAAGCGTATCCCAGATGACTGACTTATTGCTTTGATCACGGTGACGTCCACAGAAATTGTCATCCCATTGGTCATCTTCATCGGCATCCGTCTGTTTGGAAGCCGTATCGATCTCTACGACCACCTGTCGAATGTCTATCAATACTTTAGTGAACTGAATAGGGTCATCCATCATATAGACGGAGACTTGTGATTTGCCCGGAGGGATGTTCGGATTGGAACCGGAAGAATTATTCTTGTTACAGGCGAAAAAAATAAGCAGTGCAGTTAAGCCACTGCCGGCAGCAAGCCATTTAGTTACCGTTTTCATGTTTGAGATGTTTTAGGTATAGATGGTCCATTGTATGCACTAACAGAAGCCAAAATCGTTCCAATACCCGTTATTCACCCGTTAAGCAAGCGGAAACGCCGTTCCTAACATTTCACATTTCATTGACTTTCAATTAAATGGGACAGCTAAAATGTGGAAAAGTCCGCCAGATGTCTATAAACTTAGTAGACTATTATTAAAAAATCTTTCGGGGAATTTGGAAATATGGAATAAGGGTATATATCTTTGCAGCAGTTCTTAAAACATCTCTTATCAAGAAAGGCTGAGGGAAATGGCCCAAAGAAGCCTTGACAACCTGCTGACGTTTGTAATAACAAGCTGAAAGTAAGGTGCCAACTCCATCCCGATGGAATATCGGGACAGATAAGTCAGATTCCGGCTTGATAATATTGCACTACAACTATATTCAAAGCTCTTCTGACTATCAGAAGAGTTTTTTTTTACCCCCCATCCCCCTGAAAGGGGAGAAAAGGCAAAAGACTCTCCTGATAAGATCTCAACTTGGTAAGTGGTGTCGCTGAACAATCTTTATTCAACATTAAAAATTGTTTAATCATGCAAGCGACAACACAACTCATTCACAGCATTCCTGTAGATCCTTTAACCGGCGCTATTTCAGTGCCAATTTACCAAACTTCCACTTTCGTGCAGGAAGCTCCCGGCGTTAACAAAGGGTATGATTATGCCCGTTCCGGCAATCCTACCCGGGCCACCCTGGAAAGCCTTGTCGCACAACTGGAAGGCGGCAGCACGGGGGTGGCTTTTGGCAGCGGGCTGGCGGCAATCGATGCCGTTATCAAGCTCCTGCAATCCGGCGACGAGATCATTGCCGTAGATGATATCTACGGAGGCGCCTTCCGCCTTTTCGAACAGGTCTATCGCAAGTTCGGCATCACGGTTAATTATGTCGACACGACGAATGTGGAAGCAGTATTCAACGCACTCACGCCAAAGACAAAACTGATCTGGATCGAGACTCCCACAAATCCCACTCTAAAAATCACAGACATTCAGGCCATCGCCAAAATTGCAAAGGCCCATGGGTGTTTACTTTGCGTGGATAATACTTTTGCTTCACCCGCCTTACAAAAACCTCTTTCGCTGGGAGCTGATCTTGTGATCCATTCAGGTACCAAGTACCTGGGAGGTCATAGCGATCTGATTGCCGGTGTGGTAGTGACCGCGGACCCTGAATTAGGACAAAAGATCAAATTCCTGCAGAATGCCAGCGGAGCCATCCTGGGTCCTTTCGATAGCTGGCTGCTCATCCGGGGTATCGAGACGCTGCATCTGCGGATAAGGCAACATTGCGCCAGCGCCCGGGCCATTGCAGCTTTCCTGGAGCATCACCCTGCCGTAGATAAAGTATTTTATCCCGGTCTGGCGACCCATCCGGGTCATTCCATCGCTGCCAAACAGGCCAAAGGGTTTGGAGGGATCGTCTCCTTCACGCTGAAAGAAGACACGCAGGCAGCGGCGACAGCCTTTGTCACCTCCACCGGTCTTTTCAAGCTGGCCGAAAGCCTGGGCGGCATCAAGAGCCTGGTATCCCACCCTGCCACCATGACCCACAAATCCATTCCCGAAGAAAAGAGGCTCGCAGCCGGGGTGTCCGATAGCCTGATCCGCCTCTCTACCGGCCTGGAAGACACAGAAGACCTGCTGGATGATCTCCGCCAGGCGCTGGACGGACTTGTTAAATTTAAAAAATTACCACTTTCGGGCATTGTGAAGACTGAAAAAGCCTATTAGTTTTGTGGACATTTCACAACCCCCTCCCTTACATTCAGTCATTCACTTAAACAACATTTTTATGAGCACCCATCGTTTTGAAACACTCCAATTACATGCAGGTCAGCAAATTGATCCCACGACCAAAGCAAGAGCCGTTCCCATCTATCAGACCACTTCCTATGGTTTTGACAATTCCGAACATGCAGCTAATCTATTCGGGCTGAAGGCGTTCGGCAATATCTATACCCGTATCATGAATCCTACTACGGATGTATTCGAGCAGCGTGTAGCAGCGCTGGAAGGCGGAGTAGCTGCACTGGCGACGGCTTCGGGGCAGGCAG
>Ga0307511_10001283_pt1 | contig 26647 bp, 27 predicted proteins | sample 13_EM_MG_FD_200266 | JGI IMG/M metagenome (GOLD analysis project Ga0307511, IMG submission 200266) | Populus trichocarpa ectomycorrhiza microbial communities from riparian zone in the Pacific Northwest, United States - 13_EM | ecosystem: Host-associated > Plants > Roots > Unclassified | place...
TAGCAGCAGTAGCAAGGTATTGGCCCGCCGTATCTATCTCTACAGGACAACTAAGACCATAAGTATAGACATAGGAGTTAACGCAATACAAGGAACCAGGGGATTGATTTCTAGGACCTTTAGGGATCTAGAGTCCTCTTCCTCACGACGGGGGGGTACCATCAGTCTTCTCAGCATCCTCAGCTGGGGCAGCCTCCTCGGCGGCGGTAGCCCCAATCGCCTTCTTGGGATTCTTCTTCGCCTCCTCTTTTGCTTTCTTGGCTTCTTCCTCATCAACGGTTTCTTTGATCCAGTCGTTAAGTCCCAATTTGTTCCTATAGTAGCGTCAGCTCTTGCAGTTATCACCTGACAGTCAAGGTTTGTTTACCTTGCTATCTCGATGGCATAAAATTGCATCCGCTGAACTAATGAGGGTTAGACTTTATGATCGCCCCTCACAATAACTCTATTTTCCATGAGAATCTCACCAAAGATGGTTGTGGTCTCAGTGTATTCCGCCTTGGGGTCGTTCCTCATCAATGTACCGAAGTTGAAGTCCTCAACCTATGAATCCACGGCATTAGAATACCACGGCATTAGAATAGTGATCCCGTATCCACATCGAAGAAGCCAACTTACCTTTTTCTCGTATGCCTGCATAAACTTCCTCCATCGCTCCTTTCCTGCCTTGCTTTTCATAGCGTCCTCATCAATTATCTTGCTGACATCAACCTCTGGGAAGTCCTTCTGGAAGTGTTCATAGATCTCTTGGTCGAGCTTGGTGAGCCTCAATTCAGACCCCTTCACCTTCTCCAGGATATTCCAGTAGGTTTGAGCATGCAAAACAGCCTTGACAGCGAATTGGCGCTCAATCTATTTCACCAAGTACAGATATTAGCTCAATTGCTCGCTAAGATTATCTACAAGGTAGCCTAGACCATAAGAATAGGTACAGCTGCCGAATATCCTCTACATGGGGACTCGATAAAGCAGAAGAAGAGAGACTCACATCCTGATTATTCTGAGCGTTCTTTGGGTCAAAGTTCGCTGGGACTCGTTGAACGGCAGCCATTCTGAATAAATTTGTGTCTAGCAAAGATGGGAGGGAGGTGAAGGTGAGAAAAGGAAGGTGCGGAGTGAAGCGTAACCGTCAAGGATGACTTCACTCAGGTCTCAAGCGACTCTACAAACTCAAAAAACGGAGCAGCTCTCAATAAATTGTCCTGAGGAACGGAAGTTATTCGAAAGTAAAGGTGGAAGAAGGAAGCTGAAGCTGAAGCTAAGGACACATGTGTCGATACGCAAGGGACTCAACACTTCGCTCCCCACACTGCAGAAACCCTGAGGCTTGGCCCTGCTAGTTGACGGGTAATTTAGAGTAGCTTCCCGGAATGGAATGTGAGTTCCGCTGACTGCAGGATGGCGATGGCAACTTTAATGTAAATAGACGCAGTAAATATTTGCTCCCCCAATAGAAAGGATTTACGGATTGAAATATCAACCAGGGGTCATATGAACCGAGATCAGGATCATATACAAATCGGAGCTGAAAAAAACAAGCGAGGCAAGGTATCTTTCTCTGCATCAACTATTCCAAGGGCTTACATAATAATAATACATGGACATAAAGAAACCGCTGTCCAGAAACGCCTCCAATAATGCCATAAACAGAAAAACCCAGCGCCAAAATCAAATGTCCTGCCCAAGTGCACCAAGAAACCATCAATCAAAGGATTCTTACTTCCCTTGGGTACCCGAAAAGTTACCACTCACAGTCCGGCTTCGACTGCCCATAATGTCGAACAACTCTCTTCTCAGTTTCTCATTTTCCGTTCTCACAGCTACGTTTTCCCTCGAGACTTCTTCAAGCATTTTCCTCTGTTCTTCAAATCGCTTGATCATGTCTTCATGCATAGCCCTGATGTCCTTTCTCACCTCCAATGAGAACCGCGTCATAGCTTCTTCTTCCCATTCAGCATTTAGTGTATGATTTTGTGAAGAAGCCTCTCTCGTGGCTTCAGCTGCTGCCTGAATGTCATTGCGTGCTGGTCGAATGGTGCGCGATGAAAAGGATGATACTGTTGCATTCACAACTTTTCCTGTGATCACCATCGCAGCCTCTCGAGCTACAATGTGGTTGATATTGTCCATATTCTCTCTATCTTCATCCCAGGCAGATCCTATTTTCTGGGATTTGTTAGACCCCGAGGGCGATCGTACAGAGCCAGTTCCGGCGGAAAGGTTGGACCCTAAATTGCTTCCTTTTGAAGTTCCGGTACCTTTCCTTAGAGAACTCGCAAGACCATCCGATTCGTACCCATCTCCGGCTGGTAATTTCCTCTTAAGGGGTTCCGGCTTATTCACTATGGTGCTATGTTCCCTAGGTTTGGGTTTTAGTGTAGGTAGATCATCTTCGTCAAGACCTTGCATGAGCCAAATATCTGCTTCATCGGAACTTTCCTCCGCAGCCTCCTCTAGAGGTTCGAGCATGAATCCAGACACAGGCTCTTCCCCTCCTTGAGCTTCATCTGAGCTGTGACCTGCCCTTTCCTCCATCGGCATTGTATCATCTTTTATAGTCGACTCATCTAGCACGTAAGAGTTTCCCTCTGTTGCATTATCAGCCGATTTCGTTTGCGCTTCCGAGAGAATGCTCGATATGCTGAGCGTACTCTCATCCCCAGGAGAGTCTGCGCTTTTGGCCCCTCCAAACCCCTTGAACAAACCACGACGAGAGTTTGGCCTTGCAGGCATGTATGGAGCAAAGAGTGCAAGACCTCTAGTTCCACTGCCCTTATTTGCATCCCCCCTGATACTCCTAATATCACTGAGCAGCTTTCCTGGATCGGTCACTTTTGTGGCGGATGTGAGCGCACTTTTGACCGGCACCGCCGAGGTTCCACTATCCGACTCATGGGCGATGGATATACTACCACTTGTGCCCCCTTTGGCTGATAAATCTGTCTTAGATGCCGCCCCGCTCATATCTTTGCTATCGTGTCCATCTAACATAGCCAAGACCAGAGACGAAGCGCCGGTCGACGTTGATACAGGAGTGGGGCCATGTTTTTTCTCAATGGGTTTCTCATCCCACATTAGCGGAGCTGAGATGACACTTCGTTGATCAGCCTTCTCTGTTGCACGTTCCTTGGGGTCCTTCAAATCAATCAAATTCTCGGACTCCTTCTCAGGGACGGACATGGCTTTTGTAGGTTTCTTTCTTTTTACAGGTGAGAACATATTCATGTAACTAGCTGTAGATGCCCCCACCAGGTCTTGCCAGGCCGGCAGCACCGGTAATTCAGGAAGCATTGGGGGATTATTTAGAAACGGCGCAAGGGAGCTAGCATTAGTATCGGTGCTAGAGTCTTCTGCCAAAGAGGACAAGGTTGGATTGTGTGATTTGACTGTGAGAGCGTGAGTTGCAGCAGATGACGTTGAGTCTGGGTATCGAGAAGAGGAGGGTGATTTAACGGTAGACTTCGATGATGATGGAATTGAATCTGGTCCACCTGCCCCTGGAGGTAGAGCAACTTCACCAGATACCCACTCTACATCCAACACCTTTCCCGCTTCAGCATCCACAGTCTGCTCGCACACCTTCGTTCCTCCACCATCAAAGACAAAGCACTTCCCATGTATCGTGCCCACAGCTACCATCCATCCTGCATCACCACTGCTCTTCCCTGCATCTTTACCTACAGCTGGCCTCACAGAGACACTAGTCGCTGGTGCTCCAACATGCCAACTCCCAAGAACATCTCTTTTCTCAAAATCAACGATAAAAAATCTCCCATCCTCCCCTACACTCACTGCCCGAGCCCTGTACCCGGGTATAAACTCAACCCCGGTGATGCCGGCTCCGCCTGAGATACTCGCATCATGAAGATGTCCAAAGCAATGAATATGTTCCCCTCCACCACTTCCTACATTTCCTTTCTTCGCGGTGGCCCTAGCCTTATCTCCCCGTATCAACCTTGTCGAGTCATACGCAGCCAAGACCCCGTCTGCGAACGCAAGTACAAAAATACTCTTTCGTGTAGGATGAAATGAACAGCATACCACCGGCTTCGCAGAAGCTTTTGGTTTGATATCGACGGTATTGTTCAACTGTCGATTATGTAACTGGATCACCGGAGGGTCGGCAGAACACGACAATAGGAAATTGGAATCGGGTGAAACACAAAAGGATGTGATGACTGAGGGATGAGCCTTTGCCGCCTCGTTGACCCTGTCCTCTCGCAAGCTATATGTCTGCACAGCGTTGTGTATACTGTCAGTGAAGAATAGACTTTTTGAATCGTGGGCATATTGTAGTAAACGGCAATTTCCTTCTGCTCCCTTTAGCCTGTATGATTGATGTTGGCCCTGATCAACTTTATTCAATATCACAATTTGTGCATCTGCAACAGCCAATATGGCACCATCTTTTGATCTCTTCGCTGCTAATATCCCTTCGGACCCAGATGTGAACACAGTTGCACAGAAAGAGTCACCCCAGACACAAACTCTGTTTGCTGTTGTCAAAAAGAGCTTCCAGTTCCTGTCATCCCAACAAATTCTCGCAGTGCCTGAACTTGAAGATGAATTAGTTGACGAGGTTGAGGGAACCTTGTTGCCACGAAGGGAACGTCGGCGACTGGTGGCTAGCTTCGGGTCCTTGTCTCTCGTCTTTACGACTTTGCGAGCTGTTTGATTATCAGATTGTGGAGAATCAGTGAGTTTGTCGGGGCAAGACGAACCGCTCGTAACCATGTTGATGTATTTGGGACCCGTTTATTGAGAGGGAAGTGGGCTGGTACGGATGGTTTCAGAGTATCATGGGGAAGGTGGGCCTGGGGACTTATTTGGCGCTTCTTTGTATTTCCCGTATTTGGTTGTCGGTGGTGACCAGGGAAGCATCGTCTGATTTGCACTGTAAACAAACACCAGGCGCCAAGCCAGCATTGTAATGCGCGCGTGTCACGTGAGAGATCCTCAGGTGATGCATCCCGTCGCGTCTTCCCCATCGACAGACCGCGTAAAGTGAAACTTTGTGCCTTAAGTATAATTACTTCACCTAACCAGACTAACTTAACCTCTACAATGGCAGAGGAGGCGAAGGATAATCACCCACAACAACCTCTAGAACCTACCGGGCTTAGCGAGAGAAAGCAATCTTCGCTTGTGAGCCCCTCCGGTACATCTGACACCAGACGATATAAGTATTGACCATTGAGTTTGCGTCACATATAGCACCATTCTCTCCTCGGCCCATCATTACAGAAGGCTGGGCAAGACGCCGTTGACCAATCCAAGGTTGCCGAAATCATTTATCAGGCTTCCCTGGGTAGCAAGTTTTTTAAGCATGAGGAAAGGCGTGATGAGCAGCTTACGAAGAAAGTCGAGGCTATTCTAGCACGCAAAAAGTACCTGGAGTCGATTAATCTTTCCTCTGAATTACGTCGCATCGATGAGAGAATAGCACAGCTAGATAGGGAGAGAGACTTGTCCCAGTTCATAGTACATGTGGACTGTGATGCATTCTATGCAAGTGTGGAAGAGCTGGATCGGCCAGAGCTGAAGAACGTTCCTATGGCAGTTGGAAAAGGGGTATTGACCACATGTGAGCTATTGTCTTGTGGGAGGGGGGTATGTTGGTTGATATTGACCTGTCTTCAGGCAATTACAAGGCCCGGGAGTATGGCTGTAGGAGTGGAATGGCTGGACATATTGCACAGAGTATGGTCTACAAATAATTTAAGGTGACCCAACTGTACTTACATTGCCCTAGAGCTCTGCCCACATTTGATTTTTCTACCATTGAGTTTTGGGAAATATAGCAAAAAGGCTGAAGAAATAAGAGAGATCATGGCAAAGTCCGCGAGCTCCACCCACAGCTAACATAACTATTTACTAATTCATGCTCCCATCAGATATGACCCTCGGTACGAAGCTGCATCTGTGGATGAAGCCTACCTCAATATAACACCCTATTGTAAAGCGCACGATCTTTGTCCAGCTACCGTTGTGAGTAGGCTTCGGGCGGAAATCCTCGAAGAGACCAAAATAAGCGTTTCTGCGGGCATAGGACCAAATGCAAAGATTGCAAAAATTTCTAGTAACAAAAACAAACCCAATGGCCAGTTTTTAGTCCCCAACGATCGTGAGGCAGTCATGAATTTTATGGCCGACTTACCAGTGCGGAAGGTCAACGGTGTGGGAAGAGTATTTGAGAGGGAGTTGGTCAGTGTCGGTATAAACACCTGTAAAGACATATATCCGATGCGTGGGATGTTGCATGATGTTGGTTCACTCCAGATCCCCTTCTACGTATGATGGATGCTGAAACTTACCCCTATCAGCTCTTTGGAGAAAAGGCAACCGAATTCTTAGTTTACTGCTATCTTGGTATAGGGCGCACAGAGATACACCCCGTGGAGGAGTATGAAAGAAAAAGTGTCGGCACAGAGAGAACATTTGCAGACCTTTGGGGATCAAATAAACTCCGTGAAAGGATGAAACTGACTGCAGAGGATTTGGAAAAGGTTTCAGACATCCCATCCCGTCACTTCCCTCACATTGCTAAAAAGTTCTATACATAGGATCTTGAGGAGTTGAACCTTTCATTCCGCACGCTAGTGCTGAAAGTGAAACTTCATACATACGGAGTCTACTCCCGTCAGCGTGCACTGCATAGACCAATACATACTGCCCAGGATATATATCAGTATGCACTGCCATTGCTCGCCTCCCTAGAAGCGGAATTCAAAGATAAGGGAGGACTGAAAATACGACTTATGGGTCTACGAGGCACTGCGCTTGTGGAGAGAAACAAGAAAGTTCAGGGTTTTTTTGGCAAGTGGGCTGGGGAGGCAGGAAGTAGAGCAGGGACTAAACGCAAGCAATTAGACGCCGATGGCTGGGAGGTCTGGCCACAGGAGGAATTTGAACAAATGGGCGGCCGCCAAAATCAAACCAACAAGCCGTTGGCTCGCATACAAGATGAACAGGAAGTTGAAGGAGCCAAGGATATAACCCTCGAGATTCTCTCCCAGGGAATATCTTCTACCGAGAACCTTCACGATCCATCACAACAGAAGGGCAAGGGAAAGGAGAGGGAACCGGGAGAGGAACCGGGAGAGGAACTGCAGGAGCAGGAGCAGGAGCAGGAGCAGGAGCAGTGGCGATGTCCCATATGTAATCAATCAATGGCTCTAGATGACAGGCTTTTCAACGAGCATATTGATTGGTGCTTGAGCAGGGAGGCTATAAGGGATGTCGTGAAGGAAAGCTCACCAAGTAACACACAGGAAGTTGTTACATCACCACCACCGAAAAGACCAAAAACGTTGGAAAAGAGGCCTTCAGGAACTACCAGTGGGATTTTCCCCCTCTTCAAACAGAAACAACGGTAAATTCTGGGGTATGGGGAAAGCAGAGGAGGGATTGACATCAAGTAGAGTTAGGGGGCGTTCAGGATATCGTTTTTGGTTGAGCATCACTGCTCACGCATATACATAGTATATATCCTGATTTTGGCTGTATGTTGAGAATAATAATCCAATCAATTATGAGCACGAATATCATAAACAATAAGTACAGCGTCCATTGCAGTCCGTCGTCAGTACCCTTGAAGCAACACAATTGTACTCGCTACCACTGGAGTGCAATACATTCATTATTTCCCTTCGTTTATCGGATGACTTGTGGAACTCCTGTTTACTTAGTTGGATCCTCTTCGGCTGGGATTCGACACACACTATAGTCAGCATCACAGCTTCACTATTAGCATATGAAATCCAACTCACCGTTCAAGATGCCCTTCTCAATAACCTCCGCAGGCTGAGGCCTATGGGCGAGCCTTTCCTTTAAACTATCCTCCAGCATGCTCCTCTCCAATTCCTTCTGATGGGCCTGAATCTGTGGTGCGGCGCTGGAGGCCGAGAGAATGTTTCCTACCGAATTGACAAGGTTAACTTCTTAGGCCCCACCTCCTGGGAGAGTCTGGAGGGCATACGCTGGACCAACGCTTCCTTTTCAGGCCTCTTTGCCAGGTGCGTCTTCAAGGCATCCTTTGTCATAGACTTCTCCAGTTCTGAAATGCTGAAATTAGCAGGGCCCCCTTACAGCTTCCTGAGCACAGGGTGCCCTTACCATGTTGCTTTAACTGGACTGCAGCAGCAACTCCTGGAGGTGCATGTAGGATACCCCGGTCAAGTAAGTCCTTCGGCTCCGGTCTCTTGGACAGCGCATGCTCGAGGGTATTGGTCCGCTCCCTAATAGGGGAAAGGGGAGCGGTGTCGATGAGTCCCTCTACAGCTTGAGCATCTGCCATTGTGGAGAACTGTGAATTACTATATATGGATGAAGGGTTTGATGAATAGTTGTAAGCTTTGTTTGTTGTGTTTACTTCACGGAGCTATGGGTGTGCAGATGTGTGGCTGGCACGGAGGAGGGGCTTCGTGCAGATTTATACCTGCACGCCGCAGACATTAAGGGGATTTGCTGTTTATGCATAAGCCCACCCACGAACCGCTTGAGAACTTGCGTCTGAGCGCGGGGTGGTGGGTTCATGTGCCAAGATTACCCGTCGATCAGACAGCTGCAGCGTCATGGGGCTGGGAATCAGTCAACTTATAGTAGTGTCGGCTTGAGCAAGTGAGCCAATAGTGACAAACGCGAGAGCTGAGGGTAAACGTTACTAACGTGGGAGTGGTGAACACTTCGACATGGCCAATAGTAAGAACAAGTCTAAATAAATTACAATCAACTCAGAACCACTTATGATTAGTCTTGAAACTAAATTATGATGAGCCCCGGAGCCGAAACAAAGACCTGTCATTTGAGGCGTGGTATAGAGATCCTCTCATTTGATCATCTTGCTTGACTGATTTGAACCCCCCTAACCAGACTAATAACGTCTGTTCTCGTGACCAGCCGCTTACTAAATAGGGGTTAGTGTATGCAACAATACCGCGCATAGGCTCTGGTTGACAGCAACCAGACTACATGCTCTACATATCGAATAGCTACCTCATAGATAGTCTGGCGTGCGAGTCTCGCTATAGATAACCCCACATAATCTCGGCCTTCCTAGGCAAGGTTATGTAATATGGGAACTAGAATTGTTCGATATGGGCAACCGGTATACTTACCCTGAACTACGCCATCATCACATGAAGTACGCAATGTAAGGTTGTTGGTGTAGGATAAATGTTACGTATACATAAACTGGGGATAGTAAGCTCAAGCATGATTTCCCTAACAAGCATTCGTAGGTTTTGTTTATTCATTACAAGGGCTGCCAAAGTTCTTATTTATACAGCAAGCTATGTACTTACGAAGCTCGCCATGGCGATACCCTTGTCTAGCAGATTAATTTGCCAATCCTTGAATCCGCCCGGGGTTTCTCATACGTCCCTTATGGGTGTGAATACGAGTACTGAGTTTTAAAATAAAATAAAAATGGTTTCGGTCGAATGCGAGTATAGATCTTTAAAAAAAAATGTTACGAGAGCCGGGGTCCGAGCTTCAACATTCTGTCTTGGCACACAGGTTGTCGCGCTACCTACCACACGTCTTCCCAACCTACAGTCTCGCGCCAACCAGGCGACATCAGCAGCACATATAATGTGGATTCTCGATTGTGAGGGCGATGCCATCTCTGGCCGTAAGCTCTGGCTTAAGCCAGGTTCGGAGTATGTGGTTGGAAGGTCACTTAATGCGCTTGGTAAGTCATTTTTCATACCCTCACCCAGCAAGTTATACTGATAATTAAGTGAATCTTGTGATTCCGCAAAAGTCGGTATCAAGGCTGCATTTGAAGATCAGAGTAGGGGAGGTACCGAAGGGAAATGGGGTAGGAAATTTTATTCTCTCTCAGCCCTGGGGGATGCTGAATGTGTCTAGTTCAAAGTCCTCGGCCGGTCATCAATCACATTAGAGGGTCAAAAGACGATGTATGGTACACAAATTGATGATGAAGCCTTAGGTGCTGGGGAGACCAAGGTACTGGACGGAACAGAGCATACCCTCAAGCTAGCAAATTACGACAAACTCTTCAGGATCAAATGGCAGCCCATTATCTTTTCTTTCTCTCTTTCCACAAAGGAGAAAAAAGACAAGAAAGTCATGGCCCAACGGCAGTCTAAGGTTGAAAAGTACGATATGAAGACCTTGGAAGCCTTTGTTCCCACAACAACCCACGTTGTTGCCTCCAAACGAAATACGGCAATCGGACTACAGGCCCTCGTAAACGGACGGTATCTTGTCACCGAAGACTACCTTAATGCGGTAGCTAAGGCTTGTCAACCGCCCGACGATGAGAGGAGTCTTCTTGAAGATGATTTTGAGAAAAACTGGCCGGACCCGATGGACTTTGTCCCACCACCAGGCAATGAACCTACTCCAAGAGAGAAGGAGTACTTTGCACCGAAATCTGAGAGGCAAACTATTTTTGAAGGGCGGACCTTTGTATTCTGTGAGAAGTTACAGTATGAAACTTTCCTTGGGCCAATAACGGACGGAGGAGGGAAGCTTGAGAGATTCGATATCATACCTGGAGAAACCACCGCACGGAAACTTGTCGATTTTGTTGAGAAGAGAGATCATGGAAATTCGTCAATAGTTAGGTTTCGAGGGAAGGGTGATACAGAAGACTTGTATTCCCGGTTGTCTACTGAGGTTTCAGAGATGTGCGACGCCCCACTACAGTGAGCCTAATACACAGGCTTAGCTAACTTATGCCAGGTTGAAAGTGAGAATGGTAGAGCAAAACGAGTTTCTAGATATCATCCTCACAGTTGATACTTCATCCCTTCGAAGACAACTTGAGGAGGAACCCACACCACCATCTACTGCTGCAATGCAGACAGGTGTCAATGCTGTAAAGGTGGGGCTGATGAGGCCACCCCCGCTTTCTAGCAAAGGTACAGGAACAACGGAAAATGTTAGTCAGATTTCTTTAACAGAACTAACACTGTCTCAGCTTCCGTGGACCCTGGGAATGACGATGTTACAATGGACGACACTCCAGAGCCTGTACCTCCTGAAAAGCCGGGAGCTTCCCAAGCCCCACGGGGGAGGAGAGCAGGGGTGAGTTCTGGCATATAATCTACTTATACCTAATGGGATTTTACTAATTCCGCCAGCGACCCTTGACACAAATAAAAAGGTTTAAAATGGATGATCTTTTCTCAATGCCGGGGGATCCCCTTCCCCCTCCTGCACCTACATCTTCCCAATTATTGCCCCCTTCATCAATTGGCGAGACCCAGTATGATTCCGCGGCACAAGTGACTCAAAATGCAGTACATGGCGATGATCACTCAGCACTAATAGCCAGTACCCAGGATATCGTCTATGCTACTCAGGGCCATACCCAAGGTGGAACTCTGAGAACAGTAATCTGTCAATCACTGAGAAAACGATCTTTGGAGCCTGATGAGGAAGATGACCCTGATCTCATGAACAAGCTCTTCCCTGGTGCCGCAGCAATGAAGAGACGCAAAATCCAGGAAGAGGAAGACCGAGCGGAACATCCCGAGGAGGATATGGTGATAAGTGAAGCACCACCGGCAGAGTCCACTAATAGCGAGGCAGAAACACAGGGAAAAAAAACACAAGCAAAGGGCAAGAAGTTGAAGCCTGAAAATCCTATCTTAGTTGCTGCCAGGGAGGTCAAAGAAGAAGAGGAGAAGAAAACGCGGGAAGAAGAGGATAATAAAGGGGACCTTGACGGGGAAGCCATCTTGAAATTGAGGAGTCTTGGAGTGGTGGAGGTTATGGAGATACAACCGAGAAGTGTTGCTATGAGGCTCAATGCTTATGGGGAGGATAGTGACAGGTGGGACCCAAGGTGGAATGGGAGGTCGAATTTCAAGAAATTCAGAAAAAGGTTGCCAACTGGAATGCAAGATGGTAGTGAGATAGTGAGTGTGAGAGGGAATGTGATTATTCCATTGGTGGAGCATAAGTCAGGGTCTGGATCGGTATTTGCGCATGGTATGCGTCCATTTTATTTCCTGCGATAATTGGGTGGTGATATCTTGCTGACATTATAACAACTATAGGCTTCCCAGACGAATCCCAATCCCAGAAGGGAGCTGCTAGCGAACCTGAGCTGGATGATGAAGAGTTGGAAGAACTTACTGCCTTGGCCTTTAGTAGCCGGAAAAGTAGAACACAAGCTACTGCCTCACAAACACACATGAGTCAAGGAGAATCATTGCCATCACAGACACTGTCCGCTGAGAGCAGTAACACTATGGATGGGGATACTGTGGCTAGTAGGAGGGTCGGCACCGCAAATAAGAGGCCACTATCACAGAATGCCACACCTAAAGGGCCTGTCGAGAAACGGGCAAAGAAGTTCCTGCTGAAGAAGGATGACAGTGAGAGTAGTGATGAGGATGGATTGAAGTTTACGTTCAAAAAGAGAGGAAAGTGATTAGGGATACCCTACCTATCGTATGAATAGATTCTATTCGCTGGTGGGGGTTTGAGCACGCCTCTGTTTTTCTATCTATGGTTTCACGGGCTACTTATGGAAATACTAACACGTATTGATTTGAAAATCTTTCGCATGGTTCTTATACTAGAGATACAACTAGGAAAAACCTTATGATATTTCTTCCCCAGACTGTCATATTCTATTCTATTCTATTGAATCACTTATGCTTTGCACCCTCTGAAAGTACACACGATCAGCCCCCCATTATGTATCTTCTCATTTGTTCTAATTCCTTCTCGCCCAGCTACAACGTCATATAAGCCATTACCCTCAATTACTCGAATAACTGGGTTACCTACTGATAACAAATACCGCACCTGCGACTCCTCCCCGACGAATTTATTGCGTTCGAATTCGCCCCTAGCGTAGGTTTTCAGCTCGGTGCGGAGCGAGGGGTTGGTGTTTGAAATGTCTTGCACGTCAATATCAATTAGACAAAGTGAGGAGCATAAGAATTAAAAAAGGGCGTACTTCGTAGCGTCCGTAAAACATCGCGATACAACCCCAACACTCGTCCTCGGAGAATAAACTAAACCATCAGATACAGACTGTTGCAGAGACTGGGAGCGGCATGCTGCACCATACCTGTTTTAACGTGGGTATTCCTCCCCGCCCCGCTGCCGGCTTAATCGCAGTAGCATATGATGCGCGAGGAGCACCGATCCCCACACAGGTGCAGGTTACGGGAGCACGAATGAGGAAAAATGACATTGGATGGGGCGTCCAGATCATGGCATTTAGGGTGTTGAACCTTGTGGACTGCAGTAATCTAGGGTTACTTTTTCGCTTAGTTCGAGACGGGTAATAACGTTTTTCCGGTCGGCCCGGATCGGAATGCGGGGGTTTCTCGTGGGGCCGAATTCACTCAACTCTTTATATTTCAATAAAAGAGTCATTGAAAATGGCTCATAACAAAGGATGCTGCATAGGATACAGCGGGGATCATGAAATTACAATTCTCTTGCCAAAACATAAAGTGTCCAAAAGACAATCCCATGCCCAAAACCAAATCCCCCCAGTGAGCCTGCTCCCGTCCCCTACAGCACGCTCCTTACATCCTTCACCTTACCCTGTATTCATAGCGAGTCAGTCGCCGTGATAACCTGTCCACCTTCCCAAACACTCCCCGCTTCCAGAGTCTGAAAGTTTGCCACACTCCCTATCTCCACACAAAGCATGTTCTTCCAGCCGTCCTTGGGATCAAAGTCCGCAATCTTTAGTGTCCCGCTGCTCCATGGATTCCACACTACCACATCTTCCAAATTTTGACTTTCAACATGGAATCGCACTTGCTTGTCGTCTTCAATAATCACGGAGCGTGGGGCTTTGTGGTAGACTCGGTCGACTTCGCCGGAGAGGGTAAAGTGGGAATCCACCTCGTTGACGGCGGAGGCGACTTTGTCTTTGAACCCTAGGCTGTTGAGGCCAACGACCTTGACCTTGGTGACGTCCTATAGCAATTCATATATTAGCTGGATCCCCACTCCTAGTAATTGTGTGGGGGGAATACTCACAGGCACCTTGAAGTAGGTATGGAACAAAACATGGAATTTGAAGCTTTCCGTCCCTTCATTCCTCACCAGCATCTTGGTCTCAATGCTAGTCTGGCTCAAGTTCACACTGTAAATCAATCCAAATGGATGACCCCATTTCTCACGCAATTCTTGTGGGACTTGGTTGGGGCACAATCCCAAGTCAACTTGTACGTTGGTCGGGGAGTTGGAGGTCTTCCCAAGGAATTCCCATTTCGAGACACGGGCAAAGCCGTGTTGAGGAAGCTCGGCAACGCTGGGGTCATCGTGCTTGCCAAACACCTGTTGGAGGCGCTTGCATTAGCAGACTGTGCATCTGGTGGTTGGAAACAAGAGGATGACTTACCGGGAATACGAGCGGAACCCCACCCCTTACGGCTTTGCTCCCATCTAACTCTGCGCTCTCGCTGATCCAGAGCTTCTCTTCACCGCCGGACTTCCATGAAACTATAGTCGCCCCGAAGAGAAGTATTTCAACAGACTCGCCTATTCATTGTTTCTAGTTATTATTCTGCAGTGAAGCAAGCTCGTGAGTTCAGAGACCTACCAGTCTGTAGCTTCAAGGTGACCTTGTCACTGTCGGCAATCACGGTAGCGGTCTCCTCCTGTCCAGACGCGGCATTGATTGCAGCTGGCTTATGGCTTCTTCCGACCATCTTGTCTATATGTCAAATATAAGCTTGATAGCTTCTCGCTGTGCTACTGGAGGTGTTTCCGGGGATAAGTCGGAATAGCTTGGTGGGTATTCGTGATTTCGAGGACTTGTTAAGGTTTAATTCCGTCGGAGCACCTTCAGCCAAATTAGCCCTTGCTTTGAATGAGACCCAGGAATTATCGTACTGTGAAGCTTGTAGTCTGGGTGGATATGCAGAAGTAGAGGGGATACCAGTGGAATTTAAGCTGTTCAATACAATACGGCACTGAGCTGGTGGCAGTATGGTAGCTCTAATAGTCTTCGGCAAAGCAAACTTGCAACTTGTTTCAAGCGAGAGGGGGGTGCTTGTTTCGCAGTAGGAGGGGTAGAGAGACTGGTTTGGAGCTTAGTTGAGTCTAGTCGCAACCTCTAGTTGCAAGGGTAGTTTCGACTGCGCCGCTTTAGGTAGGTACCACAGGGTCAGGAATGTTACCCTCAACTTGTGCCAAACCAGACTATGTTGCCTCTCAACCGCTCTTTGTTTGCAAAGCAACCCGAGGATGCCGCTTTACTATGCCGCAGCACCAGATTCCGGGATGAAACATGAAACACGAAACATAATAAACACGCATATACTGTATATCGGATTACCCCACGCTATGTATGTAGGTATCCATGTCAGCATCTAGTGGACCGTGCATGAGCTCGAGACTGCCAGACTGACAATGCCGCTCTCTTGACCATGCCACCCTATGAACCTCGTTGCTCGATCTCCATCTAGGGGTAAGGCTTGCATCATATAAGACATTTATCTTTGCTTATATTGGACGGAGAGCTCCTTAATTATGCGTCCAATCCCAGGCTTTAGTGGTGTATGATCCATATTGCTATATTATCTTGCTCCGGTATATTGGGTATATTGACTGCATACCTACACCTACACACGCAATTGAAGGCACCGCCAAACTGTTATATATAGTACAAGATCGGGAAGAAATTCAAAAATTGGAACAAATCTAAACCCAACATTCCCTCAAAGCGAGAACAGCGCCGGAAGCAGCTATACAATACTCATCCCAAATCTGATAATAGGGAAGCGCCCATAGCAAAAGACACATGAACGGATTTCCACAATAAATGCATCAAACCTAATACTCTTACAAAACCCTACATTACCAAATATACAACCAAACCTCCAAACGACCCATATAACCAACATGAAATATGCTGATCTAGTGATTCACTTCTTTTTCCGTCTTTCTCTCAGCCTCACATATACCTCAAACACTTCATCCGCCGCCTCACTTAACTCTGCAGCCCCAAGATCTGCCTCGGCCAATATCGCGACGGCCTCCCTGAACCTCGTAAGCGGGCCTTTAGACTCCTCCTGGCTTTCCGGCTTTTCCTCCTCCGGGTCCTCTTCAGCCGGCGATATACCCGCGTTGGAGTCTGTGATGAAACTGACATCAAGCCCCACCTTCTCCTTAGGCACAGAGGGTTCTGGCTCTTGGCTCATAGAGGCTATAGATGACGTGGCCACAACTTCTGGCTGACTGTCCAAAACAACTTCTTCCTTATCCAGTGCCTTCCTGCGCGAAGAGCGGAGTCGTGGTACATCAGGATACTCTTGGGTCGAGGCCTTCGCACGCCCTTTGCCCTTTTTAGGGGTAGCTACAGGCGGTGGCGGCATTGGGCTATTCGATTGTCGGGTATCCTCAGCCAGAGGTTCGACTAATGATTCGACTGCTGGCTTCACAGGGGTAGATTTTAAGGCACGAGTAGCTCTACGCTTTCGCGGCGGATCTGCAGACTTTAGTTCGGTATCTATGTGGTATCCAAGTTAGTGAAAGTTTGTACGATAAGGTCGACGATCAAACGTACCAACTGTCTCCTGGACGGATTGTACATGTTGTTTACGCTTTCGTGCATCTAGAGAAACATATTAGCTGCATGGACAAGCAAAGTAAAAGTTAGACCTACTAAGCGGGGAATCCTGAGAGGGTCCTCTAGCTGGAGGTTTGGGGGGGGTGTCTTTGCGGAGAACTGTTTCGGGTACGGCGGGAGAAACCGGTCTCTTCCTAGGAGTAACCATAATACAATCGAGTAAAGTGTCATCACCCTCCGGCTCTTTGGCTTTCGGCGCCGTAGTCTGTACCTGCAACGATTTTCTCGGTCTTCCCCTACGGCGCTTTTCTGAAGGTCCCGGTTTACTTGTTCTCATCTCACTAACTTTCACCTCGTCACGTGCTTCACCTCCTTTCTTTGTTCTTTTCTCTGCCTCCACTGATAGTTGCAACGACTCTTGTGAGTCCTCGGTATTGACTTGAGCTGCTGTATGTTGTTCCGCTTCCTCTTCATCGGGAACCTCATAAGAATCTGTCATTCTCACGTCTGTCACTTCTCCGCTATCTTGTACAAATGAATCCGGAACTTCCACAACGCTCTTCTGTTCCCTTTCCATCGGACCTTGATCTTTGGTTGATGCAATTTCAGGTATTGGCGATGGGGTGTTAGGAATGCGATGGATTTCGAGGCTATCAGGAATGACTCTGGGATTTGCATCTTTCTTAGTACCTTCCAACTCCTTGGGTGTTGATCTTTGTGTAACGGGAACAATCTCTTCATTGTCATACTGTTCCCTCTGGGTATTGTTCTCAACTGAGGGTTCTTTAGTCTTCCGTGATTCCCTATTTCCTTTTGGTGCTGTAAAATACTTAGAAGACACTTCTAGCTCCTCTCGTTTTTCATCACCGAGCATAACCTGCCCCTCGCTTGGCTCCATATTACTTGGCCCAGCTCTCACTCTCTTTTCTGGCTTCTTGTCAAGCCTCACCCTCTTTGGGACTTCAACGGTAAATGCTGTAGGAGGAACAAAGTCAACCTCACCCGCATAGTCATCATCATTCTGTTTTGAGGCCTCATTGGCGTTTCCCTCGGAGGCATCAACAAATTCATCTATAGATGGAGACCTATCAGGAGGTGCACGCTGAGGAATTTGTTCTGACACACTTATTTTTTCGGTCGGCTCTTTAACGGATAGCATTTCCCTCCGAGGCTTCGAAGCTTGCTCAATGCCAACCTCCGAGAACAGTTTTCCTGCATCTTCTTGCTGCCGGTCTCTGACTTCTCTTTGATGATCGGTGAGTAGCTGCGAGTCCATTATTGGAATTTGCGAATCAGCAGCAATGGGCGCGAAGTCTAGTTGCGAATCTAGATGTTTTAAACGCGCCTTGGGCTTTGTGGCTTTTGACGAGGCCTCCCTCAGCCGGGTGAGAAAGTCCCTAGATGAGGATAGGGGATTCACCATGGGTGAGGCCGTTCGATCACGATGCCGGGATGGTGCTGGGGTTGGGCTTGACCATGGAGGCGGGTCCACTGCCGGGCCTTCTTGGGATTCCTGAGAATCTTCCCATACAGGTGGAGTAGGCACAATCTGGAATTTGTCAACACGGCTGGTAGTGATTGGTGGATGAAAATGTATACCTCGTCAATATCCTCTGGAAAATTTGGAAGGTTGATATCTGCAATAGGCCGCAGCTTCTTCATCACAACCCTCACTCGAGCAGGATATTCAAGTGAATCTTGCGCCCCAAATGTATCGTTCCAGGCCTTGATAGAATTATTTACAATAACCTTGCGCCGGCTCTCCAGGCCGGCAGATATAATAGTCGCAAGAGACTGTAAGGTCATTGAGTCATGTCTGGGCAGTTTCCTGATACTATCGGCGATGCTAGCCCAAAGGCTTTGCATCTACTTTTTGTTAGTATCTGACCATGTCTTATACACTGCAGTATATACCATACCTTCGCGGTCAAGTCCGAGTTCTATTTATGCAATTATCAGTGAGTCGTTGATAAGTTAGTATATTCAGATAACATACCTTGTTCATAAACTCCTTCTGGTCAGCCAGCCAAAATGCAACACCTTCTTGAATTCTTTTCAGTAAAATTAACACAGAGGTCTTGGGGCACCTGTGAATGAACCCTATGAGCGTGACAATGAAATCCTTGAGAGAGGCGGCTATGGTCGCATCCCCACAGATAGAGTATGATGTGACCAAAAACTGATTGATCATGTTGTAGAGGTTGTCGTAGGGCCTATTTCAGGGTAAGTACCAATGTTGAAGTTGATTGGATTGGAGTGGGGTACTCTGTATTGGCTATCCTCCTTGAGCCTTGGCCAAACGGTACTCTTAAGGTAGTCTCTGCCGGAGCTTTAGATTTGGGATAAATCGCCTTCTCCAAAATCGCCTTCCCGTGCGTAAGCCAGGCGTGACTACAGTGGTGGTACGTGAGTACAATATCATAATGACATTCACAATTGCACTTGGTAACTTACCTATCTGTATCCAATTTTTCAAGGCGTAAGAACTCGGCCAAAGGTTCAATTACGGTAGATATCAGCTGTGTATCCCCTTGTTCTGTCTGCACTGTGTGGGCAAAGGTCTCGAAGAGAGGGCCCCAGGTAGGAATGTCATATCTATGAATGAACAATTAATACAGCCAGAAACCGAATAGGTGGGCTATGGAAGAGGTACATACCGACAACCCCACTGAATGATCTTGAACACGTCTTTAAATTCCCAAGAAACTGGTGTGGGACTTGAGTGTGACTTTTCTTTCACTGGAAGCGCACTTTCTGTGAGGGTTGCAAGGATACTCCAGGCTTGCCTGTCTACTGGAGAGGTCCCTCTTTGAGGCAAAACCGTAGAGCAGGAGGAAAGCAGCGCCAACCGCTTACGACGTGAATCTTGTGCCTCCAAGCACTTCGATAGGATGGATTTCGCTGAAGTGAAATATTCCTCAGACAACTCGGCACCATCGAATGGTTTGAGGAAGATTTGGAATAAATGTACAATTGGTAGATGGAAAACGGCGCCATAGCTTCCTCCCGAGGAGTAACGGTTGGAAGGTGTCGAAATGGAAACAAACTCATTGTGGTCGTCATAAGAAAGTTGCTTTTCGGTGAAACAAAATGTTCCAATTGACTCAAACGTGGTAATGATCAAAAATGTAATTATTGCCACGAACTTGTCTGATGATTTGTTTGAAACATCCTCAAAAGCAGTGGGGCCTTCTTTCCAAAACCTCTGAAGCATATTGAAGATATGGGCCACAGTGTCCATTGTCTCTGTGGATATCTTTATTTCCTTCATACTTGCGTCAGCCAGGCATTTTGTGAACTTGCGCCAGAGTAGTCTAATTGCGCAACTCTCTCCTTCCCAAGATGATTTCCTAATCGCCATTTCTAGAGTTTTGAGCACCGTTGCGCTGTTTGACCTCACCCATTTAGGGTCCAATCTCATGATCTCATCTGCCTTGATGGCCTCTTTCTCAAGGCCTCGTGACTCATTCCAAGGCTTCTGATGAGAGCCGTTGAATAATGCAGCAAGTATGTGGCAAGCATCTTCCACTTCATGTTTCCCCGAGAGTACTAGTTTTTCTAGTAACCCAACCACTATAAAATTCCAGGCAAGGTATATTTGTTTGACGGGTGCGTTTGGGCGAATGTTGTAGTAAAGAAAGGCGCAGACATTTGATAGAGCCGCTTGACGAGGGCCTTTTGCATTGGTTGCTGCGTATTGTGGATCCAGGTATCTCACGAGGGGGCGTGTGAGTAAATCCATATCTTTTGGACTAATTTCAGATCCACAATGGAGGGCATAGATCAATTTGCTCCATGCTGCATTAGCAGCCACCTTAATTGCTAGAGTGGATGAATTGAAGCACTGTTGAATGACACTAAGCCAAGGAGTAAAATGCTCCCAGGAACTAACTGGGTGCCTTCCTCGAAGGAGCAGGATCACGAGGCCCCAAACCTGCGTCACGTGAACCCCTTCACCATTCTTTATCAACAGGGATAGCCTTTCTGTAACCCGTTCAAGGAGCTTAACCCCATCATTATCTTCTCGGTTCAGTAGGTTGGTGAGGGATCGAGCCACCGTCTTTTCCGAACCAACTGTACGCGCAGCCTCCGTCATGCAGTGTAAGGCCCTCACACGTAAGTCCTTGTTGTTGGCGTTGCTCAGAACTGCTGAGAGAACATGCTCCATCCAATCCCCAGTCCGCACAATCATGACTGCCTTCGCCTGAGAAAGAAGTCGTGTATAAATGCCTATCCGTTCAGTAAGCACAGTGTTTCCTGCTACACGGGTCTCTATGTCCTTCAATGCTTGGATAATCCCACTCGCTCTCTCCGGAGTCATTATTTTGGATGGGAATTTCTGTTGTACCAGAAAATTTAAGAAGTAGGTGACCACAACCTTGGGAGATTGCGGGTCCCTGAGCACCTGTATCGCATGCTGTATAAAGAATGTTGCGTCGTCATCATCAATTGACTCCGCTAATTCGGGGAGCCATACGAAAACAGTCAACAATTTGATGGCTTGCTGAATCAGTTGACTATCTCCACTATTGCTGGCTGAATTTGGAAGTTTCGCCCCAAGATCCCGCCTTATAAAAAATGACAGCAAGGGCATCTTGTTTTTTATAGCCTTCATATCCGGATTATTGTCATATGCTTTGAGGGTATTGCAAAATGTAACATAGGTATCCAGCTTCTTGCTGCGCTCTGTTGAGGCAAGAGCCTGTGTAATGGATTCCAACATGGCTGGGAATGAATCATATGTATACGCCTTGATCTGATCTGAGGAGTTGAGCAGCCCTATTGAAATAACGCTCGGGTTGAAAGGCTTCAGTATTGACTTGAGGGGAGTTGAAACAGCTGAAGTCGGTCTCGATGGTCGCAAGGGCGAGGGATCGTCTGGTTTATGGTATTTCGTCCACGGCGACCAGTTGACTTGCTTCTTATTGCGTGCCGTTGAATCAGCAGAAGAAGTCGGAGTCCTCAGGACCTCTTCCTGTGAATCCGCTGATGATTCCTGGGGTGAGCTGGCTGTCTTGGTGGATCCGCGTGGAGGAGTTGGCGGGCGATTCAAAAGTTTGGAGGAGAGCTTGCCCACGGATGATGTTGGAGATTCAGGTAACTGCGCTGGCGCTGCTGGCGACCCAGTCTGTACCATTGCTCTACTAGGGGGTGAGACAGGAGTATAATTAGTCGGAATGGCGACAAAAGGAACCTGATTCTAACATGTAATTGTTTTCGAGTAAGAAGCTAAACACCAGACCCCAAAACACCAGATATATCCTGAAAAACACAGTAAGCCCAAAAACGGGATTGGTGACTGAGAGGAAGTCGCGGTCCGTGAGGGGCGCTGCTCGCCAGCGGGATATCTGGATTTACTCCAACGATACTTTCTAGGAAGGGATGAGGGTATGAGATTTCGGGAGCATAGACAGAATATTCAACAGCTCTATCTGTCTTGGTATGCGAGACGTGATACACAGGGCTTGGGAAACGGGCAGGGGACCTAGTACCAGCTACTAAACCTGATGAGGATTGGTTCCCCAGAAGGACCAAAGAAACGTTGAAGCAAGTAAGTGTTTCAGAGATCCGAGTTGATGCAAGATGTGTATTGACATTGGAGCAGGTGACTATTTGAGAATGATAGCTGCGAGCTCAGTACAGTGGTTACGTTACTAGGTTACCGAACCCACCACCGCATGCATATGTTTGCTGGCAATGTTGATCATGAGGAATGCCAGCATTCACATGGCGAAAAACCGAGTCAAAGGTAGGCAAGGGCAATAAGGCTCTGCATAAGGCATAATATCCCACCAGACTAATAATATCAATACTGGCCGAGCAATTCAGAAAGTCAAGTTAGGTACCTACTGTATGTCTAGTTAAGTCAGGTCGGTCTACCTACATACATATGTACATACATTGCACGCGTAGCACAATTAACTGACACGCGTTTTGAAGGGTTCCTAAGTCCCGCATAATTGGAGAATGAAGACCCCCCTGTCTCTCCACACGCTCTAAGTGGAATCTTGGCAGAACGTCTGATTGGCGCCGGCCCTGCAGCATTACCTTAGCAATCTCTCGACAGCAGCATAAGGATACAACACCGGTAATCCCCCAAGGCAAGCAAGAATTGAGCATATTGAAACACACTGAGCGGATCAGTGCAGCCAGAATCGTCTGTCATTATGGCAGGACAAGGTGTGTTGGCAATCATTAACAATCTCACCTGAGATGGCTCACTGACACATTATGAACCACAAATAGTCCTGAAACACCAGAGAGTGCAAGAGATTGTCTCTACGCTTGAGGCGGACATCACAGAGCAGAAACTGTCTTCTCAGGGTAATACAGGCCCCAGCAGTCCTTGCATAAGACTGGTGGTAACATTGTTTGTCACAACACTAGATAGGTTACGGAACCTAGAGGAGCTCAAGGTCTATTCCCGGGAGGCCCAAGTCTGCGAGCCAATATATACCCTTGAGGTGACTGGGATTGTCTCAGTGGTATTTAAGTCGGGGCTGTCTAACCGCCTGCTCCCAGGGTATCCGGGCCTTGTGCACCCTTGCCTTTGACGACACATCCCATTACGAAACATCTAGGGAAGCCTTAAGATGCCTGGCAAACTCTCTGCTTCTCTCTGCACCGTCAAGACAGACACTTATAGACTTGGGGTATGCGGATAAAGCTTCCGATAGGCTGATTGTATGTCTACAACTCCAATTATTCAAGGGTACCTTCAAGCTAAACGGGGCTTGCAGAGCGATAAACTTGATGATGAATTTCTTCTTGGGCGAATTCTGTTTCTTCTTACTTATGCCAAACTAGACATTTCTGGGCTTGTAGGGGGGCATGATCTTGCCGCAAATATGAACAGCGCGATTCGGCGGCATTCCTCAAGATGTTCTAAAAGGAAACAGGGCGGGAGCTCACCGGATCCAATGGAAGAGCTGGCATTAACTGAGATATTGAAGCTCATGCACAACGTCACACACTTCGCTCCAGACTTCGCTGGATTGTTCGAGAAGTAAGACACATTTCCGGGTTTTGATACTCTTTCTCCATACTGACATGCATCAGGTCGATACCTCATATTTTCAATCTTCTCACTGCTAGGAAGCTTGCAAGCCCACCATTGCAGCCACCAGTGACCTGGATGATTAATGCTGTAGCAAATCTGCAATTTGCTGGAAATGAGCACCACCTGTTTCCAGAAGACAACCCTAAACGCCATATAAGTAAATTGGTAGAAATCTTAGATGGATCCTTACATAAGGAAAACTTAGAGGTTGGTGCCAAACATGCCTTTGACGACGAAGGATCTGTGCTTTTAGGCGTAATGGGCAACATGTATCAAGTGGCAACCCCAGAGGCAAAGGCATACATGCGCCAGAGGCTTTTGCCAACAACAGAGTAAGAAATAGGCTCTCCAATTACAATGGTACTGTGCTAATTAGATCCCCTTTACAGAGAGCGTGACAAACCTTTGGGGCGAGGAGATATCCTATCTGCGAGATTGCTGAATCTGACTACCGAAGCTCTGGCGCCTAAAGCGCGAGTTCTTACTGGACGGTTGCTCTTTGAACTGTCGGACCTCAACCCCGGAAAATTCATCACTAACGTTGGATACGGGTATGCCTCTGGCTTTCTTATGTCGAATGGCATTCCTATTCCTCCAGAAGCGCTCGATAAGACCGTTGAACTTAACGGGACACCAATCAATCCGGTAACGGGGCAAACATTGGAGGCAGAGGAAAGAGACCAAAAACCTCTATCGGAGATGACTGATGAAGAAAAGATGAGAGAAGCGGAGAAACTATTTGTACTTTTTGAGAGGCAAGTACTCCTCCGCTGGGGTGTATAATGAATTCCTCACTAAAGACGTCGTGAGCAGGCTGAAGAAGACGGGTGTTGTCAATGTTAAGAACCCAGTGGAAGCTGCCATTGATGAGGGACGCTTCCAGGAAATCGATTAACGTGGGTCTGATACTTGCGAAGCTGCAGGTCTCTATATTAGGGGTTTAATATGTAATATCACCTTAGTAATTTCTTTCCAAATGTGCAGACATATTCATAGGTAACCGAAGTTTTGTTGCTGGTTCTGTTTCGCAGCCCCTGGGCTCATTTACCCTCAATCCACAACCGACCATAGGCCACCTAGACGAAGAACAGGAGGTAGAGTAGTGACGAGATGAAGGCGGGTCTCACTACTTCACTGCCTTTTGTAATTTGTCTTCTTGCTTGTTAAAAGCGACAAGGTTGAACCCCAAATGCCAAGACTGCAGGCGAATCGGAGTCCTGATGTTGGTGTAGCCAGTTCTATCGACCCTAGCCTTCCAGATCGTCCAAGAATGCATCTTCAAATGCCACTGATAAATCGCTGTACTCAGGCCATTGTAGGCGAAGAAACAACTCACCACTTGCGTGGATTTTAACCTCCTGGTTTTACATATAAATACTTAGGTACGATACGACCCACGTTGCTAGGTGTTGGCCGACGTGTGAATCAAGATTTCATCTCCAGCTGTGTTACACCCAGCGACGTAACACAAATCCTAGACAAAGATTAGCTTGCAACAAGCACATTAACAAGTTGAGGAGGATTTGAAAGTTGAGACTTAACAGTCCAATACCTGCAGGCCGAGGCTGGACAGCTTCAGCAGCAATTCGGTTCAAGTGTCGGAAGCTGTACCAGAATTTGGAGACGATGTCGCTGATTCCATATTCATCACAAGACCGAGAGTCTCAGGAAGTTGTCTTGTGAGTTCTGCCTGTTCATTCATGCTGCCTCGGCTTCACCTTTGCTTTGCTATCAGGAGAAGAGAGTATCTAATTACACTTCACTGTCTTAGGCGGCACCAGTCAACTCTTGTCCTTTTTGATCCGAAGAATAGGCAGTTGGCTCTACGAGACCTTCCCCCAGAGTCCAGGGCAATTGACACAATTACATTATGTCCATATTGTCACCAAGCAATGCCCGATGGCTCTGAAAGGCCCCAAGAGGGAAGAAGCCACGGCGGTTCAAGTCCGGAAGCGGGCTATGTTGATAGGGACTATTTTCGTATGTTAGATGCAAGGTACAGGTGCTTGCCCAGCAATTAGATACTGCCAGAACTGACTCTGGGGGTGAGATAGTACTCGGCTTCCTGCGCCCGGATCTGTTTCTCCACATACCTCACAATCGCCCTCTCGATTTCGACTTCCACCCCTAGGAGCGCGTGTGCACGTGGAGGAAGCTATCGATGCACATCACCAACGTGATTTCCAAGAGCCTTCATCTCCTAGAAAGGCTTCTACTGGCGGGATTTCTTCAGCTGCATTTAGTCCGGGATACTTTGAGAGGTTCTAGTCGCCTACTCTTCCAACGTGCTCTTTTATTAACTACTGGCGCTGATGTGTCCGGCAGGTTCTTTGTGGAAGAAGGAGAATTAGGGAAAGGTGGAAAAGGCATAGTTCTCCTGGTTAGACACGTCCTGGATGGAGTATCACTGGGACACTTTGCCTGCAAGAGGGTGCCTGTTGGTGTGTATCGACATGGAATTCTCCTATTCAAGGGATTGGACTAACTAAGCTCAGGTGATAATCATGACTGGCTCGCAAAAGTTCTTATGGAGGTCCAGCTTCTGCAGCAACTCTCACATACCAATTTGGTTTCTTACAGGCATGTGTGGCTGGAAAGTGTAAAAATCATAAGTCGGTTTTCCCAGCTTCACTGAGGTGATAGTGCTAATTAGGCAATAATTAATAGAATTTGGTCCCAGTGTACCATGCGCTTTCATTCTTCAACAGGTAAGGTTTGCCAATGGTAGGTGAGTTGCCAACGAACTAACGTGTATAGTACTGTGACTCGGGTGATCTTCACAACTACATTCTGAAAGGCACATCCTCGGCCAATAGCAAGGAGGACCAGAAGGAGCGAATACGCAGGCGCTCTCGTGGTCAGCCTGAGCTGCCGACACTAGTCCCCCGTCGGATACCATTTGATCATATCTTGTCGTTCTTTAGTGATATAGCCTCGGGGCTCCACCATTTACACAGCAATGGGTTCATACATCGGGATTTAAAGCCCTCTAACTGTTTACTAATGAGTCCTCATGTGTCGGGGCAACCTCCAAGAGTACTTGTCAGTGATTTTGGCGAGGCGCA
>Ga0307511_10001284_pt1 | contig 26623 bp, 24 predicted proteins | sample 13_EM_MG_FD_200266 | JGI IMG/M metagenome (GOLD analysis project Ga0307511, IMG submission 200266) | Populus trichocarpa ectomycorrhiza microbial communities from riparian zone in the Pacific Northwest, United States - 13_EM | ecosystem: Host-associated > Plants > Roots > Unclassified | place...
GGAATCAATGCCTAAGTCGGCTTCCATATCCATGTTGAGTTCGAGCATCTCCGTCGGATAACCTGTTTTATCACTAACAACTTGTAAGAGTGATTGTACGAGCGTATTTAAATCAGCTCCGGATGAAGCAGTGGTGACTTGTGCCGTTGATGCAGGTGCAGAAGTTATGGCGGTAGCCGGAGTTATAGAGGTAGCAGGACTTATGACGGAAGTCGGAGATGTGACGGAATTCGGGCCGGTTTTAGTCTCCAGGTAGTCCGCAATTTGTTCCAGCGTCCTTAGTGCTGCCATTTCCTTAGGATTGGCTCCTGTTATGGTGGGGAAGGCTCCTTGCATGGCGCCGAAAATTTCGACACGTTTTATGGAATCAATGCCTAAGTCGGCTTCCATATCCATGCTGAGTTCCAGCATTTCCGTCGGATAACCTGTTTTATCGCTAACAACTTGTAATAGTGATTGTACGAGTGTATTTAAATCAGCTTCGGATGGAGCAGTGGTAACTTGTTCCGCTGATAGTTTTGTTATCAGATTGTTCTCCGGAATAGCGCTTGCTGTATGTTCATCAGTTACTTTGCGTGCTGAAGGTAATGATTCCAGCAGTTTTACCTGCTCTGCCATTAATTGAGAAATGGCTTTAAAACCTTCCAGTTGTTTTAGCAGGATATGGTTGACAAATGTAGTTGCCTCTTCTTCCGGTTGACGGCTGTTGGGCGTTTCCGGGGAGTATTTTGTTTCTACTTCGGCCTTTAATTGTTTTACTTTTTCAAAGCCTTCATTATAATATTTAATGGTTGCTTCGCTTTGATAATTAGCTCCGCTTAACACGACATTTAGCTTGTCGGCAACGATATTTTTTTGGGCCGGTATTTTAAATATATCCGGTTCGGCAACAGGCAACCCTGCTATTTTCATTTTAACAACCGCATCCTTAAACTGGTATTCGCTGCCTTTCTCTTCCGATGGATTTATAGCAATGGCCATGAATTCCCGGCCGTTTAGTATTTTCTTTACAAGATTGGTTAATATCCCTTTAGGCCCAAATTCAACAAATACTCTTGCATTATCGGCATACATTTTTTCTATTTCATCTTTAAACAGGACAGGTTTAAGGATGTGGGAAGCTAATGTAGCCTTAATAGCCTCCACTGTTTTAGGGTATTCAGCAGCGCTGGTATTGCTGTATACCGGAATTTCGGGAGATTTGAAGTTGGTTTTGGCAACTACTTTAGAAAATGGCTCTGCGGCATGTTCAACAAAGGAAGTGTGAAAAGCTGCTGAAACAGGCAGTTTAACCGCAGAAATTCCCAACCGCTGAAATTCGGCCAGTGCGGTTGTTATTTCTTTTGTATCTCCTCCAAGTACGATTTGGTTATCCGAATTAATGTTGGCAATTACCAATTTTGAAAAGCTGGTAATGATTTCCTTTACGCGATCCAGGTCTGCATTAACGGCCAGCATAGCGCCCCGCTCTTCGCCTGTATTAGCGCTCATAAAGCGGCCTCTTTCTTTGGCCAGTAAAAGATAATCTTCTTCGCTTAAGGCTCCGGAAGCCCAAAGGGCTGTGAGCTCACCAAAACTGTGGCCTGCCACCATATCTGGCGAAAAGCCAGACTGCTTAAGCAATTGGTAATATGCCATACTAATTGCTCCTATGGCTGGCTGTGCATATTGCGTTTGAGTAAGTTGCTGTTTCTGCTGAGCCTTGGTTTCCTCGTTAAATGCCGGTACCGGATACACCATTTTTGAAAGTGCCCGTTCCCCGTTTTTAATAAATAATTCATCCAGCTTACCCAATACTTCCCTGAATGGAGGGAAATGACGAGCCATATCGTTTGACATATTTACATACTGAGAGCCTTGCCCGGAGAAAAGTGCGGCGGTTTTCCCTCCTTTTATCAAATCGTCTTCGGAATAATAAAATCCTTTGGGATGTTCAAAAACAGGACTTGCCGTGCTGCTGATATATTGTATTGCTGCAGATAGTTTAGAAACCGCCTCCTGGACATCCACTGCTACTAAACCCAGTTTAGGTTGATTGCCTTTCAAGGTACTTTTAAGAGCATTGTCCGAAATTTCGGCTAATAGTTCGTTTGCGTCGGGCGCATCCAACTGCTGAAGCAATTGGCCGGCTTTATGTAATAATTCATTTTTTGAATCAGCCGTCAATACTACTGCATAAGTAGAGGTATATGAGCGGTATGGCTTAGTGTGTTCGGGTTGATATTCCTCCAGCGTGACGTGAAAATTAGTGCCGCCAAACCCAAATGCGCTTACCGAAGCTCTACGCGGTGTATGTAGAGGTTTTATCCATGGGCGCGTAAAGGCATTGATATAAAATGGAGTATTCTCTATATCAAACTTACGATTAGGCGCTGTTACGTTGATGGTGCCGGGCAATATCTTATTGTATAAAGCCAGAGCAGCCTTTATAAATCCCGCCGCTCCCGCCGTTGATTTTGTATGCCCTATTTGCGATTTAACGCTACCGAGCGCAATACTTTGTTTTTCGGCTGCCTGGTCTGCCATCTCCATTTTCAGCGAATCGAACTCCGAAGGATCGCCGGTAGAAGTGCCGGTTCCGTGGCATTCAATCAACCCTACGGTATTCATTGAATAACCAGCCTGTTCATAAGTACGTTTTAAAGCCAGCGATTGCCCCGATGATTGCGGAGCGTAAATACTTTTATTTTTTCCATCACTGGAGCTTCCAATACCTTTTATTACGGAATAGATTTTATCTCCATCGCGCACGGCATCTGAAAGGCGCTTTAATACGACTAACCCTATTCCTTCGCCAATTACTATTCCATCTGATTCATCGTCAAATGGTCTTATCTGGTTCTTTTTTGAGAAAGCCGGCGTTTTGCTGAATGAAAGGTACATTACCGGCGAGTTATCGGTGTCAACGCCGCCTGAAATAACCATATCCACATGTCCCAGTTGCAATTCCATAACGGCCATTTTAATGGCAGAAAGAGCTGTAGCGCAAGCTGCATCGACAACACAGTTGGTGCCGCCAAGATCAAAACGGTTGGTAATTCTACCAGCTATAACATTCCCAAGCAAACCTGGAAAGGAGTTTTCTTCCCATCTTGTATAGGCTGATTTAATATGCTCAATTACTACTGCCAGATCTTTTTCGGGGATGCCGTAAGCTCTTAAGGTTCTTTCCCAAATGGGGTATTGCAATCTTGAAGTAAGGGTAACCATTAGCTTTTGTCCACCCCCAACTCCCAGAACGACTCCGGTGCGCTGGCGTACTTCTTTATTGAACTTTTCGTTTTGCCAATAGCCTGCATCTTCCAAGGCAGCCTTAGCCGCCACCAGCGACAGTAGTTGTGAGGAATCGGTAAGCTCTATGATATTGGGCGGCAGCCCAAATTCCATAGGGTCGAAATTTATTTCGGGGATAAACCCGCCCACTTTGCTGTAGCTCTTGTCGGGATCGGTTGGGGTGGGAGAGTAATAATCGCTGATTTTCCAACGATTTTCGGGAACTTCCGTAATACAGTCAATTTCTTCAACAATGTTTTTCCAGTATTCATCAAGATTTTTTGCTTTTGCAAACAAGGAAGACATTCCTACTACTGCAATGTCTTTTTCGATCCCAAGTGAGTTTTTCATATTTGTGTCAATTATATAGCCGCCCGGGCGCTGGTGAAATGGTAAGACAAGGTTATCCTAATTTTTAAGAGGGGGCTATAGAAAAGTTTCTATTTCTTGGGATGATTGGACAAGGCTATTCGAACATTTGCACCATTTTGCTTAATTCAATTATATTGGAGACTCCCAGCTTATGCATGATCTTTGCTTTATATGCCAATATTGTTGAGCTATGTACGGAAAGAATGTGCGCAATTTCCGAGACATTTTTCCCACAAACTAAATGATTCATGATTTCCAGCTCCCTGATGGAAAGAGCTTCGAATGGGTTTTGCACCTTTCCGGTAAGGGCCTCCTGGATCAGGAGGTCCTGCATCCTGGGGCTCAGGTATCCTTTGTTATTCAGGATGTTTACAATGGCTTTCTGGATCTCGGAAGGGTCAGCTTCTTTGTTGATAAACCCTTTCACGCTCGGGCTCAGGCTTAGGTATTTCTTTGCATAGATGCATTCGCTGCTCATTGTCACGATAAGGATTTTCTGGTCCGGTCTCAGGGAGAATATTTTTTTTAATAAATGGAGGAAGTCAGTGAAGGGCATGAATATATCCAGGATTGCCAGATCATATTCGCTGGCTTGTATTTTCTTCCAGACGCTGTCTCCATCGTGACATTCGTCAATTTCCGCATGCATGAATTCTTCCCTTATCAGAAAGATAAGGCCCGCTCGTACTATAAAATGGTCATCAGCAATTAAAAACTTTTTCATAACGTGTTTGGATAGTGATATAGAAACCTGTAGAATTTATTAGATAAGGGACTAATAAATATGAATATAACTGATTGAGGCAACATTTAAGTATATCCCAACGCATTTTATACGATTTCCCTGATCTCTACCATAGATAAACTACTATCCGTAGCACAACTATTACTAGAGTGGCAATATAGAAAAGTATTTAGGAGGCGGGTGGCAATGGAGAGGTTGCCGGCGAGAATAAAACTCAGTAATTGGACGACGAGGCATTGAACATTTGTGTCATTTCTTTCAATTCCATCACATTGGCGACGCCAAGTTTTTGCAGGACCTTTGCTTTATGAGTTCCTATGGTCGAAGTGTGTGCGGATAGCAGGTGAGCGATCATCGAGACATTTCTCCCTTCAAGCAGATGGGTCATAACTTCCAGTTCCCGCGGAGACAGGCTGTCGAAGAGACTGGCTGGCGTTCCTTTAGCAGCTTCAAGGGCCGGGGTGTCCCGCATTCGGGGACTCAGATACTTTTTGTTGTTCAGGATGGTTGTAATAGCCCTCCGGATTTCGGATGAATCAGCTTCCTTGTTAATAAATCCTTTAACCCCTAGTTGCAGGTATATCCTGGCATAGATTTCTTCCTTACTCATGGTCAGGATCAACACTTTCTGATCCGGATACAAGGCGAAGATGTTTTGCAGTAAAGTGATTGAATCTGTTCCCGGCATATTTATATCCAGGATCGCGAGGTCATACCCGTTGGCTTTTATTTTTTCCCAGACAGTATCCCCATTCCTGCATTCATCAATTTCTACATGCAGGAATTCCTCTCTGAGAAGTACGCTGATTCCTGTCCTTACGATGAAGTGATCGTCGGCAATTAAAAATTTTTTCATAGCGATAAAGTTGGTTAAAGTTGCGTCCAGGCTGGCTAAAGCTGGTTAAAGTTGCATTTCGGCGCCGAATTCTTGTTCTACGGCATATCCATATAGTTTGGGAAACGCCTTCCGCATATTTACTTCAGGTATATCCTCCATTACCTGGCGAAGAACAGCGGTATCAAATTTATGCCAGGGCGTATGGAGGTATTCCGTAAACTGGGGGCCGACAATCTTATAATACATTTTTTCAAGAATGCTGAGATCTCCTGGTATCTTATCTACGATCTTACTTTTCAGGCCGGCATGCCTGATCATATAGGAGATAATATAATCCACTGGCAGTGAATTGGAATAGGCAAGATTCAATTCTTTTATTTCGTCATTGTTAAGAACACGGGTAATTGCTTTGGCAATATAGTCCACCGGCACGACATTCAGTACGGAATCAGGAGTGGCAACAATTCTTACCACTTCATTCCGGTCGCCGGATTTTGCCATCTTAAGGAAGAACCTGCCGAACAGGTAGAAGACATTGTATTTCGGCGAATAATATAAAGGAGCGTCTATTATCCGGCCGCAAATAGTGGTGGGCCTGAGTATCTGCCATTTTATATCGTGTGCGGAGCAATAGCGGATAATGGCATAACCGACTTCCGCCTTCAGTTTTTCGTAAGGGTTCCTCCAGGAAAGAGAGGTGGGGCCAGCCCTTTCTCCGTCTGGGGTGAGTTGCTTGTATTGATCCGGGATGATGCCCTCCCTGTGACCTGTGGAATAGGCGCTGCCTATGAAAATGAACTTCCGGGCCACTCCCGATGCCCATTGCAATAAATGCATGGTTCCCTTATAGTTATGATGATATAGATCATCGTAGACATTGTCATTGACCGACAAGTTAGTATAAGCGGCGCTATGTATTATATAGAGACCCTCCTGTTGGTCCAACCCCGCCAAATGAGACTTGTCCAGCTCATTCAGGTCGGCATCGATGATCTCTATGAATTGTAACAATTGATCCGTTGTGAATATGTTCAAGGCTTCCGGCTTGTATGGGTTCTGCAGAACTTTTCTTACCCTTAGCCGGGCGCTCTCCTGTCCCTTTGACCGGACGATCAGTGTGATTTTCCCTTTTTCCCCGCCATAGAGATAGCTGCGGAGTAATTCATACAAGATATGGCTGCCCAGGATACCGGTTGCACCAGTGAGCAATACGTGTTGTGGATAACTTGTCATAGCATTAGAATTTATGGTAAGACAAGTTTACCCTAAGTTTTGAGAGGGCTCTATAGAAAAGTTTCTAGTTTGCCGATAACTTACGAAACCGGTTTCGTAATACTAATTATGCGTGGTAATTATGCGTGGTAATACTAATTATGCGTGATTGAATACCAGTGTGAATTCTTTCAATTCCATCATATTGGTGACGCCAAGCTTCTGAAGCACCTTTGCTTTATGCGTCCCAATTGTCGAAGTATGCGAGCTCAGCAGGTTAGCGATCTCCGAGACATTTTTCCCTTCCAGCAAATGGGTCATGACTTCCAGTTCCCGTGGAGACAGCCTGTTAAAGAGACTCAAAGGGGATCTCTTCGTAGTTTCCGGACTCTGGGCGATATGCATTCCGGGACGTAGGTATTTTTTATTGTTCAGAGTGGTTATAATAGCCTTTCGGATCTCGGAGTCATCGGCTTCCTTGTTTATAAATCCTTTAACCCCTAATTGCAGGTATATCCCGGCATAAATTTCTTCTTTGCTCATCGTCAGGATCAGTACCTTCAGATCCGGGCGGAACGCGAAAATGGTTTGCAACAAATTAATAGAATCTGTTCCTGGCATATTTATATCCAGGATCGCGAGGTCATAGCTGTTGGTCTTTATTTTTTCCCAGGCAGTAGCCCCATTCTTGCATTCATCTATTTCTATGTTCAGGAATTCCTCTCTAAGGAGAAGGGTGATCCCTGTTCTTACAATGGAATGGTCGTCGGCGATTAAAAATTTTTTCATAGCGATTAGTGTTTTTTGGTAATAAATGACTGCATAAAGATCCATTTTATGAGCTAAAATCGTTCCAAAAAATATTTTTACTAATGTAACCTCCATTTCGCGCAGGTGGCGTGATCGTTATAGGCGATTAAGTGTAAAGACTTAGGTGCGACTCCAACTAATGCTATGAACTACTGGCCATCGATTCCCAGACCCTATGGCTCAACGATTCCCAAACCCTATGGATCAACGATCCCCAAACCCTATGGATCAACGATCCCCCTGGTCAACTTCTATATCCTTTCCATCCTGTTCAAGTTCTTGTACCATTTTTGAAACGGTATCAGAAGATGGCAATTCCTGTACTTTTTTTAATTGTCTCTCAATGGCTCTGCTGCGGACACCCGCCTGGTCAATGGTATTGGTCGCCTCCTGCAATTTCTTTTTCGTTTTTTCAAGGATCGTTCCGAATTGGTTAAACTCCATTTTGACTGCGCTTAGCAGATCCCACACCTCGCTGCTTCGCTTTTCGATGGCCAATGTCCTAAAGCCCATCTGCAGGCTGCTCAACAAGGCACTCAAGGTCGTGGGGCCTGTTATCGTCACCTTATATTCCTTCTGTAACAGTTCAAACAATCCGTTCGTCCTCAATACCTCCGCATAGAGGCTTTCAAAAGGCAGGAACATTATTCCATATTCCGTTGTATTCGGCGGGTCAATGTATTTTTCTTTTATGTCTTTGGCATTTTTAATAATACCATTCTTAAATGCTCTTCTTAAAGCATCCAGCTTCATTGGATCGCCTTCCTCATAGGCGTCTACCAGCGCCTCATAATCCTCCTTTGGAAATTTGGAATCAATAGGTAGCCATAATTTCTTTTCTATACTGCCATTGTTGGGCATTTTAATGGCAAATTCAACTATTGCGCTGCTTCCGATCTTTGTTTTAACGTTCTTTTCATATTGTTCATTCGTGAGCAGGTCTTCCAGGATATTAGCCAACTGGTATTCTCCCATTACCCCCCTTGACTTAACGTTGGTCATGATCTTCTTCAGGTCACCTACATTTGTGGCTAAACTTTGCATTTCCCCCAAGCCTTTATGCACCTGTTCGAGGCGGTCGCTGATAATGGTGAAGGATTCATTGAATCTTTTTTCCAGTGTGCTTTGCAGTTTTTCATCGACCGTATTTCGAACTTCCTCCAGTTTCATCCTGTTCTCCTCCTGGAGCAACTGCAACCTTCGCTCGACTGTTTCCCTGATCTTTTCCAATTTTAATTCCGTGTCGCTCCTGAGCTGATCTTGTTTGATGGCGAGATCACCGAATTTTTGTCGTTGCAACTCATTAAACTCCCTTACATTGGATGAGAACTTTTCCTCAAACGATTTCAGCGAGCTTGATAATTCCGCCCTGTTATCCTTGGCCGATCGCTGGATTTCATCCCTGTTGCCGGAGAACTCACTTCGCATCAAGGGATCTATCCTCGAAATGTCTGCATTTAGTTTAGTGAGCTCGTTTCCAAAAGTGTTGTTTGCCGATGGCGGTTTTCTGAACAACGTTGCGAGGATATTGACAATTATCAATACCACGACCATTCCTAATAGGAGCACTACTGTATTCATGTGGACAAAAATACGCGGGATACCACTAAAATGGTATTTTTTCGTATTAGTTTTTCTATTACTTTCACATTAGCGTATTACCTGTTAAAAGAAAACACCAGCACCTACTCCTGTCCTTTTCCTTTTCCGCGCCCCCTTAAATCAATTTTTCCGCAACCAGACAATATCCATACAACCGTCTATTACGATTTTTAGAGTAATAAGGATCTTCCTATCACATAAACCAAAATAAATAAAATGAAAAAGCACACCTATGTATTGCTATTGGTGGCATTTGGCGTTAGAGTATTAAGCGGCTGCTGTACTCCCGATCCAACGGCAAGCACCAATGCCGTCACGCTCTATCCCCAGGAGACAAATGTCTGGTGCTGGGCAGCCTGCACCCAAATGATTACAACCTTTTTAGGTCATGGCAGGTCGCAATGTGACCTGGCCAATCAAAGATTCGGGCAAACCAACTGTTGTAACGGCGCCTGCGATAACAAAACAGCCACCTGCACGCAAGGCGGCTGGGTAATGTTCAACGAATCGGGATTTAATTACGTTGACGGCGGAAATACTCCCTTACCCTGGGACACCATCACTGCCTGTATTTCATGCAGAAGGCAACCCACCGACCTTATTGATGGCCCCAAGGGAGGAGGAATGGGCCATTGCAGGGTGATCTACGGCTATGCAAATATTGCCGGCACCAGGTATCTTTTGATTAAAGATCCCTGGGCTCCCTGTACAGGCAACTCTTATGCGTTGGCCTATGACGATTATGCCAACAATATATCCCGGGATTTGTGGACAACGGATCATGATTTTGTTTATACACGTTAAATTTATACCATGAACAGCATTTATAAACCACTCCTGTCTGTCCTGATCATTTTCTTTTATATTCAGAACAGCAGTTGTCAGAATCAAAAAGGTACCGGAAATAACGGAGATCAAGTGAAAAATACTTTTAGCAATCCCGACAGCGCGGCCGCAACGTCTCTTGCAGTGTTGCAAGACCTGGCTTCCAACGAGAAATTAAAAGGAACAATTAATCTTACCCCTGACGAAGCCAGGCAACTTGTCATGGGAAAAGCGATTCCTGTGCAGGAGATTGCCTATAACGACCTGCTGAAAGCCCAACCTGATTCAGCACTTCTTTCGCCTCCGGCAGATCCGGGGGTACAGAAAAAATGGCTCTATCCTTTACAGATCAACAATGCAACAAGAACGACGGCTATCGTTACAAAAAATGATGGTTCGTGGAGACTGACAAGTGCAGGAAACAACAGTTACGTAGAAGTACTTTCTTCACAAATGCCGGCAGGCGCTGCTGTTGTCAGCATGATGGAAGTCCCCGGACTGAATATACTTTTTTTGCGTTATGTAACCGATGGCCATTTTTTTTATATCGCCAATCGTAATGTACCTGAAGTAAAGATAGAGAAGGGTCAGCTCATACCCGAGCGGGTGTTATTACAATCACTTATGACATATGCCCGTCAGGTGGAAGAGAAGAATGGAAAGGACATACGGAACAAAAAGATAGTCGATTAAATATAGCAACAATAGCCGGCCGGACGAAAGTCTGGCCGGCTTAGGGTAAGGACAATCAGGATTTTTAATTATACGGGTCATAATTGCAGACAACGGAAACGTCAACAGTTTCGGATAATTGTTTGGCAACCAGGCTGGGAACTTTGATATCATAGTCTGCCAGCTTTACCGTGAACTTTGTTGAGGCGCTGACCTTTCCGTTAGTCACTATAATAGTTGCCGGAACCTTTATTTTATTGGTCACCCCGTGCATAGTAAGGTCTCCAATCACTTCAACCGGGTAATTTCCGTTGTCTTTAAAATTGACTTTGCTTATGTCCGGAATATTTCCCTTAAAGGTTGCTTTCGGGAATTTGGTGCTTTCCATGTAGTTCTCGTTGAAATGCTCTTCCATCAGGGATTTCTTGAATTTGAAACCGGTGACTAAGACCTGGAAGGCCAAATCTCCTTTCGATTGATCGATAAGGCTAAATACTTCATTGTTCTTTGCATCGATATTTTCTGCGGTGGTGGCGGAGAAGAATGAAATCTGACCGGTCCGTGTAAACCATTTGTTCTGTGACTGTCCAAACAGGCATACGGAGATCAAAGTAGTTGCGATCAATAAGGGTAGTTTTTTCATACGTTTATTATTTTTTAAATGAAAAGATCCGGGATATATTAAAGCCCCATCTGAATTGCCCGCTCAGCCAGCTGGTGGTAGTATAGGGCAGGAATTGATTTTCAAGGAGCGCTGTACTGTTGGTAAATGTGAAATCGAATACATGGCCTCCCGTTTCAAATTCAAGGCCTACGCCCAAAGGATTGTAGAATTTAAGGCCCTTGGCCTTAAATTCAGATATACTGGTATTGCTCCTGAAAACTCTAAAATAATCGGCAATAAAGGCCATTCTTTTGGTGATTTTGAACCGCCCTCCAATGCCCATGGCCCAAATATCATTTTGATCATTGGCTATAACATAATTGGTATGAACAAAAGAAGGGATCAGCATCAGGGAGAACCGGTCTGAAAACTTTTTAGCCAGAATTATTTGCTCCGTGAATGATAGCCGGTCGGAAAATTGGTCGAAATGATCCGGGGTATTGGCTTTAATATTCGATGCCATCGATGTTACCACAGCATTGGAGAACAGGGTGACGGAAAGCGGCATTTTGTTGTTTTCCGTTTGTTCCAATAGTTTGAATTTCAGGGAGGATTCATAAAGTTGCCTTACGGCTGTTGCTCCTTTGGCCCGGCTGACGCCAACTGTCAGGCGGTCTGTTATTCCATAGTCGAAAGATATTTTAATATCTGTTGAATTTTCGAGGCCAATAAAACTTTTCTCACCGCCATATTCACCGCCAATGTCTCCGAACCGGTGAGAGACCCTGAAATCAAGTTCTTTTTTCTTGATCGTTTCGTTCGTCCTTGCATTGATAAGGTGGGTGCCTTTGAACGTAGCGTAAACATGGGCTGGTTTAAGATCCTGCTTCCTGGTGACTTCTTTATCCAGGATATTGGTCAGGCTATCCTGGCAATAGGTTTTCTGAACCAGCAGGATAACTGCCAGTGTAAATAAATAGCGCATTCAGATTGTTTAAAAGGTTTTAAAAAAATCGTTGATTTTATTCCGGTAATCCCCTGTTTACCCACGCAGTAAGAAGGTCTTTGTCTGCCTGGGAAAAGGGGCTTCTCGGAGGGGGAGGCATTGAGCCTTCAACTATAGTCTCCTTGATGCGAACACCATATTCCAGCGCGTTGTCATAGGTATTGCTATTAATCCAGAAGGCGGCGGCTGAACCAGTGGCCGCATGACAACTGCTGCAATTATTTTTAAGCAGGGTATGTACATAATTGGTATAAGTGACATTCGATACATTTACACTGTCGGGTTTAGAACTGGGGGCTGCCTTTATGGGATCCCCCTTTTTATAGCAGCCGACGCATGACAATAGCAACGCAATAGCAAATAGTTTGCTGTTGCGTATGGCAGGTACGCACATGAATTTGGAGTTTAATGAATTAATTGATCGGACAATCCGGATAAGATGTTATGATCACGTTGGATAAAACTATGTGTTGACTAACAAACTCCTGATCAGGACTACGTCTGTAAGGTAGCCGGTGCAAATACCTTTGATAGTGACTTTGTCGCCCGGCTTTAATGTTGTTTGTGCGATCCGGGCATTGGTCAGCGTGCAGGAAGTGCCAAACATGGGATTGGCGGACTTCAGGATAATAACATCATCTCCCTGTTGGGTGCGCTTTATATCCAGAATTTCCCCCGTGACCTGCAATACTTTATTGAGGTATAATTGATTGGCGAGCTGTTCGTTCGAGGAGAATTTGTCGTAAAGATCATTGGCTGTAAGGAGTATTCCCTTTTCCGCGACGATATTCTTTTCAGGCTTGTAGTACTGATAGAGAATGTAGGAGGATGCGGCTATAAGAATGAAGCACAGCGCTAATAGGGCAATTTTACCGGATTTCATGATATTGGATTTTGAAATAGTGATGTCTCAGGGTCGAAAATTGATATTATGTTTTTTTGCAATAATTCAAATTCGGTGCCAAAAAATGACCAGGGAGGAAGTTGATGGGAATTGTGTCCGTTGCAGCCTGAAAAAAAAAGCATGGGGTCATGAAAATGACCCCATGCCAGGATTTAACAACGGTTCTATCATTCAGGCTTTATACACCGGTAAAGGTGAAGCTGCCCGCGGACAGTTGCAGGTCCTGTCCATTTCTCAAGCTATCATATGCGTTCAGGTGTTCCACCGCGCTCATGTATCTGCGGTGACCATGCCTGAGCACCCAGGCCATTTGTATTTCGACGGCGGCAGGAGCCGGCAGCAGCTTGCCATCCGGGCCCTGTAACTTTACCTTCAGGTCCCCTTTGTAATAGGCCGGCAGCGTAACGATTTTTTCGATATGCTGAGACGCATTGGCAATTTCGATAAGACCGGTATCGAACTTAGCCGTAGGATCGTCGTTGCGCAGCGATATCTTCGAGCCGGCCGGAACGTTCCTGCACTGTACCTGGAAGATAAACTGCTCTTCGGAGCCATCCTGGTTGTAGAATTTCAGCGTTTCCTCCACGCTCTTTACAGGGTCTACATTATGCCAGGCCGCGGCCCCGTTGTGCGTGATCCAGGTCTGGGAGTTCCAGTTGCTGGGGGTTATTTTCAACGGATCGTTCGCTTCAAAATACTCATAGTTCAGCACGGCGATCACACATACATGCTCATGAGAGGTAGGATTGAACGTGAAAGCTTCCGAAGCGCCCCGGGCGCCTTGCCCCATCGGGCCTGCTTTGCCATCTATCAGCAGGATACTCCCTTCTTTCAGGGCCGGATCTTTATCGGTATAACATTGGATCCAGGAGGACGGTGGCTGGTTGAAACCGGCATTGGTGTAGAACATCTGCACTTTTGGGGTAATATTCCCTAAAAAAGCCATGTTCTGTGTCCTTGCATAAATGAAATTCTTACCGACAACGGGAGTCTTCCAATACTCATTATTCCAGTTCTCGATCAACTGCTGCGGCATTAAAGGTGTGTTTTCGTTGCACACAATATCCAGGCTTTCGGTATACGAACCCGGTGTGGGGATCAGGCCGATGTCATTAATGTTCTTACGACAGAGCGCACCTCTCCACTGCGTGAAAGCATTCCTGGCATATTGGTCGCCCAGACTCCGGTCGATTCCCAGCGCCTGCACCAGGCTTTTCGAAAGAATGGTATAATCCATAAACGTACTGGTCCAGTACGTATCCCCGTATACCGCACTGATGACATTGGCGATATCCTGGAAAGTCAGCTTGGGATTCATGTTCTTGTAAAGAAGATAGATGGCATCCGTATCATAATCGCCCGCCTGGAAATACTGGATGGCGGCATCCCACATTTGCTGTATGTTCCTTATCTCTTTTACAGCCACAGAGGCCGTTTTGCCGTTCCCTTTTCGAGAATGGAGCGCAGTCGTTGACATGATTTTTCAAGTTTATTTTTTTTGCCTACTCTGTTTAAGGCTTTTCGGCATCCGCCCTTGTCGATTGCTTCGACCTGAAACAATCAGAGCCCCTGACCTGCCCAATGGCAGATCAATATCAGTTTAGGAGAAGAAAGAACCGGTTGCCTGCAGGCAATTGGTAATAAAGTAAGAAGAAATGATGAGCTGCATATCAGAGAAGGTCTACAATCCTGCGCGGTAGATTAAAAGAGGTCGGGGATGTAATATACATATTTTTTTGATATATCAGACAGCATAAAATAATGATATTTTTTTGCGAATTTCATCAGCCCGGAATTGCGAAATTTCGCAGGCGCCCGCCGGCTCATTATACTGCTGCTGATAAACTGCAGTGACGACGGAATAACCTATACGATTGCGGACATACTATACGGTACAGTATATCCCTTGTTTAGTGTTACCCTATAGAAGGAAAGAAATGATGCTATTTGAAGGCAGCATATTGTTTAAATTCATGCTGTTAACGATCTTGTCATTTATTGCATCTGACTACATCTTAGTATGAGATACCATCATGTCGGTAAGCCCATATCAGCTCTCACAAAGAAGACGGTCCTTGTTGAGATCATCTCATGCCTGCTGGTCATTTTATTTATCTATACGGGACTGAATAAGATGATGGATTATACCAGTTTCAAATTCACCCTGGGGCGTTCCCCGTTTATCCAGCACATGAATGGATTTATAGCGGCCACCCTGCCCGCCGGGGAATTACTGATAGCCCTGGCGCTGGTCATCAGGCGCACCCGGCTGATCGGGTTATATGCTTCCTTTTTTTTGATGATCTTATTTACGGGTTATATATGGATTATGCTGCATTATTCATATGACCTTCCTTGCAGTTGCGGAGGAGTGCTTGCAGCATTATCCTGGAAGGATCACCTGGTATTTAACAGCGCTTTTACAACAGTTGCGATGATAGGTGTGCTACTCCAAAGCAAAATCAAAAGGTTCAGCCTGGTCAAAGGAGCCCCGCCGCATTAAAGCTGTTGTAAAGACAAACGGATCATTTTTTAACCATTAAACTTTTATGTTATGAAACGATTTAAGATCGGGATTGCTGCTGTAGTAGCAATTTTAACGATGAGCTTTACCGTAGCCTCCCATGAAGGAGCTTTTAAGAAGACCGGATTGAATGCCAAACAAGTGTATGTCTGCGTTCCGAACGTAGACGCTACGGCGCTCTTTGATTGTACAACGGGAGTTGCTATCCCGGTGAATGCCCCTTGCGCTCTTGTCAGAGCAAAAGTATTTCCCGGCAACTGCGTATTCAATTTGGCTCCGGTGGTGAATCCACAAATGGTATGCCCCGGTGGCCAGACCTTTTGTTGTGCTCAATTGAAACCTCTTGGATCCTGCCCGAACTGCCAGGGAAATCCCGGACAGACGGTCATTGCAATCTGGTGCTGGCATTAATTTTACATGGAAAAGGGACGCCGCCGGATGGCTATATCCGGGGCGTCCTATTGATACAATATGAAAAGAACGATCTCCATTCTCCTTACAGGAAGTATCCTGTGTGTCATCACCCTCTTCCTGCTGGTAAGGTTTTCCGACAAACCTAATGAACATAAGAACGGATTTAACCGGCACTGGTTAGCGAAAAAGAGTAACCTGTTGTACCAGGCGGCCATTACATCACCTTTGGAATATATCGCCGGAGTTACCCGGTCCCATTATTTCTTTACCGTACCCAACCCGCAATGGCTGGTCATGACCGACTCTTCCTTGCACCGGCAGGATACTATCCGGTTCCCGGTCCCCTTAACACAAAAGCTCTTGTCCCTCCATACCTTCTTCGTAGATTCTCCCTGGGTATATCTGCATGCCAACAATTATCCCGCACTGTATTATGCCCGGATAGGCGAAGGGACATTACAGGGTACCAGGCTGGTTACCTCCCTGTTCACAAAATCTGCACAGGTATCCCCGGCCTGTCTGGTCGTACGTTCTTTTGACAGCACCCGGCAACAACAGCTATTTCAGAAAATCGACAGCCGCACAGGCGGGGTGACAAGGCAGGCAGTTATTATTCCCCAGGAAAAAGAGGATGGAGGGTTCTCCACAGATGGCCTGCTGCAATATGACAGCCTTACAAAACGATTGGTCTTTGTACAATTTTACCAGAATCGCTTTTTTTCCGTCGACACGAACTTAAACCTGCTGTATACGGGAAAAACTATTGACACCATGAACACGAATCCTGTCTCCATTCAAAAGGTCAGGATTGACCACGAAGACCGGCTTATGCCGGCAACCCCCCGGGCCAAGGTAAATGAACAATCCTGTGTCAGCAATGGCCGCCTGTTTATTTTGTCAGGGCTGATAGCAGATAATGAGGAACAAGATGCTTTTCACAACAATGCGGTGATCGACTGTTACAGGATCAGCAACGGTCAATACATAGGCAGCTTCTACATCCCCAACCTTCCCGATGAAAAAGTAAGATCGTTTCTGGTGGTAGAGGATCGGCTGGTAGCATTATATAAAGGATATATCGCAGCCTTTTCAATTGGCCAACTCCTTTGAATTACAGAACCATCGACGCCCCAAAAGCCCGAACTACCCCCTCTGTGAAGCCAATTGCCTGATATACGACTCAATAATCATCCCCAGCTTCTCGGATAGATTATTTTTCGCCCCTCCGGTAATATCCTGGGTAATCTTGGTCCGGATATACATCTGCACCTTCTCCGGAGATATTTTAAAATAAACGCCGGTCACATAAGCCCACTCATTGACGCTCATCCCATGACTGGCTGTAATACGGTTTTCCGCTGTGTTAACCGGATTTACTTTGTAATTTCTCATATAGAGCGCCTGCTGGATTATTTTGATGACGGTCTCCCGGGTCATTGGAATGGACGTCTCCAGGTAATATTCAGTCGATGTTTTAAAAGTCCAGATCCCTTTGGCGTTTTCAGTTGTCCCTTTTGCATAGGCATCAAAATTAATGTCATCCGCTGTTTTGGGAAGGTCTGATAGCTTGGCTGTGCTCAGACAGGAGGACAAAATCAGTGTCATTATTATAAATAGAATAGTACGCATATTATTTCAGGTTTTTTAGCTGATCAGATGAAGGTACCATCCTGGCCGTAAGATCCGGATCCGGCATTGTTCTGTCGAAAGGGAACATGGGGCGCTGAATTCTCTTATACGGAAGGCGTTCCAGATTTTGGTCAACTCCTCCGGGAGTCAGCGCCAGTATCCAGTCTGCTCTCATCGCATATAGCTCAGGCTCCAGATAACCAATTTTGACAACCACGATGTCTGTTTTACGGGGATTCAGACCCAGCCGGGTAAAGTCAATTTCCTTGTGATAAGGTTTGCGTTTTTGCGTAACAATAACGTGTACGCTTCCCACCCGGACAACGACTTCGACTTCAGCATCCTTATCTCCCTTTTCTATAGATTCTACCGTTCCGGACAGCCGTACGGGAGGGGCATACCGTGCATCCACCTTAGCACCCGCATAACTGTCGACATGCCCCCCAACTCCTGCTTGCAGGGCATCTTTCACCAGGTCCGGCCCGGGAATAGATGCATAAATAAGAGAAGGGCCATTTTCCGGTTTGAACTCGGGGCGGGCAAGTATTTCACGTAATGTCCAGGTTACGTCACCGGCGCCCCCTGCCGTGGGATTATCCCCCGAATCACTGATAAAAAAAGGATGTTTAGTACTGGCCAGTGCGCTGGCAAGGGATTCCTGCAAACTGCCTGTGGGCGCCACGAACGCATAACCGGACCGCGCGTCCCAAAAGCTATGCGCCAGTTGCTCTGCCGTACGCGTTACTTTTTCCTGATCATCTCCCGTCACCATCACAACGGCATGATTTCGCGGCTCGTCAGCCCATGCATACCCCACCCAAATGGCAGCATCGATAATACCCTTTTGTGCGGCCGCAGGGGCAACTGCCTTATAAACACTCTTTGCCGGCTCTATCCTCGTACTCGTTTTTTCACCGGGCAGCAATATGGGGATGGAGATCCAGGCTTTATAAGCGGGTTTTCCCTTGCCACTTTCAATCCTGTCAATAAGGTTCTCCACGGCCCGCTGCTTCGTTTCCATAGCATCTTCATGGGGCGCCATCCGATAGCAGGTGATCAGGTCCGTGTTTTCCGCCAAACGCCAGGATACGTTCCCATGCAGGTCCATTGAAGTGGAGATAATCGTTCTGGGCCCGATCACTTTCCGGATCCTTACAATAAAGTCCCCCTCGGGATCATCCAGTCCTACCACACTCATGGCGCCATGGATGTCGAAAAAAAGACCATCATAGGGGCCATTTCTTCTAAGGGAATCCAGCGTTCTGTTTACAAGGGATTCATAGGCTTCCCGGGTAACGGCGCCTCCCGGCAGTGAGCGGCCTAAGAGGGTAGGGATCCATACCGCCCGATGCCGGAGCGGCGAATCCACTGATAAAAACGGATATAAGGAGAAGATATCTGCCCCATATTTTGCATGGAAGGCGGCTTCATCCGTAAGCGCCGGTGAAAAGGTGCTCGATTCTATTGCCAGGCCTGCAATGGCAATGCGGGGAGGAGGCCCTGCCAGAAGGGAAGGGGGCATCCAACAAGAGGAAATCAGTAGAAAGAGGAGAGGTCTCATAAGCAGAGATATAAAAGTGAATGATCAGTTTGAAAAGCTGGTAGCGGCAGGCTGGTTTTTTAAAAACCGCTTTTCAATGACCGACAAATCGGATTCGGTAAGCCTGGAAGTAGTTTTTAACACTTTTACAAAATAGGCGACCTCGTTTGGCGCTGAGGGACATCCGGTGTTTTCACCCGGCGAATCCAGCCCTGCACCTGCGGGCCGTATTTGTGAATCAGCAAGGAGATTGCCTTTGGCATCCAGTATGACCCAGAACGGAAGGCCCGCCTTTTCTCCTTTATATTTCTTCAGCACCTCCAATGATCCGGAGTTCTCCAGGTCCTCTTTTCCTTTTGATTCCAATACATCCAGCCACGTGATCACATAATTGTCATCAAACATCTTTTTACATTCCGCATCGTTGAGAGAAGCTTCCATTTTTTTGCACCAGCCACACCAGCTGGCATGAAATAAGAGCAATACCTTTTTGTGGGTTTTCCCTGCCTGTGTAAAGGCCTGGTCTATTACTGTCTGGGAAGAAGGTACTGGCGTCTGGGCAACGCATAGCGTACTGATACCTAAAAATAGTGCAGCTAAAAATGGGACTAATTTCATGATTTTAAGGATTTGAGATGTTGATCCTTCCTTCCCTAAAGTACGAAATTTACGACATTCTTCCTCTCGTCCAATTCACCCATACCTCCGCGGCTATCAGGTGAATCGTAAACCCGATCCAGAAAGCGGTTCCAAAAAATACCTGCGGCTTCAGGCCGGAGAAAGCAAAGAACAATACGATTATAGGCCGTATAGTGGCCACCGCCAGCCCGATAGCAAAAGCCCGTATCATCCATTCCCTGTGCAAGGCAGTCTCTCTTCTCAGGATATGCCGCCATGCCTTACTGAGCGCTACCAGGAAGAAAATGGCAAACAAGATACTTCCGGCCGCTTCGTTCACCCCTCCAATGGGCAGCATAATAAAAGGCATGCAGATAGCAGACAGACCAACGATATAAGCAGCAACAAGGAATAAACGCCCGCTCCAGCGGTGGAAACGGATATGCCTGGCCCGGATGCCTGGCATAAACTGCAAGGGGCCCAGGATCATAAACAACACACCCGGCAGGATATGCACAAATGTTATGACCGGATGTTTAGTGAAGCTTGTATCAAAAGGAGCCCCGCCACCAGGCGTAAAAGAAGGGATAAGACCGGCTATGACTAATGTCCTTCGGACGACCATGCCAATACCGATCGCGGCCAGGATGATAACGAGTATCCATACCAGCCGGCTTACTCTTTTTACTGCTTTTGCATGCTCCATACAACTGGTATTTAGCCGGTATAAATGTAGCTCCACCCCCTGCTCCTTATTTCAACTCAAAAACGGCAAAACTCTGCTCCCCATCCCCCTTATTACTGAAATTTATTTCATCGCCGGCTTTGATAAAGAGAAAATCTCCCTTTTTGACAAAGGACTTATCATGGATCGTCACACTCCCCGCCGGATTCGAGAGCCCTACCACCAGGATGGGAGCCTTCCGCCCTGGCAGATGGATGGTTTCTTGCGCAGCCAAAGTCAGCCGGTAGCCCCTCACCGGCTTTTCATCGAATAAGAGGGTCAGCGCCTTCATTTCCATCGGGGGATCGATGGGCTGAGGATTCTTGTTCGGCAACTCCATATCGACTACATGAAATTCTGAAGTATCACTATTCCACACCCGGTGAATACGGGGCGTGGTATAAAAGCCTTCAAACCAGACCCGCTCATCGGAAAAATTCGCTTTCTCCGGCTCAACGATGACCTGGGAACCGGTCTTTGTAGTACTAAGGACCATGAAAACCGAAGGCGTCGAATGTTGGTGAATGAGCGAGGTGTCACCCGGCGGAAGATGCACATCCAATACCCGTACCCAGGCATTCTCAAAAACATTATGGTGCCGGGGCTCTTTGCTTACTTGTATTTGAGCCGAACAGAACAGTGCATTTGTGAATAGGAGGACAACCAGGAAAAAAGAGCGGACCATGATTTTTTTCATGAATGTAGACAAAAAATGAGCCGAATGAAAATTCGGCTCGTTGTTGTGCAAATTTTTCTTCAAATAAACTCTAAAAAAACACTACTAATAAAACATTACTATTTACGTAGTAAAGGGTACGCTGAAGTTGAACTGGTTTCAGAGGTTGGGGCTTAATGTTTAATGGAATCCTCCCGACTGCCATACGATACGGGTAAGCAGACTGAGATAAACGATATAATAGATTCCGATAAAGCAGGCGCAGTAAAGGAATTTTTTGTTGTCGATCAATAAGATCTTGCCTTCCATCGCCTTTATTTCCTGATCCATTATCATAAAATAGGTTTTTGATGTTGAGGTTGGGTATAAATAGTAAGCCCTGGGAATAAAGATGTAACCGGCATCCATAAGTTTTTTCTAAAAAATTTTGCAATAAATTGATTATCAATATGTTGAATATTTAAATTGCTATTACTTATCCAAGGACTCTTACAAGGACCCTCCTTCGTGGTTACAATTCCGTTCGCAGCGGTTACTAATTATAATAATTATAAAATATTCACTATTTTGCTAAGCAATTACCCTTAATTCATCCGGATCCATGAAAAAAAATATACAGATATATCCTTTACTCGTCCTGCTCTCTTGCATGACGGTGCTGGCATGCCAGAAGTCATTTGTCCGGTCACAGCCGGCTGTCCAGGCATCGCAGGATTCTACCGTGACTCCGCATGATACTACCCCGATCAAAAAGACGGACACAGTGGCCACACAACCGGTCCCTTATCCGCAAACCATCGTCACCGGATGCTCCTATGCCCCCAATTATGGGGATTCGATTATTTTTCCGCAACCGGCAACCAGCCAGGATTATATCGTCCACCCCACGAATAACCCCGGCCCGGGCAAATATTTTTCATGGCCTATCGGTCTGTCCATCGATTCCCTCACCGGCGTGATCGACGTAACGAAAAGTGAAACCGGGATGCGATATGCCATCGGGTTTGTAAAAAGCGGTACCACCGACACCTGTCTTAATACCCTGATCATTGGCGGAGCCGCCTACATGGATAGTATCTATGTCCTGGCAGATGGCGCGACAACGGCCGTGCCCTATTACGACGCCAATGCCTACATGCCTTCCGCCTGTAGCAGCGGTAGTGGTTGTGCCTTCGACGTTACCGGATCGGCAGCAGCCGCGAGAGTGGTCGTGGATAAATCCACCGGGGTCATCGACCTGGTAAAAACACTCAATGGCACCACTCTCCTGGGAGGAGCATTCGGTCTTTTACCGCTGAATGGAGCAACTGCCAACGCCACCATTTATTACCGGATCAATGACGCCAGCAATAGCGCCCTGCAGCACATAGATGTCCGGTTCGAATACTATTATAGCAAATCACAGATGAACCCGGGACTGGTCATTGGCCTGCTCTCAAAACTCGATAATATACTCACCGGCAACCTGATCAGCACCGCCAGCAATCCAAGACCCCCGCTCATTTTTATCGTCAGAAGTAAATAACATAGGTTCAAATACCAGGCCCCGGCGGTGGATGATTATCCATCGCCTTTTTTTTTGTAACTTCATCAGCGGTAATATATATATGATCTATAAATAATACATATAAATATGTATGCGAGAGTTGCCGCACTGTTACTCGCTTTTCTGGTATTGACATTCTTAAATTTTGGCAACCCCGGTGCACCGCTAAGCCGGATCATTAAATTATACCATGGAGCGGATGATTTATTTCGCCTTCCCAATTCCACTCCCGCTAATGACAGCACGGCACTGGCCGGTTTTGAGCAGGTGATCGCGGAACTCCAAAAATCCCCGGACTTTACCGGTAAGGACACCCTCTTGTTCCAGTCCTGGCTGAAGAAAGGCATTTTACTGGACGTTAAATCCAACTATACCGGGGCCAAAGAGGCTTATTGCAAGGCATTGGATTTCCATAAAGAAAACGATTCTTTAGCCTTCGTGGCATATATCTATGCAGGCGCCAGCTATTACAACCTCACCAATTTTGACTCCGCCAACTATTTCCTGCTCAAAGCAGAATCCATGGCCGGCCGGTTCCAGGCTCCGGACGATGCCGTCAGGCTGTACAATACATTGGGTGTCCTGTATTATGATAATGGAAATTATCAGCAGACAAAGAATTATTTTAACCGGGCCCTTGAGATACTCAACCGCAAACGGCCTTTGGACACGGCGTATGCAGTCACTATCGAGACCAATATCGCAACTTCTTTTTTCCAGCTTGGATTATTCCGGGAATCCCTGGAGATCTATAATAAGATCCTTGCCTATCACGTATTTACCGACCATATCTACCTGAATATGGGCATGGCGTACGCTTCCCTGGATAAATACCGGGAAGCGCTGGCCTGTTTCAGAAGGGTGGATGCCACGAAGATGCCCAGGGTATTCAATGAAATGGGATACGCACAATTTCATGTACACAGGCCCGACTCTTCAGCCTGGTGCCTCGATCAATTGCAATCTCCCAAAAATGCCGCCAAACTGAATGAACTGGACATTGGAGTCAATGATCTGTACAGGGCTGATCTGCTTGCCGGACAACAGCAATATATGGCTGCCTTAATGAGCCTCCAGAAAGCCATTATTATCTTTTCCCGGAATTTTAATAACGAAGACATTTTTTCCAACCCTTCCAGCTTCACAGGAACATTTGCTTCCTATCGGTTATTCGATGCCTTGTTTAAAAAAGCAGTCTTTTTCGAACGTCTGTTCAGGACCCAACCCAACGAAAAATATTTAGTGGCTTCTTACGAAGCCTATAAAGCCGCCTTATCCCTATTGCGGTATATTGAAAAAAGCTATGATACGGATGATGCAAAAATATTCCTGAAGAAAAATAACGGAGAGGTCTACCAGGGAGCCTTATCCGTATGCCTGGAGCTATACCGCTTACACCCGGGTGATAATTACCTGGAAAAGGCCTTCATGATCAGTGAGAAAAATAAAGCGTCCATCATTACTGCCAACCTGAAGGAAAGATCTTTCAATAAAGTGGCGGATACAGCTAAAGTGGCGGGTACAGCGTCAGCGTTATTGCAGCGCGAAAGAAATATCAAGTACAATATCGCCCGTCTGAACGTAAAAAGCGAAGAGGCCGACAGCAAGGAAGTCGAAAAGATCGCGGGAGAAAAGGCCGGTTATGAAATAGAGCTGTCGCGTCTGCAAAAGGAGCTGGAACAAAATGGGAGTTATTACAAACTGAAATACGATGATTCGTCACCGGGTATAAAGGAGCTGCAGCAGCACCTGGACGGCCGGCAGGCGCTCATAAGCTTTTATGTTACGGGCGAGGCCCTGCATATATTTGTACTTACTCAATCCTCTTTTGTCTATACCCACGTCGATTCCTTATCCATGCTGCAGCAGCATGTAGAGGATTGGTTACGCTTATTAAAAACAACAGAGAACGGCAGAAAATTCAAGGGGGAGGCTATGGGCTCCCTCTTGTACCAACAGTTAATAAAGCCAATACAGGCCCTCATTCCCCAAAAAGATGAGTGGATCATCATTCCCGACGGCTTTCTTTATTTTCTTCCCTTTGAGTCATTGCCCGCCGGTACGGAGGAGAAGACACTCCTGGAAACTACGACGATCAGCTACCAGTTCTCCTCCAGGTTGATAGGCGCCCCCGCCCCGGCCCCGCCCGATGAAAGATCCGTAAAGGTCCTGGCCTTTGCTCCCTTTGCCGGGAAAGGGGTGGACTTTGATCAACCGGGGTTCCCTCTATTTAGCCAACTGCCTGCCTCCCGGGAGGAAATTGCCGGCCTCAAAGGCCAGGTATATATTGACAGCCTGGCGACCAAAGAGCAGTTTTTAAAAGAGATCAATAAATATCCTATCGTACATCTGGCCACTCACGCCGTTTCCTCTATCAGTAATGCTGCCGCATCCTATATAGCCTTTTATCCCCAAAAAAGATCCCCTACGGAAGATCGCCTGTTCCTGGAAGAGCTCTATGGCCTTAACATGAACGCTACCAGGCTGGTGATCATCAGCGCCTGTGAAACAGGACAAGGAGAACTGGTGAGCAATGAAGGAGTGATCAGTCTGGCCCGGGCATTTGCCTACGCTGGCTGCGAGAGCACGATCAATAGCCTCTGGAAGGCTGATGATAAGGCCACTTCCTTCATCCTGGGGAAATTCCATGTGTACCTGCAAAAAGGGTACACAAAGCCGAAAGCTTTACAGCAGGCCAAACTGGATTATTTGAAAAGCAATGCAATTAATAAGAGCCCTGCCTACTGGGCGCATCTGATACTGATTGGAAATACAGCCCCTTTGTATGCGGCGGGAATGGGATATTACTATAAGGGAGGTGTTATGATAGCCCTTTTGGGCATTCTTTTTTTTGCAGTGCTGAAAAGGAGAAAAAAAAGTCGACGTTATTTAACAACGCCGGAGGGTAAATAAGATAGGTTCCTGGGATAAAATTCTTGTTTTCAGGGTACGCCGACTTTTTTTAGCGATCAGGGTTCTTCAAAGGGATCAGACAATGGTTTCACAGGATTAGGAAATGGTTTCATGGATTGGAAAGTCTTTCATCGGATCAGGGGTCTTTTTTCATAGGATGCGGGTTTGTTTTTCAAAGGATTCAGACTGGTTTCATGGATAAGCGATCTTTCATTGGATAGGGTCTTGTTGGATTAATAACGGGCTGCTTCTTACATATATTAGTACATTCATTGGTACAAAACGTAACCGGAAACGCCTTATTTTTTAAAAACAAATGGTTATCAACTATTTATGGCTCTTGTACTGGGCGATCCGCAGATCCGTAAAAGACATCCTGGCAACCATATCATGATATAAATGACTCTTATTGTCCCTTATCTTTTCCAGGATAGGTATTGCCTCATTCACGTCATTTCGTCCAAGCCAGCTCATGGCTAAATAGTACTCGGCTTCATCCTGGAAGTAATCCTTACCCGACTGAACGTTGGCGGCAATCACCTGCTGGAATTTATCAATGGCCTCATCGTATTTTTTTAATTCGAGATCAGCTACCCCCGTCAAAAAATAAGATTGGTTGTTCTTTTCTTTCGTCGCATTAAAAAGAGCGATCACCGTTGTCCAGCTCTTATTATTATACGCCTCTTCTATCGCGTCCTGCGAGTTATTACCACGACTGGTATTTAAATCGTAAGAAGAATAATATTTTTCGTAGAGCCGCGCAGAACTGGTCGTCGTGTATTTAAAAATGGCCGCTCCTCCCGTTATGATGAAGAGGCAAGCCGCTACACGTAAGGTGTTCCGGTAGATAGAGCGGATAGTCGCTCCTTCGGGTTTGGCAGCAACAGCCTGCTGTGCCAGCCAGGTGGACTTCACGGCTCCAACCTGCTCATATAAGCCGGCATCCCGCACCGCGTCCACCGCAAGGTTGATATAATGCCATTCCTGGGCAGTTGCAGGATCTTCATTGATACGTTGCTCCATTTCAGGGGATCCCTTACCCTGGAGGCTGTTATCGAGATGATCGATTAATTGAGTCGGATTGTCTGACATGTTGGTGCTTATTTAGCTGTTTCGTTAATTTGCATGGCAATGAAGGGGTTGTCTTTAATGAGCCCGGTCAATTGCTGCAGGCAT
>Ga0307511_10001285_pt1 | contig 26615 bp, 23 predicted proteins | sample 13_EM_MG_FD_200266 | JGI IMG/M metagenome (GOLD analysis project Ga0307511, IMG submission 200266) | Populus trichocarpa ectomycorrhiza microbial communities from riparian zone in the Pacific Northwest, United States - 13_EM | ecosystem: Host-associated > Plants > Roots > Unclassified | place...
CCCTTGCATGGCAAAAATAAGTTGGAGGTTCAACTTGTATAAGTTGTAACTTATCTCTTATTTCCACCTTTTCCGGCAATAAAGTTGACTAAAGTTGCAAAAAAGTAAAATGCAGGTTTACTGATGTGGATCCCACAGCCTGGTGTATGATGTCGGAACTCTCAGACCAGTATCTCCAAGGGTGAAAAGCAAATCGGATAAGGGAGACAACACCCCGTATGTGGGCAGGTCCCAACGCCTAAAGGTCGTTTTCCTCCCCCAGAGCCGAAGAGCCCTACCCTAGAACACAGCACTCACAAGGAAAGGAGGTCGGCTCTTAGTGCCTTGGGAGGCAACATTGGGCTCAAGGCTTGGACGTTGTACCACACGTAGGCGGCAACCCCTGACAGGATCGCTCTCAAAGAGTGAAGCACCATTCCCAGATACCTAAGCATTGCTGGGATCACCGATGGCTTCCACCAGGCCAAAAAGACTAAAGACAAGTGAGGGGGGGTAGTGTTTTGGGATTTACGAACTCTGGGCTCAAGGCTTTGAAGTTTGCGACGCTCATGGGCATACCTTGCGGGACTCCACCGGCCCACCATTCCAGGATACCTAAGCATTGCCTGAACCCTCCCCAACCCATCCCCAGTAGTAAGATGAGGCCCTGTTTGCGCTTGATCAGTGGCTGAGCCAGCGAGTCACCTCGCCGACCCCGGATGGTGTCCCACCTCGAAGGGGGCCACACCGTGGGAAAATCCCCAGATCATGGTGGTAGAGGAAAGAGAGAGGATGTCCTGCCCCCCAGTGCCACTGGCAACAAACACCCAATGGAGCACTTTATGCTTTGCTCATACTCCCCCATCCACCCGCATACAAACCTTGGGCGAATTGAACGCAACTCCTAGAATTGGATGAGCAGGCGGTCAAGGTCCAATCACTGCTCAAAAACTCGTTCCTCGACTGTTTGTCTGGCCTTGGGACCAGGACGGATGGGAGGAAACATGTAGTCATGCATGTATATCGAGGTGTGTGGCTGAGTTGAGCTCCATGTGTCCTTGGATCCCCCCCCATGTCTCGCATGCCATAATACAATGACTTTCTTGGGTGGCTGGTACTCTGACACAAATGGTATGGTGGAGGTTGCCACCATTCACCATCGTTGCTACGCTGTGCGCGCTCCACACATTCACGTAGTGGTTCATAAGGACTGGGCTCAATCCGCCAACAGGTTTGTACGCATCCCGCGTTTGATCTCAGCTGATGCGTGCTAACCCTTGGTCAGCATGCTCGTCTCCCATTTGGGTACATGTAATCCTGGTGTGCATGATTACTACGTCACATTCGCTTTCTGACATCATGTTCACTTCTGTACTATATATTCTGTACGCCCATCGATAGCGAGACCTCCCATCTTTCCCTAATACCACAACCCATTGTCCCTTCTGTCACTCGTTCCTCTCTTCTCAGTGTTGGCCGTGACACGGCCTTCCAGTACCCTAGTGTGCATTGGCCAAATATCATTCCCTGAGACCTGGAATGATCAAGTGTTCTGGACATCACCATATAGCTCAAGCCCTAGATAGTGCACCATGAATAACCAGGATACCATCCTTGGGTGGGCTTTCAGGATTTCCACCAAGCAATATATCAGTTGTAACAGTCAGATCTGACACCACACTTCATCCAACTCAAGAACAGGGTGAATGATCTCCCTACTTCTTGGCTGTGACCTCTCCTATACCACAGTCAGGTTGTGGAGTTTTGGATTGTCATATTGGATACTGAAGACAATGTTTTTTTTTAAACATTACCTGAGTAGGTCTCACCACCCTCACCATGATTTCTTGATTCCAAATTATTCACAGCCTTTGCTGGAAGCCAGTGCATGACCTCCAAAAAATGTTGACACCCCATGTTGAGAACCTGATGTTGGGACTTGTTCCTCTGTGGTCTTGTGTGATACCCTCAGATGTGTTCACTGGTTGACATGCAACCTCCTGTTTGGATCAGTTCTGACCAACTTCAACATAACTCAGTGGGCCAAGCCACCTTTTTGGAAACCCCTTTTAAAATGCAACCAGAAGGTTGTCAGGTTACTCCAGGAATTGCAGCTGCAATGCCAACTTAGCATGATACTTTCCCAGCATCCAATTGAAATTGGCTCAGGGACTTGACACCCTGGGAGGTTTTAGGTGTGTAAGGTGAATCCTACTTGAGAGCACTCCTGTCAGGGTTCGTCCCAATACCTTGACCACACCTGTCGGATTCGTACCCGTGACCTCCTCATCGGCATTCCTGGCCTACTCGGTGATCTCGGATCCAACGACCACTCTCCACTCCTCAAGACACCTGTCACTTCAAGACAATCCCTCTGCAGCCTTCGGCATTATGCACAGACCATCGGCAAGCCATGCACGGACCTAGTTGTTGATGTTTGGTTGGATAGTAGTGTGACCGTCACGGAAGACCTCACGATTCGTAGGACTACTTAAGGCCTGTTCCTAGCCCTTTGTATTTCCTTAGATTTGTTATCTCCAGATTCTCCCCTATTGTCTCTCTTGAGCTCTATATGGCGGAGGCCTCTGACCTTCATTGGCAGTAGTGCAAAAGCTTATATCTCTCGTCTGATAATGGTCGACAGCTCTCCGACCACTCTGGATGATAAGTCGCTCAGCTCCTTCCTTTCCCTTCTGTTACCTCCGATTGATCAAGGTAGAGTCCTATGAGTGCCTTCAATGGCAAGTCGGCGGTCCAGCAATACCCAATCTCCATGGATGGCCAGTGATCTCTCATCCTACCCTTATCTTGATAAGGACCCCCTCCTGGAACCTAGTCCCCTACTGAGTCAAGCTCAATATGGCCAACTGGGTCTGCCTGGTGCTACTACAAATCCCCTTTAGTGTTGCTTTTCTCAGGCATCATCTGTATATGGATGACAGCCCTGACAACTCCCACCAGCAGTGCTAAAGTTTGTTCTGTAGTCCATTGCCCAGAGTGCCTCTGCTTCCATCATTTTGTGGGTGACCCCACTGCATTGTGGATATACAAGTAGCTGTGGACAAGCTTTACCAAGCTATTCACTGCACCTTGCACATCAATTCACAACATCAATATTGCTGAATAATTTCCCCAGTCACAGGTATGGCTTCAGATACATTCAAGCTGGTCACAGTTCCCAGTACCAGGAAACCACCAGGCTCCTCCTGTCTATGGTGGTCACAATCTGTGCTCTTTGACATGGGTTTTGCCTCACCTGTATGCTATCCTGCAAGGATCACCTTGTATTAACTTATGCCACAAGGGGACTGCTGGGTGCCTTTATTCCTCCTAGGTTTGTTATGGGAAGTCTCTCTGCTAGTCTGGACCACCATGACACATAGCATATCTGCTCTACTGCACCACCTACACCAACAAATAAGGAGGGAGTGATCCTCTAAACAATAGAATCATCAATATAATAGTGCTGAAATCTTTTAGAATCACAAACTGCACTTACTGGGGGGGAAGGTACCAAAATGGTAGTTCCCTGTGGGAATTGACATTGGGGAATTTATATGGGGCTGGGGAGTATCCCCCAGGGTCTACAATTATTGGTGGGACAAGGTAAAAGTTACATCCCAAGAGAATTAAAGATGCTGAGGGATGGAAGGGACTGGTTGTGAACATCCATAGTACCATGATGGAGAATTGCATAGCAGTAACAAGTAGTTCCCATACACCACCCATGTGGAAGGTATCAGAATATGTCCATTACAGCTGTACTCCAGACAGGAAGTTACAGGTACAAAATAGGTCTATGGGGGAATCATTTGACCAAAATCCAAGATCAACAACTCTCCAGATTTATAGCCTGCAACCAGATACTGTCCATCACACTGGACTTTTGTGGGTGCTTCATACCTCTTGGGCAATTGGAAAATTACTTTTCCAGTGACTGTATCCTTGACTCTGGATGGATGGGTGGTCCCCTCAGTAGTACTATAGATGAAGTGCAGACGGGGGCTAGGCAAGGGTTCATTAGGTAACCCAATGGAGATTGGGCCAGGGATCCCAAAATCCCACCTTTGGGTTGGCAAGTGCATGTAACAAACCCAGACTCTCAAGCCATCAACAATGAGGGGGTTATCAGACAGTTCACCCTCCAACCTCACCTTACCCACAACCTCTCCTGTCTGTGTGGACAAGGCTTGGATGTGATCACTATCTAGGAGAAAAACTGTGGACCCATCACCTGATATTCTGAGGCTTGTGGTTGAGAAATCAGATCTTGCATCTACTGTTTTGGGATGTTTTTCTTTCTTGGTATCCCAGATGTGAATCATCTTGCGCGTGCACCAAACAATGAGCAATCTCCCATCAATCAGCTGTATGTCCCTATGGCTATGGGGTCCAGCTGAGGTTTTGATGGATGCCTTGCAGAGGCCAGTTGAGATATCCCAAGTCTGCACCACTCCAGCCTCATCACTTGAGATAGCAATATGGTCTTTTGTACGCATACTGATGGTCATGATTGAAGCAGGAGTGGGTAGTTTAGACTCTGAGTGAGTTGAAATTGGGTTTGTGGATGAAACATCAATCTGCCAGAATTTGATTGATCCATCAATAGATGATGAGATGAGGGTGGAGGAAAATATAATGGAGGTGATTGGACTGGTATGTCCAACCAAGGTTTTGATGGGGTTGGAGTCTGAGCTAGTGATGTCCCAGATGTAGATGGCATTACCACTGGCACCAGCCACATATTTAGCATTGGGGGAGAAGCAGCAACATTGATAGTTGCCATTGGGAGCCTGGAGTTTGGTAATAGTTATTCCAGAATCAGAGTTCCAAACAGTGGCAACACTTGCCCCCCATGAAATAAAATGTGCCCCATCTGAGGAAAAAGCAGCATGGTCACCCTCATAAGCAGGCCCAATTTGGTGGCCATAAATATCCCACTGCTGTACAGTATTGTCCTCAGATGCAGATATCAAGAGTTGTGAGTTTGTGGGGGAGAAACTGACTGAGTGGATACTATCATCATGTCTAATGATATGGCAGCACCCCCCTGTCTGAGCATCCCACAAGCAAATTGTTTTGTCATGGGATCCTGAGGCAATTGTGGTCTGGTCTGGTGAAATAGAAACAGAAACAACCCAACCAGTGTGGCCATAGTAGGACCTGATAACCCCACCAGTCTGGATATCCCAGAGTCTGACAGTTTTGTCATGACTCCCAGATACAAGGGATGTCCCATCCGATGAGAAGGCAAGGGATCTCACAAGGTCAATGTGCCCAGAAAAAGTGGATGTGTGAATCCCAGTGGTTGCATCAAGGGTACTGATGTTTCCAGACCATAAACCAGCCACAATGAGGTTGTTCCAGCATGCAATAGCATAGGGGGGGCTGTCAAACAAAACAGTACGGGAACATGTCCCCCACCTGGTTTGGACCCCCTTGACCACCTTAACCCCTTGTAAGAGCTCTGAGCTGTACCATTCATGGAGCCAAGATGAGGAAGGAGAAAATGGGACAGCTTCATTGTATATCTTGGAAGGGGAGTCCTGGATTGTGTCAAAGTTTTCCAGAATAAGATGTTGACTATCATCTGCCCACTTGCAGATCAAGCCTGCCTAAACATAATGTGAATACAGGTTTTAGTAAATGTAGTGTTTACAACTCACTGAATTATACCATTGCTGCACATCATTAATGGCATAAACACTGACACCAAGCTTACCCATGATGGTGAGGACTTCAATCCAAAAAAGCAGGTGTCTTGTGAAGAATTTATCAATGGCCTCACATATCCCCACAACATCATGGTCATCACTGGGAACCTCTGCAAGGTGCTTTGCCCAAAAGCAACATGAGTATTCCAAAGCATCCCCAATGTGCTCTTTCTGGAGAACAGAAATATCCTGAACCTCTGAGAGGATGATGTAGTCATCCAAGCCACAGATGTTCCTCTTCAACCTGTCCTCCATTACACCAAAGCATGAAAGCAAGATGTCATGATGGTGGCTTGATGGGTTTATGAAGAATCTCTCATCCTTGCATCGACCTTTGTCCATGAGAAAGTCAGGAAATGATTTGTGGAAAACTTGAATGGGGTGAGTCCTGTTGTCTGGAACAAGGAGGAGAGAGTGGAGAGAGTGGAGAGTGGTGGAGATGTGGGGTGTCTTGATGAGGGTGGAGAGTGCCTCCATTTGGAGGGGGTTGAACACAAGCAACACTGCCCCTACAACAGACCTAAAACGAGAGTAGAGGACTGTTTCATCCAAATCTACATCACAGAATGCTTGGTCTAGGACCTGAGTGTAGAGTAGGTCAATCCCTGACTTCCCTTCATGGGCTGTACTTTGTGGGAGGGATACAATGAGGGCAAGACGCTCAGTGGGGGAGCCATGTCGAAATGCAACAAATTTGAGAACTGTTGAGGCATAGATGAAGAGTCCTGCTGCCTTCTTACAGAGAACATCAATTTCATGTGAGCTTGGCCAATCCTCAGTCAGGTCACAGTCACTTCTGGTCTCAGCAATCTCAGCCAACCCAGTCCTGAACAATAGCTTGATATCACTGTCCACCAAGGAACGCTGAACATCATGGAGCCGGAGTACTTCTGTGATGGGTCGAAGTGATTTCAGTCGGAATCCTGAGCGGATCCGAGGTTCAGGGCGGCCAGTGATAAAGAATTTGACTTGTGGGATCCTATCCACAAAGCGTGAGAGTACAGAAAGAATTGCAGATGCAGGTTCTTCATCCTTGCATTCATCAAGGGCATCAATGATGATGAGGGTCCGAATTTGAGTGGCTGATAATGGACCAACAATCACTTTCTCCATCTGAGTACAAAGAGACTCTCTTCCAACGCCAGGGTTGGCCCTCAAGACTCGCACCAACTGCTCTTTGAACATGTGGTAGCGGTATGCAAGTTGGAATGCAAGTGTTGGGATGATTGTTTGAAGGTTGCTCCTGTCCTCAAAATCTCTGGAGCAAAAGAAGCTTGCACCAAGGGTCCCATCTGCAAAGGAGATCTCTGCAAATGTCTGGGCAATAGTTGTCTTTCCAGTCCCTGCAAGACCATTCAACCAGAAAACTCGGTGGTCTGCTTCATCCTTCAGCCAATGTTCAAGCTGTAGGAGAACATCCCTCCTTGTTCCCCTCAGGCACCCTTTCCTATTCCCAGAGGAGTATCCTGCCCCATCAGTGTGAGGCATGCTGTTCAGAAGGAGGCGATCTGAATCTCCCTACTTACAAGTTACTACACAAGCTGGACGATGGGGCAGTGGGGCTCACAATCTCTTGACAACTCTTGTCTAAGATGTCTTTTCGTAATGATGTCTGGGAAGATGTTAGAAACAATGAGAGTGGATCCAGTAGGTAGTGCAAACCTGATAATCCATCATAGCATAGTGAATATCTTCCACAAGGCTATCAACCCTCTCAACATTCTTAAGGTCGTTGAGGAAATCCACAAGATCACCCTGGATTATGATTGATCCCATAGCCTGACCAACCTCTTGCAATTTCCTGGTGATCCCCAGGTCAAACTCAGATCTTGATTTTGGAGGGTACAAACTCACTGTTCCAGTTCACCTTCTCTCTCTTTTTCTCTCCTTTTCTCATTGACATCACCCGCAGTGAAGGGTTCACAGAGCGATTCAGAAAGTATTCTGATCTGCGGTGCTAACAATTCTATCGCTTGTTGGTTCACATCCGTTCGCTAGAGCGACTGTAAGCGGTGGGGATTGATTATGCGGAAGGATGCCATACCTCGGAGTTATCCAGAATATGCCAGAGATATCCCGCGATGGATTTGAGGGGAGGATAAGCATTTGGCGAATCTTTTACCCGACAGAGGATTGATTTGGCCGCAGTAGTTGCGACGGGCTCCCGATTTGGTTGTGTATTAACTGTAACAATATTAGGACGTCAACCAGAATAAGGGTTTTTTCACGCGGCGTTGAAATCCTCACCGTCTGAGCGGACACGAAGCAGTGGTGCACTTGGTGGTCTGATCCCAAGATCCTCTGGATCTTGCCCACCCAACCTCTCTTCGTTGCCTGGCCCTCCTGCTGGTGGGCGTTTCTGCTTCTTCGACGAACTCCGCTTCTTCGATGAACTTCGCTTCTTCGACGAGCTTGAGACTGGGAACGGGGTGCTCATTTTGGTGTTAGTTGTTATAGATGGCCCTGGTGCGATGGCGGATAGTTGCGTGGCATTTCGTTTCAATCACCGTCGTTTTCCCCCGCGGTCACATGATCTTTCCTCAGCTCACCAGCAATTTCCGGGGGGTCTTGCTGCTCGGCAAGATCCCAAAACAGCGAAATTCGTACTCGGCACTACCGAACATCCCTATACCACCCAACGGTCTGAAGCCCTAGGGGGGTTTTGGATGATCGTTCCCCAAACTTCTTGTTGGTGAACCAATCCGCGGCGTGATCGTCCCTTCCTTGGACATGAACCCCGTTTCTTACGTAGACCCGCCACGATTATCTGTTCGCGCTGTCCCCACCTTCGACGATGATCGACGAATCCCTCCACCGGCCACACTCAGCGACACGCCCCAGCTACCACGACGATGATTGCCTTCCAGTGACCTCCAAAACAACGCCGCCTTAGCTGACAACTCCCTTACGGATCGCCCCACCCCACCCCGTTCGCCAGCAGCTCTTCATCGCAGCGGCTCTCGCTAACTTTGTACCCTGCCGCGGTATCACCCTCCATCGTTCCATCGAGCTCGACTCCACGCACCATATACATTGCGTATTGTGGATCCTTCAAGCGCCGTCCCGCTTTCAACGACTGCGCCCTTCGCCCGCAGGATCTCGTGCAAGACCTGCCGCCTTTGGAACCGTCGCCGACTTTTGATTCTGAAGCGTGTTTCGTTTCCTTCCACTTGGATGTAAGCGCTCGCACGAAGTCGGACTGGACCTAACAAGATTGGTGCATCGAGGGGTTCAGAGAGCCGGCCCCAAGCAATTAATGCGTTGGAATATTCGTAGAGGTTGACCTCGCAAACGTACGTCGGACCTTCCGTATCGCCCGGTCGTCCATGCTCATGTTCCACAGTTACCAGTGATCATCGAGATGAAGAAGGCGTCCGATGGCATCGTGGGGAAACTCACGCGTCCAGTTCAGAGCAACAGAAGATGTCGGCTGCCATAGAAGGCCAACGATCACCTGGGCGTGTGTTACTTCGCGTGGAACAAACCGGATACGGGGGATGTGCTTTCGGAGCGTGTCTCAGCGACCTTGACGAACCTGTTGTTTTTACTACCTCTGGACATTTCGGAGCCATCCACCTCCACCCGCCACTAAAACCCCTCTAATCCTGGTCACCAACTCGTCCGTCCCCAACTTGTTCTACGCCGGCACAGACCCGAAGGAGATGTGAATGATGTCTGACAAGTTCCTCGACAAGCTCACGGGTCTGCTTGACCGATCCTCAAGGTCATCATACCGACGATGACAGCAATCGACGGACCAACCCTCGTAGGACTCAAATACGTTCTCGTACGACATTGACGGGATCATCGATATCACCCCGGTGCTGGGAATGTTCGGAGGCCCCCGAGGTTACTTGAACAATCCAGTGCAAAATAATTCACATTTAGAGGCAGATCGTTGGATACCCAGGGGGTTCTACATTGGGTATACACCCTGTCTATTCCATCCCATCGCTTGACTGACCCCCCGGATAGTTGACTGATCGACAATGGCGACCACGCTACGGACCCAGCAGCTGCACTTTGGACATGGCCCAGACTTTGGCGAGAGGTGCGAAGATGTGCTGAGTCCAAGGAAACGGGATTCCTTTATCATCCATGACGCACCTCCAACCAGAGATCACCCGGAGTGCGTGATCGGATTGCGTGTTGGGGGTGGTATCTCGTCAGAAGGGGAGGCCGACGTTCGAAGGAGAATTGGCGCCCCACGGATGGTTGTACTCTCATCCTTACTCAAACGTAGCCCAGGCCCACCAATCAGGATTCCGAAACACATAGTCACCTCATCGTACCAAAACCTTCTTAAGCGAACTGTGAACGCTTTGGCTATTGTAGCTATCTGATTTTCAGGCTTGGTTTGTGTGCGCCCGTAGCGGAGGATATTCGGTCACCGAGTCACCCAGATTTACGACAGGCTATTTAAGATGCGATGGGACCCCAGGTGGTTCGGTGGTTCAAACCAGACCCAGAGCCGTTCTCCTGGCGGAAGTGGTACATTCGAGCAGAATGACGATCGTTGAAGGAGATTTCGAAAAAATGTGGGCAAGTCCTGGGGAATTCGGACAGGATGATCGTGACGGAGGCGTGGAATGATCTCGATAGGTGGCGACGGAAAACGGTCTTAGAATCCGTCTCGGATTTGTACTTCCCTCCTTCGCGTCGGAATTCCTCCGGGGTGTCACCACTGCTGGTGTTGCCTTCCTCGGATTGGGGGAATTTACCAACTTATTGTGTGATCACTAATGGTTTGTACACACGGCACAATTACTTGACTGGCAAACGTTTCACCCATTGGACAAGTCGCAAACTCCAGTGATGACGAAGATATGACAGTTTTTATTCGATAATAATGCATCAAGCATCCGGAAGACCATACATAATGTGGAGGATCAGTTGAAGACATACGAATGGTTTATTACAGGCGAGAAAGGGGAGGGAGGACCCCAAGGGGAGGCACGATACGTTGAAGAAATCTAGAGAAGGAAGTGATTGGCGGGGTACACCACCCGTGATTCTCTGTAAAACGTGCCCACAGATTGTCAGCTATACGATCGCCGTCACCAATGCCACGCAGCACCACGCACCCTGATGCCCACCGTGCATGGAATCCACCTATCTAGCCCGCCTGGGGGAAGCATCGTCGATGATGTGGAGCATCGGATTGTATTCCTTTACCAGATCGCCCTCGTTTGCAGGAGTCCCCCTACAATTGATTTTGCGACCACTGGCTTCCAGAGCCATGGCACACTGTTTGGAAACACCGCAGTGCCGCGTGACTTCATCGCGACGCACGAATTCTTTTGAACAGGACGGATTTGGACACTGGTATCCGTAGCGACCCTTGAAATGGGTGTTCCTGTGGCGCTTGACCTGCTTGGGATCCCTACTCCAATATTGGCATGGCCCCACCCGACAACAAAGAGACCTCCAGTTGGGGTCAGGCTGGGGACCATTGCCGCCGCCACCAGAGTTATTGCCAGAGACATCCCTGTGGCAAGGGCGGTGATTCTAGCGAATGACAGTCTCAGTGACGTGGTGGGAGCATATCCAAGGAAAGACAAGCCTCCACCAAGGCATCGTTCAAGGTGTACGACGTCATTACCCCTTGGTTTTCTTATTGTCAGTACTCGGGGATGTGATGAAGGATTAGACTCATTGGGGGGACTTACTTGGCAGGACGTTCCGAAGGGGTAAACACTGCGAGAAAAATGGTGCAATTTGGTGTAAACAGATTAATGGTTAGGATGTGTTTGAAGAAGAGGTAGATAGGAGTGTTGAGGGATGGAAGGGCAACCCGTCGAACCCGTCCCCCCCAGCACCCGGTTTATAACAGACAAACATACGTGTGGCCAGTGGATGATAATTTCAGGGTACATTCCAGAGAACGAATACCCCTTCTGCGTCGCGTAACGTTTTGGCAGGGGTAGTGGCCGGTTGAATTAGGCCACAAGTCACTCCCATGGAAGTGTGTTCACGGTCGTTTTTCATTTCGCCCGATTCCGATCCTACAGGTCGGCGAAGAACCGGCTGCCCCCCCCCTTGACGCGAGTGCATCTTCCTCCCTATACCCTCCTCGTGGAGTTCGGCTGGTCAGATAACTAGAGGGCACAACGGTTCGTTAGTGTACGGGCGGTTGCTTCCGATCCTAAGCCTCAGTGACCAACGTGTTCACGGAATGGCTGTGGCCGTAAAGCGCAAGATGTCACAAGAGGGGGGGTGACCCCCGTGGGGGTAAAGTGAACATTGGAGGGAAGGAAGGGCCACGCGGCCACGTGAAGGAGGATGAGCGCTCCGGGTCCAGGGGTTGGGTGGGATCCAATTAATCCGCACGGGGACGCCAAACTTGAAGGTTGATAGCTTGAAACTTCGAGCCTCGTACCGTAATGGCGTGATATGTAAGAGCTGGGATCGGCGGTGGCCGGTGGCCGGTGGCTAGTAGCTGGTGGCCGCTGGTGGCCTGTCGAAAGTACCCTGGGCCTGGCACCAGGGAAATCTCGACCCATACCTTTTACGATTGTGTACTACCAGTGCGCTCGAATTAAACGGCTCAGCCTATAGAAGTATACCGATATCCCTATTAGAGTTTTGTGCGGCGTAAAACTGAACGGGTTGCTGCTTATTCCAAGCACGAGTGCTATACGCCCCGTCTGGAGTACACGATTGCCTCTATTCTCTCGGTAACACCACTATCTGTCGTCTCCTATGTCGCTTGTTCGCTTCACTTCCGGTGAGAAAAGGTATTCGGTCGTGGTTCCACGAGCATTGAGACGCTTGGAACTGAATGTCAACACGGGTGCACTTCTAACTGTTCGTCCTCCCAACTCCGTAGAAGCTGATTCGAATTGAATTCGGTGATTCCCAATGGAGACGCTGATCATGATTAAGGCCGCAGCGGGTCCTCAGTCGATGTCACCGTGGGTAGACCCCATCAAGAGGCACTTCATAGAAAAGCAGGAAAATTCACGCAATTCAATGGGAGAAGCCAGGAATTCTACTTCCATCAAGCCACCGACCCTTGCACGCATTACGATGTTGAACTTGCGCGCGCCTCATGAGAAGCGACCAATCCAGAAGGGCTTGAATCTTACCCACCAACCGGTAACACCGCTCCGATCCACTTTGATAAACCGTGGGCCGTACGCGTGTAGATAAGTACCTGGCGGAGGGATATACATACGACTTCGCCATTCACCACACCGCTAACGCTGGCCACTCAGGCGCGCTGGATTGCCTACCACTGGCCGTGCCACGCCTGTTGTCATCTGTTACCCGTGCCGAAACTCTATCATGATATGATGACGTGAAGCATAGAACGCCCGGTGGGGTACTGTACGAGAAGACTGGCATGACTACCACAAGTGCGACATCCGCTACAGGGGGTACTTTTCCGTTATCGTGACTCACGTAAACGGAACACCCGGCTCTGTGAGGCACAGATTGGAGAGCCGAAAGATGAGGATGCATTGATACTAGCAAAGGGTCCTGAGTACTACGCAGGTGGCGAGTTCGAGCTGGTAGGAGATATGGAACCCGGGGCTTGTGGTACTAAATCCTCCTCTTCCGCAGATCCCCACGGCACTCAATCTTGCCGTCGTTAGCCTCCAGACTCTAACCGCACTCTTGGAATTCTTCACAGTACCTGATAACTGCACTGTGGTGCGCGAATCCCCTTCCAAAGTTGGGGCAGGTGCCCGTTTGATTCCGACAAAACTATCCGTACCAGTCTGGGAAGCGGCCGTCCCAATGGCCCTTGACCTATTTGGGTTCCGTGCGTCGGTAGAGGGCATCGTCCGACCCGGCGGAAGTGAAGCTCCTCGCTGCGGGGGTCTGCGATCATTTGAAGATCACTATCGCTGCCGTTGTCCCCACCATTTTCCCGGTCCAGATACACCTCGGTGGCGTCGAAAGGGGGAGGAGGGGATGCGAGGGCTCCTGACTCTGGTGAACAACGGACTCAGCGACATGGTGAAATTATATCCAAGGAGAAATGAACCTCCTGCTCCTCTGAGGTACCGACCAACGTGCAATATTTTATGACACCCGGGTTCTGAATGGGCTATGTTCATCGTCAGTGCCCAGGAACAACATAAAAAATCAGACCCATGAGCGAGAACCCACCCAACGGGCCACTTGGCGAGAGTCAAAGGTTTTGAGGTGGAACCCGGTGTGAAAGTTTGGTACCAACGAATTGATGGTTCGGGCGCCCTCGCAGAAGGCGTAGAGGGGAGCGAAAGGCCTGGCCTGTCGAGCGTCAATGCGACCGGTCGCGTGCTGCCCCGAGCCACCAACCAGAAAATGAGACCTTCTGTGGCCTACGTCTGTGGCCCGTCCTTGTGGCCCATTCCAGTGGCCGATCAAACATCAGCTTGTCGATGAATCAAAGAAGCGCCATCGGGAGTACGTTCATTTCGCTTGGCTCCGGTTCTTCGATCGCGGGCGGCCCCATGCCCTCCGCGAGGCGCCGGACCGGCTTCTTCTTCCCGACCTCCCGTGGTATTCTGCGTTAGGGGACCAGGAATACAACAGATCGTCAGGGTACGCGTAGTAATGGAATAGGTTAGAGGGAGTTGTTTTGTCGCGCAGCCGTCGCTTTCGACTCACTCCAAAGGTTCGGCGCTCCGACAACACCACGTCACTCGAGCTTCATCAGGAAAACAGCCAAAAACTTATCTCAACTTATCTGCCTGTCTCAGCTTACTCTCGCTTTTCTGCGGTCCCGAGCTTTTGTCTGACTTATATTGATGGTATTACGCGTTCCCTCGAGTCTCTCATGTGGCGCGACCCGCGCCTCAGGCCTTCTCGTAGCATATTACCATAGCTCCCATCAATGTCATCACTCTTATTTTGAGCTTTTCTTACGTTCCACAGGCTCCCTTGCATGGCAAAAATAAGTTGGAGGTTCAACTTGTATAAGTTGTAACTTATCTCTTATTTCCACCTTTTCCGGCAATAAAGTTGACTAAAGTTGCAAAAAAGTAAAATGCAGGTTTACTGATGCTTTGTGAACATCAGCAAAACAAGTGCCGAGGACCAACCTTGCACTGCATCGGTCCCCGATAGTGCTCATCTCACCGCTAAAACGCCAAACCGTTAGAGTTGTTGAAGTAAAGGCAAACGAATACGACAACCGTTACCACGGGAAGGACTACTGAGGGACGCCCCCGCCGTTTCTCAAAGATGCCCTCGCCAAGGTAACATTCCCGACCCAACGCCTACTAGCCCTAGGCTAGTTCATGTCCCCTAGAAACACAGAACTGTCTGCACGCTAGTGGACAATTATCACCACCGTCTCAAACCTGGACTGAGCGCCGGGATCGACCACCGGTAGTAGTCGAGTCAACATTGACGGGACCCAGTTTCGCTCCAGTTGGAATCCTGCTGGTTCACGTCCATGAAGACTTCGGCTGTGAGCCTTGAGTTCGCCCTCCTTCACCCAGTTCCAACACCTTTCGGATTTGTTGCGGCATCCATTAGTATTATGAGCGAATACTACAAAACTAAGTTAAATAATTGGTATCCCCGTCGGTCCCTCCATACCTCGCGTCTTACACCTGTCTATCGCCAATGGCCCCGTTGTCCGACCCCGATTTCGGCACAGAATTGTCCATACTGTCAAAGAGGATATCTGAAGGCCCGTCCTCAGCTCTACCGTTCCCTGGCCTCGACATCGGGTGCGACTTGGTGGACAGGGAATAGCTACCCTGGCCAGCCTTATGTCCGCGTCTAGGTGCGGTATTGAAGTTCCCCCGTGAATAGCTTCCCGCGTTGTGCTTTCCATAAGATGTTCGTTTGCTGCTGGAGCCTGGAACGCGGTAGAAGTCTTCAATGTCATCTTCGTCATCGTCGTCCCCAGTCATTGGCATCTCCGTGTAATCCGAAGCGTAGTTTGGGCGGGAGAAAGGGAGGTTGCGGTAGGTACCCTTTCTCAGATGGATCGCATAAGAGTAAATCGTGGCTGCAAGATAGAACTACGCGAGGGGTGGGTCAAACGAAGACGTCGTTCGGCACCGATATTCACGCGCACCTTGATCAACCAGCCGAGAATGATTATTGCGATCGCAACTCCCTTCTCCCTTCGCCACAATTGCAAAGCCAGTCGCGTACGCTCTTCCTCGGATACTCGCTCCGTTTCGCCAAGATAATTCGCGATGATCTTGTCTTGGGCGGCGGAGGTGGAAACACGCCGACCATCGTGAGGACTGTACAGCCACCACACGACAGCAAAAAAGACGGTCCATGAGGTTGATAGTACGTGGTCGGCAAAGAAAAGATGAGCAAAGTAAAAGGTACTCCTTGCGTCTTCCTGCCCGGGGTTTCTGCGCGTAAGCTGCGGAAGGGGTAATTGGATATGGCTGGGGCTCACCCGATTTACTGCGTTCAACCCCCATGCCAAAGCAACCAGAGCGATTGTTGAGTAGATGTAAAGGCTGAGTTGTGCTGCCGAGCCGCCTGCACCAGTCAAGACCGCAATCAAGCCATACACGCCAGCGACTTTGTTGAAGAGCTGAGGAAAGGGCCATTCAGAGTTTCATTTGTTTAGTTCGCGGTCAATAGCATTGGTGACGTACAGCAAAGAGCAAAGCGAGAACTACGCCTGTCTTCAGGTCTAGGCAGCCGAGGAAGGAGGAGAAAGGACGAGGCTTCCACTCTGGTCGCAACATGAGTTTCATCGTCACCGTCGGGGGAGACGAAGAAGGGTGTGCCTCTTCCCTCTTGAACAACACCCGTGATGTCCTCATTCTCAAATCACCAAAAACAACAATCTCGCTTCCTCGCAAACGCGTCGGCCGTGAGGGACACCCATCCGACGACTGACACGACGTCCGCGAAATCCAAGCAAAAACAGTCGGACGATAAATCAAAGGGGGCGAAGCGGAACACTCCCTCACCGCTCATTCCAACGCCGCCTTCGAATGGTCCCGGAGATTTGCAACCCTCGACACACGCCCTGAAATATACGTATGTTCGTAGTGTTTTTGATAGTCACGATGAGATTTGGTCTGACGATCGTCGTGCTTTGAAGATGGATATTCTGGTTCCGTCAACAACGTTCGCCGGGGAACAAAATCGTGAGCTACGAGGAAGGAATCAAGAAGATATCTACTTTCAGTTCCGTGAGCTTTTGGTTAAAGTTCCTCGGGTTTTTACACCACGCTGACCGACGACGATTCTCGGGACACAGGTTGAACAGTTTTGGTCATTGTATACACATCTTAACCCCCCTTCGGCCTTGACCCCGACGACCGACTACCTCCTCTTTCACTCTGGCGTTCGTAGGCCCGTTTGGGAGGACCCCCTCAACCTCTCTGGTGGCAAATGGATCATCCGTTTAAAGAAGGGGGTTTCAGATCGTCTGTGGGAAGACCTTGTCCTCGCAATTCTTGGGGAACAATTCGATGATCTCCAACCGCCTGCCGACGAAGAGCCAGATGAGTGGCCTGGGATATGTGGTTGTACCATTAGCGTCCGGCCGAACGAGGATATCATCAGTGTTTGGAATCGGTACGAGGCGGACTCGAAGATTAGGGACAAAATCAAGTAAGCCTTGCGTCTCTTTCCCGTTCATCACCCTTAGTGACCGCGCTTGTAGAGAGGCGATTAAAAAAGCTCTCAACTTGCCCGCCACCTGTGTCCTGGAATACAAGACTAACAATGGTACGTCAATAGCGGTCTGCAGGTTTTGTCCCGCTCACACGAGTCCAGATTCCATGCAGGACAAGTCAAGTTTCCGGACAACACCTGTCATCGACCGCCAGTAGCCAGCTATCTGCCCATATGATATCAATCTACTAGTTATTTCACTCGTATTGAGGAAAGTTTGGATATTATTTGTTAGCCAGTCTGAGTTGGTGATCCTCCGTGATCGGCGCCACTTCTTTGCGTCACGACCATCTGTTCACCTCATCCGTCAGCGCGGGCGAACGACCCAATCGTCGGCGGCTTGCTCTCTCCAGTGCACTGATCTCTGCGACCCACCATGGAATCCGAATTGGGCTTTACGCGAACTGACGGAGATGCGTCCTTATGGCCCTCAAACACGAGACGAATCGTTGACCGAGGCGGCCAAGTGAATTACATGCACCCCTTGGAACTCGATGACCCACAGTGTATCGTGTGGAGGGAAGGTCTAGGGCGAGCGGTGGCGGAGAAGATTGGGCTCCCAGGTTAGTGTAACGAGCTTTTGCTTCGTGGTTCTCCGTTCTGTACTTACCTGTTTAGCCGGCCCGAAGTATATTCTCAAGTCGTGGCCGGAGGGTTATAAAATGTTTCTCCATCACAAAGGGCCGCAGGACAATCCCAGAACTGACAAGTACCTCTTCGGTATGTTCCCCTCTGCAAGAACAATTCGTTGGACCTCACGATTATCATAGGCTCGACGCTTGTCAAGCGTTTCCGCTCCGTCCCGGAGTTCGTACTCCACGCGGTATGGCTCATGATGGACGAAACATTACAAAGGGCAAACTGCGGCTGCAAGTACTGTTCGCGTACACCCCAGCGGAATATCAGCCAAGCAGCGGGCTTGAAAGTCAGCGCCCGCTCCGTTTCCTCTCCTGTTGCTCGGATCCGCCAGTCGACGCAAGCACCTTCGAAAGCCCCTCGACCTCCGCCCCAAACTACATCCATGGTCGTGGAGAAGGAGAGTATTTCTCAACCACCTTCAATATCCACTGGCCCAGTCGAAACATCACCCCCTCCATCGCCCTCAGTACAGGAACAAATCCCACAACCGATCATACCCACGAAGGAGATACCCTGGTTTGCCATACGCAAAGAGCCGAAGCCGGTGAAGCCCTCTACCGGACCCAAGGTTGCTGTAAACTCTCATCGAGTCGCCGACCTCGAAGGCGTAAATTCTCCTCATCGTACACGTCTCCACAGAGTCGGCGAAGTGATCTGGTGTTTTTTGGACGTCCCGATCGCCAAGTTGGGTGAGAAAGACACTGCTATCAGCGCTTGGCCGGGCATAGTCAAGAGCATACAAAAATCCGTGCGTGTCACTTTCGTCATGGACGAGTCGTCCGTCGAACACCGTAGGGCGGAGATTCAAGCCTATGCGTACGAAGTCAACCTCTTCAATATCGACGCGACTATCACGATTTCCGACGAGAGGGTGTTGCCTTACCAAGCAATGAGCTCGCCCCAACCTCTGCTTGACGCCCTGTCATCTCTTATGCACACCATCGATCGGAGGGGGCACACACTTAGCGTGCCAGTAGAGGGAGGGCTGGAGGCGTTATCCAAGTTCACGTTTGAGGAGGCCGCATTACCCTACGCTCTCGCTGTTCAAGCACCAATTATGCTCGCCAAGTACTGGACTTGTACCGACAACTGGACGTTCAAGTACACCATCTTGGCTGACAAAGCGGTTGCGACTCCTGTCGTCCCTCCGAAAAAGAAACACCGAACGCCGGGACTCCACATAGGACCCATGCCCGATTTACTGGCCTCCATATCTGCCGGACCCGCGACACTACCCGCAGAGTCTCATGCTCAGGTGAAGAGTCAGAAAAGGTATCAGGGTCTCTGGTGGGGTGGGGAACGTATTTGGGTGGACGATTTGGTTCGGTTAAAGGTGCCACGACGCGAGCTCGCTCCGAACGGCAGCGAGAGGGTGCTACCCGTGGTCCCTCCGTCCCAGGCCGCCATAGACTATACGGTCCAGAAAGGCATAGGGCCAGAACACGCGCCTGGCTCGGGAGATAGGGGTCTATTCCTCAGGATCACGAGCATCTTTCTTGTGGAGAAGAAGGTCCGGATTTCTGGTATGTTGTTCGACTTGGTCGAAGACGGGTTTGTAGGGGCGGGGGTTGGAGGGAGGGAGGGGCGACAGGAGGACACATCGGTGTTTGACATGACGTCTTTGGACCCCGTGTTGCTCCAGGGAGAAAACTCAGGTGGACCGATATCAAACGGTTTCAAGCCCGCTTCTGACCGACAGATGCTGTCTGGGCCATACACCAGGAGTTGGAATCCACCCGAACCTCCAACCGGGTACAAATTCCGGTCGATCGTGAAGGGGGACTGGGAGGCCGTGATGGACATCTCGCTGCTCAGTGGACGATACTACCCCGGAGTGTTGACCAATCCACTCCTTTCGGACCACCTGCAACACCTGCTTGCGTTGGAGGGCTCGGTACATCACCTCTATGCTATGGAGGGTCTTGCGCCTGGCTACTACAATTCTGTGGATCCGGAGTTCGCCAAGGAGAGTAGACAGGTGATGCTGAATGAGGCGGTTGTGGAAGCCAAGAGCAAGTGCGAGGATTGGTTTGACAAGGAGGCGGTTTCAAATCTGTTGGATTCGGACTTGACGAGCTCGACGTCGGATGTCGAGATGGAAGAGCGCGAGCACGAGGAGTAATGCCTGGGATGTCTTACTTGCTATCTGGGTTTGTTGTATCATAGAATTGATTTTTGTTTGTTTTTGTCTTGTTGCTTTGGTCTCACTCTCAGTGACTCTGGCCCGTGCAAGTTGCAACACAAAGCCGTGGATGAACCACGTGATCCGACGGCCCACAAACCGTGATTGTTCCGAAACGAGGCCTGGCGAGTCCGAGTTGCTTTCTCCTTCTCCTTCATCTCCCTTCGTCGTCGTCGTCGGTGTCCAACATTCAAGTGAGGATCTGCAGTTTGGGCTTACCGTCGCTGTCCATCTGGTGAACAACGGCGGCATCTCGCTTCGTCAACACTTCGACAACTCGTTCTCGGCTTCACTTAATCCCCCGATCTCTCTCGCCTCTCCTCCAACTGCCGGTCTGACAAGCCACTTGCGGTCGAGGCTTTGTTTGAAGGAGAAGGTCGTTTCCGGCGTTCCATGCTACTTTCAAACTCGAACTCAGCCTCGAGCGACGGTCTCGGGACGGGGTTCCTACTGCCACTTTCTCGCCGCCCTTCAAAAGCCAGTAGCTTCGCCTCGACGTCACTGAGATCTTTGGAATTGGATGACGACCCAGGTGCGTGTGTGTTTGTCCATGTGTGTGTTCAATCAATTTTACTCGCACCGCATGGCTTCCGCGTGGCCCCTTGGGACTATAGCCCCGGGAGTGCGTGTGAGGGAAGGTCGAGGGTGAAAACTTCTTGCTGACGCGATTTCGCTTTTTTGGGGTTTATTTTCTTCTAGAGAATGTCACTATCACGTCAAGCTCCGGTAAACCACTGAAGAATGGGAGGAGGAGAAGCCAAGAGTGCGTTCCGGACTGACCTCATGAGGCAACCATCGCACTGACAACCCTACCTGACTGTTGTTCGGCGCATCCCCAGAGATCTAGAGTTTTTGGCCGCATCCACGCACATCACTGAACTTTCATACAGTGTATCCGACATACAGGCGCGAATATTTGGTGTGTGTCGTGTACCCGAATCTCACACCCCCCCCTTATCTCATCGATCCACTCCCATCTACTCGGTTCGTATAGAAATCCAGGAGCTTCGTCACAAGTCCCAAGGGTCATCGGACACGTCGGGCGCCAACAATGAGATTGATCAACTACTTATCAACTTGGACGAACGACTGGAGTCGGTTTCGAAAGGTGTCAAGGCTGTCACGGATACCCTCGAACCGCTTCTCAGCCAGACACCGGTTCCTTCAGGATTTGGGACGGATGGCGAGGGCGCTGTGATGATACGGAAACATGCGGCACTCATGGCCGAGTGGGAGGCTGCGAAGTCGGAGAGTGAAACACTTAGGGACGAGTTGAAGGAGGATAAGTGGCTGATAGTGTTTAGGACGGTGACTGAGCAGGCTGGGGGTCTGATGTCGAGTTTGGAGAAGGGTGTGACACGATGTCAGGTGCGCTGGAAACTGTGATCGTCATGTGGTCAGCCGTTCATCTCCGTTCTATAGGACTTCATAACGCAAGTACATTTAAGAGGTGATCAACGGCGATCGTCAATACGCTCGGACAAATCTCCACCTACTTTGGACTCGTATCTGGCGCTTTTACAGTCGTACGAAGCCAAGAAGAAGTATGATGCAGTGCCGCCCAAATTTCGAGATCAAGACTAACACGTTCCACTCAGACACTACGTTCCTGCTATCACGAAGGTGCTTTCCGTCCTCGATAAGGGTGCCCAAGATCGTGTTACCAAGAATGGCGAGTGTCTACGTCGACACGCGGAGTCCACACAACGGTGGAGGAACCTTCGAGAGCGGATACACCGAACCGATGACGAAATGGAGGAGGTCCGACGGATACTTCAAGGTGACGAACAGACACCCAGCGAGAGCGGGTCAGCGCTCTCCGCCACCACGTCTGGGTCGAGAAGTGCCAGGTCGACGAAAGGGGCCGAGAAGGTCAAGTCCCCATTCCGAAAGCTGGCGCAGAAACTCAAGGGTTCTCCTAAACAACCATCCCTGCCTATCACGCCCGCGGTATCCAAGATGAGCCGAGAACCGTCCTCAGAGCCGACCCGTACACTACGCGCGAGCGCTTCTCTTCTTTTCCGTGGCAAAAGCGAGGAGCCGTCTACCCCAGAACGCCCTGGCCACAAACACTCACAGAGTCTGACACCAGGGAGGTCAACTCCCAGCGCGACGGGCACTCTTCGGAATAAACCAAAGTGGAACGCGTCGACGAGGGTAGGTCCGGACGAGTCGCTGTCTACGCCTCGGCATCCCTCCATTGGCATGACTAACCAGGAAGGTTCCCCTCATCGACGGAGCTCGTCAAGAGCGTCTATGTCCTCTCGTCCATGGTCCCCCCAATCCTCTATCCCATCCATTACCCAACCGTCAATGTTCACAAGACCTCCCTCACGCGTCCGCTCATCCTCCCGTACCGGATATGCCCCCCCTCCCCTTGTGCGACCCCCATCACGCTCACAACCGAATACCCCCGCAACGATGAAACTTACGTCACCTCGTGCCCGTCCAAAGACGCCAAGCAATATTCCCGCCCCCTCTATCCAATGGCGATCGTTCTCTGATGAGAATGGCCGCGCTATGTCTCCTACATCCTCAACATCATTCGGCACCTTCTCGACCAACGGCCGGGAGACGCCCGGGAACCCCCCCGTACCCCACCAACGCCCTCCAAGCCGTTCCATGATTCCCATTCCTAGCTTGAAGTTCTCATCTCCATCGCGATCCGCGTCTGCTATGTCGAACTACTCCGACTTTGACCCATCATACAACCCATTCCTCCACGATACCACGATAAAAGCCCGTCTGTCGAACCAATCCAGTTACCAAGATGCGAGGAAGACGCCGAAACCCACGTTGCACACGCTCCCTCCGTCGAGCTTCCGGGACGGTATGTCTCCACGATCACCCACTACATATTCGCGGCCTGGTTCGCGGGCGGGAGCCCATACTCCTGGTGTGGACGGACCAAACCCACACACCTACGTTCCCGCAAGTTCGAAGGATCCTCTGGACTTGGAAGTCGCTCGCGTCGTTAACTCGATCCCTCACGCCCTTCTGGTCGAACGTGTCGACCCTCCGCTGAGGACGGCACCCAAGGATGGGGATGAAGTTAGGGCACAATATGCGCTGTCAAGTCCGTTATCGAGGAAGGTGATCACCTGTAAGCTGACGACGCTTACAAGGCCTGGTGCGAGGGGGACTGGGCAGGAGCCGACTACGACTAAGAAGGTGATGTGCAGGGTTGGAGGGGGGTGGCAGGATTTGCAGGTGTACATTCAGAACCACCAGGCCGGGGGCTGATTCTCACAGCTTTGGGTAACATCCCCGATCTTTTCCCCCCCGCTACCCCACGCTCTAAGATATCACGATGACTGGTCTCCGGCTCCAGCCACAGGCTTCCATCGAGCATTCATAGTCCCATGCATCTGGCATAAATCTCACATCGTTGTATGTAGTACTCGTTCTTTTATGTTTGCTCTGCACGCTCCTACGTTCTCATGTTCATCGTTAGTCCACGTTGTTCTTTCCTATGTTATTGATCATGATAGAAGGATGAGTCCTGTCATACATACACTGGAACGTTTCCAATCGCCGGGACACACTCCTCCATCTCAGGACGCCATGAAACGGGTTTGACTCAGCGTAGCGCCGGTGAGCGGAAGGTTAGAGTTATAATGGGCGCTTCCCAACAAATTGGGGCCAATAGGTGTATGCTGGTGAATACCAAAAATCCGTCCCGCATCTTCCGAGAAACTTCCAATGGAATACCCATTCTCTCCATGTGAAGTGCGACGAACTCAGGTCTGGTGATTTGCTATATGTATATCGTGGACCGGGTTTGGTTCATGTTAGGACGCCACCGGTCACGCACTTGGGCAAATCCCATGGGGCGGGAGGAGGGGAGGAAACGCGGCCATGAAGGTGTTGATCTGGACACAGATGAGATCGGCGAGATATAAAGTTGCCACCGAGCCCGAGTGTCTCTTTGAAGCCGGTTGATGGGCAGGAACTCGTTCCTCAACGAAGGGATTGCCCCCAGGGTTTGTTTGGGGATATTCCGCGATCGGATAGATAAGCCAAAGAAAAAGTCGTCAAGGACAAGATCACGCATTGTTGAGAATGTCACCGCACGAACGTCGTCCCCGTGTACTTGGAGGGCAGACTGCAGAATGTGCCATGATAGCCTCTCCTCGAGGAAGGAGGGGTTCTTTGGTCATGCTGGCTGTAGCCGCCACGGCCAACGGAATGCGTTCGCCGCGTGGGGTCTCACGCTCACGCACATGCTTGAATTAGGGGAGGCGCGCACTACCAAAACGTCTCGATAGTCTCAGTATCCCTGGCGCTCTTACTTTCACGTCTGAGCAAATCCCCCATCCCTCCTCCTACCGAACGTTTACTTCTCCAAATCTTCCCCCGCAGCGAAGTCGTGCTGCGGGAATCACCGTGCGCAACAACGATTTGAAATTGTCAGAAATATCGGGTTTCCTCTCTGAGCCGGGGGATTAAAACCGCAAGGCACCTTCAAGTTCCCTTCCGGGATCGTGGGAGGTAGCGTATGTGTATTTTCATTCAGTGACTGTTTTGACCGCCGGTCCGGATCACCAGGTTCCAGAAGCCCATTTCTGAACCCGCCGAACCCGAGCTCAAACGGCGCGCTCAAAGACCTTCGAACCTGTTCGATGTGTCTTGATTCGCTTAGTCAGAGTGTGATATTGACTGTCGGTCCGCTGTGGAGGTGGGCGTGGGGTACGGTGTCCCTGATACCCGAAGGGCGCCACACTCTCCCGTTCTCCGTCAGCTGAACCGAAACCTCACCGAAGTGAACCTGAGGAATGCGGCGATGCGGCGCCCCTGTGACCGCCCTCGCAGGTATAAAATGGGCCTGAGATTGTGTTGACTGCCACCACCATGAATCTGTCCAAAAGGTCCCTGCTACTTCTCCCCGTCGTCGCGCAAGCCTATGGAGCGATCTACAACCAGGCCTCCCAACTCCCAACGGATGCCTACGATTATATCGTCGTTGGAGGCACGTTGCCCACGGCATACTAGTCTATGAACTGAAGAGAGGAACTCATCCGCGATCATCGTTAGGTGGTACTGCTGGCAATGTGGTTGCAAACCGTTTGACCGAAGACCCCAACATCCAAGTGCTCGTCCTAGAGGCTGGCGGAAGGTGAGTTTTATGGAATCGTTCATTGTGTATGATACCCGCTGATCGAACCATCACGGTAGCCATGAAGGAATTCTTGCGTCCGTTATCCCAGCCCTATGTCCCGCTCTGTCACCGAACACCGTGAGTTCAATCGAATCACTCAACAGTTCTCTTTCGTTTACAGGTAAAACAGCCATATGACTGGAATTACACCACAACGGCCCAACCTGGTCTCAACGGCCGCAGCTTTCCTTACCCCCGCGGAAAGGTTTTGGGTGGATCAAGCACGATAAGTAAGATCTTACATGCGTTGTGACTACCGTTATACTGACCATCCCATAAATCCACTCAGACTACATGGTGTACAACACAGGCTCCAAGGATGATTGGGACCACATAAGCAGAATAACTGATGATCCCACTTGGACCTGGGACGCGATGGCACCTTATCGCGATCTGAGCCAAAGATATGTCCCACCGAGTGATGGCCATGATGATGTAAGCCAGAAGCCAGAATCTTCCATTTTCCCCATTCTTATCACACTCCCTAGACGAACCAATACCTCCCGTCGGCACACAGTCGTAACGGGATGGTATCCATCAGCCTTCCTGGGTACACACAGCCCATAGATTCAAGAATCGTTGCAGCTACATCCGAGCCGGCCTTTTCATCCGAGTTTCCCTTCCAGCGGGACATGAATGCCGGAAACACCGTGCGCTTTACTACAGTCGTCTTACCCGGGCTTTTTTTTATTTGCTTTCGCTTTGGGAAATAGGTTGGCTTTGGTTGGATACAGGCCACCGTCGGCGACGGTCAGCGCAGCAGTTCAGCTACCACCTACATTGGACCGGATTACATCAATCGCCCGAACCTACACATCCTGCTTCACGCTCACGCCACGAAGCTTCTTGAGGCAACCAATCTCGATACCACAACTCCCAGCTTCAATGGGGTAGAGTTCGGAACCGATCCCTCCAGTGAGTCAATGACACCACAATCGCATGCATTCTTTCGTTTACAGGGCATAAGGTCAAAGATGGCGAGTTACTGCCCGCAAAGAGGTCATCCTGAGCGCAGGAGTGTTCAATACTCCACAGCTGCTCATGCTCTCCGGAATTGGCGATCCAGCTGGGCTGACGAGCTTAGGCATTCCCACCCGTGTCAACCTTCCCTCAGTCGGCAAGAATATGACTGACCACGTACTTCTCGTAAATCCGTGGCGAGTTAATAGCAATGAAACGATTGACTCCTATCTTTCTCCCGACGTTCTCCCGCAGAGAATCCAGGAATGGAGTCAGACTCACAAGGGACCACTCTCATGGACCATCATTAACCAGATGGCTTGGATGAGGCTTCCACAAAACGACACGATCATCCAGACCCACGGTGATCCTTCTACTGGCC
>Ga0307511_10001286_pt1 | contig 26612 bp, 29 predicted proteins | sample 13_EM_MG_FD_200266 | JGI IMG/M metagenome (GOLD analysis project Ga0307511, IMG submission 200266) | Populus trichocarpa ectomycorrhiza microbial communities from riparian zone in the Pacific Northwest, United States - 13_EM | ecosystem: Host-associated > Plants > Roots > Unclassified | place...
CTGGCAGTCGACCCCAGACCTACTCATTGCCATGCGTAGCCCGCAGATGCCCGACCAACCCGGATCCCAAGGCCAACCAAAACAAGAAACCCCAGGTCAGAGCCCTGACCTGAGGTTTCCCACGGAGCCCCCTCTCGGATTGGAACCGACGACCTACGCATTACAAGACCACCAGGGATCATGCTCTCTGGTGCCGCGCCGTGCCGCTGAGTGACGTTCGGCCTGATCAGAGCAGGTACGGCCGGTTGTCCTGTGCCGCCTCGTCTCACGTCGTCCAAAGGCGTCCGGCCACCGGGCGGCCACCACGAGCGCCACTGTCACGAGCGCTACCGGCTTCGCCTGTCCGCCACACCGGTTGTGGCAGCCCTCCAATTCGTGAGCCGGGACCGGGGACATCCGAGCCGCCCGCGCTCAGCATCGCCGCCGCATCCGGCAAACCGCGCCGTAGCGGGCGCTGAACGGCAGGGAGCCCGGCAACGCGATGGCGGCGCTGCCTGGCGCCTTGCCGTCGGTTCAGACCTCGATGTCCACGACGATCTTGGCGTGGGCCGAGCCGTCCTCGACGGCCGCGTGAGCCTGGGCGACCGTGTCCAAGGTGTAGCGGCGGGGATCCAGCAGCGGCTTGAGCAGGCCCGCGTCCGCCAGGGCGGCGGCTTCGCGCAGGATTTCGCCGTGATGCTCGCGGCCGTTGCCGGTGAGCATGGGCAGCAGGGTGAAGACCCCGGAGTAGGTGGCGCCGCGGAAGGAGAGCGGCGCCAGGCTGTGGCTGCCCCAGCCCAGGGCGCTCAGGACGTGGCCGGTGTAATGGCGCACGGCAGCGAAGGAGTTGTCCAAGACCGCGCCTCCGACGGTGTCGAAGACGATGTCGAAGCCCTCGCCGCCGGTGTGGGCGGCCACGTACTCCTCCACCTCGGTGGTGGCGTAGTCGATCGCGGTGGCGCCGAGCCGTCGGACCGTCTCGGCGTCGGCGGCCGAGGCGGTGGCGAAGACCACGGCGCCGCGGGCGCGGGCGATCTGTACCGCGACGTGGCCGATGCCGCCCGCTCCGCCGTGCACCAGGACCTTGTGTCCGGCGCCGACCCGGGCCCGGTCCACCAGGCCCTCCCACGCGGTGACGACCGACAGCGGCAGCGCCGCGGCCTGGCGCATGGTCAACGACGCGGGCTTGTGGGCGAGTAGGCGGGCGTCGGCGGCGGCGTACTGCGCCAGTGAGCCCTGCAGGTCGCCGACGCCGCCGCTCAGCCCGTACACCTCGTCGCCGACGGCGAAGCCGGTCACCTGCGGTCCGACCTCCTCGACGGTGCCGGCCAGGTCCAGGCCCAGCACGGCGGGCAGGACGGCACGGGCGTGTGCGGCCTGACCGGCGCGGATCTTGGTGTCCAGGGGGTTCACGCCGCTGGCGGCGATCCTGACCAGGACCTGGCCGGAGCCGGGCACCGGTGTGGCGATGTCGGCGAGTTCCAGCGGGGTGGCGAATTGTCTGAGCACGGCTGCGCGCATGGTCACTGTCTTTCGGTGGGTGCGGGTGGTGGCCGCCGTCATGAGGGGCGGTGGAGCCGGGGTTGGGCCGGTCGTGCTCCGGCCGAGGTGTGGCGGGGTCTTCGGCAGCGGGTGGGACCGTGGCCCGGGAGGTAGGTGACGATCACTCGCATCCCGGCGGTGGCCAGCCGTGGGGCTACGTCGCCGTAGGTATCTGGACGTCGTAGGGGAATCCGTGCAGCAGCAGGACGGCCGGGCCCGTCTCGGAGTAGGCGACGTCCAGGACGCCGGCCCGCACGCTGCGCGGGGTGTCGAGCCCGGCAGATCCTGCGGACGTCGTCGCTGCGGGGATCACGGCTGCAGCAGCCACTGGGCCTCGGCGCTCGCGCGTGAGGGGCGCCAGTCGATGACCGAGTGCGTGGCCACCTCGGCGATACCGAACGGGTCCAGGGCCAGGATGCGGCCCAGTTCCTCGCGGTCGGCGGCCCGGGCCAGGACGAGGCCGCCGGTCCTGGGGTCCTGGCGGCCCGAGGCGAGGAAGTGGCCGGCCGTGTAGTTCTCCTCCAGCCAGGCGTTGTGGGCTTCCAGGTGGCGGTCGATCTCTTCGAGCGGCGCGGTGTAGGTCAGGATCACGATGAACATGGCGGGCACTTCCGATCTTCGGACGGGGCGGTCAAGGGGGTACGGCGGCAGGGGCACGTGTCAGGCGGGCTGGACCCTGGCCCAGAAGTCGTTGAACTCGACGCTGTCGAAGAACGCGACCGCGCTCACGATCCGTTGCTCACGCATCGTCAGGAACCAGGCGTAGGTGTTGTCGTAGCGCGAGCCGTCCCGCACCGTGGCACTCGCGTCGAACAGGGCGACCACGGTGTCCCCGTCGGCGTACAGCGCGCGGACGGACGGCACCAGCGGGCTGCTCATCCGGGCGTTGAACGGATGGATGACCGCGTCGAGGAACGCCTCGCGGGTGGGGTAGGTGCCGGAGGCGACGCTGTTGCCGACGATGGTCCAGTCGGCGTCCTCGGCCAGCAGGTCGAACACCCCGCCGGTGCCGGCGGCCCAGGCGTCGAACGCCTCCGCGACCAGCTGCTTGTTGGATTTCTCGGACATGGGGTTTCTCGTCTCATCGGTGAGGAATTCGGCGGCTGCGCCGTCACTACCCAGGGTCGTCGCCGCCCCGCGGCCGGGCATGAGTCATCCGACCCGGGTTTCGCCGACCCCGGCCCACCTGGGCGGATACGGGCACCGGCCCGGCGCGCCCACGGCACACCCGGTGGGTGGTGCTGACGTGGGCCGTACGTCCTCCGGTGCGAAGGCGGCGCCACACAAAAACCCCTGGCAGTCAGGTCGGATGACTGGTGCGGTCCGGATGCCCCCGGGGCGACGCTTCAGTTGTCCCCGCCACTCGGCGGAAACAACGCATCCCGACCCAAGGAGCACCCCATGCCGTTCGTCAACGTCAAGCTCGTCGACGGAGTGTTCACCACGCAGGAGAAGCACGACATGGCCGCCGCCCTCACCGAGGTCATGGTCAAGTTCGAGGGATCCGAGGCCTTCCGCGAGATCGTCTGGGTCCTCATCGAGGAACTCCACACCGACGGCTGGCACATCGGAGGCAAGCCCTTCGCCGGCCCCGCCACCCTCCTCGACACCCTCGGCCGTTCCGCCGCCACCTACCAGACCATCGACGGCCACCCCGTCACCCGCCCCGACCTCGCCAAGGCCGCCCCCTACCAGGAGAAGTGACGCCACCCGGCACGACCTGAAAAGGAACCTCCCGAAGAGGCACCACCCGAGGAGGAACGGCCATGCCCATCACGCGGATCTCGCCCGTCATCCTCACCCTGGACGACGCGGCCACGGCCACCGCCGCAGGCGTCCACAAGGCCACTGAACTCGGGGTCCCGTACACCTTCACGGTCCTCGACGGCGGCGGCAACACCGTGCTGGTGACCCGGATGGACGGCGCGGCGCTCGCCTCCATCGACACCTCCGGGGCCAAGGCCCGCACCGCCGTGTACTTCGGCGCCGCGACCGCGGACCTGGCCCCCGCGGTGCAGTCCGGCGCCCCGCTGTCCTCGATCCAGACCGCCACCACGCTCCCGCTGGCCTTCGTCGCCGGCGGCGTCCCGATCACCGACGCGCACGGGGTCGTCGTAGGGGCGCTGGGGGCCGGCGGCGGATCCCCCGCACAGGACCACGAGGTCGCCGCGTACGCGGTCCGGGCCCTGCGCCGGCCCTGAACCCCCAGCCCCACCAATCCCCTCCACCCACTCAGAAAGCGAAGCCATGCCCTACATCACCGTCGCCAAGGAAAACACCACCGACGTCGACCTGTACTACGAGGACCACGGCGAGGGCTCCCCCGTCGTACTGATCCACGGCTACCCGCTGGACGGCAAGTCCTGGGAACTCCAGATCCCGGCGCTCCTGAAGGCCGGACACCGCGTCATCACCTACGACCGCCGGGGCTTCGGCCAGTCCAGCCAGCCCACCACCGGCTACGACTTCGACACCTTCGCCAACGACCTCGACGTACTGCTCGACGTGCTGCGGCTCAAGGACGTCTCCCTCGTCGGCTTCTCGATGGGTACCGGCGAGATCGGCCGCTACATCGGCACGCACGGGACTGCCAACCTGCGCAAGGTCGCGTTCCTGGCACCCATCGAACCGTTCCTGCTGCAGACCCCCGACAACCCCACCGGCCTTCCCGCCGCCGTGTTCGACGGGATCGTCTCGGCCGCGGAGAAGGACCGGTACGCCTGGTTCACCAGCTTCTTCGACGACTTCTACAACCTCGACGTGAACCTGGGCACCCGCATCAGCGAGGAGGCGGTGCGCGGCAGCTGGGTCACCGCCACGCGCATGTCCCCGTTCGCGTCCTCGGCCGTGGTGCCCAGCTGGCACACCGACATGCGCGCCGACATCGCGAAGATCGACGTACCGACGCTCATCCTCCAGGGAACCGCCGACCGGATCCTGCCGATCGACGCCACCGGACGGCAGTTCACCAAGGCAGTACCCGACGCGCAGTACGTCGAGATCGACGACGCCCCCCACGGGCTGCTGTGGACCCACGCGGACCAGGTCAACACGGCGCTCGTCGACTTCCTGGCCACCTAGTCGTCCCGCGGGCGGGCCGGAGCCCGGCGACTGCCGCCTCCTGCCCGCCCGCGGACCACCCGCCCGCTTCCGGGCCGCGTTCGCCTCCTCGGCCACGGCCGCCGCCTGGCGCACCATCCCCTCCTGGGGCCTGCTCGCCAGGCGGGACGTGGCTCCGGGTGCACTGCCCTGTGAGAACAGGACGCCGCACCGCGGTACGGCGTCGCATAGAGTCGAGACAGGCAGGGGCGTCCTGGCACAGAAGATGACCGCATTCACAGGTCGTGAGCGCCCCGCTGCCTCGCTCGGAAAGAGGCACCTCCTCATGAGCGCAGAGCACGTGGACGCCGAGGGACCGGACGTCAAAACCGGCTTGACCGAACTAACCGGCCTGACCGGGCTCACCGGCCGGTCCAGCGAACTGGATCTCATCAGGGCAGTGATCGACGACACCGCCCGGCTCGGCGGATCGCTGACCCTGTTCGGCGATCCCGGTGTGGGAAAGTCCGCCCTGCTCGACGCCGCCGCCGATCTCGCCCGCGCCAGGGGCATGAGGACGTTGCGGGCCGCCGGCGCCCAGTTCGAGGCCAATATCGCGTTCGCCGGCCTCAACCAGCTGCTGATGCCGCTGGTCCCGCTGTTCGCGGAACTCGACCCGGACCACGAGAGCGCTCTGCGGGTGGCACTGGGCTTCGGCGAGGGCGCGACCCCCTCGCGCCTCCTCATCTCGACCGCAGCCCTGTCCCTGCTCCTGCTCGCCGCACGGGAACAGCCGCTGGTCGCCGTCATCGACGATGTCCAGTGGCTCGACGACGCCAGCGCCGATGTCCTGTCCTTCGTGGCCCGGCGGGTCGCCGGAACCCGGGTGCGCATGCTCTCGACAGTCCGTACGACCGGGGAGCCCCTGCCCGTTCGCGGCGACGTCAACAGCCTCACCATGCGTTCCCTGGACGACTCGGAGTCCGAAGCCCTCCTGCTCGCCCGCTACCCGGACCTGGCCGAGCACGTGCGCCGGCGCATCGTCGCCGAGGCCCAGGGGAACCCGCTCGCCCTCGTCGAACTACCGGCGACGCTGGCCTCGGACCGCTATCCCACGGCGGACACGATTCCCACCGTGCTGCCGCTGACCGAGCGCCTCACCCGGATGTTCACCGCCCGGATCGCCACGCTCGCACCGGAGACCCTGGACCTGCTCCTGCTGCTCGCCCTCGACGGTTCGGGCCAGGCACTGTCCGCCGAGAGCGTGGTGGGACCCGACGCCGCCACCCACCTGGAGATCGCGGAACATGAGCGCATCATCGTCGTCGACAGCCGCAACTCCGTCGTCTTCCGCCACCCGCTGGTGCGCTCCGCCGTCGTAGAACTGGCCCGGCCCGAGCAACGGCGCAGGGCCCACCGGGCACTCGCCGGCTGCCGGCGCGCCGATCCGGGACGCCGCGCCTGGCACCTCGCCGACGCGTCCTTCGGCCCCGACGAGGAGGTGGCCACCCTCCTTCAGCACGAGTCGATCCAGGCCCTCAAACGCGGAGACCCGTCCGCGGCGGTGGCGGCGATGACACGGTCCGCCGACCTGAGCCCGGATCCCGAGCACCGGTCACAACGCCTGGCCGGGGCCGCGTACTTCGCGGCCGAGGTGATGGGAGACCTCCAGTCGGTCTCGCAACTCCTCACCGACGCACGCCGCCTGGACGCCAACGTCGGCTCGCTGGCGACCGCCTCGGCAGCGGCCTCGCTCATGCTGTACTCCGACGCGGACGTCGTCTCGGCCTTCCGGGTGCTCACCACCGCGCTGCGGGCCCCCGGAACGGAGCCGACCGCGGAGGAGATCAACGCCGCGATCTGGGTCCTCTCGGTGATCGCCTCGCTCAACGGGCGCAAGGAGATGTGGGACCCGTACCTCGAACTGGTCGACAGATACCGCGACTTGCTCCCGGAAGGCCTACTCATCCGCTCCGAGGTCGTATCGAACCCGGCCCTCGTCTCCCCGGAGGCACTGCGCACCCTGGACCAGGAGATCGCGACCCTGACGACCGAGCTCGACCCCGGCCAGATCATCCGCGTCGGCTACGTCGCCAACGACGTCGACCGCCTAGCCGACCTGCGAGAACCGCTCCTTCGCGTCTGGCAGGACGCCGCCCGCACGGGGGCCGTCGCCTCCGTCACCAACGCGCTCATGCTGCTGTGCGCGGAGAGCTACCTCGCCGGCCGCTGGGACGACACCCAGCGCTTCGCGGAGGAGGGACTGGAGCGCGCCGAGTCCTACGGATACGTCAACTTCGTCTGGTTCCTGCACTACAGCAGGGCCCTCGCCGCAGCCGCGCTCGGACAACAGGAAGAGGCCGAGGAACCACTGGAGGCCATGCTCGCCTGGTCGATCCCACGCCAGGCCTTCATCGTGCCCCAACACGTGTACCGCGTACGGACCCTCGCGGCGATCGGCCGCGGCGACTTCGAGACGGCGTACACAGAGGCCACAAAGATCAGCCCCCGCGGACTCGAACCCGGCACCGCCCGACAACTCCAACTCTTCGTCGCCTACGACCTGGTCGAGGCAGCCGTCCGGACCGGTCGCACCGAAGAGGCCCGCGGATTCGTCGACGCGATGCTGCGCATGAACATCGCGAAGATCTCCTCGCGCTGGGCAATGCTCTTGGCCGGGGCCCAAGGACTGATATCCGAGGGAGAGTTGGCAAGCGCCCACTTCGAACGGGCCCTCGCAGCGGCTCCGGAGAATCTGTGGCCCTTCGAACGCGGGCGGATCCTGCTGGCCTACGGCGAACACCTGCGCCGGGAGCGGGCCACCGTCGAGTCCCGCATACGGATCACCGCCGCCCTGACGATCTTCGACCGCCTGCGGGCGGCACCGTGGGCCGAGCGCGCCAGGACCGAACTCGGAGCGACCGGCATCTCCCGGCGCCAGACAGGCTCGACGAACTCCGGCCTCACTCCACAAGAACTGCAGATCGCCACACTCGCGGCCTCGGGCCTGACGAACAAGGCGATCGGCGAACGGCTGCACCTGTCCGCCCGCACGGTCAGCGGACACCTCTACAACGTGTTCCCGAAACTCGGCATCACCGCCCGCGCCGGCCTGCGCGACGCACTCACCGCCCTCACAACGCAGGAAGACGTTCTGCCGGGTACGCCGGTGCGCCGGGCCACGGACGGCCGGTGAGCCGTCGGGTCCTGGCGTGTCATCTGGCCAGTGGTCGACGGCAAGCCCGGCTCGGGCGGAGCTGTCCACGGAACAAGAAGCCGGGTCACAGCTCTGCGAGCCGAAATACCCACTGCCAGTCGACCCCAGACCTACGCATTGCCATGCGTAGCCCACAGATGCCCGATCAGCCCGGATCCCAAGGCCAACCAAAACAAGAAACCCCAGATCAGAGCCCTGACCTGAGGTTTCCCACGGAGCCCCCTGTCGGATTCGAACCGACGACCTACGCATTACAAGTGCGTTGCTCTGGCCAACTGAGCTAAGGAGGCCTGCACGTGCGCGAGATGCGTGCGAGACGTGCGCGATCACGTGCCTGGTGCAGTGTACCCAGGTCCCCGACCCGCCCTGTCGAAAATTTCCGCGAAGTTCACATGCCCTCGGGTACTGACAGACCGGGCAAACGCCAGGTACCGTCCGTACCCAGTTCACTCGTGTGGACTACACCACCACCTTCCTACAACGGATCGTCCGGCACGTTCCTGCCGGTAGAAGGGGGCCTTCACCATGGCCACTGTTTCGTTCGACAAGGCGACCCGGATCTACCCGGGCACCGAGAAGCCCGCCGTCGATGGTCTGGAGATCGAGGTCGGGGACGGCGAGTTCCTCGTCCTCGTCGGTCCGTCCGGCTGTGGCAAGTCCACCTCGCTCCGCATGCTCGCGGGGCTCGAGGACGTCAACGCGGGCGCCATCCGCATCGGTGACCGCGACGTCACGCACCTGCCGCCGAAGGACCGGGACATCGCCATGGTGTTCCAGAACTACGCGCTGTACCCGCACATGACGGTCGCCGACAACATGGGCTTCGCGCTCAAGATCGCCGGCGTCAACAAGGCCGAGATCCGCCAGAAGGTCGAGGACGCGGCGAAGATCCTCGACCTCACCGAGTACCTCGGCCGCAAGCCGAAGGCGCTCTCCGGCGGTCAGCGCCAGCGCGTCGCGATGGGCCGCGCCATCGTGCGTGAGCCCCAGGTCTTCCTCATGGACGAGCCGCTGTCGAACCTCGACGCCAAGCTCCGTGTCTCCACCCGTACGCAGATCGCCTCGCTGCAGCGCCGTCTCGGCATCACCACCGTCTACGTCACCCACGACCAGGTCGAGGCCATGACGATGGGCGACCGGGTGGCGGTGCTCAAGGACGGTCTGCTCCAGCAGGTCGACTCGCCCCGCAACATGTACGACCGCCCCAAGAACCTCTTCGTGGCCGGCTTCATCGGCTCCCCCGCCATGAACCTGATCGAGGTCCCGATCACCGACGGCGGTGTGAAGTTCGGCAACTCGGTCGTCCCCGTCAACCGCGAGGCGCTCAAGGCCGCCACCGACAAGGGTGACCGCACGGTCACCGTCGGCGTGCGCCCCGAGCACTTCGACATCGACGAGCACAACGGCGAGGCCGCGAAGTCCCTCACCAAGGACTCCGAGGACGCCCCGGCCGGTCTCGCGGTCACCGTGAACGTCGTGGAGGAGCTGGGCGCCGACGGTTTCGTCTACGGCAGCGCCAAGGTCGGCGACGACCTGAAGGACCTGGTCGTCCGCGTCAGCGGCCGCTCGGTGCCGGAGAAGGGCTCGACGCTGCACGTGGTGCCGCGTCCGGGCGAGCTCCACGTGTTCTCGACCTCCACGGGCGAGCGCCTCACCGACTGAACCGACCGAACCGACTGATCGGACGTTCACAGGAGGGTCCCGCGGTCATCCGCGGGGCCCTTCCCCGTCTCCGGTCCGCTCCGGTCCGCTCCTGTTCACGTCGGCGGACCGATATGACAAATACCCCGGCAGATCCGTCATTTCGAGCAGTGTTCGTCAACGCCCTACCCAATTCGAGGCACCAATCCATCCCCCGAATTGGTGACTAAATGTCGCCAAATCATTACCGGGCGCTACCCTCACACGCGTGAAGCACTCCAATAACCAACAGCCGCGACGCGGCCGGGGCCCCGCCCGCCGGGTCGGCCGCACCCTCGCCCTCGTCCTGCCCGTCATGATGGTGCTCTCCGGGACCCTCGCGGTCACCCGGGTCAACTGGTCGGGGAGCCCCTCCAGTTCGATGCTCACCGCGACGGACGTCACGGCGGCCGGAGCCTCCTCGCGGGCCGCCGCACGCGCCCCGCAGGACGTCCTGCGCGACCAGCTCATGACCGAGCTCCAGGACAAGAACCCAGGCGTCGTCCTGACCCACCTCCAGGAGGCGGTGAACGGCCACCCGTCGCTCGCCACGCACTGCACCTCCATCGCCCGCGCACTGGGCCGCGCAGCGGTCCGCATCTACGGCGCCGCACGCGCCCAGTCCTACGCCCGCCCCGTGTGCGACACCGCGTTCGCCTCCGGGGTCATGGCCGCGCACAGCTGACGGGAGCCGGCGCCCGGAGTAGGAGGTCGGTAACGGCTGATTAAGGAACGGTTGCAGCCGAAAGATGCGGTGGGGCCGCCACGTACAGTTCGGGTCATGACCGATCCGAACGCCGCGTCGCGCCCCACCCAAGCCGTGATCCTGGCCGGTGGCCAGGGATCCCGGCTGCGCCCCTACACCGACGACCGGCCCAAGCCGATGGTCGAGATCCCCGGCACCGGGACGCCGATCATCGGCCATCAGCTCGTCTGGCTCGCCGAAGAGGGCGTGACCGACGTCGTCGTCAGCTGCGGGCACCTCGCCGAGGTGCTGCAGGACTGGCTGAAAACAGCCGATCTGCCCGTCGACGTGACCACGGTCGTCGAGACGGAGCCGCTGGGCCGCGGCGGCGGCCTCAAGTACGCCGCCGCGCGTCTGCCCCGCCCGGACAGCCCCTGGTACGCCACCAACGGCGACATCTGGACCCGCTTCTCGCTGCGCGACATGGCGGACTTCCACACCGAGCGCGACGCCGTCGCCACGATCGCGCTGGCCCGGCCGCGGATCCCCTGGGGGGCCGTGCAGACCGACGACTTCGGGCGCGTCACGGACTTCATCGAGTCGCCGCCGACGCAGTACGCGATCAATGCGGGGGTGTACGTCTTCTCGCCCGAGTTCGCGGGGCTGTTGCCGGAGCGGGGGGATCACGAGCGGACGACTTTCCCGCACCTCGCGCGTGAGTTGCGGTTGGCCGGGTTCCCGATTCCGCAGGGGGCTTACTGGCGGGCCATCGACACGGCGAAGGACCTCCGGGAAGCCGCGAAAGAGCTTGCTGCGCTTGGTCGTTGAGACAAAGCCGAGGAGGGCCCGCACTGGAAAGTGCGGGCCCTCCTCTCGTCTGACGAACCGGAGTCAGCCGGTGGGCGGTGACTGCTGCAACAAGCCGCCCACCGGCCCAGCTACCCCAACAGGCCGCCCACCAGGCCCGGCTGGCCGGAGGAGGACGAACCCCCGGTGCTGGAGCCGCCACTTGAGCCGGTGCCGCCTGTCGTGCCGCCGCCCGACGTGGGACCGGAGGTCGTGCTGGGGGCCTGGCCGGCCGGGGAGGACTGCTGGGGCTGCGTGCGGCCCGCGGTGCCCTGGGTCTGGCTGGGGGTGCCTCCGGTGGCCGTACCGGTGGACGAGTGGGTCGCGCCCGGGCTCGTCGCGGCGTGCGACGGGCTGGCCGAAGTGGCCTTCCGGGACGGCGAGTTGACCGCCGAGGGGCTGCTGCTGCGGCTCTTGGTCGGTTCCCCGGGGAGCGGGGCGCCGGGCAGTTCGTTGCGCGGGGCCTCGCCGGGGCCGGGGACGACCACGCGGCTGGAGTCGCGCACCGCGCCGCCGAGCAGCGAGCCGATGAGCAGGGTGAGGCCGATGGCGACCGCCGTGACCAGGGCGCCGCGGCGCAGGACGTAGCGGCGCAGTTCCCAGATGTCGGCGCGGGGTCCGAGGCGACGCCAGGCGCTGCCCGCGAGGCGGCCGTCGACGGAGTAGACGGGGGCGCCGGCGATGATCAGCGGGGACCAGGCGGCGAGGTAGATGATGTCGGGGGCGTCGTAGGCGGGAACGGTCTTCCAGCTGACGGTGACGATGAGCGCGGCGGAGAGCAGCGCGCCGCCGACCGCCGCGACCCGCTGCCACAGGCCGAGGATCGTCAGGACGCCCACGATGACCTGGGCGAAGGCGATGACGAGCCCGGAGCCGACGGGGTGCTGGAGGGCGAACTGCCGCAGTGGCTCGGCGACTTCCCAGGGATGCAGGGTGTTGAGCCACTTGACCATGGAGCCGCGTTTGCCGCCGTCGAAGTAGACGGGGTCGCACAGCTTGCCCATGCCGGCGTAGATGGAGATGAAGCCGAGGAAGATGCGCAGGGGGAGCAGGACGACGCCGAGGTTCATCCGGCGGCCAGGGTAATAGGCGTGCCGTACCGGGTCGTTGGGGTGCCGTCCGGTGCGCCGCTCGCGCTCGCCGTCTGCCTCGACGTCCTCGAACTCCCCGTCTCCGTAGGCGGGTTCGTCGTAGGCACTGCCCACGGTCCGCATCTGCGGCAGGAGTCGGTTCTCGCCGGTGTCGTGGGCGTGGCCGCGCTGGGCGCCGACGATGGGGGTTTCGAGGGTCTGCGCGGTCAGGTCGCCGTCGTGGCCGCCGCCGTAACCGCCGTCCGCGATACGGGGGATGACCTGCGTGGCGCCCGCTTCGCCGGCCGGCTGCTCACCGTGGCGGACGCCGCTGCCCCGCACGGCCTGGAGGAGCCGGTGGGCGCCGGTGTCGTCCGGGGCGGACCTGCCGCTCCAGACGACGGGCCTACGGCGCGCGGCACCGGCCGCGGGCATCCGGGCGGTGTCCTCGGCGGTGCTCAACTGCCGTGCGAGGCGCGGGTTTCGGGTGCGCGTCGAGGCGCCCAGCTGCACGCGGAAACTCGCATGGTTGACGATGACCTGGGCCGGATCGCTCGGCACCTTCACCATGCTCAGCGCGGGAGCGTCGTCCAATCCGGACTGGAATCCGGACGAGCGGTCCCCCGTGGGTGTGCGGGGTGTTCTGGTGTCCACACTCATCTAACCGAGTGACGTGTGTTTAGGACACTGCTTTGACTTGCCGGATGTGTCCGGACAGCGTCAAGCTCGCCCTCGACCGCCAGATTGCCCCGAGTGGGTGACCGCGCCGAACATCCGTACAGCTACCACTCAGCTACGGCGACGGGCCGCCTCGTAGAGCACGATCCCGGCCGCCACACCCGCGTTCAGCGACTCCGCGCCACCCGGCATCGGAATCCGCACCCGGTAGTCGCAGGTCTCGCCGACGAGGCGGGACAGGCCCTTGCCCTCGCTGCCCACGACAATGACCACCGGGCCCTCAAGGGCCGGGAGTTCGCCGATCCCGGCCTCGCCGTCGGCGGCCAGGCCGACGACCGCGATACCGGCCTTCTTGTACGCCTCCAGGGCGCGCGTCAGGTTCGTCGCGCGGGCGACGGGCGTACGGGCCGCCGTACCGGCCGACGTCTTCCAGGCACCGGCGGTCATGCCGGCCGCGCGCCGCTCGGGGACGAGGACGCCGTGGCCGCCGAACGCGGAGACCGAGCGCACGATCGCGCCGAGGTTGCGCGGGTCGGTCACCCCGTCGAGGGCGACGATCAGCGGGTCCTCGCCCTTGTCGTAGGCCGCGTTGGCGAGGTCCTCGGCGTGCGCGTACTCGTACGGCGGGACCTGGAGGACCAGGCCCTGGTGGTTGAGGCCGTTGGTCATGCGGTCCAGCTCGGGGCGCGGGGCCTCCATGAGGTGGACGCCACCGCGCTCGGCGACGAGCTGGAGGGCCTCGCGCACCCGCTCGTCGTTGTCGATGAACTGCTGGACGTAGAGCGTGACCGCCGGGACGCCCTCGCGCAGCGCCTCCACGACCGGGTTGCGGCCCACGACCATCTCGGACGTGCCCTTGCCGCCACGCCCGCGCGCGACCGGTGCGCGCCGCTGGACCTGCTTGGCCTTGGCGTTGGCGATGCGGTTCTTCTTGTGCCCCTTGCGCGCCTCGGCGGGCGGGGTGGGGCCCTTGCCTTCGAGGCCCCGGCGCCGCTGGCCGCCACTGCCGACCTGCGCGCCCTTCTTGCCGGACATGCGGCGGTTGTTGGCTGCCATGACCTACCTGTCTGTTCAGAGTCGTATCAAAAGTTTGTGGACGTACGTCTATGCAGTGTGCCGCCCGGAGGGCCGGGCGGCACAGTCGATCTTCGTTGACCGGGGTGGGTTCAGCGTGGGCCGAGGGTCCAGCGGGGGCCCTGCGGGCCGTCCTCGATGACCAGGCCGGACTGGTTGAGCTGGTCGCGGATGGCGTCCGCGGTGCCCCAGTCCTTACGGCCCCGGGCGGCCTCGCGCTGGTCGAGGACCATCCGGACCAGGGTGTCCACGACACCGTGCAGGTCCTCGCCCCGGTCCGTCTCTCCCGCCCACTGCGGGTCCAGCGGGTCCAGGCCGAGGACGCCGAGCATGGCGCGCACCTCCGCGAGACGGGCTACGGCGGCTTCCTTGTCGTCGGCGGCCAGCGCGCTGTTGCCCTGCCGGACCGTGGTGTGGATGACGGCGAGCGCCTGCGGCACGCCCAGGTCGTCGTCCATCGCCTCGGCGAACGCCGGCGGCACCTCGGCCGCGGGCTCGACGACTCCCCCGGCCTTCTCCACGACCCGCTGCACGAAGCCCTCGATCCGCGCGAACGCGGACTCCGCCTCGCGCAGGGCCTCCTCGCTGTACTCGATCATCGAGCGGTAGTGCGGGGTGCCGAGGTAGTAGCGGAGCACGATCGGCCGCCACACCTTGACCATCTCGCTGACCAGCACGCTGTTGCCGAGCGACTTCGACATCTTCTCGCCGCTCATGGTGACCCAGGCGTTGTGCACCCAGTACTGCGCGAAGTCGTCGCCGTAGGCCTTGGCCTGGGCGATCTCGTTCTCGTGGTGCGGGAAGATCAGGTCGAGGCCGCCGCCGTGGATGTCGAAGGCGGGGCCCAGGTACTTGTGCGCCATCGCCGAGCACTCCAGGTGCCAGCCCGGCCGGCCGCGGCCCCACGGGGTCTCCCAGTCGGGCTCGCCCGGCTTGGTCGCCTTCCACATGGCGAAGTCGCGCGGGTCGCGCTTGCCGGTGATGCCCTCCTCGGCGGGCTGGCGCAGGTCGTCGATGTCCTGGTTCGACAGCTGCAAGTAGTCCGGGTACGACCGCACGTCGAAGTAGACGCTGCCGTCCGCCTCGTAGGCGTGCCCGCGCTCGATGAGGCCGCGCATCATCTCGATCATCTCGGGCACATGGCCGGTCGCCCGCGGTTCGTACGTCGGCGGGAGGCAGCCGAGTGCCTGGTAGCCGTCGTTGAACGCGCGCTCGTTCTCGTAGCCGATCGCCCACCAAGGGCGGCCCTGGTCACGGGACTTGGCGATGATCTTGTCGTCGATGTCGGTGACGTTGCGGATGAACGTGACGTCGTAGCCGCGGTGTTCGAACCAGCGGCGCAGGATGTCGAAGTTCAGGCCCGAGCGGATGTGGCCGATGTGCGGGGCGGCCTGCACGGTGGCACCACACAGGTAGATCGAGACACAGCCCGCTGTGAGCGGGGTGAAGTCGCGAATCTGCCGGGTGCTGGTGTCGTACAGACGAATGGTCACGGTACAAGGGTAGTGGGCGGTTAGGGGTGCGCGGGACCGTATGTCTGGTACAGGCCGGTGGGGGCTGGTCGCGCAGTTCCTCGCGCCCCTAAGTAGGCAGGGTCACCCTTGTTTCAGGACCAGGGCTGTTGCCACTGCCATCAGGCCCTCGTCCCGTCCCGGGAAGCCCAAACCGTCTGTTGTTGCGCCTGACACCGAGACCGGGGCTCCCGCCGCCTCCGACAACAGCTTCTGCGCCTCGTCCCGTCGCTTGCCGATCTTCGGGCGCGGGCCTACGACCTGTACGGCCACGTTGCCGATGGTGAAGCCCGCCTCGCGGACGATCCGCGCGGCCTCCGTCAGCAGGGTCACTCCGGACGCGCCCGACCACTCGGGCCGGCCCGTGCCGAAGTGCTGGCCCAGGTCCCCCAGCCCCGCTGCCGAGAAGAGGGCGTTGCAAGCCGCGTGGGCGACGACGTCCGCGTCGGAGTGGCCGGCCAGGCCCGGGCCCTCGCCCTCCCACTTCAGGCCGGCGCACCACAACTCGCGGCCCTCCTCGAAGGCGTGGATGTCGGTGCCGATGCCGACCCGCGGCAGGGCAGACGGAAGGGACTCAGAAGCCATCGTTCAGCCTCCTGCGGGCCAGGACCGCCTCCGCGAGGACCAGGTCCAGGGGGCGGGTGACCTTGAAGGCCTCCTCGTGGCCGGGGACGACCACGACCGTCAGGCCGAGCTGCTCGACCATGCTCGCGTCGTCGGTGACGTTGTCGGTGACCGTCTCGTGGGCGCGGACGAGCGTGGCGCGGTCGAAGCCCTGCGGGGTCTGTACGGCGCGGAGGCGGGCCCGCTCGGGGGTGGCGACGACCGGTTCCGGACCGCCGGGGTACGCGGCCGGCTCGACCTCCTTCACGGTGTCGGCCAGCGGCAGGGCCGGTACGACGGCGGGGGCGCCGTCCCGTACGGCCTCGATGACCGCGTCGACCGTGTCGACGGGGACGAGCGGGCGGGCCGCGTCGTGGACGAGGACGACGTCGTAGCCGGGGGGCAGCGCGTCCAGGCCGAGCTTCACGGACTCCTGGCGGGAGTCGCCGCCGGGGACGACCAGGAAGTCGGTGCGCTCGGGCAGCGCGTGCGCGTCGAGGAGGGTCTTGACCTCGGGGGCGCCGTCGGGCGGGGCCACGACGACGACCAGGGTGACGGCGCGGGAGGCGGCGAGCGCGCGGACGGCGTGGATGAGCATGGGGGTGCCGTTCAGCGCGCGTAGCGCTTTGGGGGCGCCGGGGCCGAGGCGTACACCCCGTCCGGCGGCCGGGATCACGGCGGCGACGGAGGACTGCGCCTGCGAAGAGCGCGAATCGTCAGACATCGGTTCCTGTCAGGTTTGTGTGCTCGACCTACGTGGGTATGGCCTGAGGAGTGCCGGGCGCGACGCCTTGACCGGACCCTTCCGTGACACCGGTCGAGCCTGCTGCCCGGGCCCGGCACACCATTATCGGGGGCATGTCTCCGACGTTCGACACAGAGTCACACGCTGTTCTACGGAACAGAGTCACACGGTGTTCGACGGAGTCGTCGCGAAAGTTCCCCGAACATGCCGAAGCGCCCGGCGACAGGCGGGCTGTCATCGGGCACCACGGCATTTCAGTGTGCTGAGCAGGGCGTACCAGGTGCCTGCGTCAGGACGCGAGAACCTCGTCGAGCAGGGCCTCGGCCTTGTCCTCGTTCGTGTTCTCCGCGAGCGCGAGCTCACTCACCAGGATCTGGCGAGCCTTGGCGAGCATGCGCTTCTCACCTGCGGAGAGTCCGCGCTCGCGCTCACGACGCCACAGGTCACGGACGACTTCCGCGACCTTGATGACATCGCCGGAGGCGAGCTTCTCCAGATTTGCCTTGTAACGACGCGACCAGTTCGTGGGCTCCTCGGCGTACGGAGCGCGCAGCACCTCGAAGACCCGGTCCAGCCCGTCCTGACCGACCACATCACGTACGCCGACGAACTCCGCATTGTCCGCTGGCACACGCACCGTCAGGTCACCCTGAGCGACCTTCAGCACCAAGTAGGTCTTGTCCACGCCTTTGATCTGGCGAGTTTCGATAGCCTCGATCAGCGCGGCCCCGTGATGGGGATAGACCACGGTGTCGCCAACCTTGAACGTCATGTGACAGGTACCCCTTCCGTGGCTATCCAGGGTAACACGGAAACTGCGTGTTCTGAATGGCGTTTTCGCAGGTCAGGGCATATCTCGGGGCTTGACAACAGCAACAGGAACGTGCTGCGGAGGCCGAGCGGAAGAGGGTATTCGCAGGTCGGAGCGGCTCTCAGGGCGAGGTGAAACGCGTACGTTACACACATCCGGAGGCGCCTCCAAGTGGACGAACGTCCCTAAATGTCTGGTTCCAAGCGCTCGACTTCCGCTACTCCGTTCGGTGCGCGGAGCCCGGTGCGAGGCGAATCCGGAATTGATCACCGAGGTGGCGCGGAACGGGCGGTGATCAATTCTTCGAGGTGTCCTGCATTCTTCACGGAAAATCCGTCGGCGGACGACTGAGCTGCTTATGTGAATGCCGGACGGGTGCCGGGCACAAGTGACCCGCGGGTCACTTGTGGCACACGGGTACCCGGTTGGGGGAGGGTCGGGTGCGGTGGTGCGGGAACGGCTCGGTAACCTAAGGCCGCTGACAGACACTTAGGGCGGCTTTATTCGGGAGTCGCCCTGCTCCGCCCACGTTCAAGGAGTAGCCGCCGCCGTGAGCAGCAGCCTTCGACGCGGCACCCTCGCCGCCGCCGCCATCGCGTTCTCGATCGCCTCGCTCGCCGCGTGCGGTGCCGGCAACGACGCCCAGACGCTTGAGGTCCAGCCGGACAACGCGGCCGTCTCCGTCGGTGTCATCAAGGTGCAGAACGCACTCGTCATCACCCAGCCCATCACCGACTCCAGCCCCCAGCCCTCGGGCCCGGCGGTGATCTCCGCGACCCTGTTCAACACCGGCAAGGACCCCCAGACCCTGGACTCGGTCAGCGTCGACGGCGTCGGCACGGCCACGCTGACCCCCGCCAAGGGCAAGGGCAAGCTGACCGTCCCGGCCTTCGGCTCGCTCGTCCTGGGCGGCAAGGGCAACGCCTCCGCCGCGCTGACCGACGTCGGCAGCGGCCTTGAGGACGGCAACGCCCAGAAGGTCACCTTCACCCTCAGCACGACCGGTGCGGTGAACCTGAGCGCGTTCGTCGTCCCGGCCGACAGCTACTTCACCAAGTGGGGCCCGACCGCGATCCCCACCCCGGCCCCGGGCGCCACCGCGACCGCGACCGCGACCGGTTCCGCCTCGCCGAAGCCGCACAAGAGCACGTCGGCCACGCCGTCCGACTCCGCCTCCGAGAGCACCACGGCGACGGCCACGGCCTCCGCCGGCTGAGCGGCGGCCGTAGCAACAGTCGCATCGCTACGACGAAGGGCGAGACCTCACGGAGAGGTCCCGCCCTTCGTCGTAGCGCCGCCAAGCGTATGCGCGCGGTTTACGCCTCGAACTTGTAGCCCAGGCCGCGCACCGTCACCAGGTACCTGGGCGCACCCGGGTCCGGCTCGATCTTGGCGCGGAGGCGCTTGACGTGGACGTCGAGGGACCCCCTCTCGACGCACCTCTCGCACCGCTGCGCGGCTTCGAGGTGCTGCGCCGGACTCCGTCCGACGTCCACTGCCCGCCCCGGTTCTACGGCTCGAACTTGTAGCCGAGACCGCGGACCGTCACCAGATACCTTGGCGCGCCCGGGTCCGGCTCGATCTTGGCGCGGAGGCGCTTGACGTGGACGTCGAGGGTCTTGGTGTCGCCCACGTAGTCGGCGCCCCAGACGCGGTCGATGAGCTGCATGCGGGTCAGTACGCGGCCCGCGTTGCGCAGGAGCATCTCCAGCAGGTCGAACTCCTTGAGGGGCAGGTCGACCTTGGAGCCGGAGACCGTGACCACGTGGCGATCCACGTCCATGCGGACCGGACCTGCCTCGAGGGCGGCGGGGGTGACCTCCTCGGGCTCGCCGCGGCGGCGCAGGACGGCCCGGATACGGGCGACCAGTTCGCGGGACGAGAAGGGCTTGGTGACGTAGTCATCGGCTCCTATTTCCAGGCCTACGACCTTGTCGATCTCGCTGTCCTTGGCCGTCACCATGATCACGGGGACGTTGGAACGGCCGCGCAGCTGGCGGCAGACCTCCGTGCCGGGCAGCCCCGGCAGCATCAGGTCGAGCAGGACGAGATCGGCGCCGTTGCGCTCGAACTCGTCGAGCCCGTCGGGCCCGGTGGTCGCGATGGCGACCTCGAAGCCCTCTTTGCGGAGCATGTACGACAGGGCGTCGGAGAAGGACTCCTCGTCCTCGACGACGAGCACTCGGGTCACGGAAGGACCTCCGGGGCGGGAAGCGGTTCGTACGGGGATGGTTCAGGGGACTCCTCGACCTCGTCGTCGAGGTCGGGGTGCTGGTGGGCACGGTCGCGGGCCGCACCCGCCTCCGGCAGCCTCAGGGTGAACGTGGAGCCCTGTCCCTCGGAGCTCCACACCGTGACCTCCCCGCCGTGCGAGGCGGCCACGTGCTTGACGATCGCCAGCCCGAGACCCGTGCCGCCGGTGGCCCGCGAGCGGGCCGGGTCGACACGGTAGAAGCGCTCGAACACGCGCTCCTTGTCCTTCTCGGATATCCCGATGCCCTGGTCGGTGACGGCGACCTCGATGTGGTCGCCGCCGGGCGCGGACACCCGGCGGGCGGCTATGCCGACACGGGTGCGGGCGGGCGAGTAGTTGACGGCGTTCTCGACCAGGTTGCCGAGGGCGGCGGCCAGCTGGCCCCGGTTGCCCCAGACGTGCAGGTCGGCGGTGCCGCCCGCCCGTCTCCCGCCACCACCCTGATCGAGCCCTTCGGGCACCCCCACACTCGCGGCCATGGTGATCTGCTTGGTGCCGGCCTGGTGCCGGCAGCGGTCGATGGCCTCGGCGACGAGTTCGTCGACGCGAACGGGTTCGGCGTCTTCGAGGGGGTCGTCGTTCTGGACCCGTGACAGGTCGATGAGCTCCTGCACGAGATTGGTCAGGCGCGTGGCCTCGATCTGCATCCGGCCGGCGAAGCGCTCCACCGCCTCAGGGTCGTCGGAGGCGTCCATGACCGCCTCCGACAGGAGGGAGAGTGCCCCGACCGGGGTCTTCAGTTCGTGGCTGACATTCGCCACGAAGTCACGTCGTACGGCCTCGATACGGCGGGCCTCGGTGAGGTCCTCCACGAGGAGCAGGACGAGCCGGGAGCCGAGCGGGGCCACACGTGCGGACACGGCGAGAGCCTCGCCGCGTCCGGTGCCCCGCCGGGGCAGATCCAGTTCGACCTGGCGTATCTCGCCGTCGCGCCGGGTGTCCCGGGCCATGGTGAGCATGGGTTCGACGGACAGTTTCCCGCCACGGACCAGTCCGAGGGCGTACGCCGCCGAGCTGGCCTTGACCACGGCGTCCGCTTCGTCGAGGACGACGGCCGAGGAGCGGAGCACCGAGAGGACGGTGTCCACGCCCGGCGGAAGCACCGGGTCCGTGTGCAGGGAGGTCCTGGTCGGTCGCTTCTGGTCGCGTTCGCTCCAGCGGAACGCCAGCATGGCGATGACACCGGTGAGCACCCCGGCGATCGCTGCCGCTGCGGCGACCGCCGCGTTCACGTCCATGCCCCCAGGTTAGGCATGGGATACCTCCTGGCCACAGCCATCGGAGTGCGACCTCGAACACTCGTCGCCCAGAGTTCACCTTGGAGCCAGTATTGGTTCATTTGGGTTGGCGGAAACCGTCGCGTAGGAGAGGGAACGTGGGAGCGTGGGGTGGAAGGGCCGGTATTTGGACACGCCGACGGGCCCGGGCCCCCTGAGCCCCCTTGACCCCCGAAGCAAACGTAGGAGAGGGAACCCTGATGCGGGACGCGTACCACGAGGAACTTGACTCGATCGGTGACGGTCTGGTGGAGATGGCCCGGCTGACCGGGTCGGCGATCGGACGCGCCACGACGGCCATCCTGGACTCCGACCTGAAGCTGGCCGAGAGCGTCATCGAGGCCGACAAGAAGGTCGACGACCTCCAGCACGACCTCGAAGCCCGGGCCATAGCCCTGCTGGCCCGGCAGCAGCCGGTGGCGACGGACCTGCGCATCGTCGTCACGTCGCTGCGCATGTCGGCCGACCTGGAGCGCTCCGGCGACCTCGCCCAGCACGTGGCGAAGCTCGCCCGGCTCCGTTTCCCGGAGCGCGCGGTACCGCACGACCTGCACGCGACCATCCTCGAGATGGGCCAGCTCGCCCAGCGCCTGATGGCCAAGGCGGCCGAGGTCATCATCACGAAGGACGTCGACCTCGCGCTCCAGCTGGAGCAGGACGACGACGCGATGGACCTCCTCCACCGCACCCTGTTCCAGCACCTGCTGGACGACAAGTGGAAGCACGGCATCGAGACCGCGGTCGACGTGACCCTGCTCGGCCGCTACTACGAGCGCTTCGCCGACCACGCGGTGTCGGTCGCCAAGCGTGTGGTGTTCCTGGTGACGGGCGAGCACGCGGACGAACTACAGGCGGACATCCAGCCGGTGACGGGGGCGGAGGGCGCGTAGCTCTCCGTCTCCGCTCGGCCGGGGGCTTACGGGAGGAAGCCTCAATGCGCCGTTGATGCGCCCGGCGAAGCGGGCATCCAATGGGCACAGGCACCAGCCTCTAGGAGGACCCATGGCCGAATCCCCCGCCACGACGCCGGACCCGACGCAGGAGCGCGAGACGCAGCAGCCCGCCGAGATCAAGAGCCTCCCGCTCTTCGGTGCCTGCGGCTGTGGCTCGGGCTGCGGGTGCGGGTGCCAGTCCGGCAATCCGTGCCAGTGCGGCTGACCGACGTACAGAGCCCTTGATTCCGTCGAAGGGGCCCGGGGGCTTCACCGCACCGGGCCCCTTCGCCGTGCTCGGGGGCTGGTTGTTCAGGGGCTCGTTCCCGCCACCGTGAGCAGGACGTCCGTCGTGGCGGGGATCCTGCCGTAGCCCTCGGGCAGCCCTACGGCGAGGTCGACCGACCGCGGGCTCCCGTCCAGCGCGCTCAGTTGCCTGTCGATGTACACGGAGGGTGCCGTGATCGGTTTCTCCCCTCCGCACAACCCCAGACCCCTCGCCCGCGAACGCCGCCCAGAGCCCGGCCCCCGCCGCGAGCAGCGCGGCGACGACACCCGTGCCGATCCCGATCCGTACCCCGCGTCTCATTCCCTCGCCCCTCCCCTTGATCGTTCCGCACGGTAGCCGGGGACGCCTTACGGGCGCAGCATGGAAGGGAAAGCGGAAGGGAAGGAGGTGCGCGGACATGGCTCAGTACATGGACGTACACCATGGAATGAAGGGCATCACGGCGGACCAGTTGATGGAGGCCCACAAGGCGGACCTCGCCGTGGAGAAGGACGAGGGCGTCCACTTCGAGCGGGCGTGGGCGGACCCGGAGACCGGGACCGTCTACTGCCTGTCGGAGGCGCCGTCGCCCGAGGCGGTCCAGCGTGTCCACGAGCGCGCGGGGCACCGTGCGGACGTGGTGCACGCGGTGCCGTACTCGATCTGACGACCGGCGTTCCACCGGATCGGGGGTGCGGTCAGCCCTACCTCCGGTCGGGTGGGGCGCTCCATGGTTCCTGTAGATGGACGGAGGCATCGTAGAAGTCGGTCGACGACAGCCGATCGCCCGCCTGGAAGGAACGTCCCATGGAATCGCCGCAGTTCACGAACGCAGGCTCCACCACGGTCCCCGGCGAGAACACCCTCGCGCCGCTGCTGGCCGCGTGGGACCTGGCGCACCCCGCCACGGGCGACCCCGAGTGGCGGCACCTGCTGGACGAGATCGCGCACCCCGGCACGACGGAGGCGTTCCGGCGGCTGGCCGGGGCCGGGGCCTGGTCTGAGTCCTCGGCCTGAGTCCGCAGGTCGTATCCGGCGTCAACAGGTCGGATCGGCAGGGTCGTTCGAGCCTTTGGTGCTGTTTGGGCAAAGGGTTCGGCATCGACAGTTCAACAGTCTTGTCCTGTGCATGTCTCACTCGATGAGATGCGCGGAGACCTCTTCGTCCGGCTGAGAGCCGGGCGAACTCCGCAGCACTCAGGGGGGATTCATGCGCATAGCCCGCGCGAGACTGAACATCGCCGCTTCCACGGCCGCCACCGCCACTCTCGCCGTCGCCGCGCTGGCGACCGCGCCGCTGGCCGGCGTCACGAGCGCGGCGCCCGCGGCCGTACCGCAGACGAAGGCGATCCCGGCCATCACCGGACACACCCTCGCGCGCGACGTGCCGACCCCGCTCACCAGCGCGCAGTGCGAGGCCAAGTGGCAGATCGCCTGCTACAGCCCGTTGCAGTACCGCACCGCGTACAACCTCAACTCCCTTTATAAGAAGGGCATCACGGGCAAGGGCCGGACGATCGTCATCGTCGACTCGTTCGGCTCGCCGACGATCCAGCACGATCTCGACACGTACAGCAAGCAGTTCGGCATGCACAGCGCCAAGGTGAACGTCGTCAAGTGGGGCAAGGTCCCGGTCTTCGACCCGACGAACGCGGACATGACCGGCTGGGCCGGTGAGACCACCCTGGACGTCGAGATGGCGCACGCGGTCGCGCCCGACGCGAAGATCGTGCTGGTGGAGACGGCGGTCGCCGAGACCGAGGGCGTGACCGGTCTGCCGGAGATGATGGACGCCGAGAAGTACCTGATCGACCACGGCGTCGGCGACGTCATCACGCAGAGCTTCGGCGCGACCGAGAACACCTTCCCCGGCTTCGACCAGGGCGACTTCTCCAGCATCAAGAAGCTGCGCTACGCCTTCGAGGCCGCCAACCGCAAGCACGTGACCGTCCTCGCCTCCTCCGGCGACGGCGGCGCCACCGACTACAACGCGGACGGCTCGGCCTTCTACGACAAGCCCGTCAACTCCTGGCCTTCTTCCGACCCGTTGGTCACGTCGATCGGCGGCACGCAGCTCCACCTGGACGACAAGGGCGACCGCGTCACGCCGGACAGCGTCTACAACGACTACGGCGCGGGCGGCGGCGGCCAGTCCCACGTGTTCGCCCGCCCGTCCTTCCAGAACGGCGTGAAGAGCATCGTCGGCACCCAGCGCGCCACCCCCGACGTCTCGATGGCCGCCGCGGTCAACGGCGGCGCGTGGACGTACTCCAGCTTCGACCCGACGGCCGTCGGCTGGGACGTCTACGGCGGCACGAGCGAGGCCAGCCCGCTCTTCTCCGGCATCGTCGCCCTCGCGGACCAGGCGGCGGGCCACCGGGTGGGCAACATCAACTCGGCGCTGTACGCGCTCGCGAAGCACGGTGCCAAGGGCAACGGCATCGTCGACGTGAACGACGGCACGAACAACTCGTATGCGGGCGTGACCGGTTACACCGCGGTCAACGGCTACGACATGGCGACGGGCGTGGGCACGGTGGACGCGCTGCGGTTCGTACCGGCGCTGGCGCGGGCCAGCCGGCGCTGACCCAGCCCATCCCATCTTGAGACGGCCCAGGTACAACACACCTGGGCCGTCCGCCTGTTGACGCGGTTCACAGGGTTCACACGCTGATGGACTGGGCGTAAGCGACCTGGTTGAGCAGGTAGACGACCTGGTTGCGCGACTGCACCGGGATCATCGTGGAGTGGTGCCGACCGCCGCTGTTGACGCTGACCTGCACGAAGCCGGTGGTGACGCGTTCCTTCATCAGGAGGAACAGCAGCCCGATGAAGCAGAGCAGGAAGAACAGAATCGCCAGCACGATCGCGTGCGGCGGGATCCGCTCCTCCGTGCGCGACATGTCGGTGGCCGTCCACACCGCGCCTCTGAGCGGCATCGGCCCGGCCGGGCTCACGATGGTGTCACCGTTGACCGCGATGTCGCCGAGGGTCAACAGCGGGGCGCCGAAGGCGGGTTGGGGCGGGGGCTGCTGTTGCGGGTACGGCTGCGGCTGCGGCTGCTGTACGGCCGGCGGGTAGCCGTAGGTGGGAACTGCGGGGGCCGTGGGATAGCCGTAGCCGCCCTCGCCGTAGGGGCCGGCGGACGGAGTGCCGGGCGGAGTGCCGTACGGGTTCTGCCCGGGCGGCTGTTCCGGCGGCGGGCCGGGGTACTGGTTCGGCATGGGTGCTCTTCCCCCCGAGAGTGCGTATGGACGACGGCGCCGGCAGGCCCACAGGGTGAGCGGGTCGCGCCGTGCGTTCATCCTCCCGCTCGGTCACGTCCCGTATCTACGTAATGACGAGAAATATCCAGGAACGGCCGGCCGGAGTCACGCCGAGGACGACGCCGAAGTCGCTGAGGTCGCCGCCCGTTTCCGACGCCGGGCGAACCGACGCCCGACCGTGTAGAGGCTGATCAGGAGCAGCACCGACGCCCCGACGGGCCAACCGACGGAACCCCCGTCGCGGTAGATCTGGATCCCCACCAGCAGCAACAGGACGTTGACCGGCGGACCCATCAGGTCGACCAGGACGTCCATCCACCGCGTGACTTTCGACAGGTCGCCCACGGCTTGATCGTGACAGGGGGACGGGCTTCCTGCCAAGGATGTGTTCGTCGCCCTGCCGCAGCGGTTGCTCAGCGCCCCAGCCGCTCCGCCTCGTCGTACTCCGCCGCCCGGAAAGTGGGCCAGTAGGTCATCTGCGGCTGGGAGCGCTCGATCATCGCCAGGAGAACCTCGCCGTGCAGGACGCGTACGCCGATCCCGGCTCCGTCGAGGCCGGCGAGGTTGTCCACCACGTAGAGGTAGAAGCGCTCGGGATTCGCCAGGGCGGCCACGACTTGCCGGTGTTCCAGCGGCAGCGGCACGCTGCGCGCCGACCGGCTGAACGCCTTCACCTCGATCATGCGGGGCGCGCTGTCGACGTCGTACGGCAGGCCCGACACACGCACGTCCCTGGGCTCACGCCCGGCGGCCCGTTCCAGGGCCAACACGTGTGTGATCGCGGCCTGTTCCGTCTCTTTGTTCCCCACGGCGCTCCCTGCCTCCGAGTTCCTGCGACGCCATGGTGGCGTGCGGGCGGGGTAGTTGGGAAGCTCAAGCTGTGGCTGTGGCTGTGGACCAGCGAGGCGAGCGGAGACGAGGGAACGGCAGCCGCCTAGCGCCTCTGACGCCTTGAGCCTGACCGGCTCTGACCTGACCTGCTCTGCTCTGCTCTGCGGGGAGGTGCCCGTCGGTCACAGGGCCGAGGGCGTCCCCCGCTCGTCTTCTTCGCGGCCTCGACGCCGACGGTGTAGTCGAGGCCGTGGTTGACGCCGATGTTCACGAACGTCGTGGCCGAGTCGTCCTGGCCAGCCCC
>Ga0307511_10001287_pt1 | contig 26588 bp, 32 predicted proteins | sample 13_EM_MG_FD_200266 | JGI IMG/M metagenome (GOLD analysis project Ga0307511, IMG submission 200266) | Populus trichocarpa ectomycorrhiza microbial communities from riparian zone in the Pacific Northwest, United States - 13_EM | ecosystem: Host-associated > Plants > Roots > Unclassified | place...
GTCCTACTGAGGCTTCGGAGTTTGCCTGGATCATCGATGAGAAAGCGGAAATGGCCAGCGGCGGCAGGTACGTACCTGTCAAGCTCCACATATACGCCCCCGGCTTCGAGTTTCTTAGCGATATCTACAGTCAGAGATGTCAATCTGGGGTGGGAGCGACGATGCAACAACCATTACTTACCCGGTGGGACCAGCACCAAGGAACAGGACTGTAGAGAAGAGGCAGCTCGCGCAACTTCTAGAGTTCGGACGATCCATCAAGCTCACCTTCAATTCCGACCTTTGGCTGAATCACGTCCACGCCGTGGATAGTGCAAGCGAGCGGTTCGGCTGTGGGGGAAGAATGGAATAGTAAGTCTGGGGAGATGTTACCTAACCCCCGCGTACCTAGCGTCGCTTCCAAGTCGGATATCTTTTTGATCTTGTAGAGTTTGCGTTGGGGACTGCACACGCGGAGGTCGATCGTGGGTCAGATCCTCAGGAATGATCCGCTTCCGTTCCTGCCCAGGAACGACCGGGCGGACGGCGGATTTGGACTCACTATACGATGTATTCGGCAAACCCACCAGGCAGACTGACTCCCCTAATTCTGAAGCTCTCGCAAAGTAAGGGTTTGCCACGACGATAAACATCGATCGCACTACAAAGGTGAAGCGTGGTTAGGCTGTACCAACCCACCCAAGGATTCACCTACAGTTATGCCGACGCCGGCCACACAACGGTCGCCCTTGGCAAAACCCTCGACATCCTTGTCAATTTCGACAGCGACTCCCACAGCTTCGTGACAGGGGATGATCGATGAACTATGGTCGATGAGGCAGGTGCAAAGTGGCGCGAGGGATCGATAGTTCAATCACGGAGCCGAGAGTTGAAAAGACCGGGGCGCCTTACCGGGGACTTGGAAATGAATCGCCGTCGTAAATGTGGGCGTCAGTCTATCGGAGGTGCTCAGAGTTGTATTTTCCCGGTATGCAGGCACGACCATGAATACGGACCCCGCACCTGCCACAGTAGGTAACTGTCGATCCAAAGGCACATGAACACACGGGCCAGGGATCCTCGAGGGAAGAAAGAGAGGACAAGACCTTCAAGTAGGACTTCATCGTCCCTGACTTGAGGGATGAGGATCTCCTTGAGGGTGAATTCCCTGGCCTACAGAGCGAGATGGAGAAGAGTCAGCGACTGGCCGAGAAGCCCGTGGAGATCACATGCGCTGGAATAATACAATGCCCCCATCGTTGGCTGGGACATGTTGTCGTCGAGCTTGGGGTATGGCCGTGGGGCGAGCGAGAGGAAGCTGGGGGAGTAGGAAGAGGTGACAGAGAGAGAGTCGAAAATCGGAGACTTGGTTTTCATCTTGTAAACCAACCACTCCACATATCAACCACCCGAAGCAACAGAAGCAAGAACGTGAGCCCCATCGGCATCCTCGCACCCGCCGCCGAAGCGGGAAGGAATGAATCGGAGACCGGCCTTCTTGATTACGTCGGTACTTGAGGCAGTAACTTCAACCTCGGGCCTAACTTTCAAGGGGATCGACTTGAGATAGGGAATAAGTAATATTACAGAAACCGACATTTCGGCGAATCTAAAGCAGCGACATCAACTACGGCCAATAAGAGGGGATAATATATGGTAGAGAACATATGTGCCGTGGCGATGACGACCTTGGCAGCATGCTGGAGAGATACACCCATCGCGAACTCAACACGAACTCGAGGCCTTTTCTCCAAAAATTGTACAGGCAATGGTATGTGGCGTCGTGTGGTCATACTGTGTCTGTGGTCTTGTCCACGCTCCTCACGCTCGAGAGTTCCCACTGGGTTTGTTCCACGGACTCTCCATTAGCGGCACTCCGTTTCCTGTCCCAGATCACCCGTGGTCTTCGATAGTCCTCCCGACCGTAGACGACCGGGTCATAGTCCACCATAACAGCCTGTTCGATCTGAACCTGTACACCCAGGTCACCGGTGCTCGTCTCGGCTCCATCCTTCCCACCGTTGAACTGTGTCCGCATGGCGTTCGTGATGTCGCGAGGAGCGGAGAGCTGATGGCTGACGAGGACCCTCTGATGAGCACGCTCCTCAGCGGCGTCTGTGGGCGGGGTCAGATGATAAACGGTTGGCCGACCACCTTGATCGTACCGTGAATGTGAATGAGGATTCGTTGACTCATAATCCATACCACCATATATCCAAATGAGGCACTGTAGAACGAGGGCTTGGTCGGACCGCGTCCCAGTACCCAACCACGTTTTGATCACTTACCCAGATGACTGAGGGGAGCGATTAGCGTGATGTCATGAGAGGCTTGATGGAGAGTGGAGTGGAACGACATTTACCTGTACGCTTTTCCCAACACTGTTCCGGTAAAAGATCAAATTCAGAATGTTGATCCCTGGCAAACGAGGGCATGTGAGCGGTCCGAAGTGAACCACGTGAGTGATGAGGATCCCAGACCTGTGAGAACGACAACGTATCCCAAGCCATCGAAGAACAGCCTTGTGGATGGAGTTAGGAGATCAGAGTTGAGCCTATCAGTGGGTCCATCACACACATTTTGATGATTGAGGACATCCTGTATCAACTGAAGTCAGCGTTTATCCTCCACATGTTACAAGTGGATGGGAAACCACAAACCTACTAATCCCACTGGCCGATTTGATCAAATGGAAAGATGCAAGAATGAATGTAATAGCGTCGAAAAGCGTAGACATCAGGTAAAACACCCATTGAGGTACACGCGCTCGTGAGTTTCCCGGCGAACAACTGTCAAGATCTCAGCCTAACTTGCGCTACTCAACCTGGCAGCAGGTGCGAAAGAACCACTTACTTTCCCTGGAGATAAAGATAGTTTCCATTAGTGGCCGAGATCACCGCTGGCGGGTTGCGGGGCACACTCACCTCACTCTGGACCGGTATACGCGCATCGACGTTCGAATACCACTCAAGAACCGTCACGATGGACCCGAAAATCACGAGGAATAGGCCTATTTCCTTCGATCGCCGAGTGATATTCCAAGTCCGATACGCAATGATTACTTGGGAAATCATGATCTGGACCACTGGTGCACGATGCGTGAGCACTTGTTGCTCGAGGTCCGAGAAATGCTTACCTTTGAGCACCGGGGCAATCATGTAATATCTGGAACATGTGGCGGAGGAGAATCCGTGGTGAAAGTACCCGGTGTTGCTGACTGTCAACAAGATGATACTGACGTATCTGTGACAGGAGCTGAGAGTGAGCAGTCCATTTAATCGATACAGGTGGCACTCCTTGTGTACCGTATCAGAACAAACAACACTTTGCTGACGGACCAGCTAACGACGCAGGGGGTCAGCGAGGATTCATCGCAGGCGACGGACGAGCGGGGAAATCCTACCCAAACTGCAGGGTTCCTCGGGAACGATAAATTCTCCATTCCGCCGGGAGGGTAATCAAGAAGCTGTGGGGCACGTCAAGTAGGGGAGGGGAACCGTCAATCAGGACAAATCGAGAAAAGTATAATCACAGCGGACATAACGCACTCGTAGGCAGCAACAGATATGGACGTGATCCGTAAGAAGGAGGGCCCCGTCAGTTCCACAGACTGCGTGGACATGGCTCACGCAGGTTGGAGGGAAAAAACGGCGGGAGGAAAAGGAGGAGCCCCGTCGAATCTGTGGGAGGTTCATATATACTTGCCCCACCGGATCCATGATCAAGCATTTTGACCATAGCGCCAGAGCCCAGCGAAGTTTTCACTGTGAGGGGCTAAAGTGCTAATGCGCCACCAACGGCACCGTCCAGGATGGTCCAAAGCCGACGAGCGTCAGGGCTGGATCATGATGCGCGGGTCCACGTTCTCACTGGACCTTTCGTTTGTTTCACGAACCCGTGGTGAGTGAATGTGCCCAGGAGGCGCATCGCGACAAGTGAACAAGTAGCATTCGTCAATTTGTTCATGCGGTAGTTTAGGCTGGTGCCGTTCTGGAAAGCTTCGGTGTTGTCATCGGATCACTCATTAAGAAACTAACAGGGTCCGAAGGGTCCTGCCAACAAAGGATATTCGGCGATCCACGTGCACCAAATGTTCCTTCAGGAACCTCCACCGCCCAAGGCCGGTCACGGTACAACCCCGTATACACTCTACCATCACACACGATTCCGCCCAATTGCTACCATACCCTGGGTTCCCTCTAGCCGCGGTAACGGTTCCCCTGAGCTCAGCACCGGTTGTGGAAGGAACCCAACCTGAACCAGCCAAGCCAGGTACAACCCCATAACTCCATCTGTTACAGACATCCCAGTCTCGACCGGCTCCGATCCCAACAGCGCCTGGGTATTCCTATCATCCAGCTCCGGTGCATTGGTGCTCGTCGGCAGGTCATCGAGGACGAAATGAAGTAGAGGGAAGAGTGCGTTATCCTGAACTTCCATGACGTGTCGCTCCAACTTCCTCCTCCACTCCAGGTACTCGCACTGCTCGACCTCATACCCGTAACGTGGGAGCGACGAGAACATGTCGTTGAATGTGAATCTCGGTTTTGCCGCGATGTGTAACACAGACATTGCACAGCTCTCTCGTAGGTGATCCAGTGCCGCCAGCGTCGTGCATCGGGCGACGTGATCGACGGGAACCATGTTTACAGTGTTATTGATGTTGGGCACAAGCCCCAGTTGAAGGCATCCCTTGACCAGGCGCCAGATGAAATCATCTGTATTGGTTACTGTGACCGAAACGCCACAATCAGACACTTTGAAACGAATCATCAACGCGCAATACACCACCACTCACCTGCGGATCTCGAATCGCCGACCACATATCCTGGGCGGACAACATGACCCCTGAGCCCCCTCCTCCCGGCCTCGAACAACAGCTTCTCCGAGACCCATTTCGATTGACCGTAACCCGATTTGAGATCGTGGCGCGCCCCCTCCAAATCATCGTCCTCAGGAACCCCCATTGACCCGCTTGGGTGGTTCAGCAGAGAATCCGACAACTGCACGTAATGCGGCGTATCCAAAGCAGAAGTGGAAGACACGAAGACGAAAAGTTTCTGACGGCCCGTGGACGCCAATTCTATAGCCGCCAACGTGGCGAGCACATTTGCTGATCGTAATTTATCGTATGGGTACACCCAATGAACCTGAGCAGAGTCATCAGCGCGCTGCTCCCAATAGATAAGCTGCGGTCAGATGAAACCTACAAAGGCACCATTGTGTATGATTATATCTGTTCCATTAGCAACCTTGTTCCAAACCTCCGAAGAGAGCCCAAATTGCGCCTGGTCGAGATCGCCACAGAGAACCTCTAATCTTGACGACTTGATCCACTCTTCATCCCAGATCCCCCTCCCCGTCGAGCTCTGTCGCAACCTCTCCGTCGCCTTGTCTTGACTGGCATCTCGAACAAGACAGAAAACTTTCCCCACACGATTAGACCTGAAGAGATCTTTCAGCACAAACGCGCCTAGGAACCCAGTAGCGCCAGTCAGGAAAACTCTGTATCCCTGCGCGCCAAAGTCGTCCGGTAATGGCGGATATGACTCCTTCAACCCTTGCTTCAGGGCATCATAATCCGCTCCATACTCCACAATTCGTTTGGAAGGTTCGGGCCCCGCGGCCGGAGCACCCGGGACCGGGGACGCCTTGTAATCCAGCCCGAGATCGGTATCTTTGAGAACGTCGACCTGGGCCGCTTGCCCGGCTACCGTCGGGTGATCAAATACCAGCCCCAGGGGTGCCTCGATGATGAACGTCTTCCTAATCTCAAATATCAGGCGCGTTGCGAGAATAGAGTGACCCCCGAGATCGAAGAAGCTCTCATCGAGCGGTATAGGGGCCGGGGCATTAGGAAGGATGTGACTCCATATTGCTCTGATGGTTGCCTCCGTTGGGTTGACCGTCTGTGCACCCACACGTCGGGACTCGATGGACGCTGCCTGGACGGTGTCAGGGAATGGCAAAGATGGTTTGTCGATCTTCCCATTGGGGTTTAGTGGCATCCGCTTCAATGGAACAAACACTGCATAACGACGAGTAGAGTGGACAGGGGAGTTAACGACTGCTGCTGGGGGGCCAAGGCAGGAACTGAGTACGCACGAGATGGAATGCTGTAGCTTGGCAGCTTCTTCTTCAGGTGTTCCCGGACGTCTTTGATCAGCCGGTTGTACTTCCTGATCCCACCGGCGACACCTTTATCATCCTCTCCTGAGCGGGTCTCACTCTCAAAACCTGCCAAGCTGGGAACCTCGAGTGGAACGAAATAGCTAACAAGTATCTTCTCCTCGTCCTTGTCCCTTCTCACAAGCGTGACGTTCTCTCGGATGAGAGGATGTTGGGTCAACAGCGTGTCAATTTCTCCCAACTCGATGCGGAATCCTCGGATCTTGACCTGGTCGTCGGCCCTGCCGGTACACTCGACAGAACCATCGGGCATGTAGCGTCCCAAGTCTCCAGAGCGATACATCCGGTCTCGAATACCTTTCCAGTAACGAGCAGCAGGTGGAGCGAGGCCCTCTTTCGGGTGTAGCATCGTGTCTTGTCGAGGCGTGCTCGATGCGCCGAACCAGTTCTGGACGAACTTCTGTGCAGTAGCATCCGAATCTGAGTAACCCTCTGCCAACCCCCCTGACCGCACATAGATCTCTCCGACTTCTCCAACTCCGCAAAGAATGCCCTTTTCTTGTCGGTTCACGACTAAGAGTTGGACGTCAATCATCCCGGATCCGGCGGGCATCATGTCTTTTTGGGTTGAAAGGAAGGTAGGGTCGTCGGCAACGCAGGGGATCTCCATGTATGAGACCGCCCGCTGGGTCTCTGTCGTACCGTACATATTGATGATACGAACGTTTGGAGCGAGGGCTTGTAGGCGAAGACAGTCCCTTTTGGTCAAGACATCACCAACGAAGAACGCGTTACGAAGGGTAGGGATCTGTGCCGTGGCTTGGGCGGAGAGTAATTGACCCATAGCCGGCGTCAGGTGAGTAACCGTAACCTGATGCTCGGCCATCCACTCCGCGAGCCTGCCGGGCGTGCCAATATCCTCCGGGGTTGGGACGTATAGCTGGGCTCCGAACCAGAGTGGGGTGAAAACTGGGCGTGGTAAGTGATTGCCTCGGCCCAGGGATATTTAGGGACTTACTATCTCGTTGAATCGGATCGTGAGCGATACCGCTAAGCATCGTGAACTTTGATTGTTCCCCGATCTCGAAACGTTGACCCATCCACGGGAAGAAGTGCGTCAGGGAATAGTGCCGACCCTTGACACCCTTGGGAACACCAGTACTTCCGCTCGTGAACGACAATGTACCAATGCTATCCGGCCCAATGATCACGTTGGGATCTGTCTCAGCAAGACGAGCCTGAGGCGCGAGGACATCGGCCGAACCCTCTTCGGTGCTGCCACCCGCTACTTCGCCACACACAAGGAGTTGCAGAGCAGGAACTTCGACCCTGATCTTCAATTCAGAATTGATGAACTTCCGAACATTGGGGTTGAGTTTCCCGGCTCCCTTGAGGACGATGAGCGCTCGAGGTTGTGCAACCCCGAGATAAGTGGTTTGCCTGGAAGGCGGGTAGGCGGGATCTACGTTACCATGTATTAGCGTTCAATCCTAGTCCTTGAACAACCATTGAACCGTTACCAATTACGGAGAATGTAGCGCCGGTCTTTAGGGTAGCCAGAACGGCGACCACGAGTTCCACGCTTCTATGGGCGTATATCATAACAACTTCCTCCCGTTGGACGCCGTATGATAACAGGTGATGAGCTAGCACGTTCGCGGAGCGTCGGATTGCACCATAAGCGTGGGTGATAGAATTCGAGGATCCATCTCCGGGAGTCTGGACAACGCACGGACGGTCCGGGAACTTCAGGGCATTTTGGGAGAAGATATCCGTGATGGCACCCTTCCAGTCACACCAGTTGAGGTCTGCAGTTGGGTTGGGAAGCCATTCTTTTTGTGAGTCCGTGAGTAACGGGACAGAGCCAATCGGTGACAACGGTTTGGAACCCACGCGGCGCAAGAACGTGGATAGCTGGTCGATGATTCCAGAAATGCGGGTTTGTGTGAATAGCAACGAATTGTAGAGGATTTTTAGGGTGATGCGGGGGGTAAGGGATGTGCGGGATGTGGTGGCCTCACGAGATACAAAGACGGTAAGGTCTGACGTTAGGCTCGTCGATCGGATGAAACTGTCCTTCGCGGAGTCTGTTTCATCGAAGAACCTGACACGGAAGAGAGGCTTTTCATCGCGGTCCTTAGCCAGGGCTTTGACGATTGTTTCGTAGGGGAGCACGTCGGCCTCAGCGTCTCTCTCGACCTGTTGGACCTTTTTAACAATCGCCCAGAAGGGATCCGATGGGTCTATGGATAGGCGAAGCAGGAGAGGGTCACGGACAACAGCGGAAGATGAACCGATGATAATGTCTTGATCTCCTGTATATCGATGCAACAGGACAGTAAATGCTGACAAGAGGAGATGGAAGACGGATGGGGTGGCGGGGTCGGAGTCGCTGCCGTCCTCGTCGACATCGTCGTCGTCAAACAATGCCAGCTTCAACAACCCACGGGATGTTTGTTCGGGGAGTTCACCTATGTATGCGGCTTCGACAAGTCTGTTCCCGACGGTCGGTCTAGGGTAATCAGTTGGGAGAGATATCAGTGGAACGTTCTGCAGTCTCTCCATGACGCGGCGGAGACGGGCGTCGTCGTCGTTGTCCATGGTGAGATCCAAGTGAGGGAGTGGGAGTTGGAAAAAACCTCTCGGACGGGGGGGAACCGGAACTGGTTTTGACTCGGTCGACTGACGTACGGTGCTCGTAATGAGTTGATATCAAGCCATCGTTTGGGAAATACGCTCGAGATTCTCGCCATCCGTGAATAGACAGCACGTCTAACTCTGAAGCTGGTCGTTGTCTGCCTGAATATCCGGGCTTGGAAACGAATTGGATTGGTGAGCTGGCGGCTCAGCTGATGATCGCACTCGGTCATCTGACTCAATTTACTGTAAACATCTACGACGCGCTGGTTGGCCCGTTCCTCTCTTTCCACGTTCTCGATGTCGCGTAGAGCGGAGGGTTCAAGAGCTGGTCACAATTCCGCGGCTGATGTGAGCCCAAACACCTTTTGACGACGGAGTTTGTCCGCCCACAGCGATCTAGACCACAGATGACGAACGCACTGTCCGCACTGTAACCAATGCCAGGCGCACAGACCTTCTAAGGCAACTCGAGGTGACCCAGAAAGACTTGGCCAATGCTGAGGTCCAAATCGAGAAGTGGAAGGCGACTCGACAGCTACATTCAAACGAAATCAAGGAGCTCAAGAGGGAGATCGCTGCCTTGGAAGCCCAGGATCAGTATCAACCCAGGTCAAACGGTGCCGCACTGGATTCAATCGACTACATGGGGCAAGACTTCGAATGGAGCAAGCAACTCAAGTCAAAGTTGAAGAAGGTCTTCGGAATCGATGACTTCCGACTTTGCCAGAAAGGGTACGCTGCTCGGGTCGGATATGCATTGCGTTCCCAGAGGTTTACACTCCGACCGGTAGCGTTTGTAATGCAAATCTTGACCAAAGGCACATCATCTGCGTCATGCCAACAGGAGGAGGGAAGAGCTTGACATACCAGTTACCAGCGCTCCTGTCTCGTGGATGCACCCTAGTCGTCTCTCCGCTGATTGCTCTTATGGCCGACCAGGTATTACACCTGAAAGAGAACAATGGTGAGAACACCTATCAGTTTCATATTTACGCTCCTGAGTACCCTCCAGTTGAGGCGGTCATGCTCAACAGCACCACCCCGAAGCACGAGATAAACCAAACATACGAACGCCTTATGAACCCTCCCGCGAATGGGCAGGAGGGAATCAAACTACTTTACGTTACGGTAAGCTCCGGTGTTTCCTGGAATGAAAGGCTTCAAACGGCTCTTTAGCCAGAGAGGGTAAAGCAGAGTGCACAATTCATGCGATTTCTCCTTGACCTATCAAGGAACGGCCTCCTTGGTATGTCGACGCTGCGCCACCATCTTGACTGTAAATCACATTTTTTCAAGTCCGGATTGTGATTGACGAAGCTCACTGTATCTCATCGATGGGTCACGACTACAGGTACGCACAGAATCCCTCGGTGTCGTTCGAATCGCCCAAACGTGTTCGTCGTCTAGACCTGATTACCTTGAACTCCGTCGGCTTGCTGAGAACTTGAGGCACGTACCGATCCTGGCCCTCTCAGCGACGTGCCCTCCGAAGGTAAAAAACGACATCATCAAGATCCTGGGCCTGCCTCAAGGAACGCCGGGGACAAGTATGTCACAGAACCCCCCTTGTCGGTGCTTGTGCTGAATCATTTGCAGTGGCAGAGCCTGGGAAAACGGTGTTCTTCTCCTCCCCGTTGTATAGGAAGAACCTCCACTACAAAGTGGTTCCAAAGCCCGCGAAGGAGGCCGACCATTTGGAAATGATGGTGAACTATATTCTTGAGAAGTACCCTAACGAAAGTGGCATTGTATACTGTACAACCAAACTGGTAAGTCTCCAGTGCCATTTGTAATCCAAGCCGGCTTCTGAAGCCGAAGGCAGCAAACGCACAAGGTGGCCGAGGGTTTGCGAGAGAGAAGCCGGGGACAGATAAAGACCGGCATCTACCACGCAGACATTGAAGCGGGGAAGAAACAAATGCTACACGAGAAGTGGCGGCAAGGCTCCGTAAAAGTGGTCTGCGCAACGATTGGTGAGTAATGCTTCGGGTGATCGAAGAGATGGACGTGTCAAAATCATCGTTTCAGCGTTCGGGCTTGGGATTGACAAGGGCGACGTCCGTTTCGTTATGCATCACTCAGTGCGTCCCAACTGCGGGAAACCAGATCCAGTCTGACCAAAACGCGTAGGCATCAGTGGGTACTATGTTGCTGGCACACCTTAACCATCCTAATCCCGTTAAAAGAAAACGGTCGAAGGGTATTATCAGGAATCTGGGCGTGCAGGCAGAGATGGCAAAGACTCGGACTGCATTCTCTATTATCGACCCCAGGATGCAGCATCCATTCTGACGATGGTCCCTGGTAATGGCAATGGTGAGTTTAAGGGAATCACCATCCCACCCAGTCTCACCTAATACCCCCAGTACGTGAGATGCTCCGGTATGCGCAGGAAATGTCAGAATGTCGGAAAGTCTTTTTTGCGAAGTACGTATTAATTGATTGGGGAAATTGGGGAATGAGGCAAACTGAAGCTGGAACACTACTTCCAGGTACTTTTCTGAGTCTGCCTCTGTCGAAGTCTCTGCCTGGTCAGGTGATGGGACTGCCGCCTTGGAGCGTTGTGGTCACTGCGACAACTGTCTGCGCGATTCCACTTCTCACAAGCGTGAAGACAAAACCCTTGAGGCGTGGCAGATCCTCAAACTCGCCGAGGAGGTTTATCGCCTCAAAGGAAATGTCACCATCGCTAGTCTTGCTGCTCTTGCGGGCGGTAATCGTCAATCCAAAATCAGGGTGAAACAGAGGAAGGGCGCTGCTACCGAAGTGCAGATAGACGTGAACGGGGTCGCTGGAGGGAAGGTCAACATGACCGTTTCGGTCTGTTCTCTTTCCACATCGCATCGCACCGCCACGTCCGTTAACTTATTCCTCGTTGTTGAAAGGATACAGAAATCCTTGTTATCCAGTTACTCGTCGAGGGTTATCTGACGGCCCAGGTGCAACAAACCGCGTACACAAGTTATGCTTACCTGATTCCCTCACTCGCCGCTTCCCGGATAACACAACATGCCCGCGAAGACCTTGCAAGATGTAATCATTCCGTCCGGTGTCACTTCCATATCAAGGCACTGAAAACCGCGAAAGGGAAGAAACGGGCAGCGCCTGCCAAAGGGGATTCACCGCCCCAGGAGATCGCTACCACCTCGGGGACCAGACATTCCTATCCAACCAAAAGGAAGCGCGAGGAATTGAGTGACCCAGAAGAAGACGGTAGTGTGATTAATATATCTTCTGACGCGGAGGGAGAGGGAGAGGACGAGGACGAGGAGCTCCTCAAGGCTGTCCCCCCACCTAGATCTCGGAGAGGTCAGGAGCTTTCGATTTCTCTCGCCCCCCAGAAGACGGAAGCGAGACCCAACGTTATAAAAGTGGATTTCGACTCCGGGGAGGAAATCTATTTTTCCGACTTTAACGAGGAAATATATGCTCCAGACCTCGACGAGGGTGATTGGATGTATTCTCACCGGTCACACCCACGACAACGGAGGCGCACAAAGTCACCCCCAACTATGGCGGATCTTTCGGACTTCTAGCCACACCGTCATTCCGAAAGAACGTGGTAGTAGTATTTTGCGTCTCCCTACCATAGAGCTACATAGGACCCTGGATAGAATAATAGTGCGCACAACAGAGCAAGTGGTAAAGCAAGGATGTACAGTTTACAAGGGGATTGATGAATGAACAGCGAAGCCTTTCGGCGGATGGGTGCAGTATAAGTTACAATGCGGGTGCGAATGCAAGGAAAGCAAAATGTTCGACAAAGAGCGTAGAAGGCATGATCATACGGTCGCCCTGCGTTGAGTGTCCGGCCTCTTAAGAGCAGAGCGAGCTGGGGTTTTTGGGATCATACGGTGTTTCAGATTGATAACAACTCCAACTTCGTTCATCCAGCCCACCGTGGGGTCAGGGTAGTTAGCCAAGTCCTCAGGATACTCCTGACCAGCTTCAGCGGGCTTGAAAAGGCCGTCGTTGGTCCAAAGTTGGTCTCTGTGAAAGTAGAGTTAATGTGAGTGTGACAAGGCAACGAAAAGTCCGCTCACCCTCTGCGGTTGAACCAGCCCTTCCTACGGGGGATCGGTGAATCGAGGACGAGGCCATCCTTCCAGCGGACGCAGCGTCGTCCGGGGACTTCTACTTTGAGTGGTGGCCGAACACTGGTGGACATACTACGGGAACGGCGAGAGACCGTGCGGGTTCTGAAGGGGATCGGGGCCACAGGCTCTGCCGAGCGCTCGACGTAACCGCTGCTCTCATACGGGTGGATGTATTGACCACCCTTTGGTCGGGGATAATACGATTGTGGATATTCTGCATACTGGTCTACGCTCTCGGAGGGGAACTCGGGATATTCTTGGGTGGAAACCTGGAACCTGCCAGTGTCAACCTGGACCTGGACTGGGAAATCGTGGACGGGAGGTGGAGTAGATGGGGGAGATGACGACGAGGCGGAGGATGTGGAGAAGTTATCGGGAGACGATCGCCGTGGCATAGACACAGATTGTCGACGTTCACGTTCAGGATTGGGGGAGGAAGTGGTGCTCTTAGCCGGCGCCGGAGCGTAAATTGAGCGAGGATCGTCGGAAGTCGTCTTCATCTGCTGACGTTGTCCTTGATTTACAGGGTTCGAGGGACGATCAGAAGCCACGTTATAAACATCAGGGTTGCATGCGGATGACGACACGTGGTAGAACGTGCCCGATGGGGAGTTGATGGACGATGACGGGGGAGCTAGGAGGGTGCTTTGTAGGGTCTCTGTGCTGCTGGACGCACGAGTCGAGGAAACATCGTCGATAGAGAAGGTAGGAGAGCTAGGGCCGGTGGAATAATAGGTCGTTGAGGCGATGCTCGCCTCGCGCGTCGATGTGTTGGAGCGGGATGGGATAGAGGTCTCGTAAATCATAACGTCATTAGCGGAACTTGGGTGAGTGTTGTAGCCTTGTCGAGGGTGGTTCCACTGTTGTTGGGACCGTGGCTGGCGATCTTGCACCATCGTTGACGGTTTTGGGTGGGAGGAGAGGTAGGCTTTGTGTGGGGGAGAGTTACGGGGGGCGTCGACTGGGGAAGAGTATGAGCACTGTTGCTCATACATCGACGAGATAAAAGATGAACCAAAGCCGTATGGTAGTGACGAGAGGACCGGCCCCTTGAAGATATTAAAAGTCGATACGCCCTTCGAGAAGGGTGAGAGGTACTGGAAACATGTACGTCAATAAGAGATTGGAGTCGAGAAGATGCGATAAGGACTTGCCTTGCTCTGAGCGGGGTCGGACCCGTCCTGGAGGGAACCACTGTGCGCGAAAGCCAACATAATTGAGGGGGGGTCAGATATGGACGAATAGGTGGGCAAGCCCAGCCTTATAAGTGTGATCCCGGGGGGTATAGACGGCCACGCCGACTGCACGACCCCGACCGGATGTATGCCATGCACCAATGGCGTTTCACCATCCCTTGGATCGGCTCGGACGATTGTGAGATTTTGGGAGTAAGGCCACGATTCCTATGACCGAGACGGTGAAAATTGCATCACAACTACTTCCAACGGAAACCGTTTGAGGTAGAGTGACATAGGCCAGAGTCTCTGGAGCGAGACCCTCTCCACCTGTGATTTACTCCCCCGCGCCAGCTGGCGGGGAAAAGGAGCGTGTCTATCACGTGCCCTCTTCCGGAAACCTCTTCCGGTCACCTTCCACAGCCCCCTCGCGCGTCCTCTGTCTCAAACCCCACTCTCCGTCTCTTTCCTGAGCGTGTTTCCGCGTTCCCTGGAAGCGAATAGTGATATCCGTGGGCGATGCAGGCGATACATCAAGAGATTCTGCCCGCAAGCGGCGTACAATTTGCCACCTGCTTGAAACTCATTCCAACAACGCTTTTATCTCGGGACTCGCTGCCGACCTCTGATCCCAGCGGCCTCTTAGCGGTCTCCAGGCGGTCCCTGTTCAACCTCGTTGTGGCACGTTCAAATGTCCTGCGGATATTCGAAGTTGTGGAGGAGTTGGCGCCCATGGACGCTCAACGTGAGGAGGAGCGAGAACGGAAGGCAGCTGTTCGTAGAGGCACTGAGGCCGTTGAAGGCGAAGTAGAGATGGATACCGACGGAGAAGGGTTTATTAACCTAGGGCAAATAAAGGTGAATTCGACTACTTGTCCTCAATACTCCACGCCAATAAGACGTCTTTCCCCGTTAATTGCGCCCACTCTGAAGCGTGAGGTTGCCGAACGACCAGTGCTGACTGTTTCGTCTCATCATCTCAGTCGACTACCCAGAAGGACGCACTCGGTCCCCCAATGGTCGTCCGACTATACCTTGTTCGTGAACACCGCCTGCATGGGATTGTAACCGGCGTAGAAACCGTCAGGATCATGTCCTCCATCGAGGACAATCTGGACCGTCTCCTTGTGTCTTTCAAAGATGCCAAGGTGCGTTTCGTCCACGCTTCTGGGCGTCGTCAAGCTAATCATACTGTCCCAGATTGCTTTATTGGAATGGTCTGAGGTTATCCATGACCTGCTCACCGTCTCAATACACACTTATGAACGCGCACTACAAATGGTCGGTGAATCCACCCCTGATTTTATGAAACCACATGGATAACCCACTTCCAGATAACACTGGACTCCGCCCTGTTTCGTGCTGAATTACGTGTTGACCCGCTGTCTCGCTGTGCGGCATTAATGTTGCCACAAGCAAGCGCTGCCATCCTTCCATTTTACCAGACTCAGGCCGAATTGGAGATCATGGAACAAGATCAGAGTCAGCTGCGGTCCGTGGTTCCATTTAGAACCTCGCCCTCCCTGACCCCCCTCCTTCCAGAGATGTGCCCTACTCTCCTAGTTTCATCCTTGACTTCGGGGCGGAAGTCGACAGCAGGATCCAGCATGTTATCGAGTTTGCGTTTTTGCCCGGTTTCAACAACCCTACCATGGCAATCCTCTTCCAGTCCCCTCAGACCAACACCGGGTAGGCTAAGATAATCTATGCCGATCTACTTTAATCCTTGAAGGCTGATCAGTGACGCAGGCGCCTCAAGGAACACAAGGATACCGTAAAGCTCTTCATTATAACGGCAGACTTCATCACCCATAATTATCCAATCATCACCGAGGTTGAAGGTTTGCCCTACGACTGTTTCTCCGTCATTCCATGCTCCATGTTCCCCGGAGGAGTCATCGTAATCTCTACAAACGCTATCATACACGTTGGTCAGTCTTCGCGCAAGGTCGTCCTGCCGGTCAACGGGTGGTTTGCACGGGTCAGTGATGTACAAACTCCATCCCTGACTCCAGAGGAGGCGGCTCGCGACCTCCAGCTGGAGGGTTCACACGTGTCCTTCGTTGATGATACGAATTTTTTGGTGATTCTCGCCGATGGAGTAGTGATTCCTGTGGAGATCGTTGCGGAAGGAAAGACTGTGTCCTCTTTGAAGATGGGAGCCCCGCAGGCTCAGACGACTCTACCGTCCACTATCGCAAAAGGGCCCGACGGTTACACGTTCATTGGGAGCACCTCTGGTCCCTCCGTCCTGGTCAAGGTAGATCGCCTGGAAGAGGAGGTCCCTGAGGAAGTAGGTGATCAGCCTGTCGGAGTGGTAAATTCTACCGCGACAATGGATGTGGATGACGATGGTTTGTGGTTCTTTGTTTCATGTTGAATGCCCCTTCACCCAATCTCCGCAGACGATATTTACGGCCCATCGACAATGGACCCAGAGCCGTTTTCCAAAGGCGTCGTCTCCGCGAAGAAGCGTCTCGTTACAAGATTTACCCATTGTGACGCCCTTTCTGCACATGGGCCCATTTCTTCTATGACATTTGCGCTCGCAAAGAATGGTGTAAGTCACCCCCACTTCATTCTCGAACCTAAATCTCAATCAGGACAGGAGAGGTTCGTTCCGGAGCTAGTGGCCGCGACTGGGTCGCGTCATCTCGGCGGGTTCTCGCTGTTTCAGGTATGCGGTTCACTTGATTCGGGGAATTGTGTCGAGGCTGATGTGCCTGTAGAGAGATCTCCCTACCAGGGTGAAACGGAAGGTGCATGTTGTGGGCGGCGGTCGTGGAATGTGGGCATTTCCGATCAGGCAGTCCGTCAAGGCCAATGGCGTCTCATACGATCGACCTTCGAACCCGTTCCGCTCAGAGAATGATTCTCTGATCATCAGTACCGATGCCAATCCATCGCCTGGCCTATCCCGAGTGAGATTTTCGCTTTGAACACTCATACCGGTTTTGTTAAGTGCGATCCCAGATTGCGACCCGTTCTCAAAAGGGTGACATCACAATCACGACACGAATGCCAGGGACCACGATCGGCGCTGGGCCAATTTTCCAGGGAACGGCGATTCTCCACGTCATGTCTGGGACGATTCGAGTCCTTGAGCCTGGTGCGTCACCGCTCCTTCATTTCACAGCATCGTGTGTTCCTCATGGTAAATCGCCCTTAACCCAAGACGGAACCGAACGCCAGTCAATCAAAGATACCGATAACAACAACAACCCTCGCGCCAAAATCCGCGCATGCAGTATCTGCGATCCATACGTTCTCATTGTACGGGAGGACGATACAATCGGGTTATTTATTGAAACTGAACGCGGAAAAATGCGGAGGAAGGATATGTCACCTATGGGAGAAAAGGTTTGGATACTACGCACCTTATCCCCTTCAATCTTTCCCCGCTGATGTCAACTACCCCAGACTTCACGCTACCTTACCGGTTGTTTTTTCAATGACGCGTCCGGGGTTTTCCAAACTCGACAAAACTCTAAAGTCGTGTCAAACGGTAGCTCAAAAACGTCGACGTTGAGTAACGTCACCTCTGGGGGAACAATCCAATGGCTTATCTTGTGCCGGCCGCAAGGGGTACTGGAAGTACGTGATACTAACTTACACAAGGTCTAGAGCTGACGTGATCCAGATCTGGACTTTACCAAAATTAACCCTGGTGTTCTCTACCACCGCGTTATCGACGTTGCAAAACGTCTGCACCGATTCTTACGAAGGGCCTGCTCCATCTACCTCGCAAGACCGAAAGCCTTCCGACGTGGATGTGGAGAACGTCCTCATTGCCCCCCTTGGGGAATCATATCACAAGCCACACTTATTCGTAAGTTCCGGAACATTCGTTCACATTCCCTGTGAAAATTTCTTACCCTGGAGCTCAACCCTACTTCAGGTATGGTTACGTTCCGGTCAACTTGCGGTATATGAAGTCCTCCCCACATTAATACCGGACGACCCCATGACACCAACACGGCCTGTTTTATTACTTGCGAAGTTCGCCAAGGTTGCTTCTCGGGCTTTCGATATCCAACTGTCCGATGAACCCGAAAAGTCCATTCTCGCGGAGCAAAAGAAGATATCTCGTCAGCTTATACCGTTCTTCACATCTCCCCGCCGTGGCGCAAATTACTCGGGCGTGTTCTTGGCTGGAGACCGGCCGTCGTGGATACTGTCAACTGACAAGGGCGGGATCAGAATTATCCCCTCTGGGTACTCCGTTGTCCATGCATTTACTGCATGTTCAATCTGGGAATCAAGGGGCGACTTCCTGCTGTACTCAGAAGAGGTATGCATCGGGCACCACTCTCTGATCCCTGGTGTCCCTGTGGATACCCTGGATCCCATACCTTAATTCAGGTTTAGCTAACATACGAACACCCCTGTTTCTTTTGTTCTAGGGTCCTAGTCTTGTGGAATGGATGCCTGATGTTATGCTGGAAGGTCACCTGCCGTCCCGGACTGTGCCCAGATCAAGACCGTACTCAAATGTTGTGTTTGAGCCGTCAACTGCCCTGATCGTTGCTGCCTCTGTGATACAAGCCAGGTTCGCCTCGTTTGACGAGGATGGCAACCGGCTTTGGGAGCCTGACGGTGTGTGGCTGTCCTCCCTCCTGCTTTGTGCACCTTTCATCTAACCGGACTCACGTGTTCCTCAATCCTGCAGCTAATAACGTGTCTTTCCCCACCGCGGAATGTTCTACCCTGGAACTGATCCAGCCCGAAGCGTGGTCAACTATGGATGGGTACGTAATTTTTGTTCTCGGAGGTCAACTGACCCCCGTTCCGTCCTCACCTTCTGATTCCGCAGATATGAATTTGCCCCTAATGAATCCGTTAATGCGCTCGAGATCGTGACGTTAGAGACATCGAGCACCGAATCTGGAACCAAAGATTTCATCGCCGTTGGGACCACAATTAACAGGGGAGAGGACCTCGCGGTCAAAGGAGCGGTGGGTGTTTTTTCTTTTCTTTTTGGCCAACACGTTGTTGCCACCGGTTTATAACGTAAGCCCGCAGACGTATATCTTTGAAGTCGTGGAAGTCGTTCCCGATCCCAACTCGAGGAGCAAGCGATGGTACAAGTTGCGCCTGGACTGCCGAGATGACGCCAAAGGGCCAGTTACTGCCGTGTGTGGTCTGAACGGATATCTAGTGTCTTCCATGGGACAAAAAGTAGTTGGTTCTGGTTGGTCCGAGATCCTGGACTTATTTCGCTCCCCCTAGATCTTTGTGCGAGCGTTTGACCAGGATGAGCGCTTGGTCGGTGTTGCGTTCCTCGACGTTGGGGTGTATGTCACGTCGCTTCGAACCGTGAAGAACCTCTTGATTATCAGCGACATCGTCAAGAGTGTTTGGTTCGTCGCTTTCCAGGTTAGTACCAGCAAAGTCCATCAACTACACTTGTTGAATACCTTTCGCCTCCAGGAAGACCCATACAAATTATCTGTCCTCGGGAAGGACCCACACCCTAGAGCCCTGACATGCGCAGACTTTTTCTTCACCAATGGTCTCCTTTCGATCCTTACGTGCGACGAGGAAGGTGTTATCCGGATCTTCGACTACAGCCCCCAGGGTGCGTAAATAATGTGAGGGATCCCCGGGAGTCCCCTAACACTTGAACCAGATCCGGAATCCAAAATGGGCCAGTACCTACTCTGCCGCTCCGAGTTCCATGCCCGGGTTGAGTACAGGTCGTCGGTGACCGTGGCTCGGAGAACCAGAGCGGGAGATCCTGATATACCCCAAGCGAAAATAATATGTGGTGCATCGAATGGGGCACTGTACTCCCTCACACCGATCGATGAGGCCGCGGGAAAACGGTTACAGCTTTTGCAGGGTCAATTGACCCGAAATGTACAGCACGTCGCCGCTCTGAATCCCAAAACCCAACGGTATGTGTCTTACCGGTAACTGATACCCCCTCCCCCCCAAATACTGAGGGTCTTCTCCTAGGATTGTCCGAAACGATCATGTCTGGAAACCTCTGAGTAAAGGCATACTGGACGGAAACCTCCTTCGTACGTTCGAAGAGCTGCCGCTGTCGCGACAAAACGATATAACACGTCAGATCGGTACCGACCGAGCCACCGTTTTACGAGACTGGGTTTCCTTGGAGGCGTCTTGGTAAAAAGTAGATACATACCGCGCTACGCTTGTAAGTTATGATGAGTATAATATTCCCTCCATCCGTTCGGTCTTATCCCGGTCCGACGGCGCTAGTTTGTCGGGTCACTGGGTGGATATGTGGAGTAAATGCCCGATCTTATCCGCATCCCCGAAGCTCGAACTGAATTGGATGGCCATCGGTTCATCGCCCCCGACACCATCTCCCCCAACGTGCTCGCTGCACTCCAAGTCAGCCTCAAACGCTCTTGAACAGCCTGCAACTGCCCTCAAGCCCCAGCAGCAACCATGGCCTCGATGTTCGTAGCACAAGCCGGCGCAAAACTCTTTCACAAGAACATCCCCGGTTACGCGCCTCCAGATCCGGTCTACGAGACCTCTGTGGATAAAGATGGGGAAGAGAAGACCCGGATAGTACGCCCGGATCCCTTGCGGCTTGTGTCCATGGTTGACTGATAGGGAGTTTGTCACTCCAGAGAGATATCCCTGCCGGTTTGTCCAGGCGTGACATCCAGATCTTAAAGAACGTCAGGGTCAAGGCCCACAAGCTCGATGCAGAGTTTTCGATCTTTGGGTTCACCTTCGGGTGGGGGTTCATTATCAGTGAGCGGTCTTTCTGCGTGGTTTCGCCCCTGATACTCACGGTGTCTGGTGCACCGTAGCGCTGCTTCCAATCCTCGGAGACCTTCTCAATCTCTTCCTCAATTACTGGCTGATCGTCGCCCAAGCAAATAAAGCCGAGTACGTTACACCAACTCTCACTCACCAAACGAGCCATGCGTTGAAACTCTCTGTGGTACCTAGGCTCCCCGATTGGCTTGCAGCAGAAATGCTTGTCAATCAAGTGATATCCTGTGGCTGCGGAATGGTTCCCATCATTGGGGACTTAATAGTTGCGATTTTTGGATGCAATTCGAGGAACGTTGCCTTGCTCGAGGAGTACCTCGTAATCCGGGGTACCGAATACCTGAAGCCTGAGGGTGATCGACACTATGACCCTGACGATATCAAGCCAGGTGCGGGTATGGAGAGAGGAGAATCGCCATCTTATCACCCCACCGCCTCGGCAAACCCTGACCAGGAGCCGCTAATCAATAGCAAAGACTGGGAGGTCTGAGGTTCGCGGGAAAATGACATTCCACGTTGTGTAAGCCTGCACGAACCTGTTTCTCTGTTTGACTTGTGTACATTACGAGCGTACCGTAGATAGTCAGTCGTATGACCGCTGCATTTCTCAATCCGATCGGGTTCGATCAACACGACCCCCACTTCTTACCTTCGCCTGATTGAAACGACTCCCCGGCGACCGCGCAGCCTGACGCCTTCTCCCTCTGGAAGCACAATATGGAGTATACTCGTCAAGGCATACGTTTTCCGTTCGGACCTGACCCGAGCTTCTTTTCCTATGGGCTTCTCCCCGGCCGGCCCTCTCAGGACCCCGGGAGGGTATTGGAGACGGTGAATGGAGTATAAAATAGCCCGCTCTGGATATCTTCCACCCACACCCTAACCCCATGCCCTTCTCCAGTCGCGACCCAGCTGGAAAAGCCGAGGCATCGGCTACGACCCGTGCGGTCCTAGAAGATGGCATTCCTCACTATATGGGACGTTCAGGAGACGACTTAATATTCGCAATTACGTGCACAGCGACGGCAGGTGAGCAGCGTCACTTTCTTCGAACTGAAATCTGCTGACGAAGTGCTCGTCCAGCATTTCTTCTGTTCGGATATGACCAGGGTGTGGTTAGTAGTCCCTGGGTTGGGGGATGAGCGGCTCGCTCATCAGCCATTCCATTGCAGATGTCTGGAATTATATCAGCACCCCAGTTCTTCCGCGTCTTCCCTGACTTGAACCCCGATAATGTCGGACCCACGTCCGCTTCGACCATGCAAGCGTTCTATACTGCAATTTATGAAGTTGGGTGTTTATTTGGAGCATTCTTCGCCTTGCTCTATGGGAACAAGGTTGGAAGGAGGAAGAATATGTACATCGGTAAGTCGATCGTGGGATCCGTAATGTGAGCGGCGACATGACACGTTGTAGGCGCTTCCTTTGTTACGATTGGGGCAATAATACAGATCACTTCCATACCAGGAGTACGTGTCGTATCTACTTCGTTGGGCTTCTCCCTGATATCTGATTGTGACGTGAAGCACCTGGCCGGACACCAATTCGTCATTGGTCGTATTGTAACTGGTATGTATACTGTCCCCCGTCTAAACAACCAAGCTCAAGCGGACGTTAACAGGTTTTGGGAACGGATTAAACACCGCAACTGTACCGAGCTGGCAAGCAGAATGTTCGAGACCAAAGAACAGAGGGTTGCATATCTGCATTGAGGCAAGTATGATCGCCATCGGAACCGTTACTGCTTATTGGATAGTAAGTTGTTTCTACACAAAGAGTCCTGTACAACGCTGAATGTCAACTGCCGGGTATCCAGGACTTTGGTCTCTCGTACATTGATAGTTCCCTTTCCTGGAGACTTCCTATTGGCCTCCAGATCATCTTCGCAGTCCTGATCGTAGTAGGAGTCCACTCCCTTCCAGAATCACCAAGATTCCTGCTGTCCACCGGCCAGAGCGAGGAAGGTCAGCTGGTCGTCGCGGCGCTTATGAGCCAACCCGTCGACTCGGAGGTTACCCAGCAAGAGAAGCGGGTCATTGTCGAAGCACTGAAAGGGGACAATCCACGCATCCGGGATGTGTTAACCGGTGGCCCCTCCCAACACCTGCGAAGGACGATAATCGGAGCATCTACTCAGTTCTTCCAGCAGATTGGTGGATGCAACGCGGTTATTTATTTTGCGTAGGTGGCTCAGCGATAGAGATCTCTCAACTTGTTGATCAATGTATACCCTCCCCAACAGACCAGTGATCTACCAAACGTATATCGGGCTTGACAGAAGGCTCTCGTTGATCCTAGGAGGAGTCAATTCTACTGTCTATGCGCTTTCTGCGTTCTTGTCATACCCCATGATCGAGCGGTTGGGACGGAGGAAGATGTTCCTGTGGTCAGCATTTCTCACCTCTTTTTTCGGCGCCGATAATCAACGATGCATTCTCCAGGGGTACTGTCGGACAAGCCGCCTCCATGTTCCTTGCGATGGCGTGCCTCATTCCGTATAACGTTTACGGCGACACCGAGAATAAAGCAACCTACGGGGCAGTCGCAGGGCTGTTCCTGTTCCTCGTTGCCTTTGGATGGCAAGCCACACCCTCCTTCGTAACAACACTCCGCTGACGCAGTATATCGTCAACAGCACTTGGTTAGAGCTCCCGTGGTTGTTGCCTGCAGAGATAAATCCCAACGCGATTCGCACGAACGCGAACGCAATCTCCACGATGAGCAATTGGGGGTGGAACTGTGAGTGACCCCCTTTTTCTTTCTGAGACTCGAGGAACTGATCTCTTGCAGTCGCTGTTGTTATGTGGACACCGCCGATGCTTGACCGCTGGGGAGGGTTCGGAACCTTCCTCTTCTTCGGTTTGGTCAACCTCACATTCATTCCGTTCATTTACATCTTCTATCCGGAGACGAAAGGTCGCTCTCTGGAGGAGATCGACGTAATCTTTGCAAAAGCGTACTGTACAGGAGAGTGGTATGTCAAGGTGGCGGAGGAGATGCCGGGCCTGACTGCAGCGGAGGTCGAAGCAGAGGCGAAGAGGTGGGGTCTTGCGGGGGAGAATGTCAACGGGGTCGTTGGGAAAGTCTGACGTCCCATGCCAATGGAAAAATGTGTGCCGACGTTTCGCTGGCTTCGTCGATGAGTAGTACCTCCCCGTAGTGTCCTATCTGGAGGCGTTGTATAGAACGGAAGAGCCTCTCCTCCTGACAAGGGGACACAGGTCCTATGAAAGGTACGTTGACCATGTGATGTTCGACCTTCACTGCGCGAGATGAGATCCCAAGGTCCATGGGGACAAGATAAACCCTGATACACAACCTCTCCATCGAAGCCTATCAGTCCTGCCTCTGGAAGGTCCTTCGATACCTTTGACGACCATCGCCTCGCCGGGCTCACATTCCGATAACCTACAATCGAGGTAAACATCTGTCGAAACGCCGCAGACCCCCGCGCCAGTCCCAGTGGTTAGGCGTGCAAAGGCACCAGGCCAAATGCCTATACACTTCCTCCTAGGTATCCTCGGTACTTGAGGATTGACCCGTGGAGTTCATGCCCGAATTTGCGGTGGCAGGCCGGACGATCGGGGCCGTGTTGCTTATTGCGGTCTTGGAAGATCGCCAAGATTTGGTCCCACCGTAAGAGACGTTCCAGCAACGGATACTGAGCAGACACATATATGCAAACCTGGACGAAGTGGACGTGGGGCGTGCTCCCTCCGAGAGTCGAGACTCCCGTTTTCAGTTTGATGAACGTACATCACATCCACTTCATTCTCACGGGACACTAGGAAGTCAGGTTCCAAAGACCCAACTTTGGTAGGCAATTCTGCCCAGTTTCTGGTGCAGTAGGAGGCTGGTGCTGGGTCTGACCCCACGAAGACCTGGTTTAAATCACCTCTCTGGAAGTGCTAGAGCACGGGTTCGATACGGAAGGAGCATTCCCGGGAAGAGGCCTACTTACATCGGAATGGCAACCTTCCACTTGGTATCACGAGCGATCACTGGGCATAAGTAATTGCGTCGGTGGGAATGTTGACAGATGGCAGCCCACCCGAGGTCGGTGTTGTTGTGGAAGGCGGAAGGCGGGCCGAACTGGGACTCGGGTGAGAGCCAGGGGGTCCAAGGGGGAAACCACTTACATACCAAGTATCAGCGTGATGACTACACCCGTCTCTCTTATAAATTTCTTCCATCATGAATCCCTCCTCATCGTCCCGTCTCCCCGTTTTTCCAGTCCCACCGGAGCTCGCCATGGCCAGAAGGATGGCCAATCTCAATCTGCCCTCAGAGTCTCAGCATTTCCTTGCGCTTCCACGACCCGATGTGACGCTTGGACCGTTACCCCGCGGTCTCACGGATACCACGACCCTCGCTGCCCACGACTTCGATGTTGACAATCGAACGGGTTTCATGCCGCCACGGCCCCCGCTTACTCGCCTCCCGAGCGAGTGGGAGACTTGGGAAGTGATCTTGGACGCCGCATTGACGAAAAGGTTGAAGCTGTATAACGATCCCACCATCACCGAAGACGGCCGTGCTGAGTCTGCAGCTTGGAGAGGGGATGTGTGCAAGGTAAATAGGATCGACCTCCCTCGAATGACGCCCATTGAAAACGGCACCGAAGGCTGATCAAATCTTTCATTTCACATTAGCTTCCCGTCTTGTCCATTGATAACCTCAGAACTTCCGAAGAATGGTTAAGACGAGCTCACCATGTCCTCGTCTGGATTATGCTGTATTATATCCGTACTCAACCGGAAGATGTCCAGCCAGTCATCCCCCGCAGCATCACCATACCCCTCTTGCGTGTTTGCCAGCAACTCCTTCTCCCCCCGATCATCACCTACTCCGATACCACGCTGTATAACTGGGCTCTTATACGCCCCCAAACACCCCCCTCGGAACAAAATGGTTTCGACGCCCTCTCGTTCCCTCTCTCTGCCTCCTCCACTGCCTCTATACCTGCGTTGGACAACCTCAGGTGTTTGACGACGTTCACTGGAACTCCTGATGAGGAATGTTTCCATCTCGCCTCCACCCGTATCGAGCTCCGCGGCGCCGAGGCTCTGGAACTCATGCGAGAGACCATGGACGAAATTTTCGTTGGTGATAACACCGCATTGCGGCGCATAGCTTCCTACCTTCAGAAGTTTTCGGTCGTGATCAAGGACCTCGCTAAACTCCTCGCGGACGTCCGGCAAGGATGCGACCCCGAAATCTTTTACAACCAGATTCGGCCGTGGTATAAGGGTCAAGATTCCGGCCCAGCCGCGATCAAGTGGGTCTTCGAGGGGATCGATGAAGACCCTGCCTTCGTCCAACCGACCGAGCTTTCTGGCCCGTCGGCCGGCCAGAGCTCTCTCATCCCAGCGCTGGATCTCTTCCTCGGGGTTTCTCACGGAAAGGACCCTACCTCAGATCAGTGGTTAAAGAGGATGAGGATGTACATGCCTCGTCACCACCGAAACTTCCTTCGTCATCTCGAGAACAACCCTCGCCCTCTTAGAGCCCTCGTCGAAGCCAACAAGGATCATCCGGGGCTCCTAGATGCGTTCAACGCTTCCGTACAGTCTTTAAAGGAGTTCAGAGACAACCACGTTAGGATCGTGGCCATTTACGTTGCCGGCCCAGCAAGGAGGGCCGCGGAACGCCTGGGCCAGATCAGAGTGGGTGGGGCGAAGGGGACAGGCGGGACGGATGCGATGTCGTTTGTGAAAAGTACTAGAAACAATACTACGGCCTCCAAGCTCTCGCAATAGACAGCGCGAGACGGCTCCTAGCTTACGTAGGACCGTAACCCGTCACACAAATA
>Ga0307511_10001288_pt1 | contig 26566 bp, 23 predicted proteins | sample 13_EM_MG_FD_200266 | JGI IMG/M metagenome (GOLD analysis project Ga0307511, IMG submission 200266) | Populus trichocarpa ectomycorrhiza microbial communities from riparian zone in the Pacific Northwest, United States - 13_EM | ecosystem: Host-associated > Plants > Roots > Unclassified | place...
CCGCATCGAGATGCGCGCCGGCTTTGACGGCCTGCTGCGCCGCTTCCCCACCCTCGCCCTGGCCATCCCCGCCGCCGACGTGAAACTCCGCACCGACATGAGCATCTACGGTGTCCACGAGCTGCCGGTCACCTGGTGACGGGAGAGGGCCATGTCCGAGGAGGGAGCGGACATGGCCCTCTCTTGTGCCTCGGCTCGTCAACCTAGGATGACAACCGTGGAGATCGACCGGCTGGTGCTGCTCGCCAAGGCCGCCGACGACGCGGATCCCATGGTGGGGCTCGTCGCCGCGGCCGAGGTGCGGCGCGAGATGGAACGCCAGGAAGCGGTGCTCGTGTGCCGGGCCCGGGCCCAGGGCCGGACCTGGGCCGAGATCGCCGAGGTACTGGGCATCAGCAAGCAGGCCGTGCACAAGAAGTACGGCCGAAGTGAGCCACTCGCATAACCGCGGGGTCGTGACGCGGGTCACGGCGGAAAACGCAACACCCTCGGGGGCGGTGGGAACTCACCGGGCATGACGACAAAGAAGCTGACCTTGACCCTGTCCGTGGCCGCCGCGGCTGTGGCGCTCGCCGCTGGCGGTGCGGTGGCGTTCGCGGCGATCCCGAGCACGACCGTGAACGTGGCGGCCGGCGCCGGGGATGCCCACGCCACGGGGGACGCGCTGGTCGCCAAGGAGTGTGTCCAGAACACCCAGGGCCTGCCCGAGCCGGCCAGCTGGCGCCCGGGCGCCCGGTACGACCTGAGCGCCGAGCTGGGCTTCCTGGTGATCCGCAACGACAAGAACGCGGCCGTCTGCGTGATCGAGAAGGGCAAGGCCGCCGGCGTGATGGGCGGCGAGGTGAGCACGCGCCACACGTACACCAACCTCACCGCGGCGCGGCCGTTCGACTACCTGGACTCGTGGAACGACCAGAACGAGTCGGTCCACTTCGGCATCGCGACCGGCGACGTGGCGAAGGTGGCGCTGGTGGGCCCGGACGGCGCGCAGACGCCCACGGTCCTGAAGGACGGCACGTTCATCGCGAAGACCAAGGTCGCCGAGGACAGCAACCAGTCCACGAGCAACCAGGTCCGAGCGATCCTCGGCAACGGCCAGGTGGTGACGGGTCCGTTCCGGGGCTAGCATCCGATCCGGCCGCGCCGGTGGGGCGCGGCCGGATCTCGTCCCACACCGGACGCAACACTGGCCGGGCGTGTGGGAACACATGGGTGTGACGACGGCTGGAGAATGGGTGCGGCGACCGGAGGCGGACGGTGACGCGGACCCGCAGGCCCCTCCGTTGAGCGACGACCAGTCGCTCTGGGAGCAGGCCGCGCGGGGGGACCGCGGCGCGTTCGGCGAGCTGTACCGGCGGCATGCCGAGGCGGTGTGGAACTACGCCTACCGCCTGACGGGATCGTGGTCGGTGGCCGAGGACCTGACGTCCTCGACCTTCCTGGCCGCGTGGCGCAAGCTGGCCGACATGACCCTGGTCAACGCCAGCGCGCGGCCGTGGCTGTTCACCGTGGCCAGCAACCTGGCCCGGCACGAGTACCGCCGGGCCGGCCGGTTTTCCCAGGTGCTGAGGCGGATCCCGCTCAACGACACCACCCGCGACCACGCCGACGACGTGGTCGACCAGATGGACGCCGACCACCGGCTGCGGGAGGTGCTCGACGCCATCGAGCGGCTGCCCAAGGGGGAGCGGCGGGCTGTCGAGCTCTGCCTGCTCGGCGAGGTGTCCATCGCCGACGCCGCCGAGGTGCTGGGCATCGCCGAGGTGAGCGTGCGGGCCCGGATCTCCCGGGCGCGTGGCAAGCTTCGTGGCCTGCTGCGCGACACCGGCCCGGGCATCAACATGAGTGCCCTTAAGGAGGGGCCATGAACGAGACCGCCGACCTGCCAGAGCAGCGGCCCATGCCCGAGGGCCTGCGGGATCGCCTGTGGGCCGAGGAGATCGAGCCGCAGCTGGAGCCGCCGGATTCGGGCAACCGGTTCCGGACGTGGCGCGCCCCGTTGACGGCCGCCGCCGCGGTGATCGCGCTGGCCGTGGGCGTCGTGTTCGCCCTGCCGGTGCTTCGGGGCGGGGGCGGCGCGACCGCCGCTGCCGGCCCCGACATGCAGCTGGTCAACGACTGCATCCACACCTCCTACGCCGAGGTCCCGTCGGGCAGTTGGCGGGCCGGCGCCCGGCTCAACCTCGATGCGACGCAAGGCTTCCTGATGATCCGCAGCGACGAGTACGCGGCCGTCTGCGACCTGTCGAACGGCCGCCCCACGGGCATCATGGGCGGTGTCAGCACTCGCCACACGTACGGCAACCTCACCGCCGCGCGGCCGTGGGACTACAACGACTCCGACAACCTCGCGACCGAGTCCGTCCACTTCGGAATCGCGGCCAACAACGTGGCCGCGGTGTCCCTGGTAGGCCCGGACAACTCCGTGACTCCCGCGGTCCTGAAGGACGGCACGTTCATCGTGCGGACCAAGTTCGCCGAGGACAGCAACAGCTACACCAGCAACCGCGTCAAGGCCACCCTCGACACCGGGCAGGTGATCGAGGGTCCGTTCCGCTCCTAGGTGGCTGGTGTTGTGGGTGTACCGGCCGGCCGGCGTGAGCGACCGGCCGGGTGGCTTTGGCCGAGTTTCGGGTCCTAGCCCGCCCGCTGCCACCGCTGGTCCCGATCGGGGCCAGCGCTGAATTCCGGCTTCCCCTCGTTGATCGTCACTGTCCAGTGGCTATGGTGGATCAGCCTGTGATGGTGTCCGCACAGCAGCACGAGATTGTCCACACTGGTCGGTCCCCCGTCAGCCCAGTGCGCACAATGATGGGCACGGCGTTGTCGGGGTCTTCTGTCGCAGCCCGGGAACGCGCATCCTTTGTCTCGAACGATCAGTGCTCGTCGTATGTGGTTGGGGATCGTCCGGGTCGCTCGGCCGATGTCCAACGGCTGCGACCGGGCCCCCAGCATCACCCTGATCGCCGCGCTGTCACAGGCGATCCGACGCACCGAGGCCGCGTTCATCGGCCCCATGCCCTCCACATCGGCCGTGCCTTGCTGCGCCAGGAAGTCCTCCAGCGACATGGTCAGCGCCAGGTGGGGTCGCTCTCCGCCTTCCTCGGGCAGGTCCTCACTCGCCGAGGCCATGTCGATGATCTCGACGAACGCGTCTCCTTGCCGCTCCGGGGTTGTGCGGGTGTCGCTGGCGGAGGTCGGCTTCGCCAGCGGGCTCAGGAGCGCCTCCAACTTCGCACCCGACTCCGCGTCGATCTTGCCGCGAAACGCCACCGACCCGTCCTTACGACTGTCGAGGCGCAACTCCCGCTTCGGCTCCGCCAACTCCCGATCATCCGGCGCTTTGCCGTCCTGGTCGAGAAGTTGCAGGATCCGGCGCGCGATCAGCCGCAGCTTGCGCCGTCGAACTCGGCGGCCTTCTCCAGCAGCGCCGCCTCGACCTCGTCCCGATCAGCCTCCGGCGCTTCGGCCAGGGTCTTGTCGATCACGACCAGGTGCTGCTTGCTCAGCAGACCTTCCCCGGCAGCCCACAGTGCCCCGTCACCCAACCGCCACCACTCGGCGTCGGCCGGCGCATCCAGAATCGCTGACATGCCCCCATTCTACCGCCCCTTTAAGATTGATTTCCCTTACACAACAACGACTATCCGATCGTGTCACGCTTCTATCTCTCATGAGGAAAGCGCTTTCCTAACCTCGCTACCGCCAAGCCAAACGAATCGTCAGCCCCTGCTCCCGTCCAAAGCCCGCTCTAAACGAGCGCGCCCACCCAACCGATACCGCGCTACCCAACCCAACCACCCACCTGAACCGCGGCACACGGTCCAGCGAACAGAAAGAGCTGAGCAACGCAGAGACAGGGCGGGCAAGAGCAGCGAACCACCGGGCCGCGAAAGGGCGGGACGGGGCAGCTGACCGTCGCGGCGACCAACCTCGCGCTACCCCACACCAGCAACTCAAGCTACCGCCGGGGTCGCGGTCAGGATCGCCCGTCGAGGGTGAGGTCGCCGCTCAGGCCCAGGCCGTTCTGCCCGGCTCCGGGCGCGTTGACCTGGTAGCCGCCGCTGTTCTGGGCGTTGACGCTCTGGCCGGCGGGCGCCCCGGTCAGGTCGATGACGTCCGGCGGGAGGGCGAGGGTCAGCGACGAGGAGGACGGGGCCGATGCCTTGCCGGTGGTCCGCTCGTAGGCGACAAACGCCTGGAACGCCTTGGTGATGTTCGTGTCGCCGGCCGCCGGGTCACAGGAGTGGGTGACCAGGTAGGACATGGGCAGCGACGTCGTGTAGACGAAGAAGCAGTCGCCGGTGAAGGCCTTCGGCGCGGTGTCCTGCGGCGAGCAGTGGTCGTCGAAGCGCAGCGCGGTGACCGGGGCGTTGTCCTGGGTGAACGCGACCCGGCACTCGGGCGTGTTCCGCACGATGGTGTCGGGAACCCGCACCTGGTTGCCACAGGCGAAGTTGCGGTAGACGCACTGCTGCTTGCCGGTCGTGCCGGCCGGGTCGACCCAGATCTCGTTGTGGTAGCTGGGATAGTCGCTGCGTTCGTCGGTCGCGGTGCGGTTGCGGTGCGGGATCAGCACGACCGGTTCGACCGTGCCCGGGTCGTTGCCGGAGCCGACACAGCCGAGAACGCCCGCGGGATAGGGGCAGTTGGTGGCCGTGCCGCCGCCGGTGATGACGAAGTCGGGGCCGCCGTAGGCGTTCTCCCCCTGGTGCTGCCCGTCGAAGTGCTCAAGGAAGTCGCGGTGCTGACGGTTCAGCGACAGGTCGACCATCCACGCCGGCGGCCGGTAGCCCGTGCCCGACGCGATGGCCATCTCCTCGGACATGCCGCCGCCGCCGGCCGGCGGGGTCGACGGCTGCGGCAGCCCGCCGATCCACTGCTCGAACATCGGGTCCGCGGTGTCGACCCCGAACAGCAGGTCGGACTGCTTCTCCGCCTTGCGCCGGAACGGCGCGATCCGCTTGCTGTCCTCGGACTCGCTGACGTGTTTGAGCGCCAGGAAGTCCAGGCTCCGCTTGGCGTCGGCGCGGACGCTGGCATCGGCGGCGAAGTCGTAGAGGTTGAGCAGCCCGATCAGCTGGTAGCGGGAGTAGGGGCGGGCGTTGTACTCCAGCCAGTCGTGGCTGACCGTGTCGCCGAGCTTGCCGTGGAGGTAGGAGGACACCCCGTTGGCGTTGTTGTCGGTGTTGGTGTCCTTGTCGTAGACGGAGACGTAGGCGCCGGCCGGCGGGGTCACCATCGGCAGCGACTCGTTGTGCAGGAACCGGGTGGTGCGGATCAGGAACTGGTGGTTCTCGGTCTCCGGCACCGACACCCCGAGAATCGAGCACACGGTGGCGTCCACGTTCTGGGTGGAGCCCTGCAGCCAGGCGCGGTCGGCCACGTCCCGGCGCAGCTGGTCCAGCTTGGCCGGGTCGTCCGCGCCGAACAGCGCCTTCGCCGGCTCCTGCTTGAGGAATCCCCAGACCCGCATCACCAGGGCCATGGTGAAGTCCCACTCGTCGATGTCGGCGCCGCCGGTGCGGCAGGTCGGGACGCTGTCGGTGCCGGGCTTGCCGACCAGTGCCGGCACATGGCGCACGTCGGCGATGACCTTGGTCCACCCCGGTGTGGTGCTGGGTGCGTCCGTGGATCGCCAGTTCGGGGCCAGCCGGTCGAGGCAGTCCTGGTAGATGTGCCCGGGGTCGGCCAGCGGCGGCGACGCCGTGAACGCCCGCGTCAGCTCGGCCCGGCCGTCGGGGGCCTCGATCTCCCGCAGCAGGCCGACCTCGGCCAGCACGTGCGACATGTAGCCCTCGCCCTTGCCGCTTGCCTCGGGCGACAGGCACGCCTCCCACAGCAGCGGGGGAATCTGCCGGTCGCGGTCCTGCTGCGTGGAGTCGGCCACTGTGTGCGGCTGCGGCACCCAACCGAAGTCCATCCGATTGTAGTAGTCGCTCAGCGGGGGCAGCACGTTCCAGCTGTTCGACGTGCGGTCCTGGGTCAGCTCCACGCCGCCGATCTGGTTGCCCAGGTGCGAGTTGTCGGAGAACCTGAGGTCGACGGTGAAGTTGAAGCGCCAGGTGTCGTTCCCGTTGGGGTCGATGTCGATGGTCGTCGTGCCGCCGCGCAGGTTGTTCCAGCTGCTCGCGTTCTGGATGGTCAGCTGGTACGGGCCGTGGTCGGTGTTGGTGTCGAAGACCCCGAAGTCCGACGAGATGACCGCGGCCACCACGTTGTTCTGGTCGCGGACGGTCACCGTCACATGGGTGTCGTTGTCCTTGTTCTCATCGTTGGTGTGGAACGAGACCTGCGCCGCCACCAGGGTCGCGTCGCCCGCGGCGTGCGTCACCGCGACCCCGCTCCCCAGCAGCAGTGCCGCCGCCAGCGACACCACCGTCCAAACCCTTGCCGCCCGCATCCGATGCCCTCTTTCCCCAGTGTCCAGTTTCCCGCGCCACTGATCGTTCCGGTCAATCGAACGCGAACAAAGCTCACCCGGGCCCCCGATCGGGCGGCATCTCCCGCGCGATCGGGCAGGGTGCGATGCTGGGCGGGTGCACGAGGACATGGAGCGCTGTGTGCGGGCGGTGCGGGCCAAGGACGCCCGGTTCGACGGGTGGTGCTTCGCGGCGGTGGTGACGACGGGCATCTACTGCCGGCCGAGTTGTCCGGTGCGGCGGCCATTTCGCCGCGCTGGAGCGGACCGAGAATCTGGTCACCGAAATCCGAGAGTTCTTCAGGCCGCTGCGGGGTTAAACCTACCTGTCGGCGACCGGTGTGGAACTTTAGTCGCATGGTAATCCGCGGAAGTCATCGTGGGCCGCCACCATCGAGCGATTCGCCGAACCGGCCGGCCACAGTACGGTGATGTCATGCCCAATCAAGGTATTCGGTGTACTGCAGTCGCTTTGACCGCCGTGCTGGCCGCCACCCTGGGCTTTGCCGGACTGTCGAGCGCCAGGGCCCAGTCCACCGGGGACACCGTGCGCACCGGCGGCGGGCTGGTGCGAGGAACCCTCGACGGCCAGTCGCGGGTGTTCACGGGGATTCCCTTCGCGGCGCCGCCGACCGGCGACCGGCGGTGGCAGCCGCCCCAGCCGGCGGCGTCCTGGTCGGGCGTGCGGGACGCGACGAAGCGGCCAGCGCCGTGCCCACAGCTGGCGGATTCCGGCGACGCGCTGATGCCGGGTTCGTCGGAGGACTGCCTCTACCTGAACGTCACCACGCCGCAGAAGGCCGCAGCCAAGCCGAAACCGGTCATGGTGTGGCTGCACGGCGGCGGCCTGTCCGGCGGCGCGGCCAGCGACTACGACGGCCGCCGGCTCTCGCGGGCCGGCGACGTCATCGTGGTCACGGTCGCCTACCGGCTGGGCGCCATCGGCTTCTTCGGCTACCCCGGCCTGCCCGACTCCGGCACGTTCGGCGTGGCCGACCAGCAGGCCGGGCTGCGCTGGGTGCGCGACAACATCCGGGCCTTCGGCGGCGATCCCCACAATGTCACCGTGTTCGGCGAGTCGGCGGGCGCGCTGTCCACCTGCGCGCAGATGGCCTCGCCGGCCACGAAGGGGCTGATCAACCGGGCGATCGTCGAAAGCGGCGCCTGCGACACCAACTTCCCGGCCAACCTGAACTATCCGGACTCGGCGGCGAATCAGTGGTGGGCGCCGCGGGACACGATCGAGGATCGGGGCCGGGAGCTGGCCGGCAGACTGGGCTGCGCCGACCTGGACTGCCTGCGCAAGGCCGACCTGCTGACGCTGGTCAAGGCCAACGGCGACTTCGCGCAGGTGGGGTACGGCACGCCGCTGCTGCCGCTGGATCCGCGGGTGGCGCTGCGGACGGGCGCGTTCACGCACGTCCCGGTGATACAGGGAAACACCCGCGAGGAGCAGGGGCTCTTCGGCTGGCTGTACGAGGAGGACGGCAAGTTCGACGCTGCCGCCTACCAGCGGAACCTGGCCAAGAGCTTCGGCGATCGGGCCGACGCGGTGGTGCGGGAGTATCCGCCGTCGGCCTACGACTCGCCGATGCGGGCGTGGAACGTCCTCGCCTCCGACCGGAGCTGGATCTGCCCGGCGCTGACCTCGAATCGCCAGCTGGCGCAACGGGTTCCGGTCTACAGCTTCTCCTTCGCCGACCACACCGCGCCCAACCTCGTCAGCCTGCCGGGCGACTACGAGCACGGCGCGTACCACGCCTCGGAGCTGGCGTACCTGTTCGACATCGGGACGCAGCTGAACCCGCAGCAGAGCGAGCTGTCCCGGCAGATGGTGGGCTACTGGACCAACTTCGCCCGCAGCGGAAACCCGAACGGGATCGGCCTGCCGGCATGGCCCCGCTTCGCCGACGGCGACACGACCCAGTCGCTCCAGACCGTCGGCGCCACCCAGACCGACCTGGGTCGGGACCACCACTGCGACTTCTGGTCGCGGCTGTCCTAAGTGGATCGGCCGAGGCAGAACTCCACGAACGCCTCGGCCCGGCGGTTGAGCCGCATCGTCCTGGGCCAGGCGACCAGCACGTGCGACGGCTCGATGGGCTCGGCGATCTCCTTGATGGCAACCGGGTTTCCCTCGTACGTGCGGTCGTTGACCGGCCGCTGCACGAGCAGGGCGTAGCCCATGCCCCGGCCGACCAGTGCCCGGGTGAGCTCGAAAGTCGTCGGCCGGTAACGCACATCGGGGCTCACCCCGAAGCGCTCGAAGATGGACAGCGTGTTCTGCGAGCTGGGCGGCGCGTCCAGCAGGACCATGGGCTCGTCGGCCAGGTCGACCAGCGACACGGCGGGTTCCGCGGCCAGGCGGTGGCCGGCCGGCAGCAGGATGTGCGGCCGGGCCGACCCGATCACCGCCCGCGTCAGCTCCGGCCGCACCTGCATGTCGTAGAGGATGGCCAGGTCGAGCTCGCCGCCCAGCAGGCGTCGTTGCAGCACGTCCTGGGTGTCCTCGACGAAATCGACGGTGAGGTCGGGGTGCAGCGCCGAGAACTCCTGTAGCAGCGGGGGAAGCACGGTCGGCGCGAGCGTCACGTAGCAGCCGAGGGACAGCACCCCGCTCAGGGCGCCGCCGCCGGACGCGGCACTCTCCAGGTCCTGGGCCCGGCGCAGCAGGTCACGGGCGTGCCGCAGCACCTGAGCACCGGACGGGGTGAGCGTGATGCCGTGGGCCTTGCGACGCACCGCCAGCTGCACGCCCAGCGCCCGCTCCAGGTCGGTCAGCGACTGGGACAAACCGGGCTGGGACACCCGCAGCCGCGCGGCGGCCTCGCTCAGGGTGCCGGCCTCGGCGATGGCCACGAAGTACGCCAGCTGCCGCAGCGAGAACCGACTCATTGGTTCTCCTTATGTGTCTCAGAATATTCCCGTCCTTTTCCAATATATGTCGCCGCTGCCACAGTGGGGGGACCAGCTTCGGAAGGACTGCCATGGCCAAGCCGTTCGCCTCCTCGGCCGACCTCGGCGACAAGACCGAGACCCTCGACGTCGTCGCCGACGGCGTCTACGCCCTGACGGCCGAGGGCGATCCCAACGTCGGCGCGATCGAGGGCGAGGACTTCCTCGTGGCGTTCGAGGCCCGCGCCACCCCCGTCGCCGCCCGCGGCTGGCTGGACCGGCTGCGCGAGCACACCGACAAGCCGGTCCGCTACCTCGTGCTCTCGCACTACCACGCCGTCCGTGTGCTCGGCGCGTCCGCCTTCGACGCCGACGTCGTCGTGACCCACGACAACACCCGCAAGCTGATCGCCGAGCGCGGCCAGCAGGACTGGGACAGCGAGTTCGGCCGCATGCCGCGGCTGTTCCGCGAGCCCGCGTCGGTGCCCGGCCTGACCTGGCCGGACGTGACGTTCAGCGACTCGATGACCATCCAGCTCGGCGGCGACCGCGGCGAGCTCGTGCTCCAGTACTGCGGACGCGGCCACACGGCCGGCGACATCGTGGCCTGGCTGCCGCGGCGCAAGGTGCTCTTCGCCGGCGACCTGGTGGAGGCGGAAGCCGCGCTGTACACCGGCGACGCCTTCCACACCGACTGGTCGACCGGAACCCTGGACCGGGTCAAGGAATTCGGCGCGGAGGTGCTCATCGGCGGCCGCGGCGGCGTCACGCGCGGCCGTGACGCCGTGGACGCCGCCATCGAGCAGACCAGGTCGTTCCTCCTGGTCATGCGGGAGAAGGTCGGCGACGTCCACCGCCGTGGCGGCACCGTCAGGGAGGCATTCGAGGCGACGCACGCCGCGCTCGCGCCGAAGTTCGGGGCGTGGCCGATCTTCGAGCACTGCCTGCCCTTCGACGTGCAGCGCCTGTGGGACGAGTTCGACGGCATCGACTGGCCGCGGATCTGGACCGCCGAACGGGACCGCGAGGTCTGGGACGTGTTGCAGGGATGAGCTCGCCGGTCGCGGTCATCGGCAACGGCCCCGTCGGCCAGACCACCGCGCTTCTCCTGGCCCGCTGGGGAATTCCGGTGGTGCTGCTCGATTCCCGGCCGGCGCGGGACGCGGTCGGCTCCAAGGCGATCTGCCAGCAGCGTGACGTCCTGGACATCTGGTCGGCCGTCGGGGCCGGCCGGATCGCCGACGACGGTCTCATGTGGACGACCGCGCGCACGTTCTACCGTGATCGGGAGCTGTTCAGCTGGTCGTTCGTCGACCCCGGCCACTCCCCGCTGCCGGCGTTCGTCAACGTCTCCCAGGGTCACACCGAACGGGTGCTGGACGAGCGGATCGCCTTGACACCGCTGATCGATGTCCGCTGGGGCCATGAGGTTGTCGGCATCGAGCAGTCCGACGACGGGGTGACGCTGACTTGCCTTGGCGGCACCGAGATCCAGGCGTCGTACGCGGTCGCCGCCGCCGGGGCCCGCGGCGACCGGGTGCGGCGGCTGCTCGGGGTGGGTTTCGAGGGGCAGAGCTTCGACGACCGGTTCCTGATCTGCGACATCCGGGCCGACCTGCCCGGCTGGGAAACCGAGCGTCGCTTCCATTTCGATCCGGCCTGGAATCCCGGCCGGCAGGTGCTGATCCACCCGTGCCCCGACTCCACGTTCCGCGTCGACTGGCAGGTGCCGGCGGAGTTCGATATCGAGGCGGAGCCGCTCGACGCCCGGATCCGGCAGATCATCGGCGACCGGCCGTACGAGCTGGTGTGGAAGTCGGTCTACCGCTTCCACAGTCGTTGCGTCGACCGGATGCGGGTGGGGCGGGTGCTGCTGGCCGGCGACTGCGCGCACCTGGTCGCCCCGTTCGGGGCCCGTGGCCTCAACTCCGGCGTCGCCGACGCCGAGAACGCCGCCTGGAAGCTCGCTTTTGTGCTCCACGGCTGGGCTCCCGACGCCCTGCTCGACACCTACGACACCGAGCGGCTGGCCGCCGCCCGCGAGAACCTGGAGATCACCAGCGCCACCATGCGTTTCCTCGTGCCGCAGACCGAGTTCGAACGGGCCGAGCGCCTTCGCATCCTCGACGAGGCCGTGGGGGCCGCCGATGCCCGGTCCCGTGTGGACAGTGGCCGATTCGCGGAACCCTTCTGCTACGCCGATTCCCCGCTGACCACTCCAGCCGTCGGACGGCCAGTCGGGGTGCTCATACCCGATATGCCGATCACGGTGCCCGGCCGTCCCGACGTGATCCGGCTGCGCCAGCTGGTCCGTGACGGCCTGCTCGCCCTCACCACCGACGACGTCGACACCACCGTCTTCAAGACGGCCGCCCCAATCCGCGTGCTCCGGATCGATCCGGGTGGTGTCCTCGACGCCCGGCCGGGGGAGACCTGGCTGCTCCGCCCCGACGGCCACGTCGCCGCCGTGGTGAACTCCGCCGCCGACCTGGCCGCCGCCGCCCGCCGCACCCTGGCCTTACCCGCCGGCCGTGGACACGCGGTGCAGTAGGGCGGTGAGTGGCCGGGGCATGCGGGAGAGGGGGACGGCCTCGGTGAGGAGACGGGCGTAGCGGAGCTTGCGCTGGGAGCCGGCGGCGAGGAAGCGGCGCAGCTGGGCGGTTTCGGGCTTGCCGCGCCAGGCGGGCTGGCGCTGGATGATGCGGAACGCGGCGAGATCACCGTGGGCGGCAAGGACTTCCTGCACCAGGGGGAGGCCGGCGGCGCGGATGAGCTCGTCCTCCAGGTCGTGGTCGCAGACGAAGACGCCCAGGTCGGCCAGGCCGTGGTCGATGAGGTGGGCCTCGCCGGCGTCGCAGAGGACGGCCAGCCGCGCGGTGGCGAAGCGCCGGAGGTAGCGGCCGATCGCGTGCGCGCCGCCGGTGGGCAGGACGGCGATGCCGGCGGCGGCCAGGTCGAGGCCGAGCCGGGGAGCGAGGGTCTCGACGGCGATCTGGTCGCTGATCCCCTCGACGAGCACGACGACGTCGGCGTCGGAGGCCCGCGTCAGGGCGACGGCGGTCGCCTCGGTGGCGGCCGCCGGCCCGCGCACGTAACCGGCGAGGGGATCCCGCATGCGGCCACTGTGGTCCATGGCCGCCGGCGGGCGCCACCGGGTTTCAAAGGGTGATGACGATCTTGCCCTGGCGGTGGCCGGTCTCGACCCGCAGGTACGCGGACGCGGCCTCGGCGATCGGCAACGTAGGCGTCGAGCACGTAGTCGACGGTGGCTTGACCGAGTTCTGTCCCGATGGCGCCCGGCACGATGGAGGACGCCATCGGGAACCGGCTAGCCGAACTGGAGGGTGCCGTCGTCGATCCGGCCGTGGCGCAGCAGCAGCGCGTCGTTGGCGTAGCTCATGCCCAGCTGCCACGGCCGGTGCGACCCGGCCCGGGGGAACTCGTGCACGGAGCGCTGGACGTAGCCGGCCTGGAAGTCCAGCAGCGGCCGCTCGGTGATCTTGGTGTCGTTGTTGACGGGCACGCATCGCCGGTGGCCGTGGGCGTCCATGTGCTTGAGCAGGCGGACGGTGAACTCGCTGACCAGATCGGCCTTGAGCGTCCACGACGCGTTGGTGTAGCCGATGGTGAACACGAAGTTCGGCAGGCCGCTGAGCATCATGCCCTTGTACGCCATGGTTTCCGGCAGCTTGATCTCCCGGTCGTCGACCGTGAGCCGTATGCCGCCGAAGGCCAGCAGCCGCAGCCCGGTGGCGGTGACGACGATGTCGGCCGGCAGTTCGGCGCCGGACCGCAGCCGGAGGCCGGCCTCGGTGAACTCGGCGATCTCGTCGGTGACCACGGACGCCTGGTCGCGGCGGATGGCGCGGAACAGGTCGCCGTCGGGCACCAGGCACAGCCGCTGGTCCCACGGGTTGTACCGGGGCCGGAAGTGCTTGTCGACGTCGTAGCCGGCCGGCAGCAGCTTGACGGTCGCGTCATGGATGAGCTTCCGCACGAACCCCGGGCGACGCTGGCTGAGCTGGTACAGCAGCGTGGCGACGGCGACGTTCTTCCACCGGGTCGCCGCGTATCCCCGGCGGTCGCCGAGCAGGCGCCGCAGCCGCACGGCGAGCTTGTCCACTCCGGGCCGGGAGATGATGTACGTGGGGGAGCGCTGCAGCATGGTCACGTGCCGGGCCCGGTCGGTCATGGCCGGCACCAGCGTGACCGCGGTGGCCCCGCTGCCGATGACCACGACGTTCTTGTCGTCGTAGTCCAGGTCCTCGGGCCACTGCTGCGGGTGGATCACCGTGCCCTCGAACCGGTCGAGGCCGGGGAAGGTGGGGGAGTAGCCGCCGTCGTAGTGGTAGTAGCCGGTGCATACGTACAGGAACCTCGCGGTCAGCCGGACGGTCTCGCCGCCGTGCTCGGCCTCGACCGTCCACAGTGAGTCCTCCGTGGACCACGAGGCGGCGGTGACGCGGTGGCCGTACCGGATGTGCCGGTCGATGCCGGCCTCGGTCGCGGTGTCCTTGACGTACTGGAGGATCGACGGGCCGTCGGCCAGGGCCTTGGCCTGTGTCCACGGCCGGAACCGGTAGCCGAGGGTCTGCATGTCCGAGTCCGACCGCACGCCCGGATACCGGAACAGGTCCCAGGTGCCGCCGAGCGCCTCCCGGGCCTCCAGGATGGCGTACCTGCGGCGCGGGAAGGCGGACTGGATGTGGTGGGCGGCGCCGACACCGGACAGTCCGGCGCCGACGATCAGCACATCGAGGTGGTCACTGGCCACGCTGACTCCTGGGGCGGTCGAGGATCCGGCTGAGCACGTCGTAGTAGTGGGTGGGGGCGAGCCGCACCAGAGTGTCGAAGAAGTAGGCGTCCGGCCCGACGAGGACACGGGCCTTGCCGCGCTCCACGCCCCGGTGGATGATCTGGGCCGCCTTGTCCGGCGTGGTCATGGCGATGGCGTCGAAGCCCTTCGCCACCTCTTCGTCGTTGCGGCCCTGGGGATCCTGGCGCATCCGTCCATTTCGGACGATGTTCGTCTTGATGCCGCCTGGGTGCACCGCGACCGCGCTGACGCCGGTGCCGCGCAACTCTTGCCGCAGTGAGTCGGTGAAGCCGCGCACGGCGAACTTGGCGGCGCAGTAAGCACTCTGGTACGGAATGCCGGCCAGCCCGAAGATGCTGGACGTGTTCACGATGACGCCCTCGTCCTGCTCGACCAGGATCGGCAGGAAAGCCTTGGTGCCGTTGACAACGCCGTGGAAGTTGATGTCGTGCAGCCACTGCTCGTCGTCGGGGTCGCCGTCGAGCACGGTGGCCGACAGCGCGACGCCGGCGTTGTTGAACACCGCGGCCAGCGGTCCGGGCAGCCAGTCCCGCACCTCGTCGGCGAACTTCCGTTGCTCGGCGGCGTCACGGACGTCGAGCACGCGGGTGAGCACCCGCCCGCGCAGCGCCGTGGCGGTCTGCTTGAGTCCGGTCTCGTCCACGTCCGCGATGGCCACGGGCGAGCCGAGCCGGTTGAGCCGCAGCGCGAGGCCGCGGCCGATGCCGGACGCGGCGCCGGTGATCATCACTGGCCGGCCGGTGAGCCGGGGAAGCTGTCGGGGCATGAGCGGATCCTCTCAGTGGCGCCGGTGGACGACCGCGAGGCCGCCCTTGGCCGGGGCGTTGGCGATGCCCCGGTTGTGCCAGGCCTCGTCCGGCTCGGCCGTAGGGGCCAGGTCGAACTCGCGCAGCAGGGTGCGCAGGACCACGTTCATCTCCATGGTCGCGAAGGCCGCGCCCAGGCAGCGCCGGGTGCCGCCGCCGAACGGAATCCACTGGTAGAGATCGGGTTTGGCGGTCACGAACCGCTGCGGGTCGAACCGCCCCGGATTCGGGAACAGGCTCGCGTCCTCGTGGATCAGGGCGATGCTGGCCAGCACCACGATGCCCCGGGGCAGGGTCCACCGGCCGAGCCGGGCGCCGTCGGCCCGGATCTTCCGGCCGACCATGTCGATCACCGGCCGGACCCGCTGGACCTCCAGGATGGTGGCCTCCCGCAACGCCTTGCCGCCGGCCCGCTGCTCCTCGTGCAGGGCGGTCAGCACGTCCGGGTGGCGGCGCAGGCGCTCGACCGCCCAGGCCAGTGTGGTCGCGGTGGTCTCGTGGCCGGCGGTGAGGAGGGTGAGCAGCTGGTCGGCGATGTCGCGGTGGCTCATCGGCGTGCCGTCGTCGTAGCGGGCCTGGAGCATCAGCGCGAGGATGTCCTCCCGGCTGTCGAGGTCGCCGCCCCGCTCCGCCTTGGCGATCAGGCGTTCCACGATCTCGTTGTACTCACGGCGCATGATCTTGAACCGGCCCCACGGGCTCCACCGGCCCCAGTCGGCCGTGGGGACGGGCAGCACGGCCAGCAGCGAGCCGAGCTTCACCCACCGCGGCAGCAGTTCCCGCAGTTGGTCGAACTCCTCGCCCTCGGCCCCGAACACCGCGCGCAGGATGATGTTGATCGTGATCCGCATCATCGACGGCATCGTGGCGAACTCCTGACCCTGTGGCCACGAGTCGAACTCCCGGACGGTCTCGTCCTCCATGATCTGCTCGTACGCCGCGAGGCGACGGCCGTGGAACGGCGGCACCAGCAGCTTGCGCTGCTTGCGGTGCTCGTCCCCGGAAAGCGCGAACAGCGAGCCCGGTCCGAGCACCCGGCCGAGATTGGGCTCCACGTTGTCGGCGATCTCGGCGCCGGCCTGGAACAGCTGCTTGACCTCGGCGGCGTCGCTGATCACCAGCGACCGGCCGAAGACCGGGGAGTTGATGGTGAACGCGTTGCCGTACCGGTCGCGGGCCTGGCGCATGCCGCGGTGCGGCCGCGCCAGCGCCGAGACCGCCTGCACGAGCCCGTGCGTGGACGGGCCCGGCGGAAGCAGTGGAGTCGTCATGATGCCTGCGCCTCCCATGTGGTACGGCATCGTACCGCGCTCACGGTACGCTGATGTACCGGCGACCTTCAAGGGAGGCGGCTAACGTGGCGACGGTGACGACCATCCAGGCGGCGGCCCCGGCGGACTTCCGCCAGCGGCTGCTCGGCGGGTTGGCGGCCTCGATCGAGGAACGCGGCTACCAGGACACCACGGTGGCCGACATCGTGCGCGGGGCCAAGACGTCCCGGCGCACCTTCTACGAGCACTTCTCCAGCAAGGAGACCTGCTTCGCGGCGCTGATCACCGAGACCGACCACGAGATGATCCGGCGCATCTCGGCCGCGGTGGACCCGACCGCGCCCTGGCGGACCCAGGTCCGGCAGGCCGTCGAGACCTGGCTGGCCTGCGCCGACGCCGAACCCGCGATCACCCGCAGCTGGATCCGCGACGTCCCCGCCCTCGGTGCGCTGGGCCGGGACCTGCAGCGGGACCTGATGGAGAGTTTCGTGACGATGGTCCAGACCCTCACCGACGCCGAGGGGCTGCGCGCGATGGGCATCCACCGGGTGCCCCGCCCGATGGCGATCGTGCTGCTCGGCGGCCTGCGGGAGCTGATGGCCAGCACGGTCGAGGCCGGCGGCAAGATCACCGACGTGGCCGAGACCGCGGTGCGGGCCGCCATCGCCCTGCTCGGCCCCACGGCCTGAGCGGGCGACGACGGCGCCTGTGTCACATGAGCGTCGTACTTGCCGCCATACGTCACAGGCGGACCGCATGCGACGTAAGCGGCGGACATCACCCGGATCGTCGACATCGTGCTGTCCTGAGTCGGTCACGTTCGGCCGCGCTGTCTCGTCTCCCTGGCGACCAACCCCCGCCAGTGGAGGACCCGAGATGCAAGCCATCGCTGTTCGAGACCGGGAGACCGGACTGTCCCTTGTGGACCTGCCCTATCCGCACGCGGCGGAGAACGACGTCGTCGTGCGGGTGCACGCGGCCGGATTCACGCCTGGTGAGCTGGACTGGCCGGGCACATGGACGGACCGCGCGGGGCGGGACCGGACGCCGAGCGTGCCGGGGCACGAGCTGTCGGGCGAGGTCGTGGAGCTGGGCTACGGCACCACCGGCCTGACCGTGGGCCAGCGGGTGTTCGGCCTGGCCGACTGGACCCGCAACGGCACGCTCGCCGAGTACGTGGCCGTGGAGGCCCGCAACCTCGCGCCGCTGCCGGCGGACATCGATCACACGGTGGCGGCGGCGCTGCCGATCTCCGGGTTGACGGCCTGGCAGGGCCTGTTCGACCACGGCCGGCTGACCACCGGCCAGACTGTCCTGATCCACGGCGTGGCCGGCGGGGTCGGCTCGATCGCCGCGCAGCTGGCCCGGGAAGTGGGCGCCCGGGTGATCGGGACCGGCCGGGCCCGCGACCGGTCGCGGGCGCGGGTGGACGCCTTCGTGGACCTGGAAACCTCGGAGCTGGCACAGATCGGCGAGGTCGACCTCGTGTTCGACGTGATCGGCGGGGAGATCCTGGACCGGTCGGCGGCGCTGGTGCGCGCGGGCGGCACGCTCGTGACCATTGCCGAACCGCCCAAGGTTCAGCCGCCGGCCGGGCGGGCCGTCTTCTTCGTGGTCGAGCCCGACCGGGCCCGGCTGGCCGACCTCGCCGCTCGGGTTCGGGACGGCCGGCTCGCGGTGTCCGTCGGCGATGTGTGGCCGTTGGCCGAGGCCGCGTCGGCGTTCGAACCGGCCAACCGCACCAAGCCCGGCAAGGCGATCATCCGCGTCACTCTCTGACCGAGCCACCCTCGGCTACCCTGCTTTCGCAGGGGGATCGGAGGAAGGAAGCCCGCGTGCTCGGCGCCGAGTGGGATACGCATCGGCCCGCGGTTTTCGGCGTGGCGTACCGGCTGCTCGGCAGCGTGGCGGATGCCGAGGACGTGGTGCAGGACGTGTGGCTGCGGGCGGCCGGCGCGGATCTGGGCGGGGTGGACGACCTGCGGGCGTGGCTGGTGACGGTGGCGGCGCGGCGGTCGTACGACATCCTGCGCAGCGCCCGGGTTCGCCGCGAGACCTATGTCGGGCCGTGGCTGCCGGAGCCGCTGCTGACCGGGGCCGACGCCGCGGAGCCGGTGCTGGTGGACGAGTCGGTGAGCTCGGCGATGCTGCTGATCATGGAGGAGCTGAGCCCGCCGGAGCGGGTGGCTTTCGTGCTGCACGACGTGTTCGGGCTCGAGTTCGCCCGGATCGCCGAGGTGCTGGACGTGACGACGCCGGCTGCTCGACAGCTCGCCTCGCGGGCCCGGCGGCGGGTGGCCAACGCGCGGCCGGACGAGCCGCGGGCGTCGCGGGCGGACCGGGAACGCCTGCTGACGGTGTTCCGCGCCGCCTACGAGGCCGGGGACCTGGCCGGTTTGGTCAAGCTGCTGCATCCCGACGTCGTCTACGTCACCGACGGCGGCGGCAAGGCCTTCGCCGCGCGCAAGCTCATCGCCGGCGGCGAGCGGGTCGCCGAGGTGATGGTGCGGGTCGGCCGGCAGTGGCGGCCCGACCGGATCGAGTTCGCCGAGGTCGGCGGCGAGCTGGCGCTGGTGTTCCACCGGGAGGGCCGGGTCTACTCCGTCGACACCGTGCAGCTCACCGACGGCCTGATCAGCGCGTACCGCCGGGTGATCAACCCGGACAAGCTGGCCCACCTGTAAGTGGCCTTCCGTGTTCGGGCAGCAGTGGACCTTTCGGGATGCCACTTCGCGGCGGAGGCTGGATTCATGTACGTGCCCGCCCACTTCGCGCCCGACGACGACGCGGTCCATGAGCTGCTGGCCAACCACGGGGCCGCCGACCTGATCACCGCCACCCCCGACGGGCTGGTCGCCACCATGCTGCCCTTCGTCTACGACCGGGAGCGGGGCGTCCTGCGGGGCCACCTCGCCCGCAACAACGACCACTGGCGCCGGGAGATCGTCGGCGACGCGCTGGTGATCGCCCGCGGTCCCGACTCGTACATCACTCCCGCCTGGTACGCCTCGAAGGCCGAGCACGGGCGGGTCGTTCCCACCTGGAACTACGTCACCGCGCACGTCCACGGCACGCTCACCGTGCACGACGATCCGTCCTGGGTCGCCGACCTCGTGCGTGAGCTCACCGACCACCATGAGCGCGACCGCGCCCACCCCTGGTCCGTCGACGACGCCCCCGAGAAGTTCCTCGCCGGCCAGCTCCGCGCCATCGTCGGCGTCGAGGTGGCGATCAAGCGCGTCGAGGCCAAGTTCAAGCTCAGCCAGAACCGCCCCGCCGCCGACCTCGACGGCGTGGTCGCCGGCCTGCGGGAAGTCGGAGACGTGGCCGGGGCGGAAGCGGTGGCGCAGCACCGGCCCCGCTAGCCCACGCCCAAGATCAAGGGACCAATCCTCTCGTCCAACGCCAGGAAGGGCCCCTTCATGGCGTTCCCTGTGTCACATCTGGGGGGTTGGGAGCTGATCGCCGGCCCGGCGTGAAGCCGAGCTGCCGCCGGAAGACGTCGATGAACGCGCTGGGGGTGGCCCAGCCGCAGCGCAGCGCGACCGTCGTCACGGATTCGCCGTGGGCCAGCAGTTGGAGCGCGTGGTGCAGGCGCAGCTGGGTTCGCCAGTGCACGAAGCTCAGGCCCAGTTCCTCGCGGCAGAGCCGGGTCAGGTGCCGTGGGCTCGCGCCGACGCGGGCCGCCACCTCGGTCAGTGTGCTGGGCTCGTCCATGATCAGCCGTTGGGCCTCGACCAGTCGGGGGTCGCGCGGCGTGGGCAGGTGCAGCGCCCGATCCGGCGCCGGGGCAAGGAGATCGACCAGCAGCGTGAGCATGTGCCCGCGCGTCGGTCCTTCGGTGTGCGGCGGCTGGGCGTAGGCCAGCAGCAGTTCACGCAGCAGGGGATTGACCGCGAGCACCGTCGGGTGTGACGGCATCTCGATCGCCTCCGGCACGGCCACCGTGAGCAGGTCGGTTCGCCCGTAGCTGCGGTGCTGGTGGAGGACGCCCGCCGGGACCCAGATCGCCCGGTGGGCCGGCGTCACCCACACGCCGGCCTCGGTCTCGACGGAGAGAACCCCTTGGCTGGCATAGACGATCTGGTTCTGGTCGTGCCAGTGCCGGGGGACGACCTGCCCGCCGGTCAGCGCCTGGATCGCCGTCAGCGCCGGCCGCTGTCTTCTTTCCGACATGACTGGTCAGGATATCGGAAGTGCGCCGCCTCGGCCCGTTCCAGGATCGTCACATGACCTCGTTGTTGACCGCCACTCGCGGCCGCCTGGCCGCCATGACCGCCGGCCACGCCATCGATGACCTGTACCAGGGCGCTGTGCCGGCGCTGCTGCCGTTTCTGGTGGCCGAGCGCCATTACAGCTATCTCGCCGCCACCGGCATCACCCTGGCCGCCACTTTTCTGTCCAGCGTGGTCCAGCCGCTGTTCGGCTTCCAGAGCGACCGCCGCCGCCTCGGCTGGCTGGTGCCCGTCGGCGTCGCCTTGGCCGGCCTCGGCGTCGCCCTCTGCGGCGTCGGGCAGTCGTATTGGTGGACGTGGCTGGCCATCGCCGTTTCCGGCGTCGGCGTCGCCGCCTATCACCCCGAGGCCTCCCGCGCCGCCCGCGCCACCGCCGGCCGCTCCGCCCGGGGCATGAGCGTCTTCGCCCTGGGCGGCAACATCGGCTTCGCCCTCGGGCCGCTCCTCGTCACCCCCGTCATCGCGTGGGGCGGCCTGTCCGCCACCCCCGTCCTGCTTCTGCCCGCCCTCTTCGGTGTCGCACTGCTGCTGTTCGTCTCCCGCCGCACTCCCACCCCCACTGCCGTCGCAGTGCAGCACGGCACTAATGACTGGCGGGCTTTCGGCTGGCTCACCGGCGTTGTCGTCTGCCGCTCCATCGCCTTCTTCGGCCTGTCTTCCTTGCTGGGCCTGTACCTCATCCGCAACCTGGGCCAGTCCACCGCCGCCGGCAACGCCGCCCTCACCGTGTTCCTGGTCTTCGGCGCTTTCGGCACCCTGACCGGCGGCTGGCTCGCCGACCGCCACGGCCGCCTGTGGGCTGTCCGCTCCGGCTACCTGCTCACCGTTCCCGGCCTGCTCCTGCTCCTGCTCGCCCCGGTCCCCGTCGTGGCCTTCCTCGCCGCCGCCCTGCTGGGCTTGGCCCTGTACATCCCGTTCAGCGTCCACGTCACCCTCGGCCACGAGTACCTGCCCCGCAACATCGGCACCGCCAGCGGCGTCACCCTCGGCCTCGCCGTCAGCGTCGGCGGCGTCCTAGCCCCGCTGCTCGGCATCCTCGCCGACCACGCCGGCCTCGCCGCCGCCCTCGCCACCCTCCTCGTCTTCCCCGTGGCCTCCTTGCTCATCGCCACCCGCCTCCCCGAAACCCATCACCAGCGGCTCAGGTCAAGGGCGTTCTGACGCGACTTGTTCAGCCAGATGTAAGCGGTCCCTGTGAGGGTGATCGCGGGTCGCAGTTCCGGCCCGCGACGTGCCCGGATCACCCAGGGCCGCAGAGGGGACGGTCCTGGGGATCCGGCCACAGAAGGGATCCTGATGAGCATCACCCCGCGCGCCGCCGGCCCGGTGGACTTCGAGACCTACGGCGCGTACGGGCAGCCGACGCCCGGCCGGCCGGCGGCCCGCCCTGGGCCGGCCTTCCCGCACCGGATCGCCGCCGGGGAGGCCGAGCCCGGCCGCTTCCACCTGTACGCGGCCCGGCCGTGCCCGTTCTGCCACCGGATCACCATCACCCGCGCCCTCAAGGGGCTCGAGGACGTGATCTCGATGTCGGTGCTGGATCCGATCCGGGACGGCCGCGGCTGGGCGTTTCGCGAGGGCGAGGGGCACGGCCTGGACGAGGTGAACGGCTTCGCCCTGCTCAGCGAGGCGTACGAGGCGAGCGAGCCCGGCTTCCAGGGGCACTGGTCCGCGCCCGCGCTGTGGGACCGCAAGCGGGGCCGCCTAGCCAGCAACGACTTCCGGACCCTGGACCTCGACGTCGCCACCGCCTTCGACGAGCTGGCCGCCCGTGAGATCGACCTGTACCCCGTGAAGCTGCGGCCGGAGATCGACGAGCTCAACGAGTTCCTGTTCACCAGAGTCCACAATGGACCATATCGCTGCGGTTTCGCGTCGTCCCAAGGGGATTACGAGCGCGAGGTCCGGTCGCTGTTCGCCGCGCTGGACGAGCTCGAGGTGCGGCTGTCCACTCGCCGGTACCTGTTCGGCGACCGGCTGACCATGTCCGACATTCGGCTGTTCGTCACTCTGGTGCGGTTCGACGCCGTCTACGCCACGCATTTCAAGGCCAACCTGCGCCGCCTGGCCGACTATCGGTACCTGTGGGGCTACGTCCGGAACCTGCACCAGCGCAAGGAGTTCCGCGAGACCACGGACCTGGACCAGACCAAGCGGCACTACTTCCTGACCCACACCTGGATCAACCCGTCGGGCCTGGTGCCGCTCGGCCCCGAACTCGACTGGAACTGAGCAGGTCCCGGGCCCGCTCCGCCCATCCACGCTGGCCGGTCTCGCGGCACAATGCCAGCACCTCCTCGCGCCGCCGCGCGGCCCCGTCGGGGTCGCCGGTCGCCTGCTCAACGGCCGCCAGCGCGAGCTGGGTCGCGGCCTCGTGCAGCCGGAACCCGCTGGCCTCGACCGCCGACAGCGCGGCAGAGGCCTGCTGGCGGGCGGTGTCCCAGTCGCCGAGCTGACCGGCCACAGTGGACAGGCCGACGGTGGCCTCGATCCAGCCGAACAGGTACGGGCCCATGCTCTCGGCGGCGACCAGCGCCGAGCGGAAATGCTGTTCGGCTTCGGCGACCTGGCACAGCCCGCCCAGCACGTTCAGGGCGTCGACCTCAGTCCGGCGGTGCTTGACCTGGCGGGCCAGCGTCAGGCCCCGCCGCGTCGCGGCCAGCGCCCGCTCGGTGTCGCCCTGCCAGGCGTAGACGCTGCCCAGCGCGACCTGGCAGCGGCTGATGCCGAAGCTGTTGTTCATGCCCTCGTACGCCGACATCGCCTCGGTCAGCTGCTCGACGGCCTCGTCGTAGCGGCCGAGATCCCGATACGTCAGCCCGAGGCCATGGCGCCAGTTGGCCTGGCCGTACGTGTCGTGGTGCTCGGCGTCGCGATTCAGCGACCGAGTCAGCTGCTCGAGCGCGAGATCCAGCTCGCCGAGGTAGCGGTGGGCCATGCCGAGGCCGTGGGCCGAACCGTTGCGGTAGTAGGGGTAGTCCAGCCGGGTGCTCTGCTCCAGCGCCACGGTGAGGTGCTCGACGGCCGGCTTGAGCTGCCCCGCCCACAGCAGGGACACGCCCAGCGTGTGGTGGCAGGGCAGCTGCATGCGCTCGTCGCCGAGCTCCCGGTAACGCGCCAGCGCCCGTTCCAGCATCTCGACCGCCGGCCCCGAGCAGCCGACGGTGGTGTAGGCGTGGCCCAGGCTGACCAGCATGATCGCCTCGCCCACCCGGTCGCCGGCCCGCTCGGCCGCGTTCAGGCCGACCCGGGCCACCTTGACCCATTCCGCGAACCGGGGGGCCAGCGCGAGCGGCGAGGTGATCGCGTCGGCGAGGTGCCAGGCGTACGGGTCGGGGCCATGGTCGGCGGCATGGTTGACCGCCGCGAGCAGGTTCCGTTCCTCCGCCTCCACCCAGGCCGCCGCCGCGGCCCGGTCGGCGAACTCCGGCAGCACGACCGCGGGCAGGCGTGCCGGGCCTTCCGGGGTGTCCCGCACCGGCTCGATGAGGTCGGACGCGGCCTTGGTCGCCTGGAAGTAGAAGGACCGCAAGCGTTCCAGGGCCGATTCCTCGGACTCGGCCCGCAGCGCCGCGTAGTGCCGCATCAGGTCGTGCAGCTGGTAGCGGCCGTTGCGGGAGTCCTGCACCAGGCTGGCCGCCACCAGCCGGCCGAGCACCGGACGCGCCTCGGCCAGGCCGGTGTCCAGCAGCGCCGCGGCGACGTGTCCGGTGAAGTCGGGGCCTGGCACCAGGGCCAGCCGCCGGAACAGCGTCGCCGCCTCGGGCGGCAGGTGCGCGTAGGACAGGTCGAAGGCCGGCCGCACGGCCGTCTGCTCGTCGCCCTCGACGGCCAGCGCCGCCAGCCGGTTGCCCTGTTGGAGCTCGTCGACGTAGTCGGCCAGGCCCAGCTCTTCGCGGTCGGCCAGGTTGGCGGCGGCGATGCGCAGCGCCAGCGGCAGGTGGCCGCACAGCTTGGCCAGCTCCTCGGCCGCCGCCGGCTCCGCGGACACCCGGGCGTCGCCGATGACCGAACCCAGCAGCGTCACGGCGTCCTCGGTGGACAGTGCGTCCAGGATGAACCGGATCGCGCCCTCGATGGCGGTCAGCCCGGACAGCGAATCACGGCTGGTGATCAGCACCGCGCAGCCCGGCCCCGCCGGCAGCAGCGGGCGGACCTGCCCGGCCGCGTTCGCGTTGTCCAGCACCACCAGGACCTTCTTGTCGGCCACCATCGACCGGTACAGCGCCGTCTGCTCGTCCAGGTCCAGCGGCACCAGGTTCGGGGCCAGGCCGAGGGCCCGCAGGAACCGGGCCAGCACGTCGGTCGGCGTCACCGGCTCGACGTTGGCGTAGCCGCGCAGGTTCACGTAGAGCTGGCCGTCCGGGAAGCTCGGGCGCAGCCGGTGCGCGATGTGCGTGGCCAGCGCCGTCTTGCCCACGCCCGGCAGCCCCGACAGCACCACGATCGGCGTCGCGCCGCGACGGGTGAGCTGGTTCGACACGTCGTTCGTGACGACCGAGCGACCGACCAGGCCGGCGATGTCCGGCGGCAGCTGCACCGGCGGCGGCAACACCGGCACCGGCCGATTCAGCTCCGGGGCGTTGGCCAGGATCGCCTCGTGCAGGTTCCGCAGCTCCGGGCCGGGGTCGATGCCCAGCTCCGCCGCATGCAGCCGGCGGACCTCCTGGTAGGCGTTCAATGCCTCGGCCTGACGTCCGGCCCGGTACAGGGCCAGCATCAGCTGCCCCCACAGCCGTTCGCGCAGCGGGTGCTCGGCCGTCAGGTGACGCAGCTCGCCGATCAGATCCAGGTGCCGGCCCAGCTCCAGGTCGACCTCGACGCGCGACTCCTGGGCGGCCAGCCATTCCTCGGCCAGCCTCGGCACCTCGCTGCGCCGCAGCAGCTCCGAGGCCACGTCGGCCAGCGCCGGGCCGCGCCACAGGCTCAGGCCGGCACGCAGGTGCGAGGCCGCCTCGTCGAAGTCGCCGGCGTCCGCCGCCCGCCGTCCCTCCCGCACGTGCCGGCGGAACAGCTCCAGGTCGAGCTCGTCGGGCTCGGCCCGCAGCAGGTAGCCGGTCGGCCTGGTCACGATGCGTGTGCCGCCGTCGTCGGCCACCGCGTCGAACGCCCGGCGCAGCCGCGAGACGTAGGTGTGGACAGTGGCCAGCACGCCGGCCGGCGGCGAGTCCGCCCAGACCGCGTCGACCAGCTGCGCCATCGACGTCAGGGTGTTGGCCCGCACGGACAGGGTCGCCAGCAGCGCGGTCTGCTTGGCCCCGCCCAACCGCGCCCGCTCGGTCGCGCCCCGCACCTCGATCGGACCGAGAATCCGAAACTCCAACGCGGCTCCTGGTCCCTGGCCTACCGACAGCCCGAGACTACACCGCGTGGTCACGGCCCCATGCGGCGAAAAAGGCCGTGGGCGCGGCGGCGCCTACGCGACTCGGCCGAACGACAGGGTTGCCCTGTTCTCCATGCGGCTGCTCCTCAGTGTTGTCGCCGGCATCGGCCTTGCCCTAGGGGACAGGAGGTGGTCGGCTCAGCTCCTATCGTGGTGGCGGGCCCGCCGCCGGGGCCAGGCAACGCGACCGGCAATGTGCTGCCGGTCGAAGCAGAGGGGGGATCCGTGTCGGAAGACCGACGTGATTCGCCCATTCGGCGGTTCCGGTTGCGGGCCGGACTGACCCAGGAGGAAGTGGCCCACCGCGCCGGGCTGTCGGTGCGGACGATCCGGGGACTGGAGAGCGGGAAGCAGCGCAACCCTCAGCTCTCGTCGCTGCGGCAGCTGGCCGCCGCGATGTCGCTCGACCCGAACGAGTCCGACGAGCTGATGGCCGAGCTGGGCGCGATCTCGCCCACGCCGACGGTGGCCGCCGTGCCGGTCGCGCCGCGCCAGCTGCCGGCCGCGCCGGGCGTGTTCACCGGGCGTGACATCGAGCTGGCGGCCATCGACGGCTCGACCGCCGTGATCACCGCGATCGCCGGCCCGGGCGGGATCGGCAAGACCTGGCTGGCGTTGCGCTGGGCCCATCAGCACATTGACCGGTTTCCCGACGGTCAGCTGTTCGTCGACTTACGCGGGTTCAGCCCGGACAGCGAGCCGGTCGACCCGCTGACCG
>Ga0307511_10001289_pt1 | contig 26561 bp, 25 predicted proteins | sample 13_EM_MG_FD_200266 | JGI IMG/M metagenome (GOLD analysis project Ga0307511, IMG submission 200266) | Populus trichocarpa ectomycorrhiza microbial communities from riparian zone in the Pacific Northwest, United States - 13_EM | ecosystem: Host-associated > Plants > Roots > Unclassified | place...
CGAGCTGCTGGCCCAGCGGCTTCGGGCCGGCGGGGTCGTGTGCCTGTTCGCCGACCGGGACCTCACCGCCAGCGGCGTGCCCGTGTCGTTCTTCGGCGGCACCACCAAGATGCCGGCCGGGCCGGCCTACCTGGCCGCCACCACCGGGGCCGCGCTGCTGCCGGTCGGCACCTGGTTCACCGAGACCGGGTGGGGGATGCGGGTGCACCCGCCGGTCAAGGTCAACGGGGTGGAGGGCATTCCCGCCGCCACCCAGGCGCTGGCCGACGTGTTCGCCGCCGACATCGCCGCCCACCCCGAGGACTGGCACATGCTGCAACGGCTGTGGCTGGCCGAGGAGCCGGCCCAAAATGAGGATTGACCAGTGAGGATCGGCCTGGTCTGCCCGTATTCGCTCGCCGTGCCGGGCGGGGTCCAGGCCCATGTCACCGGGTTGGCCGCCGCGCTGCGTGGGCTCGGGCACGAGGTGTCCGTGCTGGCCCCCGAGGGGCGGGCCATTTCCATCCCGTTCAACGGCTCCGTCGCGCGGCTGGCCTTCGGGCCCGGCGCGTACGTGCGGGTGCGGCGCTGGCTGCGGGCCGGCTCGTTCGACGTGCTGCACGTGCACGAGCCCATCGCGCCCAGCCTGTCGTTCCTGGCCCTGACCCTGGCCGGCGGCCCGATCGTCGCCACCTTCCACACCTCGTTCAACCGGTCCCTGATCCTGCTCGCCGCCCAGGGCGTGCTGCGCCCGCAGCTGGAGAAGGTCACCGCCCGGATCGCCGTGTCCGAGCCCGCTCGGCGGGTGCAGGTGGAGCACCTCGGCGGGGATGCCGTCGAGATCCCCAACGGCGTCGACGTCCGGTTCTTCGCCGACGCCTCGCCGCTGCCGGGCTATCCCCGGGCCGGCGGCACCGTCGGCTTCGTCGGCCGCTTCGACGAGCCGCGCAAGGGCATGTCCGTTCTCGTGGATGCTTTGAGACTGCTGGCCCCTCGTTACCCCGACCTCCGCCTGCTCGTCGCCGGCCGTGGCGACGCCGCCGCGCTTCGGGCCGCCTGTCCCCAGGCCGTGGTCCTCGGCGAGGTCTCCGACGCCACCAAGGCCGCCTTGCTTCGCTCAGTCGACGTCATGTGCGCCCCCAACACCGGTGGCGAGAGCTTCGGCATCGTGCTCGCCGAGGCCATGAGCGCCGGCGCACCCATCGTCGCCAGCGACCTCGACGCCTTCCGCCGCGTCCTCGGCCCCGCCGCCCTCCTCACCCCTCCCGCCGATCCCGCCGCCCTGGCCGCCGCCCTCGCCTCGATGCTCGAAGATCCCGTGCGCCGCATGGAATTCGGTTTCGCCGGCTCCTCCCGCGCCCTGGCCTTCGACTGGTCCGTCGTGGCCGACCAGGTCCTCCGGGTCTACGAGGCCGCCGCTTCGGCCAGCCCCAGTAGGGTCGGCGGGTGATGATCGAGGCGCTGGCGGCGGGGCTGGTGGTGCTGCTGGCCCTGGTGGGCCGGACGATGCGGCTGGTCAGCCGGCTGGATCGGTTGCACATCCGGACGGACGCGGCGTGGGCGGCGTTGGACGCGGCGCTGGCCCGGCGGGCGCTGCTGGCCCGGTTGGCCAGTCCCAAGCTCCAAGCCGCGACCGAGATCGCCGAAGGGACCCCCAAGGCGGACCGGGAGGCGGCCGAGAACGAGGTGAGCCGGCTGCTGGGGGAGTTGGACCGGGCGGCGCTGCCGGCGGAGATCGCGACGGAGCTGGCGGACGCGGAGCATCGGCTGGTGCTGGCCCGGCGGGTGCACAACGACGCGGTGCGGGACACGCTTGCCTTGCGGCGCAAGCGATCCGTGCGCTGGCTGCGGCTGGCCGGCACGGCGCCGCTGCCGAGCTACTTCGAGATCGCGGAGCCGGTGGCGCCGGAGAGCGGGGAGCAGGCGCTGGTGCCGAGGGCCTCGGCCCGCATCCTGCTGGTCGACGACCGTGACCGGGTGTTGCTGTTCCGGGGCGGCAATCCGCCGCCGAACAACACCGAGCAGTGGTGGTTCACGCCGGGCGGCGGCATCGAGCCGGGGGAGAAGCTCCGGGAGGCGGCCGTCCGGGAACTGGCCGAGGAGACCGGAATCCGCTGCGCGCAGGACGACCTGACCGGCCCGGTGTGGCTGCGCCGGGTGACGTTCTCCTTCGACAGCCGGTGGTATCTCGGCGAGGAGTGGTTCTTTCTGTTGCGCACCAGCACGGAGACGATCGACACCTCGGGATTCACCAAGCTGGAGAACGACATCGTCACCGGCCACCGCTGGTGGACGACGAGCGAACTGGCCGACACCGGCGAGCTGGTCTACCCGCCGCTGATCGGCCCGCTGCTCGACGACCTGCTGGCCACGCCCTGGGACGGCACGGTGCGGCCCGTGCGGTGACGTCCCCCAGCGTCACCGCACGAACGGGCCTCAGGCCTTGGTGGCCATGTTGTCCGGCAGCGGGTCGTACCGCGCGAAGTGCCGGGTGAACGTCGCCGTCCCGGACGCGAGCGAGCGCAGCTCGACGGCGTAGCGGATCAGCTCGGTGGCCGGCACCTCGGCCCGGATCATGGTCCGGCCGGGGACGATGTCGGCCTCGGTGCCCAGCACCCGGGCCCGCTTGCTGGACAGATCGCCGAGCACCGAGCCCAGATACTCGTCGGGCAGCCGGATGGTCACCTCGTCCATCGGCTCCAGCAGCGAGATCCGGCTGTTGGCGGCGGCCTCCTTCAGCGCGAGCGCGCCGGCCGTCTGGAACGCCGAGTCCGAGGAGTCGACGCTGTGCGCCTTGCCGTCGACCAGGGTCACGCGGACGTCGACGCACGGGTGCTCGCCATGCAGGCCGCGGGCCAGCTGCGCCCGCACCCCCTTCTCCACGCTGGGAATGAACTGGTGCGGCACCGAACCGCCGACGACCCGGTCGACGAACTCGAAGCCGGACCCACGCGGCAGCGGCTCCACCTCCAGGTCGCACACGGCGTACTGGCCGTGCCCGCCGGACTGCTTCACGTGCCGGCCGTGTCCCCTGGCGGCCTTGGCGAAGGTCTCCCGCAGCGGCACCCGCACGTCCTCGGTGTCGACCTCGGCGCCGCCGGCCCGCAGCCGGGCCAGCACCACGTCGGCGTGGGCCTCGCCCATGCACCACAACACCATCTGGTGGGTCTCGGTGTTGCGTTCCAGCCGCAGCGTCGGATCCCCGGCGACCAGCCGCGCGAGGTTGCGGGCCAGGGTGTCCTCGTCGCTGCGGCTGCGGGCCACGATCGCCACCGGCAGCAGCGGTTCCGGCATCAGCCACGGCGACATGAGCAGCGGCTGCTCGGGATCGGACACCGTGTCGCCGGTCTCGGCCGAGCCGAGCTTGGTCAGCGCGCACAGGTCGCCGGCCACGCAGAACGGGACCTCCCGCAGCTGCGACCCGAGCGGCGAGTAGATGTGCGCGACGCGTTCGTCCTCGTCGTGGTCCTCGTGCCCGCGGTCGCTCATGCCGTGCCCGGACACGTGCACCGACCGCTCCGGCCGCAGCGTCCCGGAGAACACCCGGACGAGCGACACCCGGCCGACGTAGGAGTCGACGGCGGTGCGCACGACCTCGGCCGCGAGCGGGCCGTCCGGGTCGGTGCTGATCTCCAGCACGGCGCCGCCGACCGGGTCGGTGACCGAGGGCAGCGGATGTTCCAGCGGGGACGGGAAGGCCCGCACGATGCCGTCCAGGATCTCGGCCAGCCCGAGTCCGGTCGCCGCGCAGGCCGGCACCACCGGGTAGAACGAGCCCCGGGTGACCGCGGTCTCCAGGTCGGCGATGAGCACGTCGGAGTCGATCTCCTCGCCGCCGAGGTAGCGCTCCATCAGGGTCTCGTCCTCGCTCTCGGCGATGACGCCCTCGATCAGCGCGTTGCGGTGGTCGGCCAGGAAGTCGGCGAGCGCGGCGTCGGGTTCGCGGACGGTGGGCGGATAGCCGTCGGAGTAGTCGAAGACGCTCTGCGTGATTAGGCCGACCAGCTTGGTGTTGCCGGAGCCGGGCACCGGCAGGTAGAGCGGCAGCACGCCGGCGCCGAAGGCCTCCTGGCAGGCGGCCAGCTCCGCGTCGAAGTCGGCCCGGTGGTGGTCGAGCCGGGCGATCACCACGCCGCGGGGCATGCCGACGGCCGCGCATTCCTCCCACAGGGCCATGGTCATCGCGTCCACGCCCTCGGCCGCGCCGACCACGAAAACCGCGGCGTCGGCGGCCCGCAGGCCGGCCCGCAGCTCGCCGACGAAGTCGGCGTAGCCGGGCGTGTCGATGAGATTGATCTTGACGTCCTGGTGGACCAGCGGCGCCACCGCGAGCCCGACCGAGCGCTGCTGGCGCTGGGCCGCGGGGTCGTGGTCGCACACGGTGGTCCCCTCGGTGACCGACCCGGCCCTGGCCAGCACGCCCGAGGCGGTCAACAGCGCCTCGGTGAGCGTGGTCTTGCCGGCCCCGGACGGGCCGACCAGCACGACATTGCGGACCTTGGCCGGGTCGGCTACAGCGACCGCGCCGCCGGAATTGGTGTTGTCGGTGTTCTTGGACCCCATGGGGTCACCTCCAGCACGAACCGAATTGGTCTGGCGTACACCTCGATGTGTTCGATCTCACACCCGAACCGCTGGTCGGACAAGCCCACGTGGCAAGTGGCCTTCCGAAATTGTGTCAGATTGGCCTCAAACGGAAGGCCACGTCCGACCTAGCATCAAGGTGTCCTCCTGGTCCGTTCCCGAAAGGTCGGCACGTTGAACATCGACACCACTTCCGCCACCGGCACCGCGCGGGTCAAGCGCGGCATGGCCGAGATGCTCAAGGGCGGCGTGATCATGGACGTCGTCACCCCGGAGCAGGCCAAGATCGCCGAGGACGCCGGCGCGGTCGCCGTCATGGCGCTGGAGCGCGTGCCGGCCGACATCCGCGTCCAGGGCGGCGTCGCCCGGATGAGCGACCCCGACATGATCGACGGCATCGTCGCCGCGGTGTCCATCCCGGTGATGGCCAAGGCCCGCATCGGCCACTTCGTCGAGGCCCAGGTGCTGCAGTCGCTCGGCGTCGACTACATCGACGAGTCCGAGGTGCTCACCCCGGCCGACGAGGCCAACCACATCGACAAGTGGCCCTTCACCGTGCCGTTCGTGTGCGGCGCCACCAACCTGGGCGAGGCCCTGCGCCGCATCGCCGAGGGCGCGGCCATGATCCGCTCCAAGGGCGAGGCCGGCACCGGCAACGTCGTCGAGGCGACCCGGCACATGCGCCAGATCCGGGCCGACATCCGCCGGCTGACCGTGCTCGACGAGGCCGAGCTCTACGCCGCCGCCAAGGAGCTGCGCGCGCCGTACGAGCTGGTCAAGGAGATCGCCACCACCGGCAAGCTGCCGGTCGTGCTGTTCACCGCCGGCGGCATCGCCACCCCGGCCGACGCCGCCATGATGATGCAGCTCGGCGCCGAGGGCGTGTTCGTCGGCTCCGGCATCTTCAAGTCCGGCGACCCGGTCAAGCGGGCCGAGGCCATCGTCAAGGCCACCACCTTCCACGACGACCCGGACGTGATCGCCAAGGTCTCCCGCGGCCTGGGCGAGGCCATGGTCGGCATCAACGTCTCCGAGCTCCCCGAGTCCCAGCTCCTGGCCACCCGCGGCTGGTAACTCCTCTCTGGGAATGCGCCTTTCCTCCACTCCGAGTGGAGGAAAGGCGCATTCCCAACGTTCAGACCACCATCCAGCCCAGGACCGGGGTCGACTGCAGGAAGACGAGCAGGCACATCACGGCCAGCAGGATGAGGCTCCACAGGAAGACCCGGCGGAACAGGTCGCCCTCGCGGCCGGCCAGGCCGACCGCGCCGGCGACGATGGCCAGGTTCTGCGGGCTGATCATCTTGCCCAGCACGCCGCCGGCGGAGTTGGCCGCGGCCATCAGGGTCGGGCTCAGGCCGGCGTGTTGGGCGGCGGTCACCTGGAGCGCGCCGAACAGGGAGTTGGACGAGGTGTCGGAGCCGGTGACGGCGACGCCGAGCCAGCCGAGCACCGGCGACAGCAGCGCGAACAGCCCGCCGGCCGCGGCCATCCAGGTGCCGAGGGTGGTGGTCTGCCCGCTGGCGTTCATCACGTAGGCCAGGGCGAGCACGGCCATCACCGTGACGATCGCGGTCGCGAGCTGGCGGTAGGTCCCGCCGTAGGCGCGGAGGGCGGCGCCGGCGCTGATCTTGATCACCGGGATGGTGATCAGGCCGGCGATGACCAGCAGGCTGCCGGCCGCGTCGAGCCAGTCGAACTTGAACGCCGGCAGCGTGGACACCTTGCCGCTCAAGGTGTTCAGGTGCAGGCCGGGCCAGTTGAACGTGACGGTGACCGCGGTCAGGGCGTTCTTGATCGCCGGGATCTGGGCCAGCGCGAAGACGGCGATGATGATCGCGTACGGGGCGTAGGCGCGGACCACCTCGGCCCGGCTGTCACTGGTCTCCGTCTTGCCGCGGCCGCGGCCGCGCACCGCGATCACCACGGCCAGCGCGCTGAGCAGCGACGCCACGATGTCGGTCAGGGGAGCGCTGAAGAAGTTCGACGTGGCGTACTGGGCGACGGCGAACACGATGCCGCAGGCCAGGGTCGCCGGCAGCGTCTCGCGCACGCCCCGCCAGCCGTCGATGATGCCGACCAGCACCATCGGCACGAACAGGGCCAGCACCGGCGTCTGCCGGCCGACCATCGCCGCCAGGTCGGACAGCGGCAGGCCGGACACCGTGGCCAGGGTGGTGATCGGCGCGGCCAGCGCGCCGAACGCCACCGGCGCGGTGTTGGCCACCAGGGCGACCGTGGCCGCCTTCATCGGCTGGAAACCCAGCGCCACCAGCATCACGCTGGTCACCGCGACCGGCGTGCCGAAGCCGGCCAGGGCCTCCAGCAGCGCGCCGAAGCTGAACGCCACGATCACGCCCTGGATCCGCTGGTCGTCGCTGATCCGCGCGAAGGACCGCCGCAGCACGTCGAAATGTCCGGTGTGGACGGTCATGTTGTAGATCCAGATCGCGTTGACCACGATCCACAGGATCGGGAAGAAGCCGAACGCGGCGCCCTCGGTGGCCGCGAGCACGGCCTGGCCGACGGGCATCGGGTAGCCGAGCACCGCGACCAGCACGCTCACGGCCAGCGAGATCGCCGCGGCCAGCCAGGCCCGCAGGCGGAACACGCCCAGCAGCACGAACAGCACGACCAGCGGCAGCGCGGCCAACAGGGCGGACAGGGTGAGCGACCCGCCGATCGGGGCAAGGACCGGGGTGTACATGTGCGGGACCACCTCGCCGTTGAAGGTCCGCAAGACGCTAGTCCACGGCTGTCGTGGTGGACTAGGGATCCACAGTTGACGCAGGTTCTGTCTGGGAGGCGCGGTGTCGGCGAACGTCACGGTGGGCGTCGAGGGATCGGGCGCGGAGGTGGTGCTCGGCTCCGGTGGCAGCGCCAACGCGCTGGGGCACGACGACTGGCGCGCCCTGGAGTTGACGTTCCGGGAACTGGCGCTGGACGAGGAGATCCGGGTGATCGTGGTCCGCGGCAGCGGCGGCACCTTCAGCGCCGGCTCCGACCTGCGTGAGTGGGTGCACGCCGCGCCCGACGACGTGGACCGGGCCTTCGCCGCCATGGAGGCCGCGTGCACCGCCATCGAGGAGTGCCCGACGCCGGTGATCGCCCAGGTCGACGGCGTCGCCGCCGGGGCCGGCTGTCAGCTGGCTTTGGCTTGCGACCTCAGGGTTTTCGCCGACGACGCCCGCATCGGCATGCCCATCGCGCGGCTGGGGATCCTCGTCAGCCCCGCCTTCGCCGCCCGGCTGGCCATGCTCGCCGGGCACGGCCTGGCCCGGGAGCTGCTGTACACCGGGCGGTTGCTGGACGCCGCCGAGGCCGTGTCCGCCGGCCTGGCCAACCGGCGCGTGCCGACCGCGGAGCTGGCGGCCGCGACCCGGGAACTGGCCGGCGCGGTGGCCGCCCAGCCCCGGGCCGCGTTGGTCGCCGCGAAACAGGCCGTCAGCGTCGGGCTGTCGCCGACCCGGGCCGCCGCCGACAGCTTCGCCAGCGGCCCGGCAGTGTCCTATGAGGACTTCCAGCGGGGCGTGACGGCCTTCCTCTCCCGCAGCCGCCACCCCGATTAGGCGCTCGGAATACGCCTTTCCTCCACTCCGAGTGGAGGAAAGGCGCATTCCCAGCGGTCAGTAGCGGTAGTGCTCCGGCTTGTACGGGCCGGCGACGTCCACGCCGATGTAGTTGGCCTGCACCTTGCTCAGCTCGGTCAGCCGCACGCCGAGGGCGTCCAGGTGCAGCCGGGCCACCTTCTCGTCCAGGTGCTTGGGCAGCCGGTAGACCTCGCGCTGGTACCCGCCGGGCTTGGTGAACAGCTCGATCTGGGCGATCACCTGGTTGGAGAACGAGTTCGACATGACGAAGCTGGGGTGGCCGGTGGCGTTGCCCAGGTTCATCAGCCGGCCCTCGGACAGCACGATGATCGCGTGCCCGTCCGGGAACACCCACTCGTGCACCTGCGGCTTGATCTCGACCTTGCGGATGCCCGGCACCTTGGCCAGCCCGGCCATGTCGATCTCGTTGTCGAAGTGGCCGACGTTGCCGACGATCGCGTTGTGCTTCATCCGGGCCATGTGCTCGGTCATGATGATGTCGCGGTTGCCGGTGGTGGTGATGAAGATGTCGCCCTTGTGGGCCACGTCGTCCAGGTGCACGACCTCCAGGCCCTCCATCGAGGCCTGCAGCGCGCAGATCGGGTCGACCTCGGTCACCACGACCCGCGCGCCCTGGCCGCGCAGCGCCTCGGCCGCGCCCTTGCCCACGTCGCCGTAGCCGCAGATCACCGCCAGCTTGCCACCCAGCATCACGTCCGTGGCCCGGTTCAGGCCGTCGGCCAGCGAGTGCCGGATGCCGTACTTGTTGTCGAACTTGGACTTCGTCACCGAGTCGTTGACGTTGATCGCCGGGAACAGCAGCTCGCCGTCGGCGGCCAGCCGGTACATCCGGTTCACGCCGGCCGTGGTCTCCTCGGTGACGCCGATCATCTGCTCCGCGACCCGGGTGAACCGCTTCGGGTCACGCCCGAGGCTGGCCCGGATGGTGGCCAGCAGGATCTGGTACTCCTCGGCGTCGTTCTCCGTGGCCTGCGGGACCGCGCCGGCCTTCTCGAACTCGACTCCCTTGTGCACCAACAGGGTCGCGTCCCCGCCGTCGTCCACGATCATGTTCGGGAGCTCGCCGTCCGGGAACGTGAACAGCTGGTCCGCGCACCACCAGTACTCCTCGAGGGTTTCGCCCTTCCAGGCGAACACCGCCGTGCCCTTCGGCTCGTCCAGCGTGCCCTCGCGGCCCACCACCACGGCCGCCGCCGCCTCGTCCTGCGTGGAGAAGATGTTGCAGGAGGCCCAGCGCACCTTCGCGCCCAGGTGCACCAGCGTCTCGATCAGCACCGCCGTCTGCACCGTCATGTGCAGCGAGCCCGCGATCCTCGCTCCCCGCAACGGCTTGCTCTCACCGAACTCCTGGCGCAGCGCCATCAGTCCCGGCATCTCCAGCTCCGCCAACCGGATCTGGTGCCGTCCCGCCTCGGCCAGCGACAGGTCCGCGACCGCGAAGTCGATTCCGTTGACCCGCCTCAGCTTCGTGCTCATGTCGGTTTCCTCCGCATGCTTCGCGGAGAGGCGGCCCCTGCGACGAAGGGCGCCTCCCGCTGGGGGAGGCGCCCTTGTGACGATCACTCGGAGCCGAGCGTGGCGGACCTGGTCCGCTGCAGCGCCTCTCGACTCCGCCGAAAACGGTAGCGACGCCCTTCGGCTGCTGTCAACGCCTTGTCACGACACCGGGTACAACTCGATCTTCGCGTTGTGCCCGTGGCTGCGAGCCAGCTTCCCGTCACAGGTGATCAGCGGAACGCCCAGTTGCTCGGCGAGCGCGATGTATGCCGCGTCATAGGCGGTGATGCTGTGCCGCAGGTCCCAGATCCGCGGTACGAACGGTTGGTGTTCGATCCGGGTGATGGGCAATGTCGGCAGTCGGTCGACCGCCGTTTTGGTGGTGGCCGGAGGCACCGCGCCGTGGCGCTCACGGCGACTGAGGACATGCAGGACCTCAAGGTCGATCAGGTGCGGAGCGAAAGCCCGTGCGGAGACGATCCGTGGCAGCAGATCGGGCGGCGTCGCGCCGCCGACGAATACAGCCACCAACGCCGATGCGTCGACGACAATGGTTTCGGTCACGCTTCGTCCCTGTCGCGGTAGCTGCGGATGTCGTCCACGATGTCTTCGATCGTGACGGTGCCCCAGTCGAGCTTCCTGATCTCGTCCAGCCACTGGGCCATCGTCGGACCGTTGAAGGACTTGCGTTCCGCGTCGGCGCGTTCGATATACGCGTCAAGCGACAGGACTGCCGGTCGAAAGACGCGTCCTGTCGGTGGTTCGGGGTGGGCGGGGTCGTGCGCCCACGCGTTCTCGGACATGCGTTCAGGCTAACCCGGACCCCGCCGACACGATCGGATCACACGTGCTCCATCACCATGACCGTCACGCTGTCGGGGACCAGGGCTTGGTAGATGTGGGGGATGTCGCCGGGGTACGACAGGTAGTCGCCGGGGCCGAGTTCCACGGGGTCGTCGGCGGGGCCGGCGAGGACGCGGCCGGTGGACACGACGAGGTGCTCGACGGTGCCGGGCATGTGCGGCACGGAGTGGCGGCCGGCGTCGGAGCTCATGGTGGCGAGGTAGATGTCCCGGCGGGCGCCGGGCGGACAGGCCGAGAGCAGGGCGGCGCTGTAGTTGGACTGCTCGGAGCGGAGGTAGGGGCCCTCGCCGAAGCGGACGACGCGGACGGGGGGCTTGGGGGGATCGACGAGGCGGGAGAAGGGCACTCCCAGGGCCACGCCGAGGGCCCAGAGGGTCTCCACCGAGGGGTTGCCGGCGGCCGACTCGAGCTGGGAGAGGGTCGACTTGGCGATGCCGGCGCGCTTGGCGAGCTCGGAAAGGGACAGGCCGACCCGTTCCCGTTCCCGGCGCAGCGCGGCGGCGATCACGTCCAGCGGGGCGGAGCTGCGGTCCTGGTCCACGTGTTCGTTCCATCAGTCGGGACGTTCGGCTTGACGAACGCCGGGGTGGGATGTTCAGCTTGGACTATGGTTCGTTCGATCTGGCGAACATTAGACCCGAGTGTGGTCCGCAATGTCTCGCCCATCGCCCTCACGGCGTTTGTCACGGGCGCGTCCTTCGGCGCGATCGCGGTGGCGGCGCACATCCCGGTGTGGCTGGTCTGCGCGATGTCCCTGCTGGTGTTCGCGGGCGGCTCGCAATTCATGGTGGTGGGCATCGTGGCGGCGGGCGGCAGCCCGATCGCGGCGGTGGTCGCGGGCCTGCTGCTCAACGCCCGCCACCTGCCGTTCGGCCTGGCCATCGGGGACGTCCTCGGCGAGAAACTGGCCACCCGGATCATCGGCAGTCACATCCTGATCGACGAGTCGGTGGCCTTCGCGATGGCCCAGGGCGACCGCAAGCGGGCCAAGGCGGCCTTCTGGACCTGCGGCGCGGCCCTCTTCCTGACCTGGAACACCGGCACGCTGCTGGGCGCCCTGATCGGCCAGGTCATCGGCGACCCGAACCGGTTCGGCATGGACGCGGCGTTCCCGGCGGCGATGCTGGCGCTGATCCTGCCCGCGCTGAAGGACCGGGTCACGCTCCGCGTGGCCCTGCTGGGTGCGGCGATCGCGGTGGCCACCACGCCGTTCCTGCCGGCCGGAATTCCGGTCGTGCTGGCGGCATTGGGTGTGGTCGCGGCCCTTCCCACTCGGGAGAAGGCGGTGGCGGCATGACGCTGGCAGTCGTGCTGGTGTTGGCCGCCGGCACCTACGGCATTCGCTTCGCCGGCCCACAACTGCGCAATCGCATCACCGTGCCGAAGCGCGTGCAAATGCTGCTGTCAATGGCCGCGACGGCGCTACTTCTTGCCCTTGTGGCGGTCAACGCGTTCGTTCCTGGAGGGAAATTCGGCGGCTGGGCGCTGATCGCCGGCGTGGCCGTCGGCGGCGTCGCGGCCTGGCGGAAGGTGCCGTTCGTGCTGGTGGTGGTGTTAGCCGCCGGCACCACGGCGGTGCTCCGGCTGTTCGGTGTGATGTAAACCGTGGCGGTCGTCACATCAAGGCTTGCTCAAACGGAATAGAACACTGCTCCGTTCGCTCGCTAGAGTCCCGACCTCATCGGGCTGTGGCACGCCTCACCCGAGGTCGAGTTCTCCAGCGCCGGGGCCGGGGGCGGTTCCGTCGCCTTTTGTGGTATTGAAGGGACCGTTTCCGTGGATTCTTCCCACGGCGGCGAGGGCTACTCAAAGGCCCTCGGAAACCGCCAGGTGCAGATGATCGCAATGGGCGGCGCCATCGGCGTCGGCCTCTTCCTCGGCGCCGGCGGCCGCCTGCACACCGCCGGCCCGGGCCTGATCATCTCGTACGCGCTGTGCGGCCTGGCCGCCTTCTTCGTCATGCGGGCGCTGGGCGAGCTGGTGCTGTACCGGCCCACCTCGGGCAGCTTCGTCACCTACGCCCGTGAGTTCATCGGCCCCTGGGCCGGCTTCACCTCGGGCTGGCTGTACTGGCTGAACTGGGCCATGACCGGCGTCGCCGAGATCACCGCGGTCGGCATCTACGTGCAGCGCTGGCTGCCGAACCTGCCGACCTGGATCACCGCGCTGATCGCCCTGGCCGCGCTGCTGACCATCAACCTGGTCTCGGTGAAGCTGTTCGGCGAGCTGGAGTTCTGGTTCTCCGTGCTCAAGGTGACCGCGATCATCGTCTTCCTGCTGGTTGGCATCGGCCTGGTGGTCACGTCCACCGACATCGCCGGCCACCCGGCCGGGCCGGCCAACCTGGTCGCCGACGGCGGCTTCTTCCCGCACGGCATCGGCGTGGCGCTGATCGCGCTGCAGGCGGTCATCTTCGCCTACTCGGCGATCGAGCTGGTCGGCATCGCCGCCGGCGAGACCAAGGACCCCCGCAAGGTGATGCCCAAGGCCATCAACGGCGTGGTCTGGCGCATCGCGATCTTCTACGTCGGCTCGGTCACCCTGCTGGCGATGCTGCTGCCCTCGGTCATGTACAGCTCGACCACCAGCCCGTTCGTCACGGTGTTCAGCGCGCTGGGCCTGCCCTGGGTCGGCGACGTGATGAACGCGATCGTGCTCACCGCGGCCCTGTCCTCCTGCAACTCGGGCCTGTACTCCACCGGCCGGGTGCTGCGCTCGCTGGCCGACAAGAAGGAGGCCCCGGCCTTCGCCGGCAAGATGAGCAGCCGGCACGTGCCCTACGGCGGCATCCTGTTCACCTCGGTCATCTACGTCGCCGGCGTCGCGCTCAACCAGCTCAAGGGCGCGACCGCGGCCTTCGACATCGCCACCGCGATCGCCTCGCTGGGGGTGGTCGCCACCTGGGCCACGCTGGTGTTCTGCCAGATGCAGCTGCGCAAGAAGGCGCTGCGCGGGGAGCTGGAACGGCCGTCCTACCGAATGCCGGGCGCGCCCTGGACCGGCTGGCTGACGCTGGCCTTCCTGCTGCTGATCGTGGTGATGATGGGCTTCGCCGGCGGCGCCGAGCAGGTCGCCTTCTTCTCCATCCCGGCCATCGCGGTGGTCATCGCGGTCGGCTGGTGGGCGGTCCGCCGGCGCAATCCGCAGGCCCACGACGACCCCACCAGCGCAGTCCCGGTCGGCGGTCAATAAGGTAGGAGGTCCAGGTCCCGTCCAGGAGGTCGCCCGCCCGTGCCCGCCCAGCCCGTCATCGGAGTGCTCGCCCTGCAGGGCGATGTGCGTGAGCACCTCGTCTCGCTGGCCGAGTGCGACGTGATCGCGCGGCCGGTGCGCCGGCCGGAGGAGCTCGCCGAGGTCGACGGCATCGTGCTGCCGGGCGGCGAGTCGACGACGATGAGCAGGCTGCTGGAGACCTTCGAGCTGCTCGAGCCGCTGCGCAAGCGGCTGGCCGACGGCCTGCCGGCGTACGGCTCGTGCGCCGGCATGATCCTGCTGGCCGGGACGGTCGTGGACGGCCGCCCCGACCAGCAGCAGCTGGCCGCCGTGGACATGGTGGTCCGGCGCAACGCCTTCGGCCGGCAGGTCGACTCGTTCGAGTGCGAGCTGCCGGTCACCGGGGTCGACGGCGGCCCGGTGCACGCGGTGTTCATCCGCGCCCCCTGGGTGGAGTCGGTCGGCGAGGGCGTCGACGTCCTCGCCCGGGTGCCCGACATACCGTCCAGCGGCGCCGCCGCCGGTAGGATCGTCGCAGTTCGGCAGGGTTGCGTGCTCGCGACCGCGTTTCATCCCGAGCTCACCGGCGACGAGCGCGTGCACCGCCTGTTCGTGGAGACTGTCCGCGCGGCCTGAGGCGTGGAGACGGTCGTCGAGTCGTCGAGTCTGACGGAGGAAGTTTCATGAGCGGCCACTCCAAGTGGGCGACTACCAAACACAAGAAGGCCGCGATCGACGCCAAGCGCGGCAAGCTGTTCGCGCGGCTTATCAAGAACATCGAGGTCGCGGCCCGCACCGGCGGCAGTGATCCGGACGGCAACCCGACGCTGTACGACGCGATCCAGAAGGCCCGCAAGAACTCGGTGCCGCTGGACAACATCGAGCGGGCGCGCAAGCGCGGCGGCGGCGAGGAGGCCGGCGCGGCCGACTGGCAGACGATCATGTACGAGGGCTACGGCCCGAACGGCGTGGCCGTGCTGATCGAGTGCCTGACCGACAACCGCAACCGGGCGGCGTCCGAGGTGCGCACCGCGATGACCCGCAACGGCGGCAGCATGGCCGACCCGGGTTCGGTGTCCTACCTGTTCACCCGCAAGGGCGTGGTGACGCTGCCGAAGAACGAGCTCACCGAGGACGACGTCCTGATGGCCGTGCTGGACGCCGGCGCGGAGGAGGTCAACGACCTCGGCGAGGCCTTCGAGGTGGTGTCCGAGGCCGGCGACCTGATCCCGGTCCGCAAGGCGCTGCAGGACGCCGGCTACGACTACGAGTCGGCGGAGGCCAACTTCGTGCCGTCGATGACCGTCCAGCTGGAGGCCGACGGCGCCCGCAAGATGTTCAAGCTGATCGACGCGCTGGAGGACTGCGACGACGTGCAGAACGTCTTCGCCAACTTCGACGTGTCCGACGAGGTCATGGCCGAGGTCGACGCCTGACGTCAACAGATTTCTGTTGCCCGGCAACGATTGTTGCCGGGCAACACTTTGTCTTGACGAGTTTTCTGTGCAGAATGACGCCGTGCCACCCAACTCCGCGATGAACAACCTCTCGCAAGAAGACCGTGACCTGCGCCAGTGGCTGCTGAAGCAGGCGGAGGACCACGGCAACGCGGTGGTGGAGGTGGCCGGCGACGAGCACGGCGCGCCGTACTGCTTCACGGTCGGCGCCTGGCGGCGGTTTGGCGTGGCCGAGGCGGTGGTCATCGGGCTGCCGCTGGAGTTGGGGCGAGTGCTGGTCACCGCGTACGTGAACGAGGCCCGGCAGGGCGTGCGGTTCCAGCCGGGGCAGCTGTACCGGCAGTTCTTCAACGGCGTGCCGATCACCGTGGAGCGGGTGGCCCGGGGCTGGTACCCGGAGTACTTCGGCAGCGCCTTCCTGTTGCACCCCACCGGTGATTTCCCGGCCGTGCAGCTGATCGTGCCGGCCGAGGGCGGCTACTGGCCGTGGCATCCCAAGGCGCCGCCGGGCTTCGCGCAGTGGCAGCCGGTGCTGACCGCGAGCGGCCGCCCCGAGTCGTGGCGGCCCGGCATCGACGGGGCTTGATTGCCTGACGCCGGTCCGCTAACGCGGTGAAGGGCCCCTTCCTCTCGCTGAACGCCAGGAAGGACCCCTTCACAGCGCCCCGATCGTCATGAAGGGGCCCTTCCTGGCGTTGAACGAGCGAATGCGTCCCTTGGCGCGGGGGAGCGGCGTGTTGGTGCGGCGTGTTGGTGGCGGAGGCGATCACCCGGCCCGGTAGGGTCGTTGCTCGAACGGGTGTTCGGCGATACTCCGGAGGCGGGACGAAGTGCGGGTGCTTGGCGTCGACCCTGGGCTGACCCGGTGTGGTCTCGGCGTGGTCGACGGCGGGCCGGGCCGCACGGTCCGCTGCGTGGAGGTGGGCGTGGCCCGCACCCCGGCCGACGAGGACCTGGCGCATCGCCTCCTGCAGCTGTCGGAGGTGGTGGAGGACTGGCTGGACCGGCACCGCCCCGAGGTGGTGGCGATCGAGCGGGTGTTCGCCCAGCACAACGTGCGCACGGCGATGGGGACGGCCCAGGCTGGCGGCGTGGTGGCGCTGCTGGCGGCCAAGCGCGGCCTGCCGGTGGCCTTCCACACGCCGAGCGAGGTGAAGGCGGCGGTCACCGGCTCCGGCACGGCGGACAAGGCGCAGGTGACGACCATGGTGACCCGCCTGCTGGGGCTTCAAGTGGCCCCGAAGCCGGCGGACGCGGCGGACGCGCTGGCGCTGGGCATCTGCCACCTGTGGCGGGCGCCGCTGGCCGCCCGGCTGGCCCAGGCCGAGGCCAAGGCGGCCGAACTGCAACGACGACACAAGGCCCGGCTGGCCGAGGCCGCGAACAGGGGAGCTGCACGGTGATCTCGTCGGTACGCGGACCGGTGCTGTCCATCGCCCTGGACCATGCCGTGATCGAGGTCGGCGGCCTGGGCTACGCCGTGCTGGCCACGCCGACGACCCTGGCCAGCCTGCGCCGCGGCGACGAGGCCATGCTGCACACCGCCCTGATCGTGCGTGAGGACTCGCTGACCCTGTTCGGTTTCACCGACCCGGACGCGCGCCAGCTGTTCGGCCTGCTGCTGACCGTGTCGGGCATCGGCCCGAAGATCGCGCTGGCCACGCTGGCGGTGCTGGAGCCGGACAAGCTGCGGGCGGCGCTGGCCGAGGGCAACACCTCGATGCTCACGCAGGTGCCGGGCATCGGCCGCAAGGGCGCGGAGCGGCTGATCATCGAGCTGCGGGACAAGGTCGGCGCGCTCACCAGCGGCACCCCCGGCCCCGAGGTCAGCGCGGACGCCGAGCTGGTGCGCGCCCAGGTCACGGAGGCGTTGCTGGGTCTCGGTTTCGCGGCCAAGGCGGCCGAGCAGGCGGTGGACGCGGTGCTGGCCAAGGACGGGGCCCAGAACACCGCGGCGGTGCTGCGCCAGGCGCTGACATCGTTGGGACGTAAGCGATGAGCGACTACGAGGAGCACGGGCCGCTGTCCGCGCTGGCCGAGCCGACCGAGCGCGACGTCGAGTCGACGCTGCGGCCGCGCCGGATGACGGAGTTCGTGGGCCAGCCGCGGGTCCGCGAACAGCTGGAACTGGTGCTGCGCAGCGCGCAGATGCGCGGCGAGCCGCCGGACCACGTGCTGCTGTCCGGCCCGCCCGGCCTGGGCAAGACCAGTCTGTCGATGATCATCGCCGCCGAGCTGGGCAGCGCCATCCGGATCACCTCGGGCCCGGCGCTGGAGCGCGCGGGCGACCTGGCCGCGATGCTGTCCAACCTGGTCGAGGGCGACGTCCTGTTCATCGACGAGATCCACCGGATCGCGCGGCCGGCCGAGGAGATGCTCTATCTGGCGATGGAGGACTTCCGGGTCGACGTGGTCGTCGGCAAGGGTCCCGGCGCCACCAGCATCCCGTTGGAGATCGCCCCGTTCACGCTGGTCGGCGCGACCACCCGGTCCGGCGCGCTGACCGGCCCGCTGCGCGACCGCTTCGGCTTCACCGGCCACATGGAGTTCTACACGCCGGAAGAGCTCGAGCAGGTGCTGCGCCGTTCGGCCTCGATCCTCGGCATCGACCTGCCGGGTGACGGCGCGGCCGAGATCGCGCGGCGGTCCCGGGGCACACCTCGTATCGCCAACCGGCTGCTGCGCCGCGTCCGCGACTACGCCGAGGTGCGCGAGAACGGTCTGATCAGCACCGAGGTCGCCCGCGCCGCGCTGGCCGTCTACGACGTGGACGAGCTGGGCCTGGACCGGCTGGACCGCGCGGTGCTGAACGCGTTGGTCAGGAGCTTCAGCGGGGGCCCGGTCGGGGTGGCCACGCTGGCCGTGGCGGTGGGGGAGGAGCCGACCACCGTGGAGGAGGTCTGCGAGCCGTTCCTGGTTCGGGCCGGCATGCTCGCCCGTACCCCGAGGGGACGGGTGGCCACCGTGGCGGCCTGGCATCACATGGGGTTGACACCGCCGGCCGAGGCGCCGGGCGAGCCCCCTGCCACGGCGTATGGGCGATAAGGGGTGTGGCAGACTCAATGGGCATACCCCAGCATGTGACGCCCTGTGAAGGTATGGGCCGTCACTGAACGGAGAATGATGAACCCCCAGGACTTGCTGCTCCCGCTGCTCATCGTGCTGGTCGGCGGCATGCTCTTCTTCGGCAGCCGCCGGCAGCGCAAGGCGGTGGCGCAGCAGCAGCAACTGCAGACCTCCCTCCAGGTCGGCGACCGGGTGATGACCACCTCCGGGCTGTTCGGCACGGTGGCCGGCGTCGACTCGGACACGAACATCGACATCGAGATCGCGCCGGGCGTGGTGACCAGCTGGCTGCGCGCCGCGGTCCGCGAGAAGGTGAACCCGACGACCGACGAGGACGTCGTGGAGACCGAGGACGTGCAGGACGAGCCGGTCGCGGGCGAGCCGGAGAGCCACGCCGACATCGCGCCGCCGCTGGAGAGCAAGACCAAGAGCTGAGCCGTCCGGCCGAGGCGAGGTCGTCCACGCAGGGGCGACCTCGCACAGTGACGCGCGCCTCACACGGCGGGGAGTACGCTGCACCCTCGCCCGCACTCTGACCGCCACGTGAGGGCTCACCCCCGCAGTCCGACCCGGGCTCGGGGCCACCGACAACGACTATCAGCACGAGGAGACCGACCGACCGTGGCACCTCCGGCCGGGCAGATCCGCCCAGTGCGTTACCTGGGTGTCTTCGCCCTCATCGTGGTCGTGCTCTATGCCCTGGTGTTCTTCACCGGCAATGGACAGCCGACGCCCAAACTCGGTATCGACCTGCAGGGGGGCACCCGGGTCACGCTGACCGCGATCTCCCCGGACGGCAAGCCACCGGCTCAGGACTCCCTCACCCTGGCCAAGCAGATCCTGTCCGACCGCGTCAACGGCACCGGCGTCACCGGCGCCGAGATCGTGCAGGACGGCAACAACCTGGTGATCACCGCGCCGGGCAACGACGGCGACCAGCTCAAGGCCCTCGGCAAGGCGGCCGTGCTGCGCTTCCGGCCCGTGGAGGTGGACCCGTCCTCGGGCCAGCCGATGCAGATCCCGGTCGCGCAGCCGAGCACCTCGGCCAAGCCCAGCGGTTCGGGCACGCCCAGCAGCTCGGCCAAGCCCAGCGGGTCGACCACGCCGAGCAGCTCCGCGCCGGCGACCACCACGTCGCCGAAGCCGCAGGGCGCGCCGGTGCCGCTGAAGCAGGCCGCCGCCCAGACGACGACCAACCCGCCGGCCTCCTCGGCCCCGGCCACCAGCACGAGCTCCCCGCCGGCCAGCGTCAGCGGCGTCGCCGACCCCGAGCAGGCCAAGGCGATCCAGACGGCCAAGGCGCTCCGGCAGAACCCGGCAGTGCTGACCGACCCGACCGCGCAGCAGGCCGCGGTGGCCTCGCTCGACTGCAACAAGCCCGACCCGCTGGCCGGCTACGACGACGCCGACAAGCCGCTGGTCACCTGCGACGTCAACAAGCAGTACATGTACATCCTGGGCCCGTCGTTCATGGACGGCCGGCAGATCAGCTCCGCGACGTCCGGCTTCGACCAGCAGGGCGGCTCCGGCTGGATCGTGCAGCTGACCTTCAACCCGGACGGCGCCAAGACCTGGGCCGACTACACCGGCAAGCACGTCGGCCAGCAGGCCGCGTTCACGCTGGACGGCCAGGTGGAGTCCGCGCCGAAGATCAACCAGCAGATCATCGGCAACACCGAGATCAGCGGCTCGTTCACCCAGCAGTCCGCCAAGGACCTGGCCAACGTGCTCAGCTACGGCTCGCTGCCGCTGTCGTTCAACATGTCCGAGAACCAGACGGTGTCGGCCACCCTGGGCCTGTCCTCGATGCAGGCCGGCCTGCTGGCCGGCGGCCTCGGTCTGCTGCTGGTGATCGTGTACTGCCTGTTCTACTACCGGGCGCTGGGCGTGCTGACGCTGCTCTCGCTGGTCTGCTCCGGCCTGACCGTGTACGCGGTGCTGGTGCTGTTCGGCCGGTGGATCAACTACAGCCTGGACCTGCCCGGTATCGCCGGTTTCATCATAGCCATCGGCATCACGGCCGACTCCTTCGTCGTGTTCTTCGAACGCATGAAGGACGAAGTGCGCGAGGGGCGGTCGTTCCGCTCCGCGGTGCCACGGGCCTGGGTCCGGGCGCGGCGCACGATCCTGTCCGCCGACGCGGTCAGCTTCCTCGCCGCCGCGGTGCTGTACACGCTGGCCGTCGGCGACGTGCGCGGCTTCGCGTTCACCACCGGCATGTCCACCCTGATCGACCTGCTCGTGGTGTTCATGGTGACCCACCCGCTGGTGGCCCTGGCCTCGCGGTCGAAGCTCCTGTCGAAGCCGTCCTTCTCCGGCCTCGGGGCCGTGCAGCAGGCCGGCGTCGAGCTGCGCGCCGCCGAGCGCGCGGCCAACCCCGCCGTGAAGGAGGCGTGACGTGTCGACTCCGACTCCCGTGACCCCGCAGAAGCACGGCGTGCTGCACAACCTCTACGTGGGCACCGGCGCGTTCGACATCATCGGCAAGCGCAAGCGCTGGTACATCGCGTTCGCCGTGCTCATCGTGATCTGCCTCGGCTCGATCGGCATCAAGAACTTCAACTACGGCATCGACTTCACCGGCGGCACCCAGATCCAGATGCCGGTGAAGGGTCAGAGCGGCGTCGCCACCGTGGACGGCGTGCTCCAGGTCTACAAGCAGACCCTCGGCCATGAGGCCGAGCAGGCGCAGACCGTCGGCTCGGGCAACTCGGAGACCATCCAGCTGCGCTCGACCCCGCTGGACGGCACCTCGGTGGTCAAGCTCAAGGAAGCGCTGTTCGCCAAGTTCAAGCCCCTGGGCGCGAACGGCCAGCCCACCCAGCAGGCCATCAGCGACAGCGCGGTCAGCTCCTCCTGGGGCGGCGACATCTCCCGGCAGGCGCTCATCGCGCTCGGGGTGTTCCTGGTCCTGGTGACCATCTTCCTGGCGTTCTACTTCGAACGGGCGATGGCCGCGGCCGCGCTGGCCTCGCTGGTCAACGACCTGATCGTGACCGCCGGCGTGTACTCGATCGCCGGCTTCGAGGTCACGCCGGCCACGGTGATCGGCTTCCTGACCATTCTGGGCTTCTCGCTGTACGACACCGTGGTCGTGTTCGACAAGGTCCGGGAGAACACCCGCGGCCTGCTCAAGCTGACCCGGCGCACCTACGGCGAGGCGGCCAACCTGGCGCTCAACCAGACCCTGATGCGCTCCATCAACACCTCGCTGATCGCGCTGCTGCCGGTGCTCGGCCTGCTCGTCGTCGGCGTTGTGCTGCTGGGCGTGGGCACGCTCCAGGACCTGGCCCTGATCCAGCTCACCGGCATGCTGGTCGGCGCGGTGTCGTCGATCTTCCTGGCCACCCCGCTGGTGGTGGACCTGAAGATGCGCGACCCCAAGTACAAGCTGCAGGCCGAGCGGGTCGCCCAGCGGCGGGCCAACATCGCCCGCAAGGCCGAGCTGGCCGCCCAGGGGGAAGCCGAGGGGGTCCAGGACACCTTCGACCCGGCCGACGACGAGCAGCTGGAAGCCGAGCTGCGCAAGGAGAAGGCCATGGCCGCCGCGGCGAGCACCCCGTCGCGCACGCCCAAGGCCCGGCCGTCCGGCAAGAGCGGCCGGCCCAGCGGGAAGAGGCGGCACTGAGCACCACGCTCGACGGCGCGCTCGGGCTCATCCGGGAGGTCCCCGACTTCCCCGAGCCCGGCGTGCTGTTCCGTGACATCAGCCCGGTGCTCGCCGACCCGGCGGCCTTCCGCGTCCTGGTGGACGCGATGGCCGCCGGCCTGCCGGCGGGCGCCGAGGCGGTCGTGGCCATCGAGGCCCGCGGCTTCATCCTCGGCGCGGCCATCGCCTACGCCGCCGGCCTCGGCCTGGTGTGCGTGCGCAAGCCCGGCAAGCTGCCGGCGGTGCGGCACCGGGTCAGCTACGCCCTGGAGTACGGCACGGCCACGCTTGAGCTGCCCGAGGACACCATCCGGGCTGGTCAGCGCGTGGTGATCGTGGACGACGTGCTGGCCACCGGCGGCACCGTCGAGGCCACCCGGGAGCTGGTCGAGCACGCCGGTGGCGTAGTCGACGGCGTGTCGGTGATCCTGGAGCTGGCCGCCCTCAAGGGCCGCTCCCGCGTCGCCGGCGTGGACGTGCGGGCGCTGCTCACCGCCTGAGTCCGTGAACGGCCCTGACTAGCTGGGCCGATATTCGGGTCGCGTTCACCGTGTCGAGCGGCACGCTTGTCGCGACTTGGAATCCTCGGGCTCGATCCAGAGTTATCCTCGGTGCAGGTACGGTCCAGCCGATCAGCACCGGGAGTGTGGTTGAGCCAAGACGTCGAACCCACGGCATCGCCACAGCCGGTGGCCGCGCGGCCACCCTCGGCGACACGCCGGGTACGAGCGCGCCTGGCCCGACGCATCACCGCGCAGCGCGCAGCACCCGTGAAACAGGTGCTGGAGCCGCTCGCGGCCGTACACCGTGAGCTGCACCCCAAGGCCGACCTGGGCCTGCTGCAGTTCGCCTACGACGTGGCCGAGGAGAAGCACCGCAGCCAGCGTCGCAAGTCCGGCGACCCGTACATCACGCACCCGCTGGCCGTGGCCACGATCCTGGCCGAGCTGGGCATGGACACCACCACGCTGGTCGCCGCCCTGCTGCACGACACGGTCGAGGACACCGACTACTCGCTGGAGCTGCTCAGCGAGGACTTCGGCGACGAGGTGGCCCACCTCGTCGACGGCGTCACCAAGCTGGACAAGGTCAAGCTGGGCGCGGCGGCCGAGGCCGAGACCATCCGCAAGATGGTCATCGCCATGGCCCGCGACCCCCGGGTGCTGGTGATCAAGCTGGCCGACCGGCTGCACAACATGCGCACGATGCGCTTCCTGCCGCCGGAGAAGCAGGCCCGCAAGGCCCGCGAGACGCTGGAGGTGCTGGCCCCGCTGGCCCACCGGCTGGGCATGGCCACCGTCAAGTGGGAGCTGGAGGACCTGGCCTTCGCCATCCTGCAGCCCAAGAAGTACGACGAGATCGTGCGGCTGGTGGCCAACCGGGCCCCGTCCCGCGACACCTACCTGCGCAAGGTGCTCGACGAGCTGCACAGCCAGCTGGAGTCCTCGCGGATCACGGCCAAGGTGGAGGGCCGGCCCAAGCACTACTACTCCATCAACCAGAAGATGATCGTCCGGGGCCGCGACTTCGACGACATCCACGACCTGGTCGGCGTGCGCATCATGGTCGACGACGTGCGCGACTGCTACGCCGCCATGGGCGTGGTGCACGCGCTGTGGCAGCCGATGCCCGGCCGGTTCAAGGACTACATCGCCCAGCCCCGGTTCAGCGTGTACCAGTCGCTGCACACCACCGTGATCGGACCGGACGGCAAGCCGCTCGAGGTGCAGATCCGCACCCACGAGATGCACCGCACCGCCGAGTACGGCATCGCCGCGCACTGGCGGTACAAGGAGACCAAGGGCACCCACTCGGGCCGCGGCGTCGAGGTCGACGAGATGTCCTGGATGCGCCAGCTGCTGGACTGGCAGCGGGAGGCGGCCGACCCGGGCGAGTTCCTGGAGGCGCTGCGCTACGACCTGGCCGCCCGCGAGATCTTCGTGTTCACGCCCAAGGGCGACGTGGAGACGCTGCCGGCCGGTTCCACCCCGGTCGACTTCGCCTACGCCGTGCACACCGAGGTCGGCAACCGCTGCATCGGCGCGCGGGTCAACGGCCGGCTGGTGGCGCTGGAGCGCAAGCTCGAGAACGGCGAGGTCGTCGAGATCTTCACCTCGAAGGCCGAGGGCGCCGGGCCGAGCCGGGACTGGCTGGCCTTCGCCGCCTCGCCGCGGGCCCGCGCCAAGATCAAGCAGTGGTTCGCCAAGGAGCGCCGCGAGGAGGCGATCGAGGCCGGCAAGGAGTCGATCGCCAAGGAGGTGCGCCGGGTCGGGCTGCCGATCCAGCGGCTGGTCACCGCCGACTCGATGGGCGCGCTGTCCCGGGAGCTGCGGCTGGTCGACGTGAGCGCGCTGTACCGGGCCGTCGGCGAGGGGCAGGTCTCCGGCCGGCACCTGGTGCAGCGGCTGGTGGCGCTGCTCGGCGGCGTCGACCACGCCGAGGAGGAGCTGGCCGAGCGCTCCACCCCGTCCACCGCCGTCCGGCGGCGCGCCCCCGGCGACCCCGGTGTGGTGGTGAAGGACGCCAGCGACGTGTGGGTGAAGCTGGCCCGCTGCTGCACCCCGGTGCCCGGCGACGACATCATGGGCTTCGTGACCCGGGGCGGCGGCGTGTCCGTGCACCGCACCGACTGCACCAACGCCAGCGAGCTGCTCGCCTCGCCGGAGCGGCTGGTCGACGTGGAGTGGGCCCCGAACTCCTCCTCGCTGTTCCTGGTGGCCATCCAGGTGGAGGCGCTGGACCGGCACCGCCTGCTGTCCGACATCACCAAGGTGCTGGCCGACGAGAAGGTCAACATCCTGTCGGCCTCGGTCACCACCTCCAAGGACCGGGTCGCGGTCAGCCGCTTCTCGTTCGAGATGGGCGACCCCAAGCACCTGGGCCACGTCCTCAAGGTCGTCCGCAGCGTCGAAGGCGTCTACGACGTCTACCGCGTGACCTCGGCCTCCTGACCCCCGCCTTCATGCAGTGAAGGGGCCCTTCCTGGCATTGAACGCCAGGAAGGGCCCCTTTACTGCGCCCAAGACGCCAGGAAAGGGCCTTTCCGAGCATGAAAGCGGGGCCCGGATTTCTCCGGGCCCCGCCTTTTCGCGCTGGATCAGGCCGCGACCTGGGCCTTGGTGATGGTCACCTTCTTGTTGGGGTGACCGCCGCCGGCGCTGCTGGCGTACGCCTCGTCGTCACCGGCCTTGGCGATGTCGTCGATCACCTTCAGGCCGGCCTCGGTGATGGTGCCGAACACGGTGTAGCTGGGGTCCAGCTGGGCGTCGCCGAAGACCAGGAAGAACTGGCTGCCGTTGGTGTTCGGGCCCGAGTTGGCCATGGCCAGGTAGCCGCGGCCGTACTTGATCGAGCTCCACACCTCGTCGTCGAACTTGTAGCCGGGGCCGCCGGTGCCGTCGCCCTTGGGGTCGCCGCACTGCAGCATCTGCAGGCCCGAGGTGCTCAGCCGGTGGCAGCTGGTGTTGTCGTAGTAGCCCTGGCCGGACAGGCTCACGAAGCTGTTCACCGCGCACGGCGCGAGCGAGCGGTCCAGCGTCAGCGGGATGTCGCCGTCGTTGGTCTTCAGCGTCACCGGCACCGTGCCCTGGGTGGAGATGTTGGCGCCGTTGGGCAGGTTGTTCGCCTTGGCCGCGGTGCCGTCCTTGGTGTACGTGCAGTTCACCGTGGCCGCCAGCGGCGTGGGCCGCTTGGGCGCGGGGGCCAGCGCGGTCGGAATGGTGATCGGCGTCGACGACGTCGGCGTCGGCGTGCTCGACGCCGCGGCCGCGTCCGAGCTGACGCCGGGGCTGGTCACCAGCCACCACACGCCGCCCGCCACCAGCACGACCACCACCGCCGTCACGGATATGCTGGTGATGCGGCGCCGGCGGGCCCGCTGAGCTCGACGAACGAGCTGCCGCTCCAACTTCCGCTTCGCGGCCTCGCGGCGCTGTTCGTTGCTCGGCACCTGCGCTCTCCCCGGGTAGTGACGACAAGACTGCCGCGAGTGTAGGACGACGGGGTGTGACCGCTGTGTGGTGGTCCCCGCCCGGTAGGCTTGGCGGGTCGATTCGCCCTCGGATGGAGGTTCCGCCCGTGCTCGTTGTCGGGTTTCCGACCGGCGCCCTCCAGGCCAACTGCTATCTGCTCGCGGCCGGCGAGGGCGAGGCCTGCGTCATCGTCGACCCCGGCCAGGACGCCGAGGAGCCGGTCGCGCGGGCGCTGCGCAAGCACCGGCTGTCACCGGTCGCGGTGCTGCTGACGCACGGCCACTTCGACCACGCCTTCTCGGTCACGCCGGTGTGCGACGGCAACGACATCCCGGCCTGGATCCACCCGGACGACCGGGACATGCTGTCCGACCCGCTCAAGGGCGTGAGCCAGGAGACCGCGTCGTTCTTCGGCGGCCGGCTGGAGATGCGCGAGCCGTCCGAGGTCCGCGAGCTGACCGACGGCGTGACGCTGGACCTGGCCGGCCTGAGCCTGCTGGTCGACCACACGCCCGGCCACACCGGCGGTTCGGTGATGTTCCGCGCCGGCACCGAGGAGGGCGGCCGGCTGGTGGTGTCCGGCGACACCCTGTTCGCCGGCTCGATCGGCCGCACCGACCTGCCCGGCGGCGACCACGCGTCGATGCTGGACTCGTTGCGGCACAAGGTG
>Ga0307511_10001290_pt1 | contig 26547 bp, 29 predicted proteins | sample 13_EM_MG_FD_200266 | JGI IMG/M metagenome (GOLD analysis project Ga0307511, IMG submission 200266) | Populus trichocarpa ectomycorrhiza microbial communities from riparian zone in the Pacific Northwest, United States - 13_EM | ecosystem: Host-associated > Plants > Roots > Unclassified | place...
AGCGTCTACCATACAGCACCCAGCCCGCCAGCTGCTGGATTACCCATTCGGCCAGCTGCTGCATTATCCATTCCGCCAGCTATTCGACCGGCTGCCACAGTAGCCAGCGTAGCCAGCCCGCCAGCTATCCGAGCGGCTGCCATAGTGGCCAGTCTGTTAGATATTCCACCGGCTGCTCCAATAGCCATTCCGCTAGCTATTCCGCTGGCTGCTTCCATGCCCAGTCCGCCAGCTATTCCGCCAGCTATTCCGCCAGAAATTCCACCGGCTGCTCCAGTAGCCAGTCCGCCAGCCCTACCATCGGCTGCTACAGTAGCTTTCCGCCAGCTATACCGTCGGCTGCTACGCTAGCGGTTCCACTAGCAATTCCGCTGGCTGCTATTTCAACTCTCTGCAGCTGCGTCCATACCAATGGTAGTATGGCCAGCACCCACCAGCTGCGTTCATGCTAGTGGCAGTATGGCGAGCACCCCTTGCTACGTTCATATTAATAGCCAGCACTCTCTTCTGCTCCGTCCATATTGATGGCGAGCACTTTGGTCCACTGCGTTTATACTAATGGTAGTATGGCAAGCACTCTCTTCCGCTGCGTCCATGCTAATGATAGTATGGCGAGCACTCTGGTCTGCTGCGTTCATACTCCTGGCCAGAATGAAGGTTAGATCGTAGTAATTACATGCCGTCTAGTCCACGACGAACAGCACATGCATATAGGCATACCATTCTTGTCAGACTCCAGGTAAACTAGGGAGTACGGGTATTTGGCACATCAAGACGTGGATACACTTCACCTACCAGTTACCTGAGTTATTACTTACATGAAATCCAACTCTGATTAAGTTAATGGATTAGTGTTCAGTGCCTAACGACTGCCCCAAATGCGAGTTATATTACGGCTCAGGTAAGGGACCTATCCTACTTAGGAGAATCCTAGTACCCAACTGCTGTAAGGCACTTGCTGAGGACAAGGCTTGATCACCCTCCAGGCATGAGCATGCTAGTGCGTCAAAGAGGGCATTAAAGGGAAAAGAAATACGGAAGTGTGTCGCCTCAGATAATCTTCGGAGTCTAATGCATATTTTTCCTTGGAGTTCTGCGTGTGAGAGTGGTGGCTTGCACGGCTCTGAGCTCTAGTATCTTTGGAAACCTATTAAGAATTGCTCAACCAATTCACAGACACTGCCTACTCAGGGGATTTATTTTCTTGACCCACCACGATAATAGTGTTACGATGGGCTTAAAAAATGGGAGCCTTTAATCGGTCGGGACGCCCGATTGGAAAGGGGGAGTAGGGTGATAGCTATTACTCATGCTAGCAGCCGCCACCTGTTGGTATGAGATGCCAGAACCTGACTCAACTTGGGCTCAACTGAGTCCCGCGATCTATCATGATAAGTTCATCAAATAATCCCATGTAAGATATGTGAGCTTATTAACACGCTAATGAATATAAGTTCAACGAGTAGAAATTTTTGTTTAGGTCTACGACATTCAGAGTGATCTGAATAAGCCCTAAACGACTGCTACAAGCATCAATACCAAACAACTGGTCCTTGTATGACAAGTCAAGTGGGATAGGTGGCATGCATTGTACCTTTTCCCTGTGTAGCGGTCTTTTTCCCACTGGGTTTTCCCACACAGAGGTTTTTAATGGCAATAGCATGCAGGAAAATCTCCTGATTTTTTTGCTATTCTGCATATGATTTTTGGAAACAGTCGGTTGGGATGACCTTCAGAAAGGGGGAGTAATGTTACGGCGCTGAGCTGCAGGCAGAGAGGTTACCACCAAGCAACGGTGGGGGGCCTGATGCTAACCACACTTTCTTATATATATACACATCCTGTATCTAGTTATTGGCTGTTCGAGCAATGTTCTAAGTTCAATCCACACCCGTACGGGCAGTCAGTTAGGCCCGAGTTTAGTGATCGTGATATCGCTCACTCCAATTCTTCCAATTCCCCATGTTCCGACAACATTCCTACGGTCACCGGCTCGCCCCTAACAATACATATATATATATGTAGTTCATTCTCATGGCAGTTCATATATTTTGCAGATTAATATATAAATATATACACGGAGTTCTTTCATATGGCAGGTGAATATATGTATATATCAAGGCAGTTCATGCATATCACAGGTTAATATATATATATATATAGGGAATTCATTCACATGGCAGCCGAATATATGTATATATCTAGCCAGTTTATTCCTATCGCGGATGTATATATATATATATATATACAGTGCCATAAAAAAAGTCTTCTGCACTATTCCCCTTACAAACTAGCGCCATTTGTGTATTTTTGAACCGACTCTAATTCGCAACCACTGTACCTGTCCAGGGTATCGTACTGATGCACAAACATCAGAGAAAAGACTATGAACGTTTTTCTTAAATCTAAATTTATTTTCATGTATTTATCTGGCAGCTTTGATTTTTAATATTTTTCACGCGAGAACCACGTTAGCCATTATGCCAAGACTTTTGCCAAAGCAGAATACTTTTTTTATGTGACTGTATATATGTACATGGAGTTCAGGCATATCGCGGCTCCATATATATATATATATATGCAATTCATCCATATGGCGGGTGTCAATTCAGATCGCAGTTGTACCGGTTGAAGCTTACCACTCATATTGCATGTGCACAAGACGTTCATATGAATTAGTGTCCAGTGGTTCGGTGATGCCCGTGGTAGAAGTACTAGCCGCGGGAGGCTGGCAAGGGGTGTCGATCATGTCTTACTGGTCACACCATGCTACCGGCACCCAACTCAGGGACTTAAGATAGTACGATGGTCACCCACAACCCCAGGCAAGCAATCTTTCTCTTAAGCTGGAGGCCTTGAGGCAGCAAGTACACCTCCGATAAATGCCAGCGACTTCACCACAGGCAGCGACCGCACCAGAGGCAGCGATGTAACCCATGGGCGCTTGGTAGAAGGCAGCAGATCTAGGTGAGTGTCTACCTGACATCCGTAGGTATTACAAGTATTAATTGTTCAGCGGAGTCGCTCGCACTTCACCAGCAGTAGCGATCTCCTACTTCACCTGGGGCAAGCAATGGCGGGTGGCAGCAGGAAGCAGGTCTAGATACGTGCCCACCCGGCATCAGCACGCATAACAAAAATTGATTGTTCTACGGAGTCCCAGGCACTTCACCAGTGGCAGCCCCATATCCAGCGGCAGCGATCTACTCGGCGCTAGCCCCAGCGACCTATGAGGGAAAGAAACTCCGCTCTTTTTTTGCAATCGGTAGCCATGGCTTGGTGTTTGGGACGCAGTTTGGGTAGCGCTAGATTTTGCTGTTTTATGGTTATCGTGTGAGGCTAGAATTATGTATATAGATAATTATGAAGGAATTGCATAGAAACCATCATTTGCATATTTGAATCAGTACATAGATCCCGGCGGCTGTGGTAAAATTTAAGCACGATTTGCTACCTGCGTCTATTGCTAGTTTTTGCGTAGATCTGGTGAAGTTCCTATTCAGATCTGCGAGTTGCAGAAGCACCTATTTCTTGTGTTTCGCAATTAACGAGAATACGGTGGCAGGCTTCTTGTAGACGCGGTCTTTACAGACTTCGCGTTCGGAACACAAGCTCAAACGGTCTTGCGTCGGGGCGCGCTGGCCAGCATAATTTGCGTCCTAACAAAGGCAATGCCATAGTTTGCGTCGGAAGTCGTTGGCTGCAATAGTTGCGTCAGGATCCGCAGTTATGCTAAAGAGCGTCAGGTGCTTCTGCAGATCTTTTCGTTGCTGATGGACTCCAAGGAGGACCCGTAGTAGGTTGTGCATCTCTTTCCCTTGCCATCGCGTGACAGCGCGGTACGTTTTGTTAGGCCTAGTAAATCTGGGGAAGGGGGGTAGTCTCGACCATATGTGGTCGAAGGTCGTCATGCGCCCGACATATTCAAGGAATTCTTGGACCTATTTCATCAGATGGATCAGGATCCCAAGGAGCAGCATATAGAGGGTATCGGGTCATACTATTTCATGGGGTTCACAATGGAGTATATGCCAGAGTGCGTTGTTGACATTTGTGACGCCGTTAGATTCCAGTTGTTCAACGTCGGAATTGTGATAAGCAGCAGCATACCTAGGGCGTGGTCATGTATCGTATGGAGTATCTGGGAGTTCTCCAAACTCATTGGGGGGGGGCGATGCAGATTGGACAGCGGTTGGAGGCTATACCACGGATCATAACATTTGCCATGTGGTCTGCTAACCATGCTGATAGCTTAGGAATACAACTCCGTACCTTTTCATCGCAACATACCATCTCGATACCTTGCTGACTCCTAGCGTCGGACAGTAGATTCAAAATGGAACTCTAGATTCACGTGGTATGAGACATATACAAAGGGGTGCTCTTAATGTAGGTCGCTGCTTGGTATGCTGCCTTCTAATTAGCCATGTATAGCAGAAGCCGTATAACGACGACATGTTTCTATGTTTATGCGAAGCCAGTTACTTTGTCCACCAAATGCCTGATTTGCTCAAGGGTAGGTCGGTAAGTCTCATGGGTGGGGCCGACTAGCCTTTTGCAACACTGCCCCGCTCCAGGATTGCTTGAGCTTGGCGACTATCCCCCCCCTTTAACAGAAATTATAGGCATGTTAGAGAGGTTTAGCCGTTCGATGGGTAGCGGAGGCGCACGGAGAGCCCAAGGCCCTCATAGCCTTTAAAAAGGCTGAGATACAGTAACCTCTAGCAGCTCCTGACTTCTAACAATTGTCCCTAGGACTATTTTGTAGTGTAACTTTGGTCCTTAGCACCGCAGGAGTTTTGTCTGAAGAGGTCCGTAGCTTGGATTCCGTAGTGGGAACAACCTTAGTTACGCCTATCAATCAAAAGTAGGACCGCAAGATGGAACGGAGCAGATAAATACAATTGCAAGATAGTTCATATCCTGGATAGATATATATAGAACGTAGGCGAGTCTGACTCCCCATGGATATTTCATAGACACCTGCGAATGTAGCCTTTTACAGAGAATTATACATCCAAAGGTATATATAGATGTAGTAATGAGAGAACATAAGAAGGATTGATCGAGATAGATGAAAGTAATACATAATAAGGAAACGTGTGATGATAGAGAAGATATTCCAAACATACATGTGAGGCACTAAGGGGCGGATATCATGAAACCTTCACCTGATATAAACTTGCAATAAGAAACACCAGGAGCAGGACTACCCTATGTTGTCTCCAATGCCACCTGAACCCCGATCAATTCTCCGGCTGCCTCCACTTATAACACATTCTCGGTGACAGTTTGCCAATCCTCTTCATCCCGCACTACAAACTTTTCCTTTCCTGTGGAGCCACTGAGCCGACCGACAACTGTCAAGCCTGCAATTTTCCAATTACATGGCTCCGTATTTACACTAGTACCACGCTGTAATCCGGAAAGTATAGCAGCTGAGATTGCAGAATATGTCGGATACTTCGCAGTATTAAGAATCCTACACACATCACCAACACGTAAGAAATTATGGTGGGTATATATCTGAAGCCTGTAGGATAGTGTGCTGGGGCCGACTATATCAGGGTTGGAAGATGGACGGGAGATAGTAGGATAATCTGTTGCACCTTTCTTTAAGTCCACTGTTCCTGACGTTAGTTTCCGTCTCTCTGCCTCTGTCGCCTTCCAAGTATCCCATTTCCCCGCCTCCATTGGCGTTGCATTATCCCTTCGTACTACCCCCCTGGTTTTCCAGCCATTCCTCAGCTCATTCGGTACATGTTGGGTATGAGTGTTCTGATGGGTCGTTGAAAGACTTTCGGCCCGCCGCTCATATATATTCTGTCGGCTACTGCTACTGCTATCTGCTTCCGGTGCAAGTAGCTGCCGCTGGGAGATGATCTCTAGACCCTCGTCGTCGTCGTCCCCCCCCTCCTCCACTACCACATCTTTTTCCCTCTTGCCTTCTGCATACCTATCATCCTCATCTTCCATATACTCTTGAGCCTCAACTTCTAGCTGCTTGTCCTCATCATGCAACCACTTGTTCGACACGCTCCATGCGCTGTTCCCCCGCTCAATAATATCCGGAGTATCTAGCTTTAACTCTTGGATACGCGAGAAATATTATGATTGCGTGCCTCTTCGCCCCGTTTAGACTGCCGATGTGGAAAATACCGGAGGACCGACTCCAGGTGTTTTTGCAATCCGGACTTGGTGCGAAATGGATCATTATGGCGCTGACAACGGGTCTCAATGTAAGGAATACACTCTACCGATCACACCCGAGAAACCGCATAGAGCCTATATTATGGTGAAAGTATAAAAGCAGTCACCGCATGAAGCCTATATTATGGTAGAAAGCATATAATGCCGGGATATGATGCATGCAGAAAGTATAGGAATATTCATGTATATATATGGTGGTAAAGACCACCGATAATTCAATCAATCATTCTACCACAAGTCTATGCAACCTATTCTTCCACTCATATCTTAACACTCAAAACATGGAAATCCAGACTTAGAAGATGGTCCCGACGAAGGGTGATGGCTTGGCATGGTTCAAGAAAGCTGTTGGTAATAGGTTCTGTTAATGTTGAAAAAAAAACGAGATTTCGCATCAACGTACTCATACGCGTTGATATTGCTCCTTATTGTGAGACACCAGAATTGTTGGACAATTCATTCATGCATTTCTGCTTTTCTCCACTGAAGATTCTGGGCATTGATAAGCCCCCTCAAGAGAGCGAACCAGGTGATCTCTAGACTTATATTCAACTCCACTCAGAATACGTCCGTGATGGATGAAAAATGAAGGAGGCCAAAACACAGCCATTCTGTCTATGGCGAGGATAATCGGCAAGTCTAAGCAGGTAGCGTGGAATTTCTTTTGGGGGGTAAACGAGAATTGTATATATACGAACGGAGCAAACGTTTGAAATCTCGGACTTTACACATATCTCTGCTAGACCTAGCGACTCTTCCCGCTTCATATCTAGGCTCCGCTTCCATAGCTACAGTAGATAATAAGTAGCCCGCGCTGTAGGGTAAGCCAGATCTTCACCTGCATGGTTAGTAGGTGTGTTTCCAACTGTGCATTGCCTGATACAATAAAATAATTAATATTCGGTACATAGAACCATGTATAATTATCGTATAGTTAGTTACACTGGTAAGTTACACTGAAAGTACAGAGGTGCAGGACGAAAAGTTCCCTCCTCGGGTAGGTTGGCGCCAAGCCACCAGAGATTTGAAATAGGGAAGGCAAAAAGACTTGTTCTGCCCATCTGTACATGAAGTATTCCTTTAGACTAACAAACATACCCTCGGTGTGCCAACTAGACTACGTCTCTGTCTTGATATCACATCTTATTTATAGTCTGATGGATGTCATACGCAGAGTATAGAATTATAGTATATGCAGTAATCTCTTTACTATGTATTGAGGCGAGCTGGGAGTGTATTATGACGCAAGGTTTCCTGTTCACCAGTATAACGTACTTATGTATATACAAATTGAAGTACAGTTTCGTATAACAAGATGTTCGGAGAGAGTGTGGTAGGCCTGGGATCATAGCGGAATTGTTCATGATCCAATTTGAAAAGATAATATTAAAGATCAATAAATACAGACTGGTCGATACACATAGAACTTAGCCATGAGGACTCTGACATGTGCCACAGTCGATAATCTCTTGTAGCTGTGTAGCCTTTGTGATATGCGAGTATTGGGGGATATGACTTTGGAACTAATGCTGGTAGGTGATAATAATGTAATGCAGGCATATTTTTCACATGGGTCAGTTGCCGGTCGCCAGTCGTATGCATTGTCTTTGCGTTTATATATGGCTCGGGACTTTGGCTATTACAATGAAGGGAAATTTTTCCCGTCCTAAAGTTGTCCTTAACGCAGGTAAGGGATCCTGGAAGCCAACCATTTTGTGTTACAGCGTTCAACCGTCCGGATATTTCGTTGTATAGAGAAGAGCCTTGTGAGATGGTTTTGTTTTTCCTTTCTCCAGTCTATTATATGACACCTTAATAGGCCTCAGGCTATGCGGCGCCTTTGACAAAACTTTCATTAGGAGCGGTCGCCCCCCCCGCAAAAAACTACGTACAAGCAAAATGTATAAGACCCGGTAGCGCTGTTCGCTGTGTAGGAAAGAAAGAAACCAATCGGGGAAATAGAGACGTGATATCAGCCAACATCAAATGATCGCCACCACCAATCACTGTGCTCCACTCTCCCCCTCTCTCTTCAAAATCGTAGGCCTCGATCGGTAGCCACTGTCCCAAGTCTCAACTTCCTATCAAAACACCCTACGGAGCTGGTGGCTTTACCCAGCCTCCACATCCTCCCCAAGAGCCAGCGTGTGCTCCCATTGTCCCTCTAACTCTCACATCCTGCATGATGTCTGCCATGGGTCTCCCAGGGGACCCCAAGGATCAATATCACCTTGACTGGCTCGTTGTCGTTCGGTGATGTGTTCCGTGGGGGTGTTTTGGCTGGTCAGGATTTCTTCTCAGCCTTTGCTACCGGATGTCGCGTAGCCTGTGCTTTTTCTCCCGTCTCAAATTCACATTGTCCCGCTCCAAATCTGCCCACGTCTCGTTCATCTGCATCCCATTCTCCGCAAGCGCAATGACAGCCTCTTTAAAAAACATTCATTCAGCACTCGTATCTACATCACAAGCTCTTTCTGGAGACCAGTACCTGCTTGTACTATCTGAGAGATCTTGAATTTGCGCCTTCAAACCGACTATCATTCCATCTCTCTCCCCGAGCTTTTCCACTCTGTCGCCTTGAAGTCTATGGATTGCGTCATTCTCAACTTCAAGCTTAACAGTCGATGCGAGAACAGCGTATCTTCCCTCTCCGCGTACACTTCCATCCTCCCCAAGACACCGACAACAACTTTGACAGAAAGAGCGCTTGGTCGGATCTCCACAACCAGAGCACCCACAGACAAGCGGACGACACCACGAGATAGCCCTCGCCGCCTACAACACGAATATCTCCGCAAACCGTGGGGGAACAACTATCGCGACCCTTTCCCCCTCGCTTGAAGCTTTCTTCTCCTCTTCGTCGCTCTCTTCTCCCCCTTTCTCACGAAAAGGGGCCTCAACAAGCATTGGTCCACGAGATCACCCACACCAATATCGCCACTCTCAGGGAAGCACATCACGATACCAATACCAGGGCGACGTTTACGGGAAGGGCGTCAAAGCCACCCCTCAGAGATATTCCACCGTTCAGAAAGACAAAGACACCAACACCGGCACCGACTAGTTTGGGAGAAGCATGCCTCACATTATCCCAGTTCATCGGCACTTTGCCCTGCCCCGGCGATTTCGAAAAGGCCTCCTGGTGCCTGCTCAGCCTAGCAACGATCACCCGTCTAAATCCGAAGGCGGTCAATTTTGGCAACGCTATCGTCGACGCCGCAGATAAGTTCGACGCCGAGCACAAAAGAGGTGTCGCCGTATTGAAAGCGAAAGCAGCACCACTACCCACGGCGTCACCCAGACTGAGCCAGCGCCACCACCCCCGGTAATCAACAGCATCTCCAAGCAGACCACATCGATCCGACCAACAGTGGCTCCACCCAGACCGCAACTCAGACACAGAGCATGGAACCTCCGGTACGCACATACGCGGAGGCGGCGACACAGAGCGGACCCCCGAAGGGCCCCCAAAGGAAAGGAAATGCACCAGAACGTGCCCCAACAAAGACGGAGGCACCACCGAACACTGCGGCGACACAGAGCGGACCCCTTAAGGGTCCCCAAAGGAAAGAAAAGGCACCCGAACGTGCGCCAAAGACAGAGAAACAGACACCACCAGCAACACAAACCCACGCACTACCGAACACTGACAGACGACCCGCACCAAAACAGGCACGAGTCGTCGTTCTCCACGCGGCACCGACAAAATACAAGCCGGGTCAGATGACCCGATGGTTACGGGAAGACAACAGGGGCATCGGAATCCTCGGAATCCGATGGCTAACACAGGAGAATAGGAGGGTCGGGGAGCTAGTGTCGTCGCTGGTCGTCTACCTGACGGACAAGGTCGATCTCCACCAGGGGCTCCGCATTGGGAGGAATCGCTTCCGTATCACAAGATATGATAAGGATAGATGAGGGAATTTCGGAGGGCCGGCAAAGGGGCGTGGCGGCGGAGGAAAGACATATTTCAGGGAGGAGCCACGAAGGAGGGCGACGGCGGAGGGGTGCGAGTTTATTAGGTGAATTTTAATTTTCAGCAAAGTCCCGTTGGAATCTCTTGTACATAGCTCGCGCAGGGCGGCCAAGTTAATGAATATGCAAAAAAAAAAAAATCCTCCCCAGGAATTCTTGGGATCAAGTCTAATTCTCTCTCCTGAGAACCGTCTTCCAACAGATCGTCGTAGATGAGGGGGACTATATATCCTGTTGGAATACCGCCACTTCCAATCCACCTTCGTCATCACTTCTGTCCTTATCTTTCTCCACTCGCGACTTCATTGATCTAAGATCTTCTCATCCTTGGAACCAAGGAAGCCGACTGGGTTCCTTTTCGCCACTCAAGGACCACTGTCGATGTGTTCCTCATCGCTAAAATCCCTACCAGAACTCTCCTCATCATGCTTATCGGACTCATCGCGATCAACCAGACTAGCCTTCCCATTACCCTGTACCTTCGCTTTTGACAACAGCTGCACAATAGGCGGTGTCGCTTGAGGCGTGGGTAGTTGACCTTGTATTTCAGGAGTCTGATACCTCGGTTTATTGTCCAGAGAGTGGACAGCCAACGGTTTGGGTGCTGCCTTTCCTTTTGCATTCCCGCACTTTGGCATTGTTCTCGTATTCCCCAAAGAATTGTAATGCCAAAATTGAAAGTGACCTAAGGTCTTGCGCCCTACTTTACCTTGTGGTATGGTCAAGCTTCATACCATTGCCGTGGGATTACAAACATTCGTCCACAATAATATCTTATGGGTAAAGCCACTGCGATTCTTGTTCTACGGTTGCAGGGAAGTCAGTATTATAGAATCAAGTAGTGGTGGTGGTTACAGTTAGTAGCTGATATATTCAAATCCTCAGCATCTACAACACTACAGCCTCCAGATAACATTGATATCAATATGGAGCCTAGGTATATGTACAGAGTGAAACCTGCTCTGCAGCGTGCCTGGAGCCAATAAACCTAGGAAATAGGCAACGTTAGCTCTGAAAACGCATGCAGTATGGAGTATTTAGAGGTCCTAGGCCTAATAGTATACTAGTACCCAATTGCATAGTCATAAGGGACACAGAGTCAAAGAGCTATGGGGTGCCTAAAAGTAAATAGTTAGTATATAGAAGTGATATTCTCAGTATACTGATCTATCACCACCTTACAAACTTATGCTAAACCAACATCTACTATATAATTTCTTACTGAGTTATAACTAACCTACTTATCAAATATAGTTGGGAAAATCATATGTAATTTCTTTATTATCATATATTAACTCTGAATCACATGTGAATCAACAATCTATTATAATACCAGTATGACCATAAGTTTATTACTCACTTAATAAATTAGAGATAGATTTCAAATCATGTATGACTTGCTACTATAAGACAGCCATAATGGTGAGTTACAATTAGTCTTAACATATAATACTTAAGGACTGTAGGTCTACATCTGGAGAGAGGGGTCAGACCTGGAAAAGTCAAAAAGAAAATAGTTAGATATATACAATATGAGAGTTTTACTAGTTAACTCAAAAGGGCTTAGTTCTAACCTCTATATGATTTCAAAGCCAAAAATCAATAGACAAAGGAGAAAGAGTAGACTAACATACAACTACTTAATTAAATCCTATAATTATAAGAAAACCACTAGATCTGGTGTAAATATAGCTCAGTAAGAACCTAAGACAACTTAAGCCTTTAATATACTTAGAAGTTCTAGAATATTACTTCAGAGTAATATTATAAAGTACATAGGGTAGATCTCTATTTATAGTTAGGTAGAGCTATAAGAGTATATATGTAAATTAAGAGTATGTAGGAAAGTATGGTGGTAATAGTAGATTTATTTGGATACAGATTAGAAAACATATACTATTATATTATAGTTATTATTTCAAAAATAAATGATCTACTATTATAGTCAAGGTACCTCCACTAATGAATATATATTACCTTACTTTAGAAAATTTAAGAAGTATTTATGTATTAACTCTCTAAAGTTCTATGAAGGCTAGTTAGCCAGTAGCAGCCTACAGTATTATATTGAAGCATTGTATAAATACTACAAATGCAAACAAACTACTCCTTTAAGTCGAGATATATCTGTAACCTAATTAAGAGAAAAGAGAAACCTTAGTAACAACCAGGACTTCTTCCTATCTAGTCTTGTGTTAGAAATATAATTATTATATATTCCTTCCGTTCTAAATTTGATATTAATGTTAGCTACTATAGTATAAGAATTAAAATAAAAGATTAATCAAAATCAACTTTTGAAATGAAAATTTTGGAAAGAATTTCACAACTAGAAGATCTGTAATATTAGCTTTTGCATTATTTGGTAAAGTACAAGCTTTAGAGTACTTTATTCCATTTGTTATTCTCTTTTGACTGAAACTAGAAAGTCTCCATAAGTATAAAGCTTTCTGAACTTTTGAAGCAAAATGTGGGAAATTTTGTCTTGAGTATATAAGTAATAACAGCTCCAATTTATTTAATTTGGCTTCACTCCTACTAATTCTTATAGATTATCCAAGTTTCTACAGTAGTTGAATATTTATTATTATAGCCATCCCTTAAAAATGGTTGCAACTATAATCTAATCACTACAAAAACAAATATGCAAAGCATTACAAGTATCAATTATCACTTGTGTTAATTTATAGTTAAAACTAGAGTATTAGTGGTATTAATGAATGTCAGACCTCTAAAGGAGTAATTTGGGGTCTCTTAACTACTTAGAAGACTAGAAGAAGCAAAACTCTTTTTGGATGTAATAAAGAAGTAGTAGTTTAGAAGGTAGAGTAAAAAGGACTAGTGGATAGTACAAACTAGATTTTAATAGTGAGATTTAAAAAGCTTTAATGTAGAGAAAGATTGAGAGTAGGAGTAACATGTATTTGCTATATACAAGGAAACTATAGAGAAGGATAGGTTATAGGATAAACAGAGTATGAGGATGGAGAAACTTGGAAAAGTAAAGGGGGAAGTAATTCCTTTTAGAAATAAGCCAATTTTAAGAAGAATAATTGAAATCTTGGAAATATCGCTCATAAACTAAAACGTTGCCCTCACAAAGAATTTTGATAATGTAAGATACAAATATTATCTACCAAGAATCTAACTTGTTGTTATAGCCTTAGTTGCCAATGGGGCCAGCATAGGTACAGAGGCAATCTAAAAGACCACAGTTTGTACTAAGAGTGTAATGGGCGATGTCAATAGTAGCACCACAGGCTATTTAACAAAGTCTATAGTATTAGCACAGTGATAGTGTATGTCTATTATTGGTTCCACAAGGTTGAGGACTCAGAGGGTCCTTGAGACCATATAGATTTCATAAGTAGTAAGAGAATTAACACATATAATCTCTCTGTATTGAAGCTATCTGAGCCTTGTCTAAACTCTGTCTGAATTGATGTGATCTTAGAATCTTCCTTTAGAAGAACAGAAAGGGTCAGTACTTAGACTAGCTGCCAAGACTTCTGAAGTCTGAAAAATCTGGTTTCTGGTAGTTCCAGAACACACTTCTCCATAATCATAAATAGAGGTGAAGGAGGTCAGGCCTCCAATACTCAGAAATACAAGTATAGATGCATACTACATCATGATATAGGAAAGATACATAAGGACTGGATATGCTCAAGACAATAGTGTGTAGGTACTAAACTTGAGCATTCTAGTATATATGATAAGTGCTAGGAAATGTGTACTAAGACAATTATAAGAAAAGCTCTTCCTTTCCACTCCCCTCTTAAAAGGATTTCCAACTATTTTTGTCTTGCACAAGCTGGAGGTCGTCTAAAATAACAAGTGGTAGGACGATAGTTATGAAAATCCGAATCTTCGCAATAACCAGTAGGAGACCATTATAACTTCCTAATCATCCATAGTAAATAGTTATGATATAAAAAAAAGTGAAAACATCCAATGGATACCTTGTTTGCTATCCCATCCTGCATTGTCAATTCAAAATGACAATTAAAACAACAGCAAGAAACGCAGGATTGCCAAGTTAATTTACCCGGCACGAAGCAGTACTTTAGGAATATATTAAAGACATCTTCTGCAACGTTGGTAGCAGTGGAGGTGAGGACTTAATTGTCAGGACACAGGGCAAGAACTCTGTCTCGTTCAATTTGCACAATGGCCTTGGGAGTTTCTAGAGTGTGACAATTATTGTGTTTGTTGGAGGATTTTCATTACTTGAAGGTGTTGGAATAGAGTTCGCTTGTACAAAAGCATGGAACGATTTCAAGACTAATGTCTTTGAAGTTAATTCACTAATCGTCATTACCTCCGTACACTTTCCTTCACACCAAGTATTGGCTTTTTCCAGTACAAGAGCAGTACGAAATTCGAGTACTCGTTCCACTTCCTATCTGCCTTTGGTTACGACACCAGGTTGTTCCTTATGACGACCTCGGCAATTTATTAAATCGTTTTCGACGTAAGGTTTGATCTTGCTGATGGGGAATGTATTGTTGATAAGAGAAAGTCGACTGTCGATTGACAGGTCGAGTCTATATTTTTTCTACTTCTTCTTGACATGTTGGATGCGGAAAGGTTCGACCCATCTAGGTTTGAGTTTCCTAGATGTGTTCAAGATGTTAATGTTCTCTCTAGAGAGAAGAACCTTTTGGCCATCCCAAAGAAGTGGTAGACTGGACCCCTTATTATTGGCCTGTATTGCTGGTTTGACTTTGGAGGAGTATAGGTTGCATGAGGTGTCTAGATGACATTCCGCTGTAGAGGTATAAGTGGTGATCAGGTGGTGGAAGGAAGTAGGACCTAGCTTTGCCTCAAAGCGTAAGTCTGAAAAGAATGGACTGTATAGTCTTGTGGTGTTGTCTCGAGAGTTCAGCTTCAGTTGGATCTCTAAGAATTTAGGCAGACATTCATTTCTTTCGACTTTACATGATCGCGTGGCTCCGAGGATTGCCTCATTAGCAATTGCGGACTGACTATCTGTCTGAAGGTGGTATGCTGTTCTCGTTTCCAACTTGATTCCCTTTCTTCCTACCCAATTCTTAAAATGGTCTGACTTAAAGGGTGTTTCTCCATCAAAAACAATACAATAGGGATAACTAATAATAGAGCACCTTGTGTATCTAAGGTATTAGTACACTTCTCCAATGTGCGGTTATCTGAAACTGGAATAAGAAACATAAATCCGGATTGTCTACAGACAATCGTCTAAAGTCTCGAAAAGCAAATCATCTGATTTTCTTTCAAAAGAATGTTTGGGTATAAGGTAGAGCAATAAGTGAAAACCTGAGACATCTTCAGAAAATCCATAGTAATATTCATCCAGGCTCTTGTAAGAACATATAACATAGTTACTTGTCCTAATGGTGGCTTGTTGTTATACTTCCTCCATTGACAGGCATCACCCCTCGCCACATATGCCTTAATGAGCCTTAATAATGGCTGGCAACTAAACTTTTCAGTCAACCACGTCAATATTTGCTCAACTCCACCATATGCCATAGTATCATAAGCTTCCTTGGTGCCAGATTCGAGATAGTTCTTACCATTCATGTCGAACGTGCTTGGTAGAACTAGGCTCCATTCTCCTTTCCTATTCTTCTGTACTTGAATCTATCATCCTTGGTTACTCCATTCTTCCCATGTGGAGTATTGTAGAGCTGACTCCATATGGGGCATATCCTGATACATGCGATATAGACATCTCTCTTTCTATAATCATTGTCAAAGTGAGCAAAGAGATAGAAATCGGGCTCTTCTTTGAGGCTGTCTTCGAGATTGAGATTTAGCCTTTGCATATTGAACTCGAGCACTATTCCATAACTGAGGTCTGCATCCGCCTTGCGATTTATCTCACTTGTGTATGCTTAGTGTCTTTCGCCTTTGGTAAAGTTACAATGACGTGTGGCAGTTGGTATAGGAGGAATTATTACCTTCCTCTGTCATTGAGGATCATGAATAAGGTTGTTCACCCCACTGGTTGCATGATGTAGCTGGTGCATAAAACGCACTGTTGGCACATATCTCATAGGATTAGTGGGGGATAGGAGGGGTTTATGATCTTGATTAGATCCGGTAGCTTCTACGGAAGCTGCATTCTGTTGTGATATGGTAGTAACTGTAGCTCAGGGGAAGTAGGGTCTTTCCTTGCCTGATACGAACTTAATATTGTAGTCCCGTGGGCTGTTTCATTCAGGTTGGTGATCCCATGCATCTGCAAAGAATCTCGGATGCCCCTAGTGCCTCAAACACCCCATGCGCCATCCAGGGGCATGTTGACAATCTTGAAGGCCACGGTCCGGACCTAGGGCGCCCTGACACCACTGGTGCGGAACCCTGGCGTTAGGGCGCTAGAGGCGCCATAAATGCAGCCGAAAATGCCCTAAAAATGCGTTAATTCTGGCTGGAATAGCTGCTATTTTAGCGCCCAGATGCAAGGGATCTTAAGGAGTGGCGCCCTTACGCCCTCAAGGCACAAAGGTCTCCAGACCCAACTGCCAAAGTGCGGGTGTCAAGGCGCCACTGCAAGGCGTTAGGGCGCCCCAAATTCTTTCCTAATTTGGCTCATGGCGAGCAATAGTAGCATTTCTAATTGCCCATTCTTCTGCAGTCCCTATGTAAGAAAGTAATATTCTCATTACGCTGATCTATCACCACCTAACAACCTTACCTTGCTACAATATCTACTCTGTAATTTCTTACTAAGTTATACTAACCTGCCTGGTTAATTATGTTGGAAGAATTACATATAATTTCTTTATTTTCACATATTAACTATGAGTCAGCTATGACTCAATGATTTCCTATGACCCATGTATGACTATAATGACGATAACTGACTATGATACTGACTTACTTAATAAGTAAGAGAGAGTTTTCAAATCATATATGACTTACTACTATAGCATGGCTACAATAGTGAGTCACAGCTAGTCTTGGCACGTAATACTTAAGGGATGAAGGTCTGTATCTAGGGAAGGAGATTAGACCTAGAGAAGTCAGACACAGAATAGTTAGATACTATAAATTAAAGAGTTCTACTGGTTAATTCTAGTCCAATGAGGACTCTTATTCAGAACTTAAGAATCCAATACTAGAAACCAAAGACTTAGCCTTTAGAGTACTTAGTAGTTCTGTAATATTAATTTAGGCTAATATTCCACTCTAAATACTTTAGGCCCCCATTTACATTTTTTTAACATAAGAGGGACTTTTATTACAAGGCAAGCTTGATTATCCTGCCCAATAATCTTATGCACAAGTAGTAAAAGAAACTAATTACTAAGTACTAAAACTCTATAGTGGATAACAAACCATAGTAGAATCAAAGCTGATAGTCAGCAAAGAAATAAGAACACAAGAAATAGTACAACAGTACCTGTATAAGAAATAGAACAGAAACCAGCAACACACCAAGTGGTAAGAATATCACATTAGAAGATACATACAGAAATAAACCAACACCAGAACAAAAGAAATAAAAAGAACCAGTTGCCTGAACTAGTAAGATTCAGTACCAAGTAAAGTCTCATTAACAAACCTAGTAGGAAATATTAGTAAAGAGCCAATAAGAATAAAAAAGGAATAAGAAAAACTTACTTGCAACACTTACTGCATCTCCAACAAGCAGAAGAGTGGAACTTCCCAAAGGATACTTAGTATCCCAGCTCCAAGAAAACCCCAAAGAAAACCACCAGTCACACATGTCCTTACACTTCCAGCAAAGACACCTATACCTCTCCTGCCAGAAAGAATAAGCCTCTCCAGCAGTCCAACCCCTAAGCCTCGAAGTAGTACTCTTATTGTAAACAGCAGGAATACCCCTAAAAGTGGTATTGAGGCCATCAACAAACCTGACCTCCTTAACCTTCCTTCGCTTATTAAAAGAAGACTCAGACTTGATAAGCGAAAGCTTTAGTCTAGCCCCTATCTGCCCAAATAAATAGTCCTTAGTACTGTCATAGGAAACTGAAAAGAAAGCTCCCTCATCAGGATACACAAAAGAAGTAATAGCGGGAAGGAAACAAAGCCTTTCCACATCATCAGGGGTATAATTCCTAAAGATAGACATGTTTGCTACCTCCAGGAAAGAAAAGAAAAGGGCTAAGGGAGGCACCAAAAGAAGAAGGAAGGCATTAACTCCTGATGAGGCAAATGCACTACTTAAAGAATTATTACTTCCAGAAATACCTAAAAAAGCTATTCCAACAGGACTAGACATTTCAGATAAAGATGCTGTTCAAAAAACAACTACACTGGAAGAAAAGGAATTAATACCAACAAGAGTAATTAGAACTCCAGTAGCAACAAAACAATACTAGGAAAATAACCTGAACATATGGAATCAATATATGAATCAAGTCCAAACATACTGCCTCCTCAACCAATATGAACTAGCTATGGAAGAAATAGAGTTAATCTTTGAAATATGTTTGAACTATCTGACCTACCAAGAGGCATCAGAATTAAGCAACCATGTATTAGAAAATATGGAACTAAATGCAGGATTCAAGACAAGCCCACCCCAGCCCACATATATTCCAGGAAAAGGTATACTATGGTTGGTAAAGAACTGGCCAGAAATAGAACAATACCTTATGCTGGGAATCCAATATGAACTAGGAACCCCAGAAATAATAAACCCACATGATAAGGAAGAAGAGAAGGAAATAGAATGGATAGATGAAGACCCATTTGTCATAAAACCTCAAAACCAACTAGGAAATGTATTAGGAAGTGAATCAAAAGATAGACCATAAACACTTTAGAATAAGGGTAAAGGAATAGGAAAAAACAAGAAACACCTAGGAAACAAAAGAAAGATAAACTCTTACCTGAAAAAAAGAAGGTACAAATAAATCCAGAAACAGAACCAGACTCAAGCAGTAGCTCAAGTAGTGATGATGAATCTGGATCTAGATCTGATAAATCTGATAAAATAGACTCTGAAGAATCTGGAATAGAAACAGATAGGTCAGTAAGAGAAATAACACCAAGTCAGAAGGAATGGGAAAAGGTTACTGGAATCAAACAATATCAGCAAAAAAAAATCTGCGTCCTGATGCACACGCAATTGCTCGTGCTTCCCACGCTTCAGGAGCTTCCTGAACTTTGGTTTGCGTTGGGTGCCTCCCCCTTGCAGCCCATCTTGCATCACTTACAACCACCATATTTATCACTCATTCCGATGCCATGCGTTTATTTTTCATTCAAATGCGTTTCATTGTTACCGAACCAAATGCATATATTTTTCCTTGATCTAAATACTAGCGCTTTCACTACTAATCATACAATACGTCCCATTTGTCCAGATCTATTCTATTGTTCACCAGCCAGCTTTCAACCGGTTCCAAGGGTATTAGATGTGCCATACCCTCTACCTTTGCTATTGGCACTACTATGCTTTCTTCCCATGTACTTCATCCGACGCGCAACATCCTTTCCGTACCTTGTACCGCATTTCCACTGATGCATGGAAGGAGTCTCACATTTGCCCACCTGTATGCTAGTCCTTCCTTGCTCTTCAGCATAAACATCAAATTCAACCTCGTGGGTATGTGCCCATTTAACGTTCCTGGTCGAGCTATATCTGACGCATAATGCCTTCTAACCCAAACCCAATCACACCGCCGTTGCCCTCAAAACATGTTTAATCAGGTGCATCTGGCATTGTGAATGATATACCCTTCCCCACTCAACTTCGGCGGAGGGATCTTGAGGCCAATGTATGCTCGTGCATCGCTCTCCAACAGACTCTGGACGTTGGAATCAGTACACCTCATATCATGAGTTAAAAATACCATTGCTGCCAATTTCAGATCACAGGACCCTATTGCACTCTCCAGATCTCCAAGATTTGATACCGTTCCCAACTCAACCTTAACCCGCAATTTCAAATATCCGTCCCTCCGGATCGTTGGCATTCTGACGCCTTCAGTTTCTTCTTCCCTCACGCAGTTCCACATTTTAATTGTCAAATCCTTCATGGCGAATGTGTGATCCCTCGTGTAGGTAGTCACAACCTGTGACATAGAATCCACCCTCTTACTCTGACGGTAAGTATCCTTAAATACTTTGTACATGGTTTCACTTATATCGGTGGAAAATTGCTCCAGCGCACTAGATTTTGGTATCTGTTCCGCATAATGTAAGATCAGGGGAATCTTTGGGAAATTGTAATGCGCTAATTCCCTTAGGATCTCATCCACCAGCTCCCGCCACTCCAAGGTATTTCCCAGAAATACTTTCGCCTTTTCCGACTCAGTTAGGTGTTGAGCCGACGATTGGACTTCTGTTTGTTCTTGCAATAGGCTCTTGTGCGGTTCTGCTGCTGCCCTCTTTACCTTCTTGCCTGCATGGAAGGGTAGAAACACATATTTAGTTTCATAGAACACACAGAGATATCTTTGCATATAAGACACAGTATGGTCCGTATGCCTGGGATACTGCGTCATGAGGTAGAAATCAGTAATGCTACATACACAGTAAATTCCTCTATTTCACTCTTGCAGTGGGGCCCCAGTTGGTCGTGACTGCTCAGCATTCCAACGCAACGTAGCGGTAACTATTCCCAGAATAACTTTAACCATGTTCCTCATCTCTTTCCCTGACTCTTGCGAAACTACACGGTATGCTTTCGTTGGGACAGCCAACCTGGAGTAGGGGGGTAACCGACACCAAACATTGTCGAAGGAATTTATTCGGTCATGGTGTTCCAGAAAACCTTAAATCCAATCGATCAAATGCTCAAACACTTCAATAAGGATATTATGTAAGAGATCCAGTCGAACTAGCTCCGGTGAGTTCGGGCTCATAATTGACTATAGTGCGTTTGGAATGTTTTTTACCCCCCTAGCATGCAGACTCTTTATGTCGGATTCGTTGTATGCTGCAATATAATCCTGATGTGAACGTGTGGGATAACCTGTCTCAGAGTGTTCACCAAGCTTTTCTGTCGGGATTATGCAACTAGGACAGCAGTTGCTAGCAATCCCATGGAGCGTAGCATTTTCCATGTGGTCAGCAAGCCAACAAAATAGCTTAGGAAAGCATAGCCACACATTGCCATTCCCACAAACCATTTCATACCCACTTTGACACGCTGCGTCGGATAGGGGCTTCAGCAGCTGTATTAAAACATCTTGTGTGGTCTGTAAGGCCTGAATTTCCTGCATATCCACAGAATAGCCAGGAATTTTGTTAACTCGTTTGAGGCAGATCAGTAGGAATGCAATGGGTATCCAAGCATGCATTGTTGGAGAATTTCAGGTGGAGCTACAGACATTGCCAATAGTCAAGTACACATGCCCCAAATCTTTCTCTCCGGGGAAATTTGTTGAGTGAGTTTCATCCGAAGCAAGCAGGATGGGAACCAGTATTCCCCCTCTTGGTAGTAAAGACTAAGAGTATCTGTCAGTCCGATATCCGATGTGCAATGTATGAACTACTCACCTGCGCATCCTCCCACCATGTTCCTTGAATCTCGCTGTAGAAACGAGTATTCTCGTATTGGGATGCCAGCTATGGTTGCGTAGGGTTGCTGGCTATGCTCGTCGGATTATTCATCACTGCAAAAGTCTCGAATTTCTCTGTCAGATCCCTCACTTTCCGATTCTGGGTCAGAGGATTCTAGCTTGGCCAAAAGATCTCCCCAATGCCGGATATGTTCAGCTGCGATAATGAAGAATCTGGGTTAGTCAGGTCGGACAACCGACAGTTTCGAGACGTGAGAACTGCAAGTGTACGAAGATTCTTTTCCGGATAGATCTTCTCCAGATTTTTGGAATATGCTCCTGCTGAAGTGTAGAGTTGTGGACACCACTGGCACCGTGTTTTGCATCTGTTCATGTTGTTTCACCGAGCATCGTATGTAAATAATGTTGCTCAATTGGAAGTTGGCGATCTTGGTGCGTGCTTAATCCGACATGCCTCTTCTCATTACTAAGAGCACCTCAACAAAGGCATTGTGATACCCTTCGCAGGAATGTGCCGCATACGATAGGTGCAGCCAGACACAGCGTGCCTCCGACTTTTTCAGTCGGAAGACCGCCATGACATTATCATATTAAGTTGAAAATGGCAATACCCTGAATTGTTGAGAGCAGATAACCTAATTTGGATGTTAGCATCGCCTAACTGATATCTCATTCGCGAAGTAACTGACCTTTGGGTAGTGGATATTTGTTGGTATCTATATGAGAGGGGTGTAGGTACATAGTAATTCAACTGTGTGATGATCTGAAGGCTTTGGTAGAGGCAGAACTACGGCGGTATTTATTAAGATCACGGAGTTGGCCATAAGTTGGTTGGTCAGCTATAGAATCTATGGGCATAATTCCATGGTCAACTATAGAATGTATCTGCATCTTACGTAGTGGGTTGAGTGGGATCTAGATTGTGTTACTATTCACTCCGTTGATAGTCCAACATGACTGGTCTGAATCCTGATTGACAATGTTGTTTCTAATCATGCTAGTACGCTTCTAGATTATAAATTAAGAAAGATTTAGGTTGTGTTAAAACATCTAACACAAGCAGACATGACCGGTCGGAATCCCGATTGCCAACGTTGATTCTACACACCTTAGGACGCTTCTACATTATGAAATTAGGATAGATCGAGGTTCTATTAAAACGTTTAACACCAGCAGCCAGAATCCCGACTTACAATGGTATTTCTATCTTCCCACTGAGAGTTATGGCCTATCCCGAAAAACGAATCTATGTACATGGTTCTATACTGGATTGCCATCGCAGGTTTTACTCTGCCATATATATACGTTTGTATATGTTATGAGAGTCATTGTAATATACGATAGCGGTCTTCCGACTGAAACAGTCGGAGTCATGTTGTTTGTAATTTGTTACAGCTTAAACATACTTGTACATCAGAGGTGTGGAATCATATATTTCAATAGAAACATCTGGGCATACTAGAACATCTCAACAAACATACAATATTATATAATCATATTAACCACTATAAAGATACTTACGTACTGGAAGTGTGGAAGCATATATATTCATACAGGCATAGTCCATATTATATAGATTGGCAGTATTTTGACTGAAACAGTTGGAGTCACGTAGTTTGTAATTTGTTACTGCTTAAACATACTTGTACACCAGAGGTATGGAAGCATATATTTCAAAAGAAACATCTGGGCATACTAGAACATCTCAACAAACATACAATATTATATAATCATATTAACCACTATAAAGATGCTTACATACCGGAAGTGTGGAAGCATATATATTCATACAGGCATATTCCATATTATATATCATGGCGGTATACCGACTGAAACAGGCAGGGTCATGTTATTTCTAATTTGTTACTGCGTAATCATACTTGCATAGCAGAAGTGTGGAAGCATATACATTCATCTGATTCGGCCGTTTCATAGAAACATCCGGGCATAGTAGAACATCTCAACAAACATACTTACATACTGGAAGTGTGGAAGCACATACATTCATCCGGTTTGGCTGTTTCAATAGAAACATCCAGTAGAATAAAGCTATTGTGGTCCACTTGGCGAAATTAGAAATAACTTGACTCCACCTATTTTAGTCAGAAGACCACCATGATCTATGATATAAACTATACTTGATATTTCTATTAAAATGACCGTAGCAGATGAATTTACATGCTTCCCCACTTCTGATAAATATGTATGTTTATGACAGTTAATGTGAGATATCAAGGCTGTCTTCCGACTTAAACAGCCGGAGTCATGTTGTTTCTAATTTGTTTTTGGTGCATTGCTGTTGCCCCGAGACTTGAGATGTTCTACTATGCCCGAATACTTCTATTGAAATGGCCGAACCAGATGAATGGATATGCTTCCACACCTCTGGTATGCAAGTATGTTTACGCAAAAACAAATTAGAAACAATGTAACTCCGCCTGTTTCAGTCGGAAGACTGCCATGATATATTTTATGGACTATACCTAGATGAATGTATATTCTTCCACACTTCTGGTACATATGTTTGTCGAGATGTTCTACTATGCCCTAATGTTTCTGGGAAACGGCTGAACTAAATGAATGTACATGCTTCTCCACTTCTGGTATTCAAGTATGTTTACGTAGGAACATCTAGAAACAACGTGACTCCCCCTGTTTCAGTCGGAAGACGGCTATGATATATAATATATGGACTATGCCTAGATGCATATATGTGCTTCTACACTTCCAGTATATAAGTATGTTTGTTGAGATGTTCTACTATGGCCAGATGTTTCTATAAAACGGCCGAACCAGATGAATGTATATCCTTCCACACTTCTGGTATCCAAGTATGTTTACGCAGTAATAAATTAGAAACAACATGACTCCGCCTCTTTCAGTCGGAAGACTGTCATGATATATAATATATAGACTATGCCTGGATAAATATATATGCTTCCATACTTCAAGTATGTAACTATGTTTGTTGAGATGTTCTACTATGCCCGGATGTTGCTCTGAAACAGCCTAACCAGATAAATGTATATGCTTCCACACTTCTAGTAGGCAGGTATTTTTATGCAGAAACAAATTACAAACGTGACTTCGCCTATTTAAGTCAGAAGACAGCCATGATATATGATATTAACTACCCTAAACATACTTATATACCAGAACTGTGGAAGCATATACATGCATTTAGGAAATAGTTCATATTATATATCATGGCGGTCTTCCGACTGAAACAGGCGAAGTCATGTTGTTTGTAATTTGTTTCTGCGTAAAAATACGTGCATACTAGAAGTGTGGAAGCACATACATTCATCCGGTTTGGCGGTTTCAATAGAAACGCCAAGTAGAATAAATCTATTGTGGTCCACTTTGTCAAATTAGAAACAACGTGACTCTGCCTGTTTCACTCGGAGGACAACTATCCCATATTACAATGACTCTCATAACTACTACAAATATAAATACCTGGTAGAGAGGAACCTGCGATGGTAATCCAGTATAGAACTATTTACATAGATTCGTGTATCGGGATAGGCCATAACTCCCGGTGGGAAGATAGAAATACGTTATGGTGACTCGAGATTCTGGGTGCTCATGTTAGATGTTTCAACACAACCTAGACCATTTTTAATTTACTAATATAGAAGCATACTAGAGTGAGTAGAACCAACATTGTCAATCAGGATTCTGACTAGTTATGTTGGACCACCAAAGGAGTATATTGTAATACAATCTAGGCTCCCCTCACACTCCTACAGAACATGTAGATATATTCCATTGTTGACCAAGGAATTATACCCATAGATTCCATAGCTGACTGACCAACTTATGGCCAACTCCGTGATCTTAATAAATAACCCCATCACGAAAAAATTGAGTTTCCCTAATTGGCGTCTGATGCCGTGGGCGTCCTCGGAGCCTTTATGCCAATTATGGATGGCCCGTTCCGGCTCAGGAGCGTCAGGAGGCAGCTCCCCTGGTCCTGCCTCGTCCTGATGCCCTCTATCGGGATCTGTGGGGTCTGGATGCCTTCCCTTCCACCTGTTGCCTCTCAGAGTCTGCCTCCCGCTGTCATGTCTCCAGACATACATTACTCAGGCTTTGCCTCCCAGAGTCTGCCTCCCGCTGTCATGTCTCCAGACGTACATTACCCAGTCTTTGTCTCCCAGCGATGTGCCTCTGCTCACCGTCGCCCCATACCCCCTACTTCCGGTCATTCTTCTTACTCCCTCACCACTCCCTTCTCCCCTGGCCTCTCTCCATCCCCACTTGGCTGCTTTCTCACCTGCCTTGCCTCCCCTGTCTTATGCGTCTACTTTGCTTCTCGCGGTCTCTCCTGCTCTCTGAAATTCTTTCGCGTCTCCCACATATCGTATTATATTAATTACCCCCACTGAATCTCTACTATATATACCTTTCCTCCCCCTCAACGTCCATTACCCACCAGAAATAACACTACAGACAACTGCCTCTAGACCGAGAAATACCTCACAAAACCCCAGGTCCCACAATACCCACTGGTCGTCACCCCCAATGGTCTTATTCGTCTCACAAGTGTCTAGCAACCAATGTAAAATAGCCATTAAAAAAATCTCACATAAACACAAAAACAAAACCAAAGCGCATCTCATCCAAACTGACACATGGACACCCAAAGTCAAACAATATCCCACATAATCAAGAAAAAAAATACGCAAATGGTAGCTCTCCCCGAATTCTTAGTCCTCCTCCTGGTCTTCCTCCCCGTTCTCTTCCTCGTCGTCCTTGTCGTCCTCCTCCTCGTCCTGTTCCTCGTCCTCCTCCACATCCTCCTCCTCCCCTTCCCCGCCACACCCCTCCCCTCCGTCCTCCTCCCCCTCCTCTCCATCCCGTTGCTCCTCCT
>Ga0307511_10001291_pt1 | contig 26545 bp, 29 predicted proteins | sample 13_EM_MG_FD_200266 | JGI IMG/M metagenome (GOLD analysis project Ga0307511, IMG submission 200266) | Populus trichocarpa ectomycorrhiza microbial communities from riparian zone in the Pacific Northwest, United States - 13_EM | ecosystem: Host-associated > Plants > Roots > Unclassified | place...
CATTGGGCGGAATACTGTCCGGACAATGTCGCAAAGGCTTTGGCGTTTGTGAGGGAGTATGCCCTCAGCCTCACCAATTCAGCATAGTCGAATTTTTCTCCAATTGTGGTATCGGGTCACTGCAACAAAACTCTCTCAAGCATGAATTTTCGCCGCCTCTTCGCCAGGATAGTCGGAAGGGAAACATCGAAACGAAGTGTCAGGAAACTCGGGGTACCGCGACCATCAGGAGGCGTAGTGCAAGACCAAGAAATATCACTCTTAGAACTCCTGGACATAAAAAAGCGATGCGACGTGTCTACCGCGGGCGCCTGGAAATCTTGTATCGAGGGTCGGGACCACTGGGGCGGCTCAAACTTTATCCAAACTGGCGGCGATGCCGACGATATCGAACTGACGGGCGCCTCGCATTCGGACCAAGATTTCATTGCAGCCGCGCGACAAGACGTTCCACGCCTTGTCGCTGAAATTGCCCGCTTGCGCGGATGGGCCACCTAAATTATTTAACGCAGCCGAATGCTTCTCCAATGGTCGAATCGGGTTGGCGCAACCAAATCGAGTGCCATGAACGGGAAGCGGATAAGGAAGCGGATAAGGGGCCAGGCTAGAAGTGATCTCTGCTGAGCCGGTTTGGAAGCAAATTCCACCCTGCCCCTCTCCCCCAGATATCTCCCCACGGTACCTTGCGCGTGAGCGGAATTGCCTTCTTCCAGGCGGCGCCGGCCGGCGCCGCTCATCCCCGCCCGGCACCGCGCAACTACAACGACGGCTGCTTGCCCCGGCTCACGTGCCAGACGGCCAGCACGTCGAGTGTTTCGGGCGTGACACGGTAGTAGATGAAATAGCGGATACGGCCCACCAGCAGCCGGCGCACGCCCTGGACCCTGCGCGCCTCATAGGGCGTGCCGATGGCCGGTTGCCGCGCCAGCAGCGCCAATGCTTGGCCTATGTCGGTACGAATCGCGCCGGGCGCGGCGGGCCGGTTTTCGCCCCACCATTCGGCGGCCTTGCGTATTTGCGAGGCGGCGCGTGCCGATACCCTGACGCGCAGCGCCATCCTCAGCCGTATTTGCGCAGGCTCGCGAGAAGCTCGTCGGCCGGGACGAATTCGCCTTTGTCGATCGCCGCCATGGCGGCGAGGAGTTCATCTTCGTCTTCCGGCGAGAGGGCGAACGGCTCTTCCGGCTCGCGCGAGAGCACGGCGACGATCGAGCCTTCGGCGAGGGGAACTCCCTCGACGACGACCTTGCCGCCGACGACAGTACCGGTGGAAAATTGCATGCCTGGATGATACACCCACGCCGGCGCCGTCTGGCCCCCTACCGCCCCGCCACTCCCCGCGTCGCCAGGCTCACGGCGATCTGGTTGCGGCCGCCTTCCTTGGCGTGATACAGCGCGCGGTCGGCCGCGTTGATCAGGCCTGCCAGCACGATGCCGGGCTGCCATTGCGCGATGCCGCCGGAGATGGTGAGCTTGAGCTGGCGGCCGTCGGGCAGGCTCAGGAGCGAGGCGCCGATGCTTTCGCGCAGGCGCTCGGCGGTCAGGCGCGCCTGCGAGATTTCGGTGCCGGGCATCAGCACGATCATCTCCTCGCCGCCGTAGCGGGCGCACAGGTCGGTGCCGCGCAGGTTGCGCAGCAGGAGGCGGCCGATGTGGCGCAGCGCCTCGTCGCCGTTCTGGTGGCCGTACTGGTCGTTCACCTTCTTGAAGTAGTCGACGTCAAGCATCAGGAGCGAGGCGTGCTGGCCGATGCGCTCGCACAGTTCGAGCTGCCGGGGAAACACTTCCTCGAACCAGGCGCGGTTGTGCAGGCCGGTGAGCGAATCGGTCTCGGCCTTGTTGCGGTATTCGCGCTGGATTTCGAGGTTGCCCAGCAGCACGACGTTGCTCTCGCGGATGCGCTGCGAGAGCACGTGCAGCAGGTTCACCGCGATGTGCTGCTCCCTGGCGATCATGCGCCACAGCATCTCCTTGGAGATGGCGAGCAGCTGCGAGGTGGTCGCGGACATCACGTAGGCCGAGGGCAGGTTGGTGTCGATGATCGACAGCTCGCCCACGCAGTCGCCCAGGCCCACGCGCACCAGCGGGTTGCCCACGTTGGGCTCCAGGCACACCAGCAGCTCGCCGCTGAGCACCAGGTAGATGTTGAGGTTGACCTCCTTGGGGTCGAGCAGGATCTGCCCGGCCTCCACGCGCAGGTGGCGCGACTCCTCCAGTTCGCTCGCGATGGCGGACAGGTCCACATCCTTGAACAGCGTGGATGCGGCCAGGATGGTGGATACCTGCTCGGTGCCGAGGAGTTTAGGGGAATTCATGTGGCGCGAGGCGGGCGGCGGCAGGCTGAAAAAAAGGGACGGATAGGGCAATTCTGCACGATCCGCCCGGCAGGCGCCAGAGGAATAGCGGCGCGCTGCTTTTACACTCTCAGGAGCGCGGGTCCACCGGCGGGCGGGCGCCTCAAGAGGGGCAAGCTGATGTCATAAAACCGGCTTGACCCGATGGCGCCACGGCGTACCCTGCTTCGGGCTGGAACAGCGGATCGCGCGAGCCAGGGACAAATATTTTTTCGGGCGTGATCGCGAAACGGAGTGGCGGCCCGCCCCCATTTATCGCGTCTTCTCGCCGAAACTGAAGACCAACACATCGTCCGGGCTCCAGACATGCGCCGGCCCGGCGCGGTAGCCGCGCAGCCAGGGCACGCCATCGATGCGGCGCAGGTAGAAGCCCTTGGGCGTTGCATCGTCTTGTGCCAGTGGCCGGGAAGCGACGGTGATCGAGCCGGGCAGCGCCCGATGCCGCGAGGGCGGGTGCCCCAGGCTGCCCTCGGGCTGGTCAAGCAGTTGAAGCCGGAGATGCGGGCCCAGCTCAAGCGGGCACAGGGAGAGCCCGAGCCCGGCCGCCCGCGCTTCGATGTCAGCGAAGGTGGCCCCTTGCGCGAAGCCGAGGCTGGCCGGCGTTGCCTGACAGGTCCGGAGCACCAGGCTCGCCGCGGAGGTGGTGAACCGGTCGTCGGCGAACAGCGCCCGGCCGCTGTCGTTGAGCCTGACCCCGCGCTCCAGGAGCGCCTCCAGCAGCTCGCCACGGCTCATGCCGCCGATGCGAACCGTGCCGGCGGCCGGGTCGTCGTGGTCGTGAAGCGGGAAGCCTTCGTTGCTTATCATCGAATGATTGGGAGGAGCCGGAGAGTCGAATGGTTTCGCAGGACCAGTGATGAAGAAGCCGGCTCCGGCCTTTCATGCCGTGGAAAATCAATTCAACAACCGCTGCCTTTTGTTCCCCTATCTGCCTGCTCCTATCTACCTGCCGCCCCCGCGCGATACGCATCCACCGGCGCCGGCTCCGCATCCCCCGCCGGCCCCATGCTGGCGAGCTTGGACCAGGCCCAGAACGTGACATCGGACTCGGGCATGCTGCCGTAGCTCTGCCCGCCCCAGGAATAGATCGGGCTGCTGCGCCCGGTGGAGATGGTCTTGACGCCCACCGCGAGGCCGCCGTCCTTCAGGCGCGCGAGCTTGAAGCCGCGCTGCAGGCCGCTGCCGCCGTAGTTCGAGGCGGGGCCGGACTCGACGGCGACGAACTCCAGCATGTTGCCCGAGCAGGAATACTTGCGGCTCGAATATTCCCTGTAGCTCCATTCGAGCGCGCCCTTGTCGCGCACGTTGGCGGCGCGGTTGATCATGCGCGCGCGGAAGATCACCTTCCCTTCCGTCTGCTGCAGCCAGATCTGCATCTCGCGGGGGTAGACCTGGAAGGGAATGCCGCCCTCCCATGGCCCCTGGTTGGAGGCGAAGCCGGTCGAATACTGGCCCGCCGCCGGCGGCCAGGCATAGACGCCCTGCATCGGGGGACAGCCGAGCAGCTTGCCGGCGACCGCGCCGAATTCCGCCGGCGGCGTGGGCGATCCATTGGTGCGCGGGCCGCAGGCGGTGACGAGAAGGCAGGAAAGAAACAGGAAGGCAAGGCGGACGCGGGCAAGGGGAACGCGGCGGCGGGCCGGGGGGAGCAGGCATGGCATGCGTTCTCGGAAATGATCAGGTGCGCGGCTCATGCGTCGTTCTAGTTCCTGATTGACCGGACCGGGGGGAGAGGCGATTCGCCAGCGCGCATAGGCAAGAAAATCCGGGCACGGGCCCTTCCATTCAAGTGGAAGGGCAAGGGATGATGGTGCCTGGAATGATAGTGCCAAGCCGAGGGACTCGGAAAGGAGAACGCAAGGTCGAATATTCCGCGACGCAAGGTGGAGAATGATTCGACCTTGCGCTCTCTTCTTGCGGATGATGCTTCCGCACGCGGCCAGCGGGAACGTGAAAGGCTTCTACGTCCTCGGCAGAACCGACACTGACGATTTGCACCCATTTTTCATGACGTACTCGGGAGAGTGGAACGTGTAGTTGCCACATTCATCAACTTCATTGGCCTGATCCGCGAAAACCGCAAGCATCCTTCCGCCCTCAAAGGTGATTTCAAGATCACCGCCAGGCAAACGGATGTCGAGGTTCACAACGTGTTTGCCAACAAGTTGCATCAACTCATTATTTCTTGACCCACCTTCGTGGTTGCTGCTCAGCGACGTGCACAGCACCGCCTCTTGCGTTTGCAAACGCCAGGCACATTCGACAAACAAGGAGAATTCGCCCTCGAAGAGCCTTTCCTCCTCCGTCAGCCTTGAATTTCCCAGAGCCTTTGCTCGGCGAACTTTTTCACCAAAGGCCAGGGAAATCACCGTGCCATTACCCGCACCGCCAATAACACTCCAACATACGGTGGAAAGCAAACTCTTCTTGATGAGATCGAGATTCACCGGCATTTTCTTCTTGGATAGAGTGAGCATGGAAATAAGGGCCCAGGGTCAATTATTTTTTTCAGGCTGGCGTAGCGAGAAAATAAATCGACCCTGAGCCCTTAATTATCAGGACGGCGGCGGCGCCGCCATCCCCGCCTGATCTCCGGAGGGGATCAGAGCTTGGGCTTGTTGTCCTTCATCGCGTCCAGGCTTTTCTGGCGCACGGCGTCCTCGGCCATCTTCTTTTTCTCCAGCACGTCGTAGCGGGTCTTGTGGTCGACGATCTGGATGGTGGAGCCGACCACCATGTTGTCCTTGTACGTGGTGTTGAGATTGCCGTTCATCTGGATGCCGCAGTTCGGCTCGAACACGCTGGGCACGGCCAGAAACAGGCTGTCGCCCCTGAGCTTGGACATTTCCGTGCGCGGCGAGGTCACCTCGCCGCCCACGGTGGAGGGACACACGCCCAAACCCGCCTTGGGTGCCTTGAGCGCGCCGTTGCGATCGTAGATCCAGGCGAAAGTCCCGCTGTCGGGAGTCAGGCTGGTGGGCGTGCCGTATTTTTCCTTGAACGCAGCGACGAAGGTGGCCTTGGGAATGTAGCTGCCCTCTTCATATTTTTGCGCGCGCCCCAGGAACCAGATGTTGCCCGCGTCGTCCTGCAGCGCGAGGAACTGGTCGACCACCGCCTTGGTCTTGGCGCTGACGGCCACGCCTTCGATGCCCACCACCTTGCCGGAGCCGGTCTTGATTTCGCTGAACTGGTATTGCGGGTTGACCTTCTCGATCAGCGCCTTTTGGGAAGCCAGCGGCATCCTCAGTTTCACGCCGGCGATGTCGGGGACCGTTTCGGCATGCGCCGCGATGCAGGCGGTGACCAGCCCGGCAAGAACAATATTTTTGATCATTTCGATTTTTCTGGGTATTAGAGGGATTAAGTCGGGGAGATAACTGCGAGGGATAAACACGGGAATCAGGGATCTCCTCCCGCGCGCCGATCTTGTTGCCCGGCGGCATCTGCCGCAAAGGAACTGCGTCACATTTCAGGAAGAAATCCGGCGAATTTCCGACATCTTCCACAATGGCACTAAAAATCCACGGCGCTCTGGCACAATTCAAAGGCAAACAGCCGGTTAAATCCCCGTCATAAAAATATACAAAGTGTTATCAAATGGCGAAAAAATCGACCATAGCCGCGCTTTTCTCCGAGCCCGGCACAGGGGAATGGTCCACGCACCGCCCTTTTATCATTTTGGCGCCGGGCCTTCGAACCGCGCTTCGATCTGCCATGATAGGCGGGCGAAGCACGCCAACCGCAAAGTCACCTGGAGAAAAAAATGGAGACCAAAAAGATGAATGCCCGCGACAGGAGTGATGCAACGACGACGGCAGCGCAGTCGGCAACACCATCGGCAGCGCCAAAGCTGCCGAAGGAAGCCATCGTGCTCTACAACGATTTCATCCACGGCGAGATCAGCCGCCGCGCCTTCATGACGGGCGTGCAGCGGCTCGCCGGCGGCCTCGCGGCGGCGGCGGTGGTCGATGCACTGATGCCGAAATACGCCCTGGGCCAGCAGGTCTCACGCACCGACGAGCGCATCAAGGCGACCTACGAGACCGTGCCTTCGCCGAAGGGCAACGGCAGCATCAAGGGCTACCTGGTGCGCCCCGCCAGTGCCGACACGCGCTCGGCGACGGCGGCGAAGCTGCCCGCCATCATCGTGGTCCACGAGAATCGCGGGCTGAACCCGCATATCGAAGACATCGCGCGGCGCTTCGCCCTCGCCAACTTCATGGCCTTCGCGCCCGACGGGCTCACCTCGCTGGGCGGCTACCCCGGCGACGACTACAAGGGCGGCCAGATGTTCACCAGAATCGACCGCGACAAAATGTCGGAGGACATGATCGCTTGCGCGCTGTGGCTGAAGTCGCGCCCAGACTGCACCGGCAAGATCGGCGCCACCGGCTTCTGCTACGGCGGCTCGACCTCCAACATGCTGGCGGCGCGCCTCGGCCCCGACCTCGCGGCAGCCGCGCCCTTCTACGGCAGCCCTCCCGAGGCGGCCGAGATCCCGAAGATCAAGGCCGCGATCCTCGTGCATCACGGCGAACTCGACACCCGGCTGGCGGCGACTTGGCCGGCCTACGACAAGGCCCTGGCCCACGTGCCGCACGAAGGCTACATCTACCCCGGCGCCGTGCACGGCTTCAATTGCGACGCGACACCGGAACGCTACGACAAGGCGGCGGCGGATCTGGCGTGGCAGCGGACGGTGGGGTGGTTCAACAGGTATGTGCGCGGGTGAGTCCGAAGATCAAACAATCATGGAGTTGCAATGGAGATGTTCGGGTGCGAGAAGGGATCATCCAAGCTTATAAACTTGGATGAAGTTTCATTGCAGGCCTCGCCTCCAATATTGCGCAAGGTGGCGGAATTTATCTTGACCTGCGCAGACGAAATGGAGCGAAGTGAAAAGTGGGAGCATCGTCATTTTTCGGATTTCCTCCGAGAGGGCAGTATGAAAAAGGAAATCGAAGGTCTGGATTTGATTGTCGCTGGTGAAATGCTGGGAAAATAAAATAATAGGAGACGGAGCCGGAATAAAGAGCCGGGGCAAATTGTCTTCCCGCACCAGCAAATCCGGTTTCAAGACATGGATCGCGCATGACCTCATTTATTTCCAGCCCGGACGCCTCCGCCGCACGCCCGCCAGGAACGTTCGCCCCATGCCCGCGCTCCTGAGATTCTCCGGCGCGGTCGAACGGGACCCCGCCATTGAAGCGTGGTTCGCCGCGCGGCCGGACGCACTGGGCGCGATCGCGCGGACCTGGTTCATGTTCATGCGCAACCGCGGCGTCGGCGTGGTGGAGCTGATGCACGATGGCTACCCGACCGTCTGCGTCGAGGATGCGCCCTTTGCCTATGTCGGCGCCTTCCGCGCGCATGTCAACGTCGGCTTCTTTCAGGGGGCGGCGCTGCCCGACCCGGCGCGCCTGTTGCAGGGGACGGGCAAGTTCATGCGCCATGTGAAGGTAAAGCCGGGCCAGGCCATCGACAAGGCTGCGCTGGAAGCGCTGATCACGGCCGCGCATCGAGACATCGTGGCAAGACTGAAGGCGGGCGATTGAGCCGGCCGCCTTCGGAAGTGACGGCGGTGGGTAAACAGGGTACGGACCAGCCGCTATCGGGATGGTCCGTATCCATTGGCGTCGTTAGCGATTGAAGCCGCGACCGTCACGGTCGCCGTGGTCGCCGTGATCACGGGGGTAGCCCTCGTAGCCGTGGTAGCCCTCGCGGCGCTCATACCCGCGCGGGCCGCGATAGCCGTGGTAGCCGCCGTTGGGCTCGACATAGACCGGCGGCGCCTGGTAGACCGGCGGGGCCTGGTAGGCGGGGCCGACGCTGATGGCGGCCTGCACCTGGCCGTTGTGCCCGCCGAACAGGAAGTTGAGTATCTGCGCCTTGTGCTGCTCGTGCAGCTCGATCAGCGAGGTGGCGGAAGCGCCGGTGGAGAAGGTGGCGGCCATCGCGGTGACGGCGCCGGCGATCAGGATCTTGACGGTAGTTTTCACTTTAAGCTCCTACGTTGATGGCGTGCGTGATTGCACGGTTCTCATTTAACGCCCGGGGCCGGTTAATTGCGGTACGGCAGTTGTTAAAGAATGTGTGGGTTGTAAGCACTTGTATCCGGGGCATGGAAGGCGCCGGGAGCGACGCTTTTTCAACGCATGCGCGGCAGGCACATAATCCAGCTCGGCCTCTTGATTCACACGCCTTGATCGCGCCGTCCGAAAGCCCTTCCATGCAGACTTCACCGAACCACCCCGAACCCAGCCGAAGCGCCGCCGCCCCCCTGCGCGTGCTGATCGGATTTTCCCGCCGCAGCGCATCGGACGATCTGGTGCGCTGCATGGAACCGGCCCTCGCCGCAGCCCTGGGCCAGCCGATACAGATAGACCTGATGCCGGGCGAACTCGGCGCCACGGCCGCGAGGACGGCGATCGCCAGTCCCCCGAACGGCAACACAATTCTGGTGGCGACGTTTGGAACGCATGCCATCAACCCGAACCTCAAGGCGGACCTGGGGTATGACCCGGTTGACGACTTCTCGCCGATCTGCCTCGCGGCCCGGTCTCCGCTGATCCTGGGAACGCGCCTGTCGCTGCAGGCGCAAAGCGTGGCGGCGCTGATCGCGCTGGCCTCGAAACAGGAATTGAGCTACGGCAGCTCCGGGGTCGGCAGCGCGCCCTACCTGGCCGGCCTGCTGTTTCAAAAGCTCGCGGGCGTGAAACTCCATCACCGGCCTTACCCGGACACGCGCAAGCTCTACGAAGACCTGCAAAGCGGGGGGCTCGACCTGAGCTTCAACAACGCCGCGACCATGCTGCCACTGGTGCGCGACAAACAGTTGCGCGCCCTGGCCGTCACGACCCCGCTGAGGTGCGCCGCCCTGCCCGATGTGCCGACCATCGCGGAGGCCGCGCTCGAGGGCTACGCCTTGAACAACTGGCTGGGCTTCGTCGCGCCACCCGGCACGCCGATGCCCGCGGTGATGCGCCTGAACCGCGCCCTCATTGCCGCCTTGCACAGCCCGGGCAGCCTATCCTTCCTCACCGCCAACGGCATCGACATCGCGGGAAGTACGCCGGCGGAATTTGCCGCGCACATCGCGGCGGAGATGAAGAGATGGGCGTGGCTGAGGGAGAACTAGCCGGGAGGATTAGCCGGGAGGATTAGCCGGGAAAATTAACCGGGAGGATTGCATGCGCCAGGCAAGAATAATTTCCTTGCCACGGCCCCGCAACTCCAGCGTCAACATGGACCGCGCCCTGCTCTACCTAGGCAGGCCGAAGCGCGCGGATCTGGTCCGCCGTCACGCGGATGCGCTCGCTCATCGAGCGCAGCAGGGCCACGCCGATCGCCGGATTGGCGGCGACCACGCGCAGGAAATCGGCCTTCGAGAGCGGCAGCCAGGCGCCGTCGGTCTCGGCGGTGACCGAGGCCCCACGGCGCACCTTGCCGAGCATCGCGGTCTCGCCGAAAATGCCGCCCGGGCCGAGGTATTCGACCACCCGGCCGTCGATCGCGGTGGCGACCTGGCCGGCGACCAGCACGAACATCATCGCGCCGAGCGCGCCCTTGGCGATGAGCGCGTCGCCGGCCTTCATCGGCGAGGGCGCGGTCTTGCCGATGATGTGGGCCACCTCGGCCACGTCGACGCGGGAGAGGCCCTGCGTGCGCGTGTGCGGGGCGAGCGGCGCGCTGCTGGTCGCGATCAGCTTTTCCAGGCTGCGGCGCAGGCGCTCGGCCATCATGCTGATCAGCATCAGCGCGAATTCGGGCACCGGCTTGAGCGAGGCGAGGAACTGTTTTTGATCCAGCGAAAGCAGGCGGCAATTCTTGCGCGCGGTCGCGGTGGCGGTGCGCGGCGCATCCGAGATCACCGCCAGCTCGCCAAAAGTTTCGCCCGGGAACATCATCGCCAGCGGCCGGCCGCCCAGGGTCATCGCCACTTCGCCCTCGAGCAGCAGATAGACGCGCGCCCTGGAGAGCAGCCCCGCCTGTTCCTGCTCGGCGAAGATGCGCGTGCCGGCGGCGATGGTTTCGGGATTGCCGGCGGTGCGGAAAAAACGCAGGGCCAGTTCCGGGTCGTAGGGCAGGGGCTCGGCGGGCTGTTCGGCGGATTGCTCGGCGCGCGCCGGCGCGGGCGCCAGGGGCCGCGCCGCCATGCCAAGGAAATCCAGATCGTCGTCCGCTGCGTCAGCCATTTGTGTGTCGAAGATACCACGGCCGGCGGCGGATCGTAAGGGGCGGCGGCGCGGCAAGTGTTCGAAAAAGTATTCGCAAGCGCGCGCCCGGCGCCGGGTTCGGTGGCTGGGTTCAATGGCTAGGTTCAGTGGCCGGGTTCAGCGCCTGATGCAGTTTGCCTCGGCATGGTGGTTCCTTCGAGCATGCCCATCAAGCCCATCCCCGTGTTGTCAACCGGCACGCTGACCGGAAGAAGTGCAGCGAGGATCGTTCCCTCGCGAGCATTTTTGACGTGGCCGGGAGGACATCAAGAGGCCCTTCCCTGCGGAGCCCGATTCCCGTCATCTTTTACGCAACGAATTCGCGGAACAGGGCACTAGTGGACTGTAACGATGGGGCTTGTCGTTACAGTCCACTAAGCGGCGCGCCGATAGCGCTTGAGCCAGCGCCTGGCGGCCGCGGGATCGGCCAACAGGCGCACTTCCTGCTGTAGGTGCGCGAGGTGCTCGCGCAGTTCGCGCTTGATCCGCTTGATCAGATCGCCCAGCTTCGCGGGGTTGACCAGTCCGTCCGGCGGCATGCCGGCGTCGAGGCGAAAACCCGTCTCCAGCCGGGCCAGCTCCTGCTTCAGTTGCTCCAGTTGCTCGGCCAGCGCCTGATTGTAATAGCGCAGCTTTTCCTCGCCGGCATCGGCGATCTGCCCGGCGTCGACTTGCGCGATTTCCAGCTGCAATTGCAGCAGCGCCAGCAGGTCGTTGGCCGCATAGGCCTGGTTGGCCCGTTGCATCAGCGCGGTCTTGGCCTCGCGCCGGACCGGGTCGGCCTCGCGGTCCGGGTGCAGGACGCTGGCGAGCCTGCGGAAAATCTCGCGCACCGATTGCGTGGCCTGCTGCTCCTCGGCTTCGCGCTTCTTGCGCGCCGGGCTCTTGCGCTGCCGCGCCGACCTTGCCGCCTGCCGGGCCGCTTCGGCCGCCTGATCCTCGCGCATTTTCCGGTGCAGCAATTCGGCCAGGTCGTCCTCGTTCCTGATCCCGGCGGTGTCGCCCAGGTCCACGCCCGTGACGTCCTGCATCATCTCCAGCGTGGCCTGCAGCTGGCGCTGCTGTTCCGTCTCGAAGTCGGCGCCGTTGTGGCGGGTGAACAGGGCCTGCAGCGCCGGGTCGTCGTTTTTTTCCCGCAGCAGGTCGCCGGCAATCCGGCACACCAGTTCGCCAAGCAGCGTGCTCTCCGCCCGGCTCCAGTCCGGCCGGTCGGACAGCGTATCGAGCGTGAAGGCCCACGCCCGCTTCGCCGCGAAGACCGCATCGTGCAGCGGCTCCACCTCTTTCCGGTAGGCCTGCCGGTAGGCGGCGATGCTCTCTTGCCAGACGCCCAGGCTCAGGCGCGCCCGCTCGATCTGCCGCACCAGGGTATTGAAGCGCTTTTGCTGCGGGGTGGGAGTGGAACCGGCTTCGGAGGGGGAGAGTTGCAGGGCACGGGGAACGGGCATGCTCCGATTTTACCGGCGCCTGCCCGAAACGCGGCCGGCGGCGCATTGTTCCTCCGCCAAATTCTTGTAGAGTGGCATCACGTTCAACCCATCACGGCGCACGCGCCGCCCTACGCATGGTTCGCAAGCTGATCCTCTTCATCGCCCTGCTGCTCATCGGCCTGGCGGCGGCGGGCTGGTTCTACCGCGACACCGAGCCGGTACGCGGCTGGCTGCCGGCGCAGTGGCGCGCCAATCTGGAAGGCCCGGCGGCGGGCGCCAAGGGCAAGCCCGCCGCGAACGCAGCCGTCCCCCGCGCGGACGGCCTGCGCAAATGCCGCCAGGGCAACCAGGTGCTCTACACCAACGGCGATTGCCCCAAGGGCAGCGTCGAGCAGGGCATCGCCGGCGGCACGGTGACGGTGGTGCCGGGGCCGCAGGGGGCTGCCGCGCCGGACCCATCCAAAGGCGCCGCCGGCACTGCCGCCAACAAGTCCGGCCTCGGCCCGCAGACCGTGCGCGACATGATGGGCGAATCGCAAGGGCGCGATCTCACCGACAAGAAAATCGACCGGGCGGTGGGGAAGTAAGAGTGGGTAAGAAGGGGCTTGTGGCCGGCGCGGTTGCGGGGTTGTGGCCCTTTCATGCCGCCCGCGCCACATCAAATGCCGCTTGCGCCTTCTCCGGCAGGGTCATGCGCATTTCTCCTATTTCGCAGCGCAGACTGACCCTGAACCGCCGCCCGAAGAGCGTGCGTTCCACTTCGGCTTTTTGCAGGCAGCGCCACGGTAGCAAGAAAGGGCGATGGCCGAAATTGAACGGGAATGTCGCCTGCACATGCACGCCCTCCGAAAGAAACCTCGCCATCAGCACGTTGCGATAGCCGCCCAGGCCGCCGCCGACATTGGCCTGGCTCGCCAGAAAGCCCCGCGCCGCCGGTTTCGCCGGGGCCGGATATCGCGCGGCGAAGGCGGCCCATCCAAACTGCCCGATGGTCCAGATGAAGGCGATCCAGACGACGGCGATCAGGCACACGGAGCCGAGGACGCCGAGAAATTCGCAGGAGGTCAGGAAGTCCATGGGCGCGGTGATGGGGAGCAGGGCACGGCCAATCATAGACCGGGCCCGGCCCTTTTACTTGAGCCTCGGACATTCCGTGACTTTCTTGAACCATTCTCTAGGTGCCTGGCCCGGTCCGGCTGCTCAGACGCATTGTCGCCGACCGGCCGGCACGGCCGCGTACCAACTAGCTACGTATCAACTACCCGCGTACCGACTAGCCGCGCACCGCCCAGCTACGCACCAACTACCCGCGCACCGCCGCCTCGATTTTGGCGACGTCGATCTTGCGCATCTCCATCATCGCCGCGAACGCGCGCTTGGCCACATCGCCGCCCTTGGCCATCGCCCCGGTCAGGACGCGCGGGGTGATCTGCCACGACAGCCCCCATTTGTCCTTGCACCAGCCGCACGCGCTCTCGGCGCCGCCATTGCCGACAATGGCGTTCCAGTAGCGGTCGGTCTCGGCCTGGTCGTCGGTGGCGATCTGGAAGGAGAAGGCTTCGCTTTGCTTGAACGCGTCGCCGCCGTTCAGGCCGATGCACGGCACGCCGCATACGGTGAACTCGACGGTCAGGACCTGGCCGGCCTTGCCGCCGGGGAAGTTGGCGGGCGCCTTGTGGATCGCGCCGACCGCGCTGTCGGGGAAGGTCTTGGCGTAAAAACGCGCGGCTTCTTCCGCGTCATGGTTGTACCACAGGCATAAGGTGTTCTTGTGCATCGCAAGTCTCCTTGAATTGTCGCCGGCCGGGGAAATTATAAAGGCCGGAGCTGAAGACCTTTTGACTTGGCGCCGCGGAGATTAATTCCCTTCGATGCGGCCAGCGCCTGGAACCGGAGGGACCCGCCGCATGTCGTTCCGGCAATGCACGGTGCAAGGCCCTTCGAGCCCGGCCGCCCGGTTTGCGCTACGCCGCTCTGGCGCTCAGGCCCCGGCCGCCTTTCCCACCTTCTCCAGCTCGCCAAGCGCATCGGCGGGCAGCGTGATGGCCGCCGCCGCCAGGTTCTCCCGCAGGTGCGCGACCGACGAGGTGCCGGGGATCAGCAGGATGTTCGGCGCGCGCTTAAGCAGCCAGGCGAGCGCTACCTGCATCGGCGTGGCGTTCAGCCGCGCGGCGACGGCGGACAGGTTCGCCGATTGCAACGGCGAGAAGCCGCCGAGCGGGAAGAAGGGCACGTAGGCGATGCCGGCGCGCGCGAGTTCGTCGATCAGCGCGTCGTCGTCGCGGTGCGCGAGGTTGTACTGGTTCTGCACGCAGACGATCTCGCAGATGCCGCGCCCCTGCGCGACCTGCGTGGGGGTGACGTTGGAGAGGCCGATGTGGCGCACCAGGCCCTGCTGTTGCAAGCGCGCCAGCGCGGTGAGCGGCGCCTCGATCGAGCCTTCGGCCGGGCCGTGCACGTCGAACATGATGCGCAGGTTGACCACGTCGAGTGCATCGAGGCCGAGGTTGCGCAGGTTGTCGTGTACCGCCTGGGCCAGTGCCTCGGGCGAGAAGGCGGGCTTCCACGATTTGTCGGCGCCGCGCGTGGCGCCGATCTTGGTGACGATGGTGAGGTCGTCCGCGTAGGGGTGCAGCGCCTCGCGGATGATCTGGTTGGTGATGTGCGGGCCGTAGAAGTCGCTGGTGTCGATGTGGTTGACGCCGGCTTCGAGCGCCGCGCGCAGCACGGCCAGGGCCGCGTCGCGGTCCTTCGGCGGGCCGAACACGCCGGGGCCGGCCAGCTGCATGGCGCCGTAGCCGAGGCGCTTCACCTCGCGGCTGCCGAGGCGGAAGGTGCCGGCGTTTTCAAGCGAAGGTGGGGTGGTGGACTGCGCGGGGGATTGCACGGCGGACTGCGCGGGGGATTGGGGGCGGGATTGGGGGCGGGACACGGCGGGTCTCCTTTCAAGAGAGTTGCGCCATGGTAGCCCCGGCGCCTTTGCGTGATAATCCGGCACAATCCGCACGGGCCGTGTGGTTTGGCGAACAATGAAGCGGAGAAAGCGGGCATGAATGTCGACCTCGGCGACCTCGATGCTTTTGTGGCGGTAGCGCGGGCCGGCGGCTTCCGCAAGGCCGCGACGCTGCGCGGGGCCAGCGCCTCGGCGCTCTCCGAGGCGGTGCGCCGGCTCGAGACCCGGCTCGGCGTGCGCCTGCTCCACCGCACCACGCGCAGCGTCGTGCCGACCGAAGCAGGCCAGGGCCTGCTGGCGCGCCTGGGGCCGGCGCTCACCGAGGTGGAAGCGGCGCTGGACGTGGTGAACGGCTTTCGCGAGCGGCCCGCCGGGGCGCTGCGCCTGAACGTGCCGATGAGCGCGGCGCGGCTGGTGCTCCCCAGCATCGTGCCGCCGTTTCTGGCCGCCTACCCGGACATCCAGATGGAGGTGATCGTCGAGGAAAGCTTTGTCGACCTGGTGGCCGCCGGCTGCGACGCCGGCATCCGCTACGACGAGCGGCTCGAGCAGGACATGATCGCCGTGCCGATCGGCCCGCGCGTGCAGCGCTTCGCCCTCGCCGCCGCGCCCGCCTACCTGGACCGCCGCGGCCGCCCCGCGCACCCGCGCGAGCTGCTCGGCCACGCCTGCCTGCGCGGCCGCTTCCCCAGCGGCACCATCATCACCTGGGAATTCGAGCGCGACGGCGAAGTGGTGCGCATCGAGCCCACCGGCCCGCTGATCGTGCGCATCGGCGGCGGCGTCGACCTCGCGGTGGACGCCGCGATCGCCGGCACCGGCGTAATCGGCCTGTTCGCCGACTGGCTGCGCCCGCACCTGGACAGCGGCGCCCTCGAACCGGTGCTCGAACCCTGGTGGCCGAGCTTCTCCGGGCCGTTTCTCTACTACCCCGGGCGGCGGCTGGTGCCGGCGCCGCTGCGCGCGTTCGTGGATTTTGTGAAGGAGATGCCGGCGCGGGAGTGAGGGGCGGGAGTGAGGGGGCGGGCCGCGGCTACGGCTCCCTTCGGTTCACCACGGAACCGGCGCCCGCGGCATCAGCCGCGTTTCGGCTCGACGACGCGTATCGGCCGGGTCCCGATCCTGGCCCCGGTGACCTCGTCCACCGCCACGGGCCTGATCTCCGTGCCCGCCTCGGCGTCCAGGAAGCGCACCAGCTTGCCCTTGCCGCGGTACTTGCGCCCCCACGCGCCGATCATGAAAAGCACCGGCAGGAAATCGTGGCCGGCGGCGGTCAGCAGGTATTCCTCGCGCGGCGGGCGCTCGGAGTAGAGCCGCTTTTCCAGCAGCCCTTCCTGCGTCAGCGTCGCCAGGCGCCGGGTCAGAATGGTCGGCGCGATGCCGAGCTTTTTCCGGAACTGGTCGAAACGGGTCAGGCCCGCATGCGCGTCCCGCAGGATCAGCATGCTCCACGCGTCGCCCACGAAAGCCAGGCTGCGCGCGATCGGGCAGGGGTCATCGGAGCTATTTTTGTCGTTCATACAATTTTGATAGTGACTTGCTTTCGAATCGGTAGTATAGTCAGTTTCAATTTGATAGTAACACACCGGCGGCCGGCGGGCCGCCGTATACGGAGATTCGAATCATGAGCAAGAACGACATGGGCGTCGCCCTGGTCACGGGGGCCTCTTCAGGCATCGGGCGGGCCACGGCCGGGGCGCTCGCGCGGGCCGGCTACCGCGTGTTCGGCACCAGCCGCAAGGCGGCGGCCGCGAACGCCGACGGCGTCACCATGCTGGTCTGCGACGTGACCGACGACGCCTCGGTGCGGGGCACGGTGGCCGAGGTCCTCAAGCAGGCGGGGCGCATCGACCTGCTGGTCAACAACGCCGGCATCGGCCTGCTCGGCGGCGCGGAAGAATCCTCCACCGCGCAGGCGCAGGCGTTGTTCGACGTGAACGTTTTTGGCGTCACGCGCGTGACCAACGCGGTGCTGCCGGCCATGCGCGCCCGGGGCCGGGGCCGGATCATCAACATGAGCTCCATCCTCGGCCTGATTCCCTCCCCCTACAACGCGCTGTACGCATCGACCAAGCACGCCATCGAGGGCTATTCCGAATCGCTCGACCACGAGCTGCGCACGCTCGGCATCCGCGTCGTGCTGGTCGAGCCGGGGCTGACCCGCACCTCGTTCGAGGAAAGCATCACCCGGCCGGACCGGCCGCTGCCCGTCTACGACACGGTGCGCGCCGACATGGAAACGCTGATGCGAGAGGGCGTGAACACAGGCGACGCCCCCGAAGTGGTGGCCGAGGCCGTATTGAAAGCCGCGTCCGACCCGGCGCCCAGGAGCCGCTATACCGCCGGCAAGCTGGCCGGCCAGGTCAGCCTCATGCGCCGCTTTCTCCCGGCTTCGCTGGTCGACAAGAGTTTGCGCAAGCACAACCATCTGCCGGTGTGAGGGCGGGGCATCGAGGGGGAAGAGCCAAGGGGAAAGAATCAAAGAGCCAGGTCCGAAATCTTTCCGGATCGCGAAGGCTGGGAAACGGTTCCGCCCCTTTCATCCCATCTGACTCTATATTTAATGGATCAAAACGGATAAATAAACGGGTGTTGACCCAATAAACGGACCAAAATGGATATATCATTGGGCCCGTGAACCTCGACACCCTGACCATCACCCCCGCCCTCCTCACCCTGATTACCGGGATCGACGAGTTCAAGGGCGCCTGGCGTGCGCTCGGACGGCTGGCGCCCGAGCGCCTGTCGGCGCTGCGCCGGGTGGCGACCATCGAGAGCATCGGCTCCTCCACGCGCATCGAAGGCAGCAAGCTGACCGACCGCGAAGTCGAGCGCTTGCTCTCGAACCTGGCAATCCGGTCTTTCGAAACGCGCGACGAACAGGAGGTCGCCGGTTACGCCGCCGTAATGGAACTGATCTTCGCATCGGCCGGCGAAATCACCCTCACCGAAAAGCATATCCGCCAACTGCACCGCGATCTGCTCCGGCACAGCGGCAAGGACGCGCGCCACCGCGGTCACTACAAGACCACGGGCAACAGCGTCGCCGCCTTCCAGGACGGCAAGCAGATCGGCATCGTCTTCGAGACCGCCAGCCCCTTCGACACGCCTCGCCTGATGAGCGAGATCGTCGCCTGGACCAACGAAGAACTGCGCAAAGCCGACTTGCACCCCCTGCTGGTGATCGCCGTCTTCATCGTCGTCTTTCTCGAAATCCACCCCTTCCAGGACGGCAACGGGCGCCTGAGCCGCGTGCTCACTACGCTGCTGCTCCTGCGCGCCGGCTACGCCTACGTCCCCTACAGTTCGCTGGAGAGCGTGGTCGAGCAAAACAAGGAAGGCTACTACCTCGCCCTGCGCCAGACGCAAGGCACGATACGCGGCCCGTCCCCGGACTGGCAGCCGTGGATCACCTTTTTCCTGCGCGCGCTGCGCCAGCAGGTCGACCACCTGGCCCGCAAGGTCGAACGCGAACAACTGTTGCTGGCCACACTGCCGGAAATCTCCCTCAACATCCTCGAACACGCGCGCCAGCACGGGCGCGTCACCCTCGCCGGCATGGTCGCCGTCTCCGGCATCAGCCGCAATACGCTGAAAAAGCACTTCGCCCAGTTGCGCGAGAAAGGCCAGCTCGCGCAACACGGGCAGGGGCGTGGGACGTGGTATTCGCTGCCTTGAGAAGGCGGGCTGGCAAGAGGGTCAGGATTCGGAATATAGATCGACCCTGGCCCCTTTAATTCTGGCCCCTTCAATTCGTCCGCATCAGAGTCCCAGCCGCATCCATAAGCTTGGACCGGCCAGCGCCAGCCACGCGCCGCCGGCTGTGAGCAGCGCGACCAGCACCGCGGCGCTGCCACAGTCCTTGGCCTTGGCGGCCAGAGCGTTGAACTCCGGCGTGGTCTTGTCGACCACGGCTTCCAGGCCGGAATTGAGCAGTTCGGCCACCAGCACCAGCGCCATCAGCGCCAGCAGCAGCACGGTGTCCAGCCGCGGCAGTTGCAGCCAGAACGTGAGCGGCACCAGCACCGCCACCAGCATCAGTTCCTGGCGGAAGGCGGCTTCGTCGCGCCATGCGCTGCGCATGCCCTTTTCCGAATAGCGCAAAGCGTTGACCACGCGCAGCAGGCTCAGCGCGGAGGTTGACTTCATCAGCGCGGCGCCCGGCTCGCCTTCGGTGAAGGGAGCGCCGGCATGGACCTTGGATTCATTCATGGATCAGTTTCCCGTAGCCCTGGTTCAATTGCGCGCGCCGGGCGGGCCAGCGCACCGGCAAATGCATCAGGCCGATGCTCAGCCACACGGCCATGCTGAAATACAGCGACATCCACACCACCTCCGTTTTCCAGTCTTCCCAGCGGTGCGAAACGATCCAGCGCGTTGACGTGTCCAGCAAACCCTGCGTGACGCTGAGGTACTGCCGGCCGCTCTCGGCGTCCAGCACCCAGCGCGACCAGTACATCGGCACGTCCACCTGGAACATGTACAGCACGTAGGCCAGGCCCAGCGCCGCGCCCGCGGCCAGGAGCGGCCTGGCCCTGCTGTCGCAGCGCGGCCAGACCAGGATGAAGCTCACCACCAGCAGCAGCCCGCACAGGCCCCAGATCGACTCCTCGACCACATGGCCGATGTTCGAGGTGGTGAGCACCGAATACCAGGAAAACAGCTCGGCCACGACGATCAGCGGCACCAGCCCCCATGACACGGTCGCGCCAAAGCGGCTCTCCGTATCGCGCGCCACCCCGCGCAGCAGCAGCGCCCATTGCGCGGCAAAGCACAGTTCGGCGAACGTGGCCACCGAGCGGCCCACCGCCACGCTGGAGAGCCAGGAGTCAAACAGGCACAGCCGCTGCACGTCGAAGACCGGGAAGGCAGAGCGATAGGCGCAGCCCAGCACATAGCCCGCCGACAGCAGCATCTGCAACCGCACCGCCCGCCGGGCAGCGGGGTTCGCCAGCGCATGGCGGCGCCGCAGCGCGGAAGCCGAGGCCGTCCACGCCGCCAGGTTGAGCAAGGCCACCACACACAGCAAAGACCACCAGGTCAGGGTGTTTTCGGTCATGTCATAAGTCCCTTCTCAGGTCTACCCATGCAGGCTCACCCGCGCAGGTCTACCCACGCAGGTTTACCGCACGGCAGGTCCGCCGCTCGGCCCGCCGGGCCGGCCCCCCCATGACAAAGACGGCGGGCAGCGGCGGCGGGCAGCGGGGATCACATCCACATCGCGGACCGTATCGCGGACCGCATCCCGGACCACACCCCGGAGACGGCGCCGAAACGGTATAAATAGTATATATAGTTTATACCATTTATTCCACCGGCAGATCAATCGCGCGCTCCGCGATCCGCTGCCGCGGCGCCGCAAGCGCCATCCCGCCGATCCGGCGGAAAATTCCCAGGTCATGTCCGAACTGGTCGGCGGTGTCGTCCGCGCGGAGGGCGCGAGCGCGTTCAATCAAAGGGCCGTGCCCGAACATCTTCCACGGGCCATGCGCTGGAAAAATATTCGGGCGCGGCGCCTTCTCCCGCCTTTTCCCGGCAGGGCAAGGGGCGGGGAGTTTCGCGGGTGCCGGCTGGCCGGAAACAATGCCGTCTCCGGCGCGGCCTGCGTCGAGTATTTTGCCAGGACCAATTGTGAAGAAGCCGCCTCCCGCCCCCTACGCCCGGCACCCGCGACCCCGGCGCAATTTCGTGCGCCGCCGTCCCGGCGCCCGCGGCCGCCCTGCATCCGCGCCCCGGCGGTCCGGCTACTTGACGAAGCGGCCGTCGCGCGTGAGCATCACCAGCTCCACATAGGTGGAGGCGAAGCGGGCGCCCGGCTTGAACGTATAGGTCACTCCGCCCATCTCGAACGGCCCGCTCTCCAGCGCGACGCGGAATTTCTCGCGCGTCGGCGTCTTGCCGGCACGGCGCAGGGCCTCGACCAGGAAGCGCCCGCTCAGGTAGCCGCCCATGCCCGCGTAGTCGACCGTCAGGTTCGCCGTCTTCGCCAGTTGCTGGTATTCCCTCACCACCGGGCTGGCCGGGTCCCAGGGAAACTGCACGATCTGCGAGAAGCCGATGCCGCGCGCCCGCTCGCCGATGTTCTTGGTGATCACCGCCGCCGAGCAGATCGAGAAGCAGAACAACTGGCCGTCGAAGCCGTCGCCGAGCACGCTCTTGATGAAATCGCCGCTCGCCCCGCCGCCGGCGAACACGACGATGGCCTGCGGCCGCGACGCCGCCAGCGCCTTGGAGACCGCCGGCAGGTTGCTGTTGTTGACCTCCAGCATGCCCACCGCGTGCGGCTTGAGATTGCGCGCCGCCAGCTGCTTCTCCACGTTGGCCAGCACCTCCTTGCCGCCCGGATTGTTCAGCGCCACCAGGCCGACGCGGCTCAGCCCGATCGTGGTCAGGTGCTCGATGATCTTCTCCGACTCGTCGTAATAGCCCGCGCGCAGGTAGTAGACCTGCTTGCCCGAGCGCGCCCGCACCGAATCGGCCACCGCGTACGGCCCGATCAGCGGCACCTCCTTCTGCGACAGGTAGTCGATCGCCCCCGCCGTGGTCGGCGTGCCCACGCCGGCGAACAGCGCGAACACCTTGTCCTCCTCGATCAGCTTTTTGTAGTTCGCCAGCGCCTTGTCGCCCTTGAGTTCGTCGTCCAGCGCGACCAGCTTGATCTTGCGCCCGAAGATGCCGCCCTCCGCGTTGACCCGCTCGAAATACGCCAACGTCGCCTTGTTGTTGTTGATCACGTTGGCGCTCTGCGGCCCGGACAGCACCGCGCTCTGGCCGATCAGGATGGTGTCGGCGGTCACGCCGTCCTCGGCGAACGCGTGGAGGGGCACGGCGAGAAGCGCGCAGGCGGCGGCACGCGCCAGCCAGTGGCGGAGCAGATAAGGCATGGGTCAAGTCTCCCTTGAAGTTGTCCAAGCTTGCCCGGCCGGGCGGCGCGGGTGCTTTTTTATCCAATGGACATAATAAGAAAAAGGATTGCGCGCGTGTGTTAACGAATGTCACATGGCGCGGACTCCACCATCCGCATTCCGAACCTCCCGGCCGCGCCTATCTATGGGAGTGCCGGCGCCTTCAAAATACCCACGCCGCGCAACGACGCACCGGCGCGCCGCCATTCATGTCAGCCTCATCCGCTTCGCCGCACAACGACGTGCCGGCTGCCCCAGCCTCCTTGGCCCCCTTGGCCTCCTTGGCCCACCCCGCCCCCCACCCGCCTGCGCGACTGGCTCGCCGCCTTCCTGCCCGCGCTTCTCCCCGTCCTTCCTCCCGCCCTTCTCCCCGTCCCAACGCGCATCGACGGCCGCGAGCGCCTGCGCGCCTTCGTCGGTGCCGCCCTCGGCATCCTGATCACAGGCCTCATCGCCCGCTGACTCAGCCACGGCGCCTGGTTCGGCGCCGCGCACCTCGAAGAATCAAAGCGAATCAAAGGTGCCGTGTCCGAATATCTTCTACAAGCTCAGCGCTAGAAAAATACTCGAACACGGTCCCTTTTCCCCCGAGAGATATGAAGGCAATGTGGTCTGTTCCCGATCTACGGTCGAGTGTTAAAACAAGTCAAGCCGGACTAAATTTGCCGTGTGAACTTGTTTGGTGATAACTTCGCAGGCGGCAGGCTGAGCAAATGCCACGGGCAGCTTGCCACCACTGCTTTCGTAGCATCGCAAGGCGCCGGCTTTTCCGGCAGAGCCGCATCACACACACCGAAACCGGGCGCAATGCCGCTTTTCACGGAAATTCAATGAACCACAAGAATCCACAGGCAATCCGAAAAGCCGCTCTGGGTGGGTCTCTCCGGGCTTGTGACAGTTCCGAGTTAGATGGACAGGCGCTGTCTGCCTAAATCCAGTTAGGCCTGGTAAACGCCCACATGCCCATTGAATTCACGTTCGCAACACCGGTTGCGCTCCCCGCGCAGTCGAGGGTCGCCCATATGTACAGCTCGACGAATCTCGCGGATGCATTTGCAATCCAGCTTCCTTTGAGCGCCTCTAGTGATCCAGATCTGCTGGCACGATTCATCTTCGCTCATCAGCCATCCTGGATCGGGAAACTCACGCGAGTCCGGGACGTGATCGTCGCCTGCTTTGGGCTCAAGACCTCCAAGCACCTGGCAACACTGGCCGGTGATGCGAAGAATGGCCGTGTGGGCATTTTCAAGATCTACAGCACAAGCGAGACCGAGATCGTGCTGGGAGAAAACGACAAGCACCTCGATTTCAGGGTGTCGGTTTATTGCTCTGTCGCGCCAGCGCCAGAAAACGGGCGGCAACTGACACTGTCAACCGTTGTCCACTGCCACAACTTGCTGGGCCGAGCCTACATACTTGTCATTGCTCCCTTTCACCGCATGGTCGTGAAAGCCAGCCTGCGCCGCGCGGCAAGTATCGGCTGGCCTCGGGCCCCCAGTACATAAAGGGCAAGGGATGCCCAGGCCTGACTCTTCCATCGAGAGGACCTCGCCCGCCAAGCCGGGCGCCGCCTCTCATGCCGAACGTCAGGTTGCACGGCGGCTCAAGGCATTGCGCACTTGCAATCAAAGGAGCCATGCTCGAATATTTCTTGCAAGCCAAGCGCCAGAGTATTCGAACACGGCCCCTTTTATCGAGATTGGAAGCTGCTGCCACGAGCTTGCAATGCATCAATGAACCTTCTTCAGGGACTTTGAGGGAATTTCAACAGCCTGCCAGGCAGGGCCCCGTAGTCATCGCACTTTCCGGTCTTGTTGTAATTTATGGAAGAATGGAATAATTGAACTGATGGTGCTGTCATGCCTGTTGGATGCGTGACGCCGCCGCGCCTGTTCACCATCGACTCCCGGGGAGGAGACCATGCGGAGGATCTTCATCGAGATGGGCCAGGGCATCGCGCTCAAGGGCGACGCGGTGATCGTCAGCAGTGCCTTGCATAGCTGCTGCCTGATCGGCGCCCATAACGGCGGCACGGGAGAATTCGGCGCGTTCCACTATCCCGCGGAAGTCCTGAGGGAGCCTGAGAAACATAAGAAGACGCTCGACGCGATGAATGATTGGATCATATCCCTCACCGCCGACCAGATTGACTTCATCTTCGCGCAGGCACATGACGGCTACGGCAATGTCAGCGGCAGTTCCGCCGAGGATGCGAAGGCGCTCAGGAAATGGTTCCCGGATCATGGGCATCGGGGTTGCGCCGGCACAAGCAAGACAGCCGTCAGCGGCGCGGTCATGCGCAAGAACGGCAAGTTCTTCACCGGGCGCGAGACGGAAGTGCTTGACGGCGTCAAGAATGTCTCGGCCCAGGAAGACTGTTCGAATCTCACCGCCGGCATACATGTGCTGACCGGCGGTCTGGAGTGCGAGATTTTCGGCAGCAAGAATCCTTGATGGCGCCGGACACTCCGGCAAGCACGATCAATCTGAAGGAAATCAAAGGCCACGCGAAAAAAGACCGGGGTCGAATTGATTTCCGGCTTCAGTGAATCGAAAATTGCCCGACCCTGCCCCCTTTTATCGCTCCTTTTATCGCGCACCGCCGCGCCCGCCTACCTAGACCTCGGCGGCTGCCCCGCGCACCCGCGCGAACTCCCAGCGGCGCCATCATCACCTGGGAATTCGAGAAACGTCGAATCGAACCACCGACGGATCGCCAGATCCGTCGGCGCCCCCCCGCGAGTAGCAAGGACGGTTCCCGCCGGCGCCGCGCGCGTGCGCGAGCCGGACAGGCGGCGCCCCCATGTGAATTTATCCCGCGCGCGGCGCCAATGCATGGCGTTGAAGACGGCTGTTCCAATGTAGGCGCGCGCCGACGATATTTTCAGCGCAACCCCGATGGGTGCGCTTGTCGCCGATTGACAACCTTTGGCCTTCGGGCGTTCGGAGTTGATGCGCCCGGCCCATCATTCCCGACCCGCCTGTCAAAGGAGAATCGCATGAACAAGCCCCTGACCTTCGCCCTGCTCGCCGCCAGTATCGCCGCCGCCGCCTGCGCCGGCCGCTCCAACACTGCTGACAGCCAGTCCGCCCCGCGCCCCCCGGCGCCGGCCGCCTCCCCCAGCGCGCCAGAGCCCACCACCTCCGGCAACACCGGGCCTTCGACGAGCAACATGGGCACGCCCTCGGCCTCCGCCGACAGCGGCACCCAGGTCGCGCAGGCCAATACCGGAGGCACGGGCATGTCCTCCACCGACCGCGCGCCGCGCGCCGACCGCAACTGATCGCGCCCGACCGGCAACGCGGCGCCACGGCAGCCCCGCGGCTGGAGCGGTGAACCGGCAGCCACGCAACGACAGCCCCGTCACCACAAACTCCCAACCGCAGCACGCGCACGCCATGACGCCCTCCGCCTCCCCGCCTCCCGACCCCGACACGCCGCGCCCGCATGAGCACGGCAGGCCAGGCAGGGAAACGCGCGACACCGGAACAAAGGCCGTCGTGGCGGCGGGCCTGGCCTGCTTGCTGGGGCTGTCGTATCTGATCGTCCAGTACGATGACGCGCCGCGCGAGGCCGCGACGGGCACGCCCGCCGCTTCATCGGTCATGACCTCTTCGGCCACGGCGTCTCCAGCCACCACTTCCTCTGCCGCCCCTTCTTCCGCCCCGCGATCGGCCCCACCGCCCCCCGTGATGCGCCGTGCCGACTTCGCCGGCATCGAGAGCGCGCCCGACGTGCACCTGCTCGCCGACTGGGTGGCCGCCAGCGATGATGCGCGCGGCCACCCCTACGCCATCGTCGACAAGCGCCGCGCCCGCCTCTACCTGTTCGACGGCGGCTCGCGCTTGCACGCCGACAGCCCCGTGCTGCTCGGCGCCGCGCGCGGCGACGACTCCGTGCCCGGCATCGGCGAGCGCCCCATCGCGCAAGTCAAGCCGCACGAGCGCACCACCCCCGCCGGCCGCTTCCCCGCCGAGCCCGGCCACAACGCGGGCGGCGAAGACATCATCTGGGTCGACTACGACGCCGCCGTCTCCATGCACCGCGTGCGCGCCAGCAACCGCGCCGAGCGCCGCCTGCAGCGCCTGGCCAGCGCCACCAGCCTTGATAACCGCATCTCCTACGGCTGCATCAACATCCCCGCTGCCTTCTACGACACCCACGTCAAGCCCCTGCTCACGCAGAAGGGCGCGATGATCTACGTGCTGCCCGAAGTGCGCGGCATGGCCGACGTGTTCGGCGCCGACGAAGTCGCCATGCGCGCCGGCATCAGGCCCGCCTCCATCGCGCGCGCCGGCACCAGGCAGGGCGCCTGAGGAACTCCACACCCCCGGGAACAAAGGGGCCGGGGGTCGAATGACTTTCTCGCTTCAGAGAATCGGGAATTATCCGACCCCGGCCTTTTAGTTATTGCGCCGTCGCTTTGCCTGTCACTTCAAGGCTGTTCAACTCCCAATCGCCCAAAGTCAGCGAGCGCGATACGAGCATGAAGCGCGTGCCGGCGGGAAGCTGGTAATGCACTCCATACCTGTCTTCGCAGCCGGCACCGGCCATGCCGCGAACGAAGATTTCCACTTCCGTATCCGGCGCAGTCATTCTTGTCATCGACTCGAGCACACGCACGCGTATGCCCTGCGCGGGTTTGTTGTCTCGGGCCAGCAGGCCTTTGCTGGTTGCGATACC
>Ga0307511_10001292_pt1 | contig 26543 bp, 18 predicted proteins | sample 13_EM_MG_FD_200266 | JGI IMG/M metagenome (GOLD analysis project Ga0307511, IMG submission 200266) | Populus trichocarpa ectomycorrhiza microbial communities from riparian zone in the Pacific Northwest, United States - 13_EM | ecosystem: Host-associated > Plants > Roots > Unclassified | place...
CAGATCACCCTGCAGGAGCTTCTCCACGAGCGGCTTGCTGAAGTCGATCTCGACCCTGACGAGAATCCCGGGGAAGCGCCGCTTCACATGCGCGATGGCCATCGGGACGAAGTGGGTCCCCGGATTCAGCACCGTTCCAACCGCAGCCCGACCGGTCAGCCCGGATTTGACAGCGGCGATCTCGTCGTACGCGAGACTGATCTCCGACAGGGCGAGGCGTGCATGCCGCAGGAAAATCTCGCCATACCAGGTGGGAACCACTCCCCGTGCATGCCGCTCGAAGAGCTTTACATTGAACGTGGCTTCGACTTCGCGTAGCAACTTTGAGGCAGCGGGCTGCGTCAATCCATTGGCCTCAGCGGCGCGCGCCACGCAACGCTCGTCGTCAAGGCTGACTAACAGCGCCAGCTGACGCGTCTTCAGCCACGAACGTACAAGAGGCTTGACTTTGATCACTGCCACTTGCCCTCCTGTCAGGCGATGTTATCTGTCTGAATCATGGGTCAGCGAGGTAGCGGCTGTTCGGTCGTGATGGTGGTTGAGCCCTGCACGCCCGGGCCGTAGCCCGGCTGCGCGCCGCCGGCGTAAACCGTCACGCGTCCGGGCATGACCGCACGCCGTCCCGCCGCGTCTACCAGGCTCATCTCGCGTGGCGTGATGACGAAGCTCACCACCTTCGATTCACCAGCTTCCAAATGAACACGATGAAAGCCTGCTAAAGCCCGCAGCGGCGCACTCCCCGTGTCCGGATGAGTTATGTAGAGTTGCACGACCTCCTCGCCACGGCGCGCTCCGATGTTAGTCACGCGCACATGCCCCTCGATGCTCTCTCCCGCACCGATCGGATTCGCACTCAGCTCGAGATCATCGTAGCGCCAGCTCGAATAGCTGAGTCCATACCCGAAAGTGAAATCCGGTTGGCCCGTGAAATAGCGGTAGGTCCGCCTGGCCATCGTGTAATCGTCGAACGCTGGCAGGTCCGCGGCCGAGCGGTAGAACGTGACTGGCAGGCGACCCGATGGATTGTTGATTCCCGCGAGCGTCTGCGCAATAGCCCGTCCACCCTGCTCTCCCGGATACCACGCGACGAGGATCGCCTTCGCCATCGCGCGCACCTGAGGATCCAGCGCGACCGCACTGCCCGTTTGCAGAACGATGATCAACGGCCGCCCCGTTCTGGCAAGGGCGGCCAGCAGGTGTCGTTGCACCGCCGGGAGGTCGAGTGAAGTGCGGTCACCGCCGGCGAAGCCGGCAACTTCGATCCGCAGCGCCTCACCTTCCAGCCGTGGCGAGAGGCCAACCACCGCGACAATCACGTCTGCGCGTTTCGCGACGGTCAATGCCTCGGCGAGCAATGCAGCCTCCGGCGGACGCCACTCCAGGTGAACACCGCCATCGGCACTGTCATGTAGTAACTCGATCTTCAGTGTGTGCGGCGACGTGTTCTCGAACGTCAGTGGGCGAGCGGGGCCGGAACCATCCGCAATCAGCCGCCCATCGAGATACAAGCGATAGCTGTCGTGGCCTTTGCAGTCGAAGCAGCGGTCGATGGCCATGTCGAGTTGATATTGTCCGGGAGCCGGTGGCACGAGAGCACCCGTCCAACGCACGGCGTAACGACGTGCAGGTACTTCGGATACGGGTGCAACCCGGTCCCAGTCGAAGTCGATGACAGGATCGAAACGGACGTGAGCCGGCGTTCCGGAGAAATCCAGCTCGGTGAAAAATTCAGCTTTGAGGCCTTGACTGGGCTCACCGTTGGCACCGCGCAACGCGGTGATGGGCACTGGCAGGGGTACCGCGTCCGCCAGTACTGAGCCCTGCGCATAGTCAACCTTCGCAGCCTCCCCAAATTCGCGCTGAATGCCGCCGAGCGGTGTAACGGGATCACGGGCTGTGCCGTGATAATTTCCCTCCAGTGTCTCCAACAGGTTCGCCGAGGGGCCGATCACGGCAATGCGCCGAACGCTTCGCGCCAGCGGCAGAGTCCGATCGGTGTTCTTCAAAAGCACAATGGATTCGCGGGCCGCACGCAACGCCAGCTCCGAATGGGCGGCCTCATCAACCGCGAGGTCGCGTTCGTCCGGCGGGTCGAACGCCCCAACGGCGAAACGTGCCGACAGCAGACGCCGCAGTGCTCTGTCGATATCAGGGGTGGTTGCGAGGCCTTTCTCGAGCGCGCGGCTGAGCGAACCGTAAGCGGGTCCGCAGTCCAAATCGGTTCCGGCCTTCAATGCCAGCGCCGATGACTGCGCATTGTCGGGGCGGTAGTGATGAAACGCCGTCATGTCGTCGATCGCATCGCAATCCGCGACAACGAAGCCGTTGAACCCCCAGTCTTCACGTAGACGCTGTTGCAACAGCGCTTCATTCGCGCATGCCGGAGTCCCCTCGATGGCGTTGTAAGCACACATCACGGAGCGCGCTCCGCCTTCCACGACCGCCGCACGGAATGCGGGGAGATAGGTGTCCTCGAAGTCGTGCGCGGACGGGCGCGCATTGAACCCATGCCGCAGGGGTTCGGGTCCGCTGTGGACTGCGAAATGCTTCGGTGTAGCGATAACCCTCGGATGCGACTGATCATTTCCCTGCAGGCCGCGTACGAACGATACGGCGAGCCGTCCCGCTAGAAAGGGATCCTCGCCGTAGGTTTCCTGTCCTCGTCCCCAGCGGGGATCGCGGAAAATGTTGATGTTGGGTGACCAGATCGTGAGTCCCGCGTAGCGCGTCCCCTTTTCCTGGGGCGCCAATGCGGCGAACTTCGCGCGCGCCTCGGAGGAGACCGCCACGCCGACCGCCTCCAGCAGTTGCGTATCCCACATTGCTGCGAGTCCTATCGCTTGTGGAAATACGGTTGCATGACCATTGCGCGCCACACCGTGCAGACCTTCGCTCCAATAGTCGTACGCAGGCACCCCGAGCCGGGAAATGGCCGGCGTGTTGTTCATCAGCTGAGCGACCTTTTCCTGGGTCGTCAGCCGGGAGAGCAGATCATCGGCGCGGGCCTGTGGTGAGGCGTGGGGGTCGCGCCACAGCGTCTGCCCTCTTGCGCCGGCTGCCGGCGCAAGCCAGAGGAAGACTGTAACGAGCAGAACCGCCAGCCGCCCCACGTTGGCTCTCACATCGCCCCCGCATTGGTATCAGAATGGTCTTATGATAGCGCTATCCAATATTTAATGTCAGCGCTATGATGCCGAGGCATGAACGAACAGGTCCTCGTCGGAAACGTACTGTCAGAAGGGGGCTGGCGTCACGGAAAACTCGGAATCAAACAGTGTCGCATCAGCTTCGTGCCGGATACTGCGGCAGATCCCAGTGCGAACAATGATGTTCTGATCATTCCCGGTTTCATCGACCTGCATGTCCACGGCGGTGGCGGCGTGGATGTGATGGAAAGCGGAGAGCCCTTCGAAACCTTGACGCGGATGCATGCCCGGCACGGGACCACATCGCTTCTGCCGACCACTATGACTGCACCGCGCGAGGAGACCGAGGCTGTACTGGCAAAACTCGGTCGCTACATCGCGTTGCCTCGCGCACCCTCCACGGCGCGTGTTCTGGGTGTCCATCTCGAAGGTCCTTACATCAACCGCGGGCGGCTCGGGTCGCAGCCGGATTTTGCGATCGCCGCGACCCTCGATCAGCTCGAGAGCGCTTGCGCACTGGCCCCCATCAGGGTCGTCACCCTCGCTCCGGAAATACCGGGGCACATCGAACTGGTGCGGTTTCTCGCCGCAAAAGGCATTCGCGTGCAGATCGGCCATACCTTGGCCACGTACGAGGAAGGTATTCAGGCGCTCGAGAACGGAGCAAGTGGCTTTACGCATCTATTCAACGCGATGACGCCGTTGAACCATCGCGCTCCCGGCATTGTGGGCGCCGCGCTGGCGCATGGGGATTATTGCGAGCTGATCCCGGATCTCGTGCACGTACATCCAGGTGCGCTCCGTGCCGCCTTGCGTGCAATTCCGAAAGCCTACTGCGTGAGTGATTCAACAGCGGGCGCCGGCATGCCCGATGGCGAGTATCGCCTGGGCCGGCAACGTGTTACGAAGACTCTCGGTTGCGTTCGGCTGGCCGATGGCACCCTGGCCGGCAGCACCCTGACCCTGGATCAGGCGTTGCGCAATCTCGTCGACATGGGCCTTTCGGTCGAGGATGCCTCCGCGCGGGTGTCACGCTATCCGGCGGACTACCTGGGATTGAAAGACCGCGGCCGAATCGAAACTGGCGCGTGGGCCGATCTCGTGGTGTTGGATCGACAACTACGGCCCCTCACAGTGTATGTCGAGGGAGAACCTGTGGATACCAATGGTCCGGCACCGCCGTCTTGACAAAATCGCCCTAATACCATCCTAATACCTTTGTCATGAGAAAGCTCGCATGGATTGCCCTGCTGCTCTGCATCCCGACCGCCTGGGCAAAGGCGTCCCCGCTGGGGATTCCCTCGCTGGCCCCCGCTGGGGGTTCCCTCGCTGACCGCTCGGTCGCTGGCCGCTCGGTCGCACTTTTCTATTTGATGGAGACCCCCAAGTCGATGCGCTCCTTCGTCGAGCACGTCGACAAGATCGACCTGCTGGTACCGACGTGGTACGGCGTCGACGGCCAGGGACTCGTGCAGGGCGAGCCGAATCCGTACGTGTTGCAGTTGGCGAGTCAGAAAAAGCTGCCGGTCATGCCGATCCTTTCGATGACTCAGGGCCGGGATGGCTTCCATCGCCTCCTGTTGGATGTGGAAGCCCAGAAGCGCGCGATCGATGCCCTGCTCGCGCAGGCGAAACAGCACCGGTTCATCGGCTATCAGTTCGATTTCGAGAACATCGCGTGGACTGATCGTGATGCGTTCAGCGCTTTCGCGCGACGCACGGCTGAGGCGATGCATGCGGGAGGTTTCCAGCTATCGATAGCCGTCGTGCCCAACGAACCGGGCCACGCGGGCCGCGGCGCGTTCTCGAAATGGATGTGGGAATACTGGCGCGGCGTGTATGACCTCAAAGCGCTAGGGGACTGCATGGATTTCGTCAGCTTGATGACCTACGACCAGCACACCCGCTGGACCACGCCAGGGCCGGTGGCCGGCTGGGGCTGGACGGTTGCACATCTGGATTACGCGCTAAAGGTCATTCCGAAAGAGAAGCTCTCAATCGGCATTCCGTTGTATGGGTATCACTGGTTCGCGGGCAATCCAGTCTCCGGTACAGAGGAGCGCTCCAACATCTCCGCTGACTACATCGACGCCGACGAGTCGATCCCGCTCGCCACGCAGTATGGCGCCCGAATCCAGTGGGACGCGCAGGACCACGAGGCGTTCTATTGGTTCTACCGCGACCAGATGCGCGAATGGGTGTGGATGCCGGACGCCCGCGCCTTTCACGACCGCTATGAGCTCACGAAACAGCGCGGCCTGCTAGGTTTCAGCTCCTGGGTACTCGGCGCGGAGGACCCCGCGATCTGGAACGAGCTCCCGCGCGCCAGCCACTGACAAGCCCACATCTGCGTCTCGCCATTGCCCACTCCACGCTGAGACGGCCAGGCCGGACAATTCCCATGCCTACTCGAAGAGAAGTCCTCAGCGCCGCCACCGGGTTCGCGGCATTGGCTGCAAAACCGGCTTGGTTGCGCGCGGTGACTCGAGGCACCGATCTTGAAAGTCGCCGCCCGCCGCTTTCCGAGCGCAAATTCACCAGCCGCGGTGTCGAGGAGGCGATCAAGCGGATCAAGCCATTGATCGGCGATCCGGAGCTGGCTTGGATGTTCGAAAATTGCTTGCCGAACACTCTCGATACGACCGTGTTCTTCTCACATCAGGAAGGCCGCCCTGATACCTATGTGATCACTGGCGATATCGACGCAATGTGGTTACGCGATTCCTCGGCGCAAGTATGGCCGTACCTCTGGCTTGCTCGCGACGACGAAGCTCTGCGCACCATGCTTGCCGGGTTGATTGGCAGGCAGGCCCAGTGTATCCAACTCGATCCGTACGCCAACGCCTACTGGCGTGACCTTGCGTCGACCGCCCGGCTGAAGTGGTCAGTAAACGACTCGACTGAAATGAAACCCGGAGTGGCCGAGCGCAAGTGGGAGATCGATTCGCTGTGTCACCCGGTCCGGCTTGCGCACGGGTTTTGGCGCAACACCGGCGATACCTCGCCGTTCGGGGAAGAATTCTGGAAAGCCATGCGGATCGTCGTGGAGACCTTTCGCGTGCAACAGCGAAAGAACGAGCCCGGCCCCTACCGCTTCCAACGACCGTCCGAGATCGCCACAGAAACACAATTTCTGGGAGGCTACGGCAATCCGACCCGCAAAGTAGGCCTGATCCACTCGATGTTTCGGCCCTCGGACGATGCCTGTCTATTTCCGTTCTTCATCCCGGGCAATCTGTTCGCCGCAGTCAGTCTGCGTCAGATTGCAACGATGGCCAACGCGATCGCGCACGATTCAACACTGGCTAACGACGCCGATGGCCTTGCACGGGAAGTGGAAACTGCCGCGCATCTCTTTGGAGTTATCCGCAATCGCGGATCGAACGTGTGGGCGTACGAGGTCGACGGTTACGGCACGCAACTGTTCATGGACGACGCCAATACACCGAATTTAATGTCGCTCGCCTATCTGGGTGTCTGCGACTACGACAACCCTCTGTACCGCCGCACACGCGCGGCGGTATGGAGCGCACGGAATCCATACTTCTTTCGCGGTGCCGCTGGCGAGGGCATTGGTAGTCCGCATTCCGGGCTTCGCATGATCTGGCCGATGTCGCAGCTCCTGCGCGCTTTGACCAGCCGCGACGATGCCGAGATAGTCGGTTGCCTGCGCGCCGTCAAGGCCACGCACGGCGGAACTGGCTTCATCCACGAATCCTTCGATCAAGACGATCCAACCCGTTACACACGCAGTTGGTTTGCCTGGGCGAACTCGTTGTTCGGGGAGCTGGTCGTGTGGCTCGCACAACGCAAGCCCGCGCTCCTGCGGAACATTTGATTCAACATCGAGCCACGAGAGTGGCCGGACGGCACGTGTTCCGATCCCTCGGCCTCGCTGATGCTGCCCGCCGCCGGACCAGTGACCGCGGCAGGCGTGCCCTGCTATGGCTGCTCGCGCTCGCTTGCGTACTTAGCACTGCTGAAGCACTGCCGGCACCATTGACCCTGAATGACGTGCTTGTCATCGCTCCGGCAGAGGCCGACACCCCGCAACGATCAGCCCTGACGCTGTTCGTCGATGAAGCGCGAAGACGCACGGGACAGCGCTGGCCAGTCCGCTTCGGCGCTCCCAACCACGACTCGACACGTCTGCGCCTCATCGCCGCTCGCGAAGATCAGCTAGTTGAGCTGCTCCCAGCGGCACTGAGAAAGAAGCTGCACGACTGCGAAGCCCTGAAGCGTGACGAAGGATACTCAATCCGGTCCGTGACAGACCGCAAACGCAAGTGGATCGTCGTGAGCGGCCACGACAACCGCGGCATGTTATACGGTCTGGGCTATCTGCTGCGCCACACCGACTGGAGCGGCGGGGGCGCGAAACTCGACGTTCCAACCGCCTGTGTAGCCCCTGCGCTCGCGGTACGCGGACATCAGCTTGGTTACCGCGCTAAGAACAACACTTACGACGGCTGGACGATCGCGCAGTTTGAGCAATACATACGCGATCTCGCCGTATTCGGCACAAACACCATCGAGCTGTTGCCCCCTCTCACCGACGATGCACCGGTGAGCCCACTGTTTCCACAGCCAGCGTTGCAAACCATGGTCGCCGTGTCAGGGCTCGTACGACAATACGGCTTGCGCTGCTCCGTTTTCTATCCCGCACTCGCCCACGACTACAATGATCCACTCACCGTGAGCCGCGAGCTTGACGCCTGGGAAAGCCTGCTTCGGCAGCTTCCACAAGTCGATGAGTTGTTTGTGCCGGGTGGAGACCCCGGACATACCCCGCCCGAAGTTTTGTTTGCATTCCTGGACAAGCTCGCTCCGCGCCTGCACCGAAATCACCCCAATGCGACGATCTGGGTTTCTGCGCAGGGGTTCGATGCGCAACAGCTCGCGACATTCTACCGCCTGGTTTCGTCGCCACCACGCTGGCTTGGCGGGGTCGTCTTCGGGCCCCAGTCGCGCGACCCGATTGAACAGCTGCGGACCCGCATACCCTCGAGCTTGCCGATACGGTTGTATCCCGATATTGCGCACACGAGCCACGCACAATTTCCGCTGCCACACTGGGATCCCGCGTTCGCGCTGACTTACGGCCGTGAGCCAATCAATCCCCTGCCTGCCGCGCAGGTACGGATTTTCCGGCATTTCGTACCCGATATTCAGGGCTTCGTCACGTATTCCGAGGGCGTCAACGACGATGTCAACAAGTTCGTCTGGACTGCTCTCGGTGTCGAGCCGGGCACAGACGTCAACACCGTGCTCACCGACTATGCGCGGTGGTTTGCGAGCCGCGAGCTCGGTACCCGGCTTGCTTATCGCTTTGCGAGAGGGCTGGCGGCGCTCGAACGCAACTGGGTCGGTCCCCTCGAGGACAATTCCAACATCGGGACAACACTGAAGTCGTTTCGCGAGATCGAGACGCGCACGCCGCAGGCAGCTCGACACAATTGGCGCGTGCAGCTCGCGCTGTATCGCGCGTGGTTCGACGCTTATGAACAAAGTCGTGCACACGAAGAACGTGAGCAAGAGAATGAGGCGCTGCGGCGTCTCGCCAAGGCGACCCGAATCGGAAGCCTGATCGCGCTAGCCGCCGCTGAGAGCGCGCTGCTTCCGAGAACCGATCACCGAGCGGCCATGCGTGTTCACATCGAGGAGTTGGCCGGAGCGCTGTTCGAATCGATCCGCATGCAGCTCAGCGTGTCCCATTACGGTGCTTCCGCCGTCGATCGCGGTGCCACCCTGGATACGATTGATGTGTCGCTGAACGACCATGCCTGGCTCGAGCGTCGCTTCCACGAGATCCGCTCGCTGCCCGAGGAGTCGCAGCGACTTGGGGCAATCAGTGCCTTATTGAACTATGAGAGACCGGTAGCAGGAGCGTGCTATGACGATCTCGGCGAGCCGGGCCACGAACCACATCTGACGCGCCGTAATGATCTTGCGAACGACCCGGACCTGCGGCAAGAACCACACGACGGCGTCGCAGACACGACACCAGACAGCGGGTGGCGCCGTTCCTGGGTTACGTATTCCGGCGCGTTATACGACGAGCCGTTGGTCCTTTCGTACAACAACCTCAATCCGGCAGCGCACTATCGTCTGCGTGTAACTTACGCCGGTGAGGACTACGCGCTGCCGATGAGACTCGTTGCCAATGATCGCTTCGAGATCCATCCACCCCGCAGCCGCCACACCAACCCGGAAGCCGTGGAGCTCGACATTCCCGCAGCGGCGACGGCTACCGGTAGGTTAAAGCTGGCCTGGACACGCCCCGCCGGCGCCGGCGGAAGCGGTCGCGGCGCGCAGGTCGCGGAAGTGTGGCTGCTGCCATCGAAGGACACGCGGGGCTGCCAATTGGACGATTGAAGAGGGAATGCAGCGCAATAACGGACCCATCGGCTCGGCTGGCCGGGACAGGCATCGGGTAGATGCTGCTGCCAACCGGCCAGCCTTGCCTGACAGTGACTGGCTAGTTCGTCGCAGTCATGAACGCGACGTTGGAGGGCTGAGGCAGCGACAGCGTTTCCGCCGTCGTCGTCAGCATGCCTGTGAAGGGGTCCACTGCGAATTCGGATATGGAATTCGAAGTGTTCATCGCGACCAACAGCCAGCGGCCAGTGGGATCGAGAGCGAAGTCCCAGGGTGTCACTCCCGGACACGGGATGACTTGGATCAGCTGCAGCGTTCCGGTCCAAACGTTGATTGAATAGACCTCCATGGAATTGCTGCCCCGATTCGCGGCGTAGAGGAAGCGCCCATCGCGACTGATCTGGATTTGCGACGCGCTCTTCACGCCCGTGTACGTCGGGTCAGCCAGGGCCAACGTCTGTACGAGCTGCAGACAGCCGGACCAGGCATCCCATCGATACGAAGACACCGATGACGCAAGCTCGCTTACGATGAACATGTAAGGGGCATAAGGATGAAACACTGGATGCCGTGGGCCGGACCCCGCCGGGACAGAAATATAGGGCGTCGTGGTGGGGACCAATTGGTCGGCGTAGGTATCGATCCGGTAAGTAAAAATCCGATCGGCGCCAAAATCATTGGCGATCAGAAAGCGCTTCGTTGGATCAACGGCAACGCCATGCGCGTGCGGAGCAGTCTGGCGAGGATTCGGGCCAGTGCCGTATTGCTGCTGCACTGACAGCAATGTGTCGAGGCTGCCATCTCGCGTGGTGGACAACCAGCTTACCTGGCCGCTGCCGAAATGCGCGACGAACACCGACTTCAGGTATGCATCGACAGCCAGATGCGTCGCTCCTATGCCTCCGGTCAGCGCGCTGTTCTTGAGGGTCAAAGCGCCCGTTTTCCGGTTCACTGCGAGACTGAATAGGGTCGATGGGGTCGTGGTACCCGGATCGCTGGCGGCATACAGAACAGGAAGCGTCGGATGGGGAGCCAGCCAGGTAGCCCGGTTAATATCTGACACGACCCCGACAGGCGTCAGATGCCCGTTCGAGTCCAGGCTCGCGGCAACAATGCCCGTCCCCGCTCCCGTGGCACGGGTGCCGAAGTACACCCAGGAGGAGCTTCCACACGAACCGCCAAAGCATGCCAGTGAATCAGCGTCATCGTCCGCAAACGCGGGAAGAACCGCGAATGCACAGCACAGCCATATTAACTTTATGAGACGGCGAAACATTGATGAACTCCCTTATATCGACAGCTGAGCTATTTGGCATCGGAAGCGCGCGAGGCCGGAATTAGATTTGGGTGCCGACCTATAAGATTCTGTCCAAGTGTGATCAATTTCCGACCGGACGCCCGGGAGACTCACCAGGCCGTCTGGGTGCGGAAGAACTTTTTCCAGAACTCGAAGCGGGCGCTGTCGGCGATCGGCATCGTCCCGAATCGATCACCGAGCTCCATCACCACCGGGGACTCAGGATCGAAGGGCTGCCACCCGGGCACACCCTTGCCGTTCGGGCTTCCGTTGGCCGCGAAGTTCGCCCACAACGAGGCCATGGTGTCCGCGATCCTCCGGTCCTCCGGGGTCCAGGGCCGGTCCGCATCGAGATTGTTGAACACGTAGCTGATTTCCGACCCGTGGTAGGCGCCCCGGGTGTCGTGATCAGGTCCCGGTGGCCTGTGCGTCCAGAAGTACAGGAACACGGGGCTCTTGGCGGATCGCTTCCACTCCGTAGCCCAGAGGAAAGTTGACACGCGCGAGTTGTCGCGAACGGCAGCGTTGTTTGCGAGGGCTGCCTCCTGGTCAGTAGAGGCGGGATACAGCTTTAGAAATTCGCCCGATAGTGGGCCGAATTTCCGCTTCGCGGCACTCAGAAACTCTTCCAACGTGACATTCGGGTGGGGCGAGCCGGCGCCAACTCTGTGAGTGTTGGTTTGCTCCCGCAGATGTGCGAAGGCGGTCTCGGGCACTGCACCGCTCTCATCCAGGTTGTTACCCGCGATGAACGGCACATCGTTCTGCAAGCCCCTGGCATGCGTCTCACTGTAGTTCAGAGGAATCACCCAGCCATCGACGACCGGGCGGAACAATGGCGGTTTTGCGCTGCTGCCCGTATCGACATCCTCGTCGTAGACGTTGCCGCCCACAATCAGCTGCTGCCAAGGCGTGGCGCGCAACTCTTTCAGGGAGTGTGCACCGTGCGCCTGGGCGAACCTGACGCCGGCATTTTCGGCGCTTTTCAAGGGCCGCCACGAAGTCGACAGGTAGCGCAGTTCCGGATCTCGCGGATAGCGCGCGTGGCTCTCGGCGATGCCTCGGTGGAACAAGCCCTTGGCCAACGGAGAGTCGGCCAGGAAGCCCACGGAGCCCGCGCCCGCCGACTGCCCGGCGATGGTCACGCGGCCGGGATCGCCGCCAAAGGCAGCGATGTTTTCATGCACCCACTGCAGCGCCGCGATCTGATCGAGCACTCCGTAATTGCCCGAGGCGTTGTGCCCGGACTCCTTGCTCAATTCAGGGGTCGCGAGAAACCCCAGTGCGCCCAGCCTGTAATTGAACGTCACGACGACCAGGCCCTTGCTCGCCAGGCCCTCGCCGTCAAACTGCGGACTCGAGCCGGCCCCACCACTGAACCCGCCGCCGTAGATCCAAACAAAAACCGGGCGCTTCTCGGTGGCGGAGGCCGCTCCCGACCAGACATTCAGGAACAGGCAATCCTCGCTCATTGAGCCTGAGTCGCCGGATTGCGGACAGATGCTGCCGGCATGGTCAGCCGCGTGCACACCGTGCCAGGAAATCGGTGGCTGCGGTGGCCGCCATCGCAGCTCGCCGACCGGAGGCGCGGCGAAGGCAATCCCCTTGTAAACAGTAATTGAAGGATCCCGGGCCGGCACCCCGGATACCAGGCCAGCCTGGGTGCGCACAGGCCCATGCATTGCGGCCATGACCGCACTTGAATCCAGCACCAGTGACGTTATCGCGAGGATGGCCAACCTGACGGCGAGCACGAATCTGCTCACAGCGCTGCTCGTGTCAGCCTCCATTGCCAAAGGATTCATCACCAGGCCTCCTGGGCTTGAAAGAAGCGGCGCCAAAAGTTCACCTTGACCTCATCCGCCACTGCGATTGGCCCGAAATGATCGCCCAGTTCCATGACCTGCGGGGCCCTGGGGTCGAACGCGGGCCAGTGGGGCAGACCCTGGCCATTGGGATTTCCGGTAGCCGCGTAATGGGCCCAGTAGGAAGACATGATATCGGCAATCTTCCGGTCCTCGTCGGTCCAGGGCTTGTCTGTGGCATAGAGATTGTTGAAGACGTAGTTGATTTCCGATCCATGATAGGCGCCACGCCTGTCGTGATCCGGTCCCGGCGGCGCGTGCGTCCAGAAATACGTGTACACCGGAGTCTTGTTTACCCTCCTCCACTCCGTGGCCCAGAGGGAGGTGGACACGCGCGAGTTGTCACGAATCGCGGCGTTGTTGGCACGGGCGGCCTCTTCGTCCGTCGACGCGGGATACAGCTTCAGGAACTCGCCCGTCATTGGGCCGAACTTGCGGTTCGCCGCGCTCAAATAATCTTTCAACATGACATTGGGATTGGGCGAGCCCGGCGTGATTTCGGGACGCGGCACGTCCGACGACCTTAACATCGTGAAGGCGGTCTCGGGTACCGCGCCACCTTCGTCGAGATTGTTGCCGGCCACGAACGTCACACGGTTGTGAGTAGACCTGCCGAACGTCTGGATGTAGTTCCGAGGAACAACCCACCCATCAATCACCGGGCGGAACAACGGCGGCCTGGCGCTACTGCCCGTATAGACATCCACGTCAGGAACGTCGCTGCCCGCGATCAACTGCTGCCACTGCATGGCGCGCAACTCTTTCAGCGAGTGAGCGCCATGCGCCTCGGCATACTTCGCGCCCGCCTCCTCCGCGCCTTTCAATGGGCGCCAGGATAGCGACAGGTAGCGCAGCTCCAAGTCTCGCGGATAGCGCACCTGGCTCTCGGCGAGAACTCTCTGGAATAAGCCCTTTGCGAGCGGCGACATGGATAGAAAGCCGACGGACCCCGCGCCTGCCGAATGGCCGAAGATGGTCACCCGCCCAGGATCACCGCCGAATGCCGCAATGTTCTTCTGGACCCATTCGAGGGCTGCGATCTGATCAAGCAGGCCATAGTTGCCCGAGGCGTGGTGTCCGGACTCCTGGCTCAACTCGGGCGTGGCCAGAAAGCCGAGCGCTCCGAGCCGGTAATTGATTGTCACCAGGATCACGCCCTTGCGCGCCAGTCCTTCACCATCGTGAAGGGGGTCTGAACCCGAGCCCACAATGAAGCCGCCGCCGTGGAACCAAACGAGCACCGGACGCCGCTCGGATGTGGAGGAGGCACCCGTCCACACGTTGAGAAACAAACAATCCTCACTCATTGATTCGGCCGAGTGGCGCGGCGTTGGACAGATGCTGCCGAATCGGTCGGCCTTGCGTACGCCCTGCCATGGGACCGGCGGCTGCGGCGGGCGCCAGCGCAACTCGCCGACGGGAGGCGCAGCGAAACGGACGCCTTTGTAGACCGCAATCGACGGATCCCGGCCCGGACTGCCGGAGAGTAAACCCGCTTCAGTCCGCACCGGTTCGGTCATTGCCGCCACAACCTGCGGCCCGCCAATCAACGCCACTGCCAGAACGACCATCCGGCAGATGCCGCCACGTGCCACGGCAGATCCGCTCAATGGCGGAAACGAACGCCCAACGTGAAGTAACGGCCGACGGGATCATCACCCAACGCGAAACCACCGAACACGCCGATGTTGCCGTTGGACTGGGCGCCCGCGGCAGGGGGCGGCTGCTTGTCGAACAGGTTCTGAACGTTGAAGAAGACCTGGAGGTCGCCCATGTTGCCGCCCATCTGATATGCCAGATTGAGGTTGGTGTACGCCACGGACGGAATCACCGGCTGTGAGAAGACCTGCGTGGGATCCCCGCTCCACTTGAGCTTGCTGCGCCAGCGTTCCATTACGTCTACCGCGAAGTTGCCCACCTTGTAGTTCGCCAACAACGTGGTGCGCACCTTCGGGCTCGCCTGGAGAGCGTTTGCGCCGAAGGCGACACCGCCCATGTCGACCGTGGTCAGCCCGGGCTGAATATAGAGAATGTGAGGCTGGTAGGTCGCCAAGCCACGCAGCGCCAGCGGACGACCGAGGAGCGCGGTCTCATAGTTCATCTCGAGGTCCGCACCATACGTCTTGGTATTGGCGATATTGATCACCGTGGTGGTCCAGCTTGTCACGGCATTGGCAGCGGACTTGTCGGTGTAATTCAATGGACGTGTCTGCAACGCACAGTACGGTGATGTGCCCCCGCTCGAGTAGCAAGCTTGCTGAATCGTGGGGTTCGTGCCCTGAATGTTGGTGATCGCGTTGCTTACGTCGATATGGAACGAATCGACCGCAATGCTGAAGCGCGGAATCCACGTTGGCTCATAAACGAATCCGGCGGTGACAGTGTTGCCGATCTCCGCCTTCAAGTTCGGATTGCCGACCGCTGTCACCGTCACGTTCGGGCTCTGACGGGTGAGCAGATCCGTGAAGGTACCCGTTGTCGCCGTCTGTGGCTGGAACAAGTCATTGAGGTTCGGCGCACGGATATCCCGTGATCGGGTGCCGCGCAACTTAAACTGGTCGGTCACATGCCAATCCAGACCGATCTTCCAGCTCAAGTAGCTTCCGCTGGTATCGTAGTCGGTGTAGCGCACCGCACCGTTGAAGGCCACATCCTTGGCGAACGGAACGTCCTCGAGAAGCGGCAGATCGACTTCAAACGCGCCTTCGGACACCTTTTGGCTGACTGGCGAGCGATTCGCCAAGGTCGCATCCATCCACAGCAGCGAGTTGGAGGTGCAGTTGTAAATCAGACCGGTGCAGTTCGCCTTATCGCCGGGCTGGGCATTGCTCAGCGCGTCGTAACTCAGGCGGCGCCATTCGCCCGACACCGCCATGGTGGCCGGGCCGGCCCATGTATGGAACGGCGCGCCAGTTACGCTCGCGGTCACATCGTCCATCTTCGTGCGGGCGGTAAACTCGGTGCGCTGCAGAACATAGTCCATCGCTGCCTGGCTGACCGAAGTAGGCCCGAATGCATTCAAAGGTTCGCAGCCCGGGTAGAGTCCGGGGTTGGTCACAGTCACGCGGCAAACGGTCTGTCCGGTAGCGGGACTTACAACGGAATCCAGCGCAGCCCACAAGTTCTGGTTGTTGATATTGGCGTTATTCCGGGTGTTCAGCCTTACTGCGCTGTGCGTGAACGACAGATCCCATTTATAGTCCCCGGCGAGCTGGCCGCTGAGGCCACCGTTGACGAAGTACTGATCTTCGTGCGAATCCGTGCCGATGCGCGGCAGGTCAGCGAACAGCCGGCTGAATTTGAACGAGGTGGCCCCCGCGAGCTGCGACTGGTATGTCGGCGCCAGGTACGCATTCTGAGCGCTCATCGTGACGTTGATGAGCTGGTCGTATGCTCCGTAATTCAAGGTGTGATTCGCCGTGCCCGCGAGCGTCAAATAACCGTGCACGGTATCGGTAAAGTCGTAGTCCATCCGGCCGAACAACTGGTGGGATCTCAACATCCCCGTCAAGGACCCGTTGTAGTAACCGCCGTCTCCGCCGCTTTCATACGTGATGGGTGGAGTGGTAGTGGCCGGCGCCCCGTGCACGAACGGGGTGAGAACGCCGTCCGTTGCAAACTGCCGATCCGCGAGCGGACCCGAGTTGATGCGGCCGCCGAAGTTGGTGGTGGCGAAGCGTGAATTGTCGACGAGATGGAAGGGATCCGCCGTAGTACCGAGGCCCTGCACGGTCCATTCATGTTTGCCCCAGTCGCGCGCCCTTCTGTCCAGGATGCCCGGATCGCCACGGTACTGATAGCTGGCCTCGAAATGACCGCGGTCCCCGAACAGCTTCGTGCCGAAAGCCGCGCCGCCGTCCCAGGTGTTGTCATCGCCGCGCTGCGAGATACCGCTCTGCAGGTTGAACTTGACTCCTTCGAACTTCGTGTCGGTGATGAAGTTGACAACGCCGCTGATGGCATCGGACCCGTAGACGGCGGAAACGCCACCGGTCACCGTATCGACGCGCTTGAGCAGCATCTGCGGGATCATGTCCACGTCAATCAGACCGTCCTGCGTCGTCGGCGGCACACGGTGCCCGTCGAACAGAACGAGCGTTCGGGTAAAGCCGATGCCGCGCAGATTCATCACGTTCGCCGCATTGTTGGTCAGACCCGTGCCCGGATTACCGGCGGCAACGCGCGATCCGCCAAATACCGGCAGGATGTTGAGAGCTTCGGCAACTGTGGTTGGCTGAACCGCTGCGAGTTGATCCGTATTGACGACGGTCAAAGGCGTCGGACTGTTGTTTCCGTTCGAAATGACGCGCGATCCCGTAACAACGACCTCACTCAGCTCGTCGCTCGCCGTTGTTTGTGCTGCCGCGTCCGAGGCAAATCCGAACGCGCTGACGCCTAAGAGCACTAGCGCACAGTTGCTGAATGGCAATTCCACAGTCCCTGACCCCCCTAACGTATAGGCGCACTTACGCGTTTGCGCCGCATCTGGTACCCCATACTGATGGATTGGCCCGGGCGGACTTAATTACTTTTAGGTCCTGAAATATAAATTTCTGTACAGGTCAGCCCCGCGGGACGTGCGTTTGGTTAGTTGGCGGCATAGGCTTATGTCGTGGACGCAAACCCTTTATTGCACGGAACTGACTCGAGGCAGACCATGAAAACCCGGCTCACAATGGCCCTCGTAGTCGCTCTTGTGAGCGCGACCGCGACTTTCGCTGAACAGCCGCCGCCCACGATGGGGCACGCCGAAAGGCTCACCTTGGCTGCAATCCCGGCAAAAGCAGGCGCCAGGCTCACCGTCGGCAGTCCTTCGTTCAAGGACGGTGACTACATTCCGTTGGAGAACACGCAATATGGTAGGAATGTATTCCCGGGCCTGGTCTGGACCGGGGGTCCCAAGGGAACCCGGTCTTATGTGGTGATCATGCAGGGCGAGAGCCTGGGAGGTACGGGCACCAGCATCCATCTCACCCTCTTCAACGTGCCAGTGAATGTAACCAAGCTCGACGTTGGCATGGCCACACCTCCGAGCGGTGCGACGTACGGTCCTAACGTGCATGGCTTGAACCAGCCCTATGCCGGCCCGCACGCGCATACCACGGCAACGCAACGCTATCACTTGCAGGTGTTCGCGCTGGACACCGTCATTGCGTCTGACCCGAACCTGAGCTTCGAAGCGGTGGAATCCGCCCTGACGGGTCACGTACTGGCCAGCGGCGAGCTGGTGGGCTTGTCCGCCAAGGATCACGGCAGTCCGAACCCGAACGGGTAGCTTCCATGACTGACTGCAGGCCGATTTCCCGACGACAAATACTCCACGCGGCGTGCCTGACAGCCTCAACAATGGCCGCGCGCGGCACCATCGCAGCGACCGCCACTGAGCCGGTCGACATTGTGATGACGCAGGGCATCTTGGGATTGACCGTGCATGAAATCGCTCGCGCACAGGGCTTTTTCGATGAATTCAACATCCAGCCGAGAGTGCTGCAGGTATCCGATGGTGCGAAGTGCGTCGCCGCGCTGATAAGTGGCTCGGCGCAGATCTGCGCGCGGTCAGGCTTCAATCAGCTCACTCCCGCAATTGAAAGGGGCGCCAGGATCAAGATCCTCGCCGGAGCGTTGAACCTGCCCTCGCTCGCGATGTATTCGGCCAAGACGGACATCAGGAAGGTGTCCGATCTCGAGGGCAAGGTCATCGGCATCGGCTCGGTCGGCTCGGTGTTGCATCAGATGACGGTGGTTCTGCTCAGGAAGAAAGGCATCGATGTCGGCAAAGTCAGATTCCGGAACGTCGGCAGCAACGCGGAAGTTCTGAAGTCCGTGATCGCCAAGACCGTGGATGGTGGCTTGTCGGACGTGGACGTCATCGACAGCCAACAGAAATTGGGCATGCACGTATTGCCGGACGGCATGCTCTGGAAGGAGATTCCTGAGTACACCAACCAGGGAACCTATGCATCCGATGAGGCGATACACCGGAATCGTCAGGCGCTCGTACGTGTGCTCGCCGCCTACGCAAAGGCTTATCGTTTCGTGTCGGGACCCGGTTCCAAATCCGCCTATATCCTGGCGAGACGGAAAGTCACTGGCAATGCCGACGAGGCGCCGGCGATCACGCAGTGGAACTGGATTCAGCAGAATCAGCCGTACGCGGTCAATCTCGTGCTGTCAGATACACAGATGAATATCGTTCAGAAGCTGAACATTGACTTCAAGGTACAACGCAGCGTGCTGCCAGTGGCATCCATTGCGGATATGTCCCTGGCCAAGGACGCACTGAAACTGTTGAAATGAGCTATTTGGTCAGGGCCGACCGCAGAGACTGTTGAACGCTTGGGATTGCGCCGGTGCGCCTGAGCACTTTGGCCGGCATCAGCGAGCCGACGACCTGCGTATGAATCAGGTCGATGAAATTGGCCTGAAGCTGGGTGGGCAGCCAATTCTCACGCATGGTGAGGCCGATCCAGGGAACCGGTTTGATTGGCCCGAAAGGCACCGCGGTCAATGCATCCTCTTCGTAGATCAGCTCGTACGAGGTGAGCAGCGTGAGGCGATTGCTCTGCGACAGCAGCAGCCGGATCGTCGGCAGGGAGCACGTTTCGATGCGCGCGTGGGGCCGTCGCCGCCCGGCAAAGAGTTTGTCGAAGCGGGTCCGCCGGGTAGCGCCGGGCGTGCCGATGATCCAGTCATAATCGGCGAGATCCTCGAGAGTGACCTCCCTCTTCTCATTGAGCGGATGCCCATGCCGCGCAACCACGACATAGGGTGTCTCAGCGAGAGCGTGATGGACGAGTCCCTCTGACACGGACTCCCTGAGCAGGCCAATCACCACATCCACGTCGCCGGTACGCAGATATCGCAGCATATCGTCGGTATTCCCGTTCAATATCCGCACGTTGGCATTCGGATAGGCCGACACAAACTGATTGATGACCGAGGCAAGCATCACGCTCCCCGCGAGCAGCATCGCGCCGATCACGATCTCGCCGCCAATATTGCCGCGAGCAGCCTCCACTTCATCGATACCCCACTCGATCTCACGCAGTGCCAGTTTCACTTTGCGCGCGAATTCCGCGGCCGCCGGGGTTGCCACGATTCCCGATGCTGTTTGGGCATACAGGGGCGTCCGCAGGTTTCTCTCCAGATCGCGAGCGGCCCGCTGCAAGGAGGTTTGCGACACGCCAAGGGCGTGCGCCGCATGTACGAATGAGCCATTTTCGACAATCGAAATCAGGCTGCGAATATGTGTTTTTGAAATGCGGCCCGCGATGCGGGCCACTGGGATTGGTTGGCTGGGAACGCCGAGACCGACCAGCGCCTGCTCGAATTGAGCGAACAACCTCTGTGTGCGCCGGTGAAAAATGATCCCGAATTCGTTCAGATAACTTCCGCTCGCACGGCGCTCCAGCAACGCCACCCCCATCTGCTCTTCCAGCTTCGCGATGGCCTGGGTGACGGCTGGCTGGGAGAGATGACATTCCTCCGACGCCCGTCGCACACCGTGCAGCTGGCCGACGCTGTCGAACACTTTGAGGTGACGGATGCTCGTGGAGAATTCCGGCCGCTGCAGATTTGAGTCAGTCATTCCGATCCACCCGGGCCAGCATGGCAGAAGATGCCATGCTGTATAGCGCTTGCCATCGGGAGCGTCAATTAAGTACGAGCAGGGTCGTCCTTCAGCCTGAAAGCGGGCGTCAGCTGATTGGGGTTGACGCGCAACTCCAGAAGTGCGGGCCGCCCGGCGGCGGCGGCCCTGAGATAGGCCTGCGGGAAGCTGGCCATGAATTTGACTCTTTCCGCAAATGCGCCATAGCTCTGCGCCAACGCGACAAAATCAGGGTTGAGAATGTCAGTCGCGATCACGCGGCCCGGATAGCGGCGCTCTTGATGCATACGGATAGTCCCGTAGGTGCCGTTGTTGACCACGATGATGACGAGGTTGGCGTGGTGCTGGACCGCGGTTGCGATCTCCTGCGCATACATCGAGAAACAACCATCCCCGGCGAATGCCACAACCTCCCGGTCGGGATAACGTAGCTTGGCGGCAATTGCGGCAGGCACGCCGTATCCCATCGCGCCACTGGTGGGCGCCAGCTCGGTGCGCGGTTGCCGATAGCGAAAGTATCGATGCACCCACACCGTGTAATTTCCCGCACCGTTCGCAATAATGGCGTCGTCCTTCAGATGGTCGTCCAACCATGCAACTACGGCTGCGAGATCGACACACTTGTCGGCCGATGGTGATGGCGTGCTGAATTTGACATACGCTTCACGCGCTTCCCGCAGCCAAGCGGTACGTTTTTCGCCGCCGACCCTGGCACTCGTGGACGTAGCAATCTCGGACAAGGCAGTGCCGAACTCGGACAGTCCGCAGGCAATGGCCAATGCAGGTTGATAGACGCGGCCCAGCTCGTTGGGATCCGGATGAACATGAATCAGGGACTGCCGCGGCACGGGTGGCGTCAACGTTGAATAACCATTGGTCGTGACTTCCCCGAGACGCGAGCCGATGGCTACCACCAAGTCCGCAGCCTTCAGGCGTTCGGTGAGGCTGGGGTCGGCACCGAGGCTGAGGTGGCCGCAGTAATTCTCGTGGCGATTGTCGATGAGATCCTGGCGGCGGAAGCTCGATACCAACGGCAGGTTGTTTTTCTGGGCGAAATACAGCAAGCCCCTGCAACCAGCTTGATTCCAGCCAGTGCCGCCAACTACGAGCATAGGCCGCGACGCGCTCTCGAGCATGGATACGAAAGTTTCCAAGTCCGCAGCGCGCGGTGCCGCACCAGCAGCTGTGATGGGTTTCGCGTAGATCGGCGCGGAGATGGCGTCCGAGAGCATATCCTCGGGCAGCGACAGCACGACCGGACCTGCCCGGCCCGACATCGCCACCCGAAACGCGCGCGCGATGTACTCAGGAATCCGCGCGGCATCATCGATTTCGGCGGCCCATTTGGCCAGCGGTGCAAACATTGCACGGTAATCGACTTCCTGGAATCCCTCCCGGTCACGTGCATGTCGCGCGACCTGGCCGATGAATAGGATCATCGGCGTAGAGTCCTGGAAAGCCGTGTGCACGCCAATCGCGGCGTGCGTAGCGCCCGGCCCGCGCGTCACGAAACAGATGCCCGGCCTACCGGTCAGCTTGCCGTCTGCCTCCGCCATGTTGGCAGCAGCGCCTTCGTGTCGCGCGCTGACGGTCGCAATTTCGGGAACATCATGCAGCGCATCCAACACCGGCAGATAGCTTTCGCCCGGCACGCAATAGACGCGATCCACGCCCTGACTGCGCAGCGCCTCAACCAGGATCTGCCCGCCCGTGACCGTTGGCACCTCCGGCCTATTTTCAGATATTGAGGTTGGCGGTCGTGTCATCAAACAGCTCATCGACACTGAGACGGCGTGGAATGATCTTCTGCTCGAAAGACCACTCGATAGCCATTTCCAGCCCTTTGCGATTCGCTTCCAAACCAAGCGGAGGAATCGGCGCAGTGATCGAGGCGGGCGCGGCGGCACGACTCTCGGCGATCATGCGGGCCAGTTCCCGTACAACATCGGGACGCTTCTTTGCGATGTCCTCGTGAACCACGAACAGATGATTGATGGGAATGACGCCTTCGCGCTGATACCACTCCTGTGCGGCTACCTGCGCGTCCGGCACCAACGTGCGCACACGCGGATCCTTCGGCATGTCGTTACCAAGAATGGCGGCCGCGACCTCGCCGTCGAGCATCATCTGGTCGATCTTCTTGCCTGGGGGGATTCGCTTGCAGTTCGGCGGATCCCGATACTCGGTCAGATGCGACTCATCAACGGTCAGCCAGGTGACTTTGTCGAGATCGACACCATACTCATGCTGCAGAACGCCACGCACCCACAGGCCCGTGGTCTGTGCGTAGGTGCGTACGCCGACCATTCGCCCCTCGATGTCCTTCGGGTTCAGATGGCCGTGCTCGATGTTGAAGCCTATACAATGATGCTGGAACCGCCCGGAGACCGGCGTGGGCAACAACACAAACGGCTTGCCGTACGCTCTCGCCTGCAAATAAGTGATGATGGCCATCTCGCCCGCGTCGAAGGCATTTTCGCGCAGCATGGCTTTGAAGCCATCGTGCGCAAGCTTCGGGCCACAACAGTTCAAACGCACGATGGGGGAAGTGACACGCCCATCCTTCAGGGCCATCGTCACGGGATAATCTGCCAGATTCGTTCGCAGCTCGAGCATGCTGGCGCCAGAGGTTTGCATGCACCGACATTGCGCCGCCCGGCAGGGAGTGTCTAATCCAAACCGGGTGTGGGGCTATAAATATTGAGTCAATCGCGTGCTCGCCAGGGCGCGAACATCTCCTCGACCCTGCGTACCAACGTCGTCAGTGACACCCCCAGGAGCATGAGAATCAATATCGGAACGAACATGGAAGCCGTGTCGTATTGGTTCCCATATTTGACGATCAGCGCGCCCAGACCGGTGATGGCCGTGAAGAATTCCGCAGCGACCATGCCGATGATCGCGCGTCCGATACCTAGCCGCAGGCCCGTCATGATGTACGGCAACACCGCCGGCAGGATGATCTTCATGAACACCTGCCGCTCATTGGCGGCGAACGCAGCCCCGACGTCGATCAGCGCGCTCGGCACGTTGCGAACACCCGACGCCGTATTGATGAGCACGGGGAACACCGCAAGAATCGTCACAATAAACAGTTTGGCGGCATCGCCGAGGCCGAACCACAGAATGACCAGCGGAATGATCGCAATCAAGGGTGTGGCGTAGAGCGCGTTCACGATCCAGTCGGTCGCAGCGTCAACGTATCGATAGCGGCCGATCAACAGCCCGCCCAGGATGCCGATGAGGGAGGCGGTAACAAAGCCGGTCAACAACGTCAGCATACTGCTCTTGAGCGCTTCGAGCAGCTCGCCACTCGCCACGAGTGCAACACTCGCCCTTGCGATAGCGCTTGGATACGACATGAAGAGCGGATTGATTTGACGGCCCAATATCTCCCAAGCACCCAACACGACCACGATCGATACGAGCCGGACGATCCAGGTCCTGCTGCGCGAGCGCGGCGGCGGGTTCAAATCTTCAACGCCCCCCTCCTCCATGATTACGCTGCCTCTTGGGTCGTCATACGGATCAACGACCACATCTCGCGACGGATTTCCTGAAACCGGGCGTCGACGCGCAGCTGCGCCAGCTCCGGTCGCGGATGCTCGAAAGGAACTTCGATAATGCGCTTGATTCGGCCCGGCCGGGCCGCGAGCACCACTATCCGGTCACTGAGGTAGAGGGCCTCATCCAGATCATGGGTCACGAACAGAGTCGTTTTTTAGGTGTGTTCATGAATCCGCATCAGCTGCGTCTGCAGCACTTCCCGGGTCTGCGCGTCGAGCGCGCTGAAGGGCTCGTCCATGAGCAGGATCGCCGGATCGATCGCCAGCGCGCGCGCCAAGCCGATACGCTGCTGCATGCCACCGGAGAGCTCATGGGGATACAGCTGCGCCGCAGACCCAAGGCCAACCAACTCGAGCAGCGCCGCAGCGCGTTGAGTGCGGTCTGCCTTGGGTTTTCCTTGCAGCTCCAGGCCGAACTCAACGTTCTGCCGGGCCGTGCGCCACGGCAGTAAGCTTGCTTGCTGGAATACGAAGCCGCGATCGCGGCCAGGCGTCTTGACGACGGTGCCGTCCACCACGATGGACCCGGAGTCGAGGCGAATCAGTCCCTGGATAATCCGCAGAAGCGTTGTCTTGCCGCAGCCGCTCTCGCCGATGAGCGAGACAATCTCGCCCTGGCGCACATCGAAGCTGATATTGCCCAGTACTTGCAGCACTCGATCCTTGTCAGCAGCGTCACCACCCACCCCGGCGCGCAGACGGAGCGCCTTACGAACGTTTCGAACACTCAATTTGACAACATCATGTGCCATTTTTCCAAGCCAACGCCGGATATAGACGCCGGCGTTCATTATCCATCATTATTCAAATCCACCCACCACGGCCGGGCAGAGAACTTATATCCCAAGGTCAGTTTCTGATTGCGCTACCGCAGGCCAATCTGGGCATTGTCGCAGTCAGCTGCTGTTGAGCGATTCATTCTCGGAGTGACCCCTTGGCTGGCAAAGTTCATCTCAAGATCGCTGTGGCCGACTATCCACACACCGCTGCCGTGAGAAACGGCTCCATCCCCATCGAGGGGGTCGAGGCCGAAATCATCACGGTCCAGCCACAGATAGCGGCCTTCCGGCGCATGGTACGGCAGGTTGAATTCGACGTCTGCGAACTAGCCCCGACGACCTACATCATTGCACGCGCCTACGGCGCCCCGTTCGTTGCGCTGCCGATCTTCGTGCTGCGGCGTTTCCATCACGCCGGTCTGTTGGTTCGCCCGGACTCCGGCATCAAGACTCCGAAGGATCTCGAGGGCCGCAAAGTTGGCGTGCGCGCCTATTCTGTGACCACCGGCGTCTGGACACGCGCCGTACTGATCGACGAATACGGCCTGGATTCCTCCAAGGTCACGTGGGTGGTGGATGATGAGGAGCACGTGACGCAACTGCAGTTGCCGTCCAATGTCATCCGCACACAGCCGGGCCACTCGCTCGCCGACATGATGGCCAGCGGCGAACTGACCGCGGGTTTTCACGGCAACGCGGGCGTTGGCCGCTCCGGATCACCGACCGACGGCTGGAAAACAGTCGAAGCCCACTATCCGGACCTGTTCCCGAATGCCGAGGAGTTGGAAGCCGACTGGTTCAAGCGCACAGGCATCTACCCGATGCACGGCACCATCGTCGTCAAGGATGCCATCCTCGCCGAACATCCCTGGGTGGCGAAGTCGCTGTTCAAGGCCTTCTCACAGGCCAAGGACGAATGGCTGACTCGTTTGAATGCCGGGGATGCCAACACCGCTTCCGACCAGAAATACGCCAAGCTGCGCAAGGTCGTCGGTCACGACCCTCTGCCCTACGGCATGGCCGCGAACCAGAAGACCCTCGAAGCGCTCAGCAGTACGGCGTTCAGGCAGAAGCTGACACCCCGACAAATGCCCATCGCAGACCTGTTCGTCGATCCCGAAAGGATTTGAGACGCGAGTCGCAGTCTTCACATGTTGGCCAACGGCGACATGAGACGTTAGTCTGCACTAACACACTCCCTTCCAACGGCGACAACCAACGCAATCCCGGGTGATTGGTTTTCGGTCGCGACCGATCAGTTCACTCAATTCAGCAGGGGGCGTCGTTGCCCGCGGACGGGCCGTCTACCTACAGTTGGGCGGTCATCGTTTCGGGAGGAAACACATTGATTCGCAAATACACCAGCATTGGTTCTTTTGTGGCAGCAGCCATCTTCGCAGCAGCGGAGGCCAATTCTCAGTCGTTGCCTGAAAGCTCGGCGCCAAAGACCCAAAACCCCGCTTCCGCCGCCTCGGACAAAGAGGCGACTTTGATCGAGGAGATCATTGTCACCGCCCAGAAGCGTGAGGAGCGCCTGCTGGACGTTCCGGTGGCCGTGACGGTGTTAACCGGAACAATGTTGGAACACGAGGAAATCCACGACTCGAACGATCTGGTGAAGGCAGTTCCGTCACTCACTTTTCAGGCGGGCAACAATCCCAGCAACAACAGCTTTCGTATCCGCGGCGTGGGCACATCTTTGTTCAGCCTCGGCGTCGAGCCATCAGTGTCGGTCGTGGTGGACGGCGTCGTCCAGGCGCGTCAAGCGCAGAATTTCATGGACCTGGCGGACATCGAGCGTGTTGAAGTACTGCGCGGTCCGCAGGGTACCTTGTTCGGCAAGAACGCCACTGCCGGTGTCATAAACGTGATCACCGCACGCCCGACCGAGGAGTTCCAGGCC